>Ga0210077_1000102_pt1 | contig 43749 bp, 69 predicted proteins | sample RushMan_CattailN_5_FD_185556 | JGI IMG/M metagenome (GOLD analysis project Ga0210077, IMG submission 185556) | Wetland microbial communities from San Francisco Bay, California, USA, that impact long-term carbon sequestration -... | ecosystem: Environmental > Aquatic > Marine > Wetlands ...
AAATTTATTAAATCAATATATCAAAAATATTTAAATTGGAAAAAAAAGAGAGCAGTATTTAAGAGAGTCCCATATAGTAAATAGAGATTCATAAATACTGCTCTCAAATATTACCAATTAAATGTAAATAAAAATGTAAATAATATTTAAGAGAGTCCCATTAATCATGGGACTCTCTTAATATAAGTTAACATGTGTATATGTTTTTCTTCCAATTTTTTTGGAAGTTTTTATATATAGGTTTTGGGTCCGACCAGAAAGAGATTATTTTTATTTTTTCTTCTTTTTTTTAGACTTTCCGGCTTTACTTAATGCGATTGCAATAGCCTGTTTACGAGACTTTCCGTGTTTTATTTCTGTTTTAATATTAGATGATATTGTTTTTTTTGAACTACCTTTTTTTAATGGCATATAAATCACCCCTTTTATTTATTATATAAATTTAGATCCTAAAAAGAGAAGATTTAATATTTTCTTTCTGGTTGGATATCTTGCTAAATTTAAAAACATACTATAAAATTAATTCGTGATGATGTTAAGCGTAAAAGCAGAAAATTTGTTATTAAGAAATTATCCTTTTAAATTTAATGATTAACGTATTTTGGTAGCAAAAAATAAAAGGCGTTCGACCACTTACCTTTTATTTTTTGTTTTATGGTGTTATAATTGCATATAGGTATTTTTTTATTTTTTGAAATTCTGTTTACTTTTAGTTCTCCTAATGAATTAAGGTTGATTTAAGGTAAAAAAGGCCCTTATCTGGTTAGGGTCTTTTTTATGTTATAATATGTTTAGTGGAAACCAATTGTCAATTTATTATAGTATTATTGATTTATTTCTATTTATTTTGTGCCTATAATCGGAAAAATGCTTATGTCCTTTTTCCTAATACATTTTGTAACATATTTCCCTAATATTGTTATCTATTGGGGAAATATTTTTATATGTCATTTTTGCATATCATGTTATATAATTAGGCTAAAATTAAAAAGGGGAGTAACTATATGATAAAGAAATTTTTAGTAATAATTTTAGTTCTATGTATAATTTTTATGGTTGGAAGTATTGTTTTTGCCGGTGGAGATTGTGAAGAAGAGACGCCCACACCATCTATTGATGCAACTGAAATACCCACTCCGTCAGTAGATAGTTCAACACCGACACCAAGTGAAGAAACAACTGCTACACCATCGGAAGAAACCACGCCAGAAACTAGCGCCACAAGTGAAGTTTCAAATAGTCCAGAAAATACGCCAGGGCAAGAAACGGCGCAAACCAGTGTTAATCCTACCTCTACAAAAACAGGTTCTACACTTCCAAAAACTGGTGAATCTAGCAGCGTCTTAATTTATGTCGGAATTGTGTTATTGCTGGCCGGATTGAGTATATCTATTATTTTCAGGAAAAAACTTTTTAACTAAAAAATAAACTAAGGAGATTAAATCAATGAAAAGTTATATAGGATCAAAAATAATTAAAGCCGAATCGTCTAATTTAGAAATTTTCAAGCGAATGAAATATGGTGATGCCGCTTTATGTAAGTCAGGAGATAAAGATATTTTAGGTTATATAATAAAATACCCGCCAATTGGTGACGAGGAAGAACCATATATATCATGGAGCCCTCAAAAAGTTTTTGAAAAAGCTTACAGGGAAATTGATCAATCTGAGATTGAATTATTATATGGTAAGTGGGATTAAATTTTGATCAAAAATAAGGGCCTTGAAACCTGCATAAACAGGGCCTTTATTTTTTTACGCTCATTTGTAGACAATAGAAATTTATTTAGTGATTAATTGGTTGTCAAACTAAAATAAAATTGCTCTAAAACATCGTAGTCAAAAAATAGGCCTGTAACCCGCTTAAAACCTGGATTTCTTAGCTTCCTTGTAGCCCAGTATTGGCGCGGCTTTCAGATTTAATTAAAAATCATTTTGAAAATAGGTATAAATTTTTTAGAGTTCAAAAACTTTATAAAAATAATCTTAAAAGGCGTTGACAAATCTTAAAAAGAGTGATAATATATAGATAGTTAATTAAATCAATTTTTGGGGAGGCCAATAATATGAATAAAAAAGTAACATTTAGTAAAAAGATCGAAAAGTTATACATAAGAGATTGCTTAACAAATGAAAGAGAATTAAATTATCCTTTGGGTTATAGAGGTATTGTTATAACTGTTAAAAATCACGAAGATGGCGAAGGAATTTTGTTAAGTTTAGAAAGATATTTAAACGAATATGATTTAATAGACTTTACACAATACGACGCAAGTTTAAGCAGTTGGGACAACAAGGCCGAAATTACATTTGTTGTAAATGATCAACATTTAGATGTTTTCTTTGAAGTTTATGAAGATTACAAAAAAAATTATAAAACAATTACCGAAAGACATATCAAAGAGAATAAAGAACTCGAATTTGATGAAATGAGTTGCGATGATGAAATGTTTGACGATGATGAAATAAAGGTTACTCCAGTAATTAGACCCAGTAACCATGCCGAATATGAGGAGGCCAAAAGGGAATTAAGACTAGAATTTGATAAGTTGATTTGTAGAAATGATGAATACCAAAGGGAAATTTTAGCAGTATCAAAGAAATATAATTTAATGATTTCAGAAATGCACGACGTTTTATTTTTGGCTCATATTGACCAATTAGCGCCGATTTGGGTTGAATATAATGTCCATCAAAAAGATCAATGGGACTATTCCGACTTAATTATCAAGTGGGAAAGAATGGCCGAAACCGGCAAATATCAATTAAGTAAACAAATCATATATAAATTTTAGAGGCGGACTGCGGGCCTCTCAAAAAAAAAATAAAAAATAATCATAAAAAGCGTTGACAAATCATTAAAAAAGTTATATAATTATTTTAGAGTTAATTATTAAATTTTTTACGGGGAGGCCGTTAGTATGACAGTTAAACAAGCGAAGTTATTAAAGGAAATGTATGAGGTTATGGATTTTGGGATGGACTTTGGAAAGATCGGCAAAAAGAAACAATATACAAATTGGGAAGCAAGCCAATTAATCAGTTTAAACCAAGACATTTATTATTTAATTACAAGTGAGGGGCAATGTACATTTAGACAATATAAAAAACTTTGGGTTTTAGCTGGAAGACAACCAAAATTAGAAAGACATATGATTACTTACAATCAAGCGCAAAAATGGATTGATGAATACTCAAAAAAACAATTAGCGGTTTAGACCGCTTGACATAAATATTTCATTAGGAGAGGGGGTTTTTGAATGGGTTGGCCATGGGATAAACCATCAATACCAACTGGGAGCGACGGAACAAAGAACACTAACGATAACGACATAATCGGCAACATGGAAACTGAACCGGAAGACGGAGAAGAACAAGTTTATTAAAATAAACTACCTCTAAAATACATCTACTAGGCCCGCGGCCGGCCTTAATCGGCCGCAATCTTTTTAAATTCTAGGAGGTAACAAATGGCATTAAGTAAAGAAGATGATATCAAAATGGCTATTCATAGGGAATTTGAATTTATAAATGATTCAAAAAACCGGCCAAAATATCATACATTATTTGAATTTATTGGCGTTTTATTCGCTGAATACCAGGAAAGTAAAGACGAATTAATAAATGTGCGTAATGATATAGATATTCTTTGGAATAAGATCAGAACTCATGATTTTATCAAGGATGAGGATATATCAAGAATTTATGATGATACATTTGATTATATCATGGAGTTGGTCCAAGTGGCCGCAGTTGTTAGAAAGATGATAGAAACTAGAAAAGCCGCAGAAATAATGTCTATGAATGAAGAGGTAAAAAAAATATGATTAGATTAATGGATTCAAAAGATATGATAATTGAAGAAATAAGCGAGGGTCATATTGATTATTCTCATGTGTTTGTTACTATATACAATGATTTCAAAAAAGAAAGAATGTATAGAATACCATATGATAATATAAAATATGTCTATGAAAATGAATATGAAACAATTGAAGTAAGATTAAAATTTTAAAAGCAAGGTGTTAACATGTAAAAAGTGTTGACACCGTTTTTAATGAGTGATATAATTATTTTAAGATTTAATTTATTAGGAGGAAATTTTATGGAATATAAAAAGAAAATTTTAGAAACTTCAAAAAATTATAATATTGACATTGACTTTGAAAGTCTTTTAAATCCAGAGATTGAAGAACAAAAAACATGTCATCACTGTATATCAAATGAACGCGGATATTGTTTAATGTTTGGTGGCCGAATATTAAATGAGGTTAAAAGCCTATGTTATAAAAAGGAGAGTGGACAAAATGAAAATAAAAAAGACTAAATCAAGAATCTTTGATAGTGCTTATTTTAGGTATGTAATGGCTAGTAACAATGTAGATACACAATATTTAGCCAACCTTTTAGATGTAAGCCGCAATCATATGGACAAAAAAATTAAAAGAGGTATTTTTGATATTGACGAAGCAAAAGTCTTAATGGACCTTTTCGGCAGTTCATTTGATGAAATATTTAAATTTAAGGGGGAATAGTTGTGAAGTTGACTAAAAAGATAGTAGATAATAATCTTTTAAAATATCGTATATGGAAGAATTGGACACAAGAAGAAGTCGCCGCAAAATTAAGATTATCAGTCAATAAATATCGACAAATTGAGGTTAATAAAAGATATCCAAGGGCTGATATTGTTAGAAGAATACTTAATTTATTTGATGTAAGTTTAGATCAAATGTTTGTAATTGAAAAACCAATTTATGCTAATTATGAAAGTTTAGCAATTCCAAAAGATAGGCCAAATAATAGTCGTTTTTCTGGCCGGATGGAGGTATGAAATGGGGCGTTTATTTACAGTAGTGGGAATAAAATATTATGATTATGAAAGTCATAAAGATATGATTCAAGAGGGAGATATAGTTTATTTAGAACCGGAACCGGAAAACAAATTTGATAAAAATGCGACTGTAGTTTATTTCCCTTTTGATAACTTAAAAATTGGCTATGTATCAGCCAAAGAAACCGATTATTTATTTGATGACCTGAAAAATTGTACTTTTAAAATACATTCATTTTATAAAAATGTAATCTTAATTGAAGAAAATATCATAACTCCTTTTGATTTTGATAAATTAAAAAAGTCATCAAATGAACTATTATCACAGGGCGAAATCGAGGAAGCGTCAATTATTGAAACTGTTAAAAATTTTTTCGCAAAGCTTAAAAAGCGTTGACAACTCATTAAAAAAGTGATATAATTATTATATAATTTATTAGGAGGTCATATCAATGGAAAATAAGGAATTATCATTTTTTAAAAGAATTGCTTTAGCTAAAAAAGAAGTTTTCGAGGGTGTTCAATCTGAGGACCTAGACAAGGCCGGGAATAATAAATCGGGTTATTACAGTATAAAAACCATAGTAACACATTTGAATCCAGCAATGGATAAGTATGATTTAGATTGTGATATAGTCATGACTGATAATTTAGCGACTTTCATTTGGCTTGATTGCAACTCAGATAAAACCAGGACTATTACACTTGAATTAAGGCCGATGTCAAGTATTGAAAGATTGGCAAGTATGCAAAATATTGTCCAATCGGCGGGAGCGGTTTTGTCTTATTATAAAAGATATTTATTAACAACTGTTTTGAATTTAAATTCAACTGACTTAATCGAAAATTCACCCAGTAACCAAAATAAGAACCAAAATCAAAAAAGTGGACAAACCGGCCAGAATAAAACAGAACAAACCGAAAAGCCGCCAAAATTAGTAAATGATAACTTATTAAAGGCCATGTTTGCATTGATGAATCAAAAAGGTGTGTCTAAGGAAACAATGAAGAAATCAATTGAAAAGCAATATAATATTACATCTAGTAAACAACTTAATGTCAGACAATATGATAGTATAATGGCTTACTTTAGAGGTTTGCCAGATAAAACAAAGGAAGCTAAGAAACCGGAGGAAAAAATTCAAAGATAGGGGCCTGCGGGCCTCAAAGATTTTGATAGTTTATATTAGAACAATTAAAACTAAAGATAATACTATATATTGGAGGAAATATTATGGTAACGATTGATTTAACGAAAGATGAAGTTTGCAAGTTTTTAAAGACTAAGGAAGTTCTAACAATTATGGACCTTCTTCAAGATCAGGAAAATGTTCTAATTGCTAAAATGGTTAAAACAAATAATGATATTCATGTAAGTGCAGTTGTTATGGATAGTGGTGATGCAAAGTCAGAGTTTTTATTATTTTCAGCCACGGCCAAAGTCGAATTAATAGATTATACAATGAAATTAAGAAATGAATTGAGGGAGTGTGCAAAAATACCAGGAGAAAAGGAGGAGGAAATTAAGTCATGATGTTAACAGTCGTGTTAATTATTTACCTCTTAGTTGGCTTAATTATAGACATTAAAATAAAATTTTCTTCAAGGTCTTGGAAATTATATTTTACATTATTATGCATTCTAATTTTTATCACGACTATTGATTGGTTGGCAATTATTTTTTGAGGAGGTTAGGAAATGGCTAAAATATTAACTTTTGACGAATGGTTAAAAAAAATAGAGATAATTATAGATACTAGAGAAAAGAAAAATGATCATATTGTAAGTGTATTTAATAAAATGGGCATTAAATATATTAGTCGTAAACTTGATATTGGTGATTATTCTTTTAAATATAATTATTATGATTCAAATGAAATTTCTAAATGTATTATTGAGCGTAAAAATTCATTAGATGAACTATCGCAAAATTTCACTAAGAACCGCGCACGGTTTAAAAGAGAATTTGATAAATTGTCAGAGGATAATTGTATTCATTTAGTTATTGAAAATAATACCCTCGATGATTTAATTAAGGGAAATTATTCCAGTAGTATAAGCCGCAATTCTTTTATTGCTTCATTGTTAAGCTTTGAATATAGATATAATATTAAGGTCCATTTTGTAAGCGGAAAATATACAGCTTTTATAATAGCCAGATTATTCTATGGATATTATTATGCTAGTAAAAAAAGATTAGAATATAAAGGAAATGACTTTTTAGTTTGTTGTATTAATGAAAATATTAAAAAAGCTAATTAATTAAAGGGCCAATTGGTCCTTTAAAAAGAATGAGAGGAGAAAATATAAATGATGGAATGTAAAAATCTTTTGAAAGTTGATGAAGAATTTAAAAAACTTATACCACCTTTAACGGCTGAGGAGTTAACCTTATTGGAAAATAATATTTTAGAAGTAGGAATATTAAGCCCACTTATTACCTGGAATGGGATTATAATTGATGGTCACAATCGTTATAATATCATGATGAAAAACGATATTGAAATAACTAATAAAAATGTTTTTGATATGGAAAACATTTTAAAAGACCGGGAGTCCGTGGTTGAATGGATTTTAAAAAATCAAATGGGCCGCCGCAATTTAAATAATGATCAAATGTCGATTATCAGGGGAAAATTATATTTATTATATAAGCGACAAGGCCGGAGGACTGACTTAGAGGATCAATCTTCCAATCAAACTGATGGAAAGTCAGAGGAAAAGAAAGAGACAAGGAAAGAAAAGCAAGAAACGGCGGCAAAGATAGGCCAGGAGTTCGGTGTTAGTAAGCCCACTATTGAAAGAGATGCGCGTTTTGTTAGAGAAACCCCACCGGAAATATTACAAAAAATTCAAAATGGTGAAATATCAAAACTGCAGGCAAAAAATGAGATTAGAACTCAAAAACAAACTGCAAAAATTGAGGAAGGCCAAAAAATGGAATTACCAACTGATATTTTATTATGGGAGGGTGAAACTTTGGAACAATTAGACAAGATCAAAGATGAAACAATTGATTTATTATGTACTGATCCTCCATATTATATTTTGGGAGATCAGGAATGGGACCAATTCATTGATAGACAATCGTATTTTAGTTTTATTTCTATCTGGCTGGAAAAGGTCGCCAAGAAAATGAAAAGGACTGGCCGCATGTATATTTCTTTTGCTCATGATTATATGTTTGATATCTATCAAATTTTTAAAGAAAATGATTTCTATGGTTTTACATTTGGTAATGTTTTAATTTGGAACATGAAGAATAACGTTAAACCATTTGATAAAAAAAGATATAGAATAAGTTATGAACCAATATTTTATTTATATGGGCCAGAAGCGGCTGAAATGAATTTTGATGATAATCCTAAAGTATTGCCATTTGGTGTGTGGGATATAGCTGTGCCACAAAGTAACTTCGATGAAGGAAAATTTCATCCATGTCAAAAGCCTTTGGAACTTTATAGGAGAATTATTCAGTCGGGTTCAACTGCAGGAGATTTAATACTTGATTGTTTTGCCGGTTCTGGGACAACTGGCGTAGCTTGTAAAGAATTAAATAGAAGTGCTATATTGATAGATAAAAATCCCGAATATATAAAATTGGCCAAAGGTCGAATAAATTCAGTAGATATATAGTTTAAACTATAATATTTGAAATTATATATTTTACAAATGTGCCTCAATGACATATAATCAAATTAATATATGTTATTGAGGTAAACTTATGAAAAACAATACATCAAGATATAGTATGATTTTAACTAAAGAAATGATTGAAAAATTGGAAAAAATCAAAAAAGAAAAAGGATTTAAACATAGGTCTGATGCTATTTTGTATTTATTAAATATAGCTTTGGATTTTTTAATAAAATAATTTTAGGAGGAATATTTAATGAAATATGATGATATTAACAAAGTTATAAAATCTTTAGACGGACTTTATAATGATCGAAGGTTGGGACCTTTAATCAAATTAAGTTTAATCAAATTTATGCGTGAATTAGTAAAGCAAATGCAAGACTTGGCAATTATAGTTAATAATATTTATCTTGTTGATGCGATAAAAGATAATAATGGAAACAATGTTATTCATGATTTCAAAATGGAATATGCTATGAATAAAACTTTTAAAGATGAGGAAAAAACAATTATATTAATTCCAATAACCAATGATAAAGAGCAATATGCTATTGAAATGTTTTATAATGATTATATAATTGCACATAAAGAAGCCCTTGAATTTATGGCTAATGAATACCAACCAGAAAATGTATTTAAATTATCTATAGATGAGGCCCTTAAATTTAATTTGTCAGCTAATGAAATCGGATATTTAGAATCAATTGGTCTAATATATGATGGCAGTAATAATCAAATTATAAGGCCAAAGATATTAAAATAAAGGTGATAATATGATTAAAAATGTTAAAGTAGGTTGTTATGAATTTGAAGTTATTGAAACCGAAGATCCTATTATAATTGAAAATAATAGTAATTATTCTGGTTGTGTTGATTATCACGATATAAAAATAAAAATAATGTCTAAGTTGGCAAATAGTTATAAATACCAAATATTATGGCATGAATTATTACATGTATTAATAAGTTATTTTGATATTGATTTTAAAAATGATAATGAAGAAAAAATAATTGATTGTTTAGCACGAGGAATATTAATGATTTTAAAAGATAATGAATTTAAAATGAAGGAGGATTAATTATTATGGCTAAAAATATTCAGGAAAGTATAATACAAGATAGTTTAAATGAATTAGGTGAAAAAAAACAAGTTGAATCTCCTCTTAAAAAAAGAACTATTAATTTGGGATTTATTAACTTAGAAGAAACAATTATTGAAGATGAAAGAGAATTTAGAAAAAGTGAAATTTCTATTAATAATACTATTTTTGGGACAGAAATTCAATATGATGAGGGCCGCGACTCTTTTTTAGCATCATTTACTCATGAAGGTAAAAGAACTAGTTTATCATTCTTCAATCAAAGAATAGTAGCTTACAAGGCAATAATTAAGTCCATTTGTTCTTTGGTCGGACTTCAAATCAATAATGTAAATGTAAAATTGTAAGAAGGTGATTTCGTGAAGTATTTAAAAAGATTAAGTAATAAGATCATTTTATTATCTACTATAGGAAATATCATTACAATATTAACCCTATTAGGCGTCATTGATGCAGTAAAGGCCGACACTATAACAAAGGTTGCCGGCCTTGTTGTTTTGTCTTTGGTCCAAATAGGAATTTTAACTAATCCAGAAGGGGCGACTAATTAATGGAAGATAATAACATTATAACTTTATATGAACTTCATCCACAAGAAGAAATTTTTTGCCAGTACTATTTACAAACTGGCTCAGCTGGGCGCAGCGCTTTTTTTTCCTGTATGTGTAACAATGTCAAAGAAAATATAAAAAGTTATGATGATCTAACTTTAAGGCAACAAAAAGATTTATCCACCATGGGAAACAAGGCCCTTAAAAAGCCAGCTATTAGAAAGCGTATTTCACAAATGGCAGAATCGGCGGCCAAGGCTTACAGTATATGCGGACTTGATGAATTATTGCAATATTTGACAATGGTCGTAAGAGAGAGTAAAGAAAATATAAGAAATGTACCTTTAGCAAATAGCGCAATAAAGGCAATAGAAATGCTATTAAAAAGATATCCCGAATTTGGTAGTAAAGGTAATAACGAAGCTGAGAAATATAACTTTTCTCGCTTTAGTAAAGAATAAGGAGGCTTAAATATGTTACATGTATATGTAAGCCCATCGACCCAAGAAAATAACCAGGGTGTTAATGGGTATGGAACAGAAGAGTATCAAATGAATAGAATTGCAGATATTGTAATTAACACTTTAGCTCGCCATGGAATAGCAACTTACAGAAATGATCCTAAAATGAATTTAAGCCAGATTGTCAATGATAGTAATAGTAAGCCGGTTGACTTGCATTTGGCAATTCATTCCAATGCTGGCGGTGGCCATGGTTGCGAGGTTTTTTGTTGGAAAAAGGACGGAACGGCCAGCCATAAAATAGGGCAGATTATTTATGATGATATGGCGGCAATTACGCCAGGAAGTGACAGAGGTTTAAAACAAGCTTTTAATTATTATGGAACAGGCGTTCATATGTATGAAGTAGCTTATACTAATGCGCCGGCGGTCTTAATTGAAATTGCTTTTCATGATAACGCTAATGATGCCAGTTGGATTATGAATAATATTACTTTAATTGGTGAAACCTTGGCAAAGTCTATATTAAAATATTATAGTATAGCCTATATACCGGTAACTCCGCCAACTCCTACACCAACGCCAACCAGTGAACGTGAGAAAGCAATTGAAAGAATGAAACAAGTAAGTCAATGGTGGGATAAATATGTAGCCGCTTTTGATGGCTTACAAAAGAATAACTTAAATGTCTATGGCTTAATTAACAAGCTATGGGATCATAAATAGGAGGCTAAAATGTTAGAGTTAGACGATATTAAAGAATGTATTCAAGAAAGTAAAATTGTAATGCCAGAAATTGAGGAAGTAAGAAATGAATTGTATCATACACAAAAACAGAATGAAGAATTAAAGATGAATAATAAAATGTTAAGCCAAAGAATTAGTGATTTACACGAACAGTTAAATATGATTAGGTATATTTTAAAAAGATAGGAGTGGACTTATGAAAAAACTGGAAGATACTTTAAGCACTTGTGAAAATACTTTTATAGAGTTTGAGGAAAATTGTAAATATGCGCCAACTGATTACCAAATATTAAATGTAAAAAATTTATGTACTTTATGTAATATTCATTTTCAAGATGGCGGGATTAAAGATGTTGGCCTAAATGGGATATTCATGGAAGACCTCTTAAATATTGTTAGACATAGGCTTTTAGAGTTTCAAAAAACTATTTTTGCCTGTGATATGAATGCGGAGGCTATTTCAGGAATAGAAGTGGCTATAAACGCCTTAAGGGATAGGACTAACGACCGCAAAATTAGAGGTGTCCAGGGAACTTATGAGGTGTAAAATGACTTTGCTTAATGTTGAGATAACTGTAAAAGATATGGAAATATTTAAAAAGTTGACTGACTTAACTAAAGAATTAATTGACAAGTTGCCAGAAAATGAACAAAATATTTACATTAAAAGAATTGACAAAATAATAAATGATAATACGAAATTATAGAGGTGTAAAATGCAGGCTAATATAATCAATTATTATAGTAAAATAACTGATCTGGCTTTAATTAATTTGGCCCAGGAGAAACAATTCAGATTTAAATCTAAATTGAATAATAACATTATTATCAATCAATCTGAGGACCATTTAATTAAGCAATTTAAAAAGGCCTCTGGTAATAATATGTTAACTGAGGACGCCAAAAAAGCCATTGAGGACTATAAAACGTCAATTAAGAAAATGAATATATTAGCCAGCAAAAAATATAATGATACTCTGGCAAAACTAAAAAATGCCAAAACCGACGAAGAAAAGAAAAAAATATTATATGATTTGGCTGGTAGAGGTTTTGCCGGTCATAAAACTAAAGATGGTAAAATTTATAATATCGAGACTTACACTAATATGTATTTTACTTATTTAAATAATGAAATGGTAAGACTTGGCGTGTTAAGTCGTATCACTAATAATAAAGTGAAAATATCTGAACATCATACAATCTGTGATATTTGTAAAGAATATGAAGGGAAAATATTAACCTTTGAAGAATTGGAAAGGGCCAAAGAAAATGGCCTTTTTCATCCTTATTGTAAACATTTTATAGTTGAGGTTAAAGATGATGAAAACTGAAAAGGAATTAGAAAAATTAATTATTGCTCCGGTTAGGACCGAAACTCCGGCAAGGAAGCTAAGAAGAAAAAGAATCGTAGATAAATATTTTAAAAAGGGGAAAAGTGAAAATGTGTAAACCTGATAAAATTAAAAATTATGTTGAAGTTGAATTCCCAGACGGCAGAAAGGCAATTCTTGGCGAATTGGCGCCGGAACCGACTCCAACAGTTGAAGATTGTAAAAATGAATTTGCTGAGGCCATGAACGTTATAGCCAAGTATATGTTAGAAGATCAATCTCCAGGAAGTATTTTTTTTGTTTGGCAAAGTGGCTTAGCTTGCTTACTTAAAGATAATACCGATTTGAGTATGGGAAAATGTAATGAATTGGCTATTAAGTGGCTTAATAGGTTATTTGAATAATGGATGTTTGTCTAGAGAAAATAATTTCCCCTTCTTTTGTGCCTATTTTAAATCCGATTCTTGACGGCGAAGTTGACGAAGTAGTTTTAACCGGTGGCCGTGGTTCAACAAAAAGTTCTTTCTATAGTGAAATAGTTTTATATGGAATGCTGGAAGATTGGAAAGTTAGGGGCGAAATAACACATGCTGTATGTATTAGAAAAGTTGCCAATACTTTATCAAAGTCGATTTATAACCAATTTAAATGGGGTCAATATACTTTAGGAATAGATAAAGATTTCCATAATACAAAAAGCCCTATGGAAATGACATTTAAGCCGTCCGGGCAACAAATATTATTTTTTGGTTGTGATGACCCTTTAAAAATGAAATCAACTATTTTGCCAAAAGGTTATATAAAATATATTATTTTTGAAGAATTTGACCAGTTTGACGGAATGAAAGAGATAAGAAATGTTATTCAATCTTTTGCCCGCGGAGATAGTGCTTTAATATTTTTTATATTTAATCCACCGCCTGAAAATGACCATTGGGCAAATATAGAGGCCGACACTGAAAAAGAAGGTCGTATTCATTTACATACTGATTATACTAAAGTTAATCCAAAATGGTTAGGACCAAAGTTTTTTAAAGAGGCTGAATACTTGAAAAAAGCCAATTTTATAGCTTATCAAAATGAATACTTAGGAATTGTTACCGGTATTGGTGGAAATATTTTTAAAAATGTATACAATACGCCATTTACAGACTTACAATGTATGCAATTTGAAAAAGTCCGCCAAGGTCTTGATTTTGGTTTTGCGCTTCATCCGGCCGCTTGGGTTAAACTTAATTTCAATACTACCAGACAATCAATTGACATATTTGATCAAGTTTTTGGTATTGGAATTTCTAATGTAATGTTAGCAGAAGAAATAAATAGCCGGTCAAACTTCTTTGTTACAACTAAGGCTGATAGTGAGGAACCAAGGGCAATACATGCCCTTAATAGTACTTATGGTTGTAATCTTATTAAATGTGTAAAAGGAAAAGATTCGGTCCATTGGGGAATTAAATATTTACAAGATTTAAGCGCAATTAATATTGACAAAGAAAGATGCCCTGATGTTTATCGGCAATTTAAGTTTTATGCTCATAAGAAAAATAAACAAGGTGATTGGATAAAAGACTATCCAGATATAGAAGATGATTCCATTGACGCAACTCGTTATAGTTTAGATGATATAATTATGTCAAAAGGTTGGCGAGTTCCGAAAAAGAAAGTATAATGTTTTAAAGAGGTGATAATTTTGGACGGTTCTGAAATTTTTAAATTAATAAACAATTGGCTAGAATCGGATTTATATAAAAGAATGATTAGTGGCCAAAGATATTTTAAATGTCAAAATGATATTTTAAATAGAAAATTTTATTATTATAATTTGGGCCAAAAGCTTGAAGATGATTTTAGGTCCAATATTAAAATTGCAAATGATTTTTTGGGAATTATAATTAATCAAAAGGTTGCTTATTGCCTGGCTAAAGATGTAATTATTGATAATGTTACCGATTTGCCATTTGATGTAAATGACGAAATTGATTACGTCGCAGAAGATGCCAGCCAAAAAAGTCAAAGTTGGTGTTTTGTTTGGATTGATCAGGAAGGTCTATTTAAGCAAAAACAAGTAGATTCAGAAACAATTATACCTCTGTATGATGGAAGTATTGAAGAAAAATTAACTGGTTTAATTAGAACTTATCATTTGAATGACGATGATTATGCAGAATATTGGGACGAAAATTATAAGACTTTATATAAGAAAGATGGTTCTAAATATGTTAAAATATCACAGACAACCCATCTCAATAATGGTATTGGTTGGGGTAGAATTCCCTTTATAAGACTACTCAATAATAAATATGGGATGACTGATTTAGATAATATAAAAGGCTTAATTGACGCTTATGACTTTACTATAAGTGATTTTGCAAATAATTTTATAGATTTTCAAGAAGTAATTTATAAATTAGTGAATTATGCTGAGTCTTTAAAAGATGAACAATCATTAAGTGAATTAATTGATTTTTTGAAAAAATATAAAATAATATCGGTTGATGAAAATGGTGATTTTGAAGTTATTGTTAATGAGGTTCCTTATGAAGCCAGGAGCCAATTTCTTGAAATTCTAAGAAAAAATATTTTTTTGATGGCTCATTCGGTTGACACTGAAAAGTTATCAGGTGGCGACTTAACTAATGTTACAATTAAAGCTTATTTTGATAATCTTGATAAAAAATGTAATAAATTTATTAAAGAATGTAAAAGGTATATTATGGATATGCTTTATTTCTCTAATAAATATAAAGAATTTAATCAATTGCCTACAGATAATTTGACCAAGGTAAATATTAAATTCAATAAGTCTATGATAGTAAATGAAACTGAAATTATTGACGTTTTAATTTCATTAGGTTTACAGATTTCAAAAGAAACTTTGATAAAACTTTGCCCTTGGATTGATGATCCAGAGGAAGAAATGAAGAAAATTGAAAATGAGGAGCCGATAATTGACCCAAATAACCCGCCACCACAACAAAAAAACTTTAATAATTTATTAACATAAATATTCTAGTGATAAAACACTATAAAATAATTAAGTGGAAACACTATAAAATTTAGTCTAAGGACTATAAACGGAGGAATTATTATGGATTGGTTAAAGAAACTATTGGGCGAAGATAATTATAAGAAGTTGGAAGAGGCAGGAATGATTGAAATTCTTAAAAATAGTTTAGGTGATGTGGAATACATTCCTAATGACCCGACTAAGATTATTCCCAAACATGTTTTTAATCAAAAAAATGACGAAGTGAAATTACTTAAAGAACAAATTACAGGCTATGAGGAACAAATTAAAGGCATCTCTGGTATGGTCACTGATAAGACTATGAAAGAAGAACTTGCCAAACAAGCGGCAAAATTTAGTTTAGAACTTAAAAACCAGGAGACAATATTTAATAGCCAAATAGATAAGAAAAACAAAGAATTTTTGTTGACTAATTTATTGGTAAAAGAAGGTTGTAAACATCCTGATTTAGTTATTAAAACTATTGACATGGAATCGGTGATAGTAGCTGATAATACTATTGTAAATCATGAAAAAATAATGGCGCCGGTTAAAGAATCTTACAAAGTATTATTTGGCCCTGCTGTGGTTACTGGCCAGACACCACCAAAGGGAACTACTACTCCTCCAGCCAGCAATAGAGAAGAATTAGTAAAACAATATAATGAATATCAGAAAAATGCTGATCCTCGTATGTTCCAAATACAAAGACAATTACAAGCCTTAAAGGCTGAGGAAAATAAAACTTAAAGGAGTGAATTTTAATGGCATATACAGATAGTGAAGACCTTAATTATTTAGGGACCTTATTCGCAATGGGTAATAGAATTACCCCATTTTTAAACGCCATTGGAGCGCCTATTGATGATCAAGGTAATATCAATAGTGCTGTTTTGAAAACTGTTAATTCTTTTGAATTTCCAGTTGCCCAGCCCTATGATACCGGATCGGGAGCTATTCCGAATATAGATGAGACATCATCTGTAACTGGTGTAGCGGCTGTTACAATTACTAGAGGCCAGGACCTTCAAACATGTCAAATATTTATGCAAAAAGCGGAAGTTTCATATAAAAAATTATCTACAACTGGAACTATCAACATGGGAACTCCTCCAGAAGGCGCACACAATGTTGATGGTGTGGCAATGGGTATATCAACAAATGTTGCCGGTAATCCGGTTATGAATGAATTAGATTTCCAATTGATGGGAAGATTAAGAAAAATGGCTACTGATCTTGATTATACCATTCTTAATGGTGTATATCAGGGAGCGGCAACTGTCGCAACTGCGGCAAAAATGAGGGGTATTAAATCAGCAATTACAACTAATGCAACCGCGGCCGGATCTGCTTATTTATCTACTTCTTTAATAAATGCTACTCTTAAGAAAATGGTTGATGCTGGAGCCCCATTAAATAATATTATTATGGTGTGTAACTCATTCCAAAGGCAAAAAGTTGGCGCATTATATGAATATGTTCCAATGTCAAGGACTGAGGGTGGTTCTTCAATTCAAAGGGTTTATACTGATTTTTGCGAATTTGGTATATTATATGATCCTAACTGTTCAGTTAGTGAGGTTTATTTTGTAGAAATGAGTATGTTAAGAATTGTTGCCTGCCCGGTAACAGGAAGATACATAATTATAGAAGACAAGGCAACGGACGGAGCTTCATTCGCTAAGCAAATTTATGGACAATTCAGTTTAGATTACGGCCCGGAAGAATATCACGGTAAAATAACCGGATTGCTTTATTCTTAAAATTCTCAGTTTAAACTGATTTATATAAATGGTCAGGGTAATTTATACCCTGACCTATTTTAAAAGGAGTGATTATTATGTCCAACCAAATAGATATTATCTTACAGATTGTAACAAATACAGAAAGAAAAATAGACGAAATGTCTAAAATTATAGTCACAAAAGAATCTTGTAATGAACATAGAACTAATTGTATATATTCAAAAAAATTTGAGTGGACAGTAAAAAAGATTATGGCTCTGGCCGGATTGATAGCCGCGTTTTTTTCCGGTATTGTGGGTTTAGCAAAATTATTATAAAATAAAAGAACAAAGGAACGAATGCAATTTATTGCTACTTTGTAGATTAGAATGTAATATAGTGAAAGATTCTTGAATCTAGGTGTAAATAGTTCCAACGATTTTTTAATGAAATTAATAAAATTGAAGGGAGCTTTTTTATATGGCTGAAACTAGTTTAAAATCCAGTATAGAATTATATTGTAAAAATCCTCATCTTAGAAATTTATTCTTACTTTTATATGAAACTTCAACTGGCCACGATCATGACGGAACAAATTCAAAGGCTGTTAGTGTTGGGACTGTTAGTGATGGTACTGTAACCAATGCCAAATTGGCAACTGACGTCAAAGTCGGTAGTTTAGCAACTTTGACAACTACTGCAAATACTAGTGTTGTTGCGGCTATTAATGAGTTAGATGCTGATATAGGTAATTTAGCGTCGTTAACGTCATCCGTAAAGACAAGTATAGTTAATGCTATAAATAGTTTGGTTACTAATAGAGGTGATTTATCTACACTTACCACCACGGCCAAAGATAGTTTAGTTAATGCTATAAATGAAATTGATGCTGCTAATGCTGTAATGGTCACTTTGACTGGAACTCAAACATTAACTAATAAACATTTAACAAGCCCTCATCTAACAACGCCATTGATTGAAGATGGTGACACCGGTGTTACTCTTACTAGTGATAATCAGACTCATGCATCACCGGTTATAACTATTCCTAATATTGCTGATGCGGCCGATACTTTTTGTATGATAGATACTGAACAAACTCTTACTTTGAAAACATTGACAACTCCAATAATAGCCTCAATCTATCAAGATGCCGGCAAAACTAAGTTAATGACTATTCCTGATACAGCAAGCGACACGTTATGCGCTATTGCCGCAACTCAAACATTAACTAATAAAACTCTTACAACCCCAATAATAGCAAGTTTTTATCAAGATGCTGGTAAAACTCAATTAATGACTGTTCCAAATACTGCAAGTGATACGCTGGCCGCAATTGCCGCAGAGCAAACTTTGACTAACAAAACGCTTACTACGCCAATAATTGCAAGCCTCTATCAAGATGCTGGTAAAACTAAGTTAATGACTATTCCTAATGTAGCTAGTGATACATTAGCAGTTTTAGCCGGTGAACAAACATTTACTAATAAAACATTAACTACTCCAATAATTGCCTCAATGTATCAAGATGCTGGAAAGACTAAACTTATGTCTTTGCCTGACACTGCGAGTGATACTTTAGTTAGTTTAGCCGCAACTCAAACATTAACAAATAAAACATTGACGGCTCCATCAATAACCAGTCCAGATTTAACAATGGGTGTATCGACTCATGATTATGGAGCCGGAGCCGATGATTGGACCTTATCAGCAAGCGAATTAAAAAGTTTAATATTAAGTGTCTCTAATAGTTCAGGGGCTACAAATATTATAGCGCCTACAACTAATGGAAAAGTATATGTCTTATATAATGCTAGTGCTTCCAATTGTACAATAAAAACAGCGGCCGGCACTGGTATAGCTGTAGCAACAACTAAAACCGCGATAGTAAGATGTGATGGAACAAATTATGTAAGGGTAACGGCCGATGCTTAAGGGGGTATTTAAATGTCAAATATAGTAAATGAAACATTTGAACCATTATATGCAAGCCCAGCCAACCAAACAACGACCGGCTCTTATGTTGATGTAGCTGATAGCAAGATTGATACTTATAGTAAAACAAAAGTTTGTTATACTTGTAAAAATGTTCATGTTGCAAATAGTATTAATTGGAAGGTCCTATGCTCTAATGATGATTCAAGTTATGTTGAAGCACAAGCAGAGGCAACTTTAACGGCTGGCTCAATTGGAAATTATACTAATACCTTGGCGACTTATAGATATTATAAGGTCCAAGTATTAACAACCTCCGGGACCGACCACGGAACCGCACAAGTAAGAGGATTTTCCAAGGCTTAAGGGGTTGATTTTATGATTCAAATAGTTAATATGACTGGAAAATTTATGAGGGAATTAAGTCAAAAGATGGAAGCGGCTAAACATAATGTTGGGCGGTTTTGTGTTGAGAAAATGCGTTATTATGTAGCGGTTGATACTGGTTATTTGCAAAGTAGATGCGAATATGTAGTTGTCAGAAATGAATTATTTCTGCAAAATGACGCTCCATATGCGTTATTTCAAGAAAAAGGAACATCAAAGATGAACGCTCACCCCTTTATGTATCCGGCTGTTTATAATCATAAATCAGAGATTGAATTAATTGTATTTCAAACTTTGCGGATGTGAGGTGATTTATTATGATGTCTTTTGAAAAATTTAAAGGTTACATAGGGGCAAAAATTGATGCGGCTGTATCAATGGGTGTTTATGGAACTAAACCAGCAAATGATGCCGGTTCCATTTATTGTGTATTTAAATTAACTAATATTGATAATCCAAGTTTAATTAAACAAGTTTGGACATGTGAAATAGATTACTGGAATAAAGCCGCAAATAATGAGGATGAAATTGATAGCACGGCGGTATTGACCGCGGTTGAAGCTGTGAAAGCTGTTATGAATGGTGGTTATCAGGTAGAATCAGAAGGATTTTTTAGAAGTTATTTAGATTTTGCTAGTGAAATACCTGATCCATTGCCTGGCGTTTATAGATTTCAACAAAGATATATTATTGAATTAAGATAGAAAGGAGTTGTTTATATGTCAAGTGGTGTAGTAACCCCGGTTATACCAGCGGCCGATGATATTATATTAGGTGAATGTGCTTTGTATGCAAATTATGAATTGCCGAATCAATTATCTTTAGGCGGATTACAAGGTGGGGTTAAGGTCCAACTAGCAAGAAAAATTGAAGATATTAAAATTGATGGGACTTATGGCGGTCAATTAGATGCCAATGGCGTACCATTAAAAAGATATCGAGAATTTCTTGTTAAATTAAGTATTGAGGCTCTATGTCTTAAATATATGAATAATAAAAATATTTCAAAATGTGATTCGACCGACCTTTGGGAATCTCAAGACTGGGCGGCAACTGGAGGGACTTTTACAGCCGAAACTAGTATTGTTCTGGCTGGAGATCAAGCCGCTAAGTGTGTCGGAAATACGGATGGATATGGAATACATGAAGTTTTTGCCACTTCAAAAAATTTGACGGTTTTTGATAATTCAGAAGTAAGCACAACTGCCGATTATATAGCTTTTGCGATTTATATAACAACGGCTGAAATTGCAAAATTAGGAACAGGAATCAAGATATTATTTCATAACGATATTGAGGGAACTAAAACAAATTATCTACATTATACAGTTGCAAAAGCAACTTTAGTTAATGGATGGAATGCCTTTAAAATTGCAAAATCATCATTTACAACTGTAGCCTCTGGCGCGTGGACTAGTGTAACTGGTGTAAGCTTTGAATTGTCTGGAAGTCCAAGCAGTTCTACAACTTTTTATGTAGATTGTATATCATTATTACAAAATCAAAGTAAGTCTACAATGGTTCCATTAAATGGCGCTTTTTTCTCTATGACTGATGAAGGAGACTATAGACAAATAATTGGTAATTTTGAGGTTAACGATAATAACTATTATGAAAATATTGCCGTGGTAGGTAAAAAGCATAGTGGGAAAAATTTTATAGTAATTATTCGCCATGTCGCTAACGATGGAAAAATAGAAAGAGCTTTAAAAGAAAAGTCCGAAGTTGTAGCCGGTACGGAATTTTTAGGCCATTATACATCATATTCACCTTTGACGGTCCCGGTTACTATCAGAGATTATGATGTCTAATGGAAAGGAAGTGATTTAAATGTCAAGTGGTATTGTAACACCAATTATCCCAGTAGCTAATGATATTTTATTGGGTGAGGGTACTGTTTACGCTAATTATGGCGAATCTGGCGAGGCAATTATTGGCGCTACACAAGGAGGAAGCAAAGTTGTTTTTGATATAAAAACTATTGATCCCAAAGTTGATGGAACTTATGGACCAATTAAAGGCTTAAAAAGAATTAATCAATTTATACCTCATTTAATAGTTAATTTTTTAAAATTAACATATGTATCTTTAGCTTATGGCGTACCTTGTACAGTTACGGACATGGGAGATTATCACCAAATAGATTTTAACTTAAACATTGAGGCGGCCGATGTCTTAAAGAATGTTGCTTTTGTTGGTTATAAACATGATGGAAAGGCGTGTATAGTTATAGTAGAAAATGCCTTAAATGTTGGAAATATTGATCTTAATTTTAAAGAAAAAACCGAAGTAGTGGGCGAAATGGACTATGAAGGTCTTTATCCACAAGCGACTCCAACCGTACCACCATTTAAAATAAAAGAATACGATGTTTAAAAATGGCTCAGGCGAGCAATAGAAAGGATTTAGTAAATATGAGGAAATTAAATTTTAATGAAATCTTACTAGTTAGTAAGATTTTAAGGGAAATGGGGACAAAAGCATATGTTGAATATGCTATTAGAATGAATGAAAGATTAACAGAAAAAATGAAAAAAGATGTTTCAAAATCTGATGAAGAAAAAAAGAAGGCTAAAGATGACGCAATAGGAATTGACGTGGCTATTTTTGTATTAGAAAACATGGATTTAGCCAGAGATTCATTATTTGAATTATTTGCATCTTATAATGAGATTTCAGCTGAGGAAGCTAAGAAACTTGATTTTGATAAAATAGTGGAAACTGTTCAAAATATAATTAAAGCTGGTTTACCTGATGCCCTTATGAAAATATTAAAGAAAACTGGTATAAATTTTTTAGCAAAGGCGAATGTATAGAAAATTTAATGTATATTTATCATGACTATAGTTATGTTGAATATATATTAAATTCTGAAGCAAATAAAGGTTTGTTATTATATTCTAAATGTCTTGATAGAATAAATGATGAAATCAGCAAGCATCATGATGATAGATTATGGCAAGCCTTTATTAATTCAGGAATTGAGGGGCAGACATTCGATGAATTTAAGGCCTCTATGAAATATAGAAGTAATAAAATGAATTTATCTCATTCTGAAAAAGTTAATGAAGAAACAAGAATTATTAAAAATAGTGAAGACTTAAGAAAAATTATTGAAGCTAAAGACAAGGAAATGAGTTTAAAAAAAATAGCTAAATTAAATGTAGAGGAGGGATAAACTTGATTGCAACATTAACAGAAATCAAGGCCCTTTTAGGTATATCGGTATCTACTTATGATACTCAAATAAAATCTTATATTCCAGTAGTGGAGGAGGTTATTTGTGGCCATTGTAGAAATGACTTTATTGATTATCGACCAAATGGTTATACTGGTATTAATGAGGTAACAGTTTACGCAAATAGGGCCACGCTTTCATTTGTGGCCTCGACAAATTCTGTAAACGATTCTGCTAGTGGTTTGGCTGGATTAAACTTTAAGGTTGGCGATTCTGTAAGGGTTTATAATAGCCTCCACAATAATCAAATATTTACTATTAAAACCGTGGCCGCAGGATCTATTGTTTTTGAAGATATTGATACCGTAAAAGATGAAGCGGCAGGATTTATGGTCTTAATGGTTAGATTAAATTGGCCAAGGGCTTTAAAAGATACGGTTGCAAATATGATTAAATTTAAACTTGATAAAAAGATAAATATGGCCGTTAAAGCAGAAAGTTTTGACGATTATAGTTATTCAACAACCGACCAAAAAGAATATATTAATGGTTATCCAAAAAGCATTATGTCTAATTTAAAAGATTATAAATGTTTAATTAAAAAACAATACCCTTTGATTGAACTATATAACAAGCAAGGGGGTTAATTATGATTGAAGATTATTATATACCTTGTGTAAGAAAAAGGGCCGCGGCGTCAACACAAAATACTAAATATGAATATCAAACAACTTATACCAATACAAATATAAATGGTTATGTTGGTCGTCGTACAAATATGGAACAAAATACAGCTGAAAAAAATACAGTTAAATCACAATATAATTTTTATTGTGATGATCTTGCTTTGACTTATGGAGATTTAATTGTTTATAATTTGAAAAATTATCGAGTTATATCAGAGCCCCAAAATACGGTTAATGCAAATCATCATATAAAGGCCATTGTTGAATATATTTCAAATGTAAACTAAAGGAGGTGAATAGATAAATGTCTTTTCAGATTTTTGATGTATTTGGTGATATAAGATTCGAAGGAATAGACCAAGTCATGAGTCAAATATCAAATCTAGGTAATGGATTAACAAGTTTAGGAAGTCAAATAACTGGTTTTGGCCAAAGATTAATTAATGGTATGACAAAACCAATTATGGGACTTATTGAACAAGGCGTAACCTATAATTCAACAATTGAAGACCTCCAAACATCTTTTGAGGTAATGTTAGGTAGTGAGGAAAAAGCTATTAAAATGACCGAAAATTTAAAAGAGATGGGAGCCAAAACGCCGTTTGAAGTTGTGGGACTAGCCCAGGCTACGAAGACGTTATTAAATTATGGCTATACAAATGAAAATGTATTACCCATTATGAGTAGACTTGGGGATGTAGCTTTAGGAAATAATGAACGTTTTCAAGGCTTATCCGTGGTTATGGGCCAAATTAATAGTTTAGGAAGATTACAAGCTGGCGACCTTAATCAATTAATTAATCGTGGTTGGAACCCATTAAATGAAATTAGTAAGAGAACTGGCGAAACCATGAATCAATTAAGGGAAAGAATGAAAGAAGGTAAATTAACTTATGCAGAGGTTCAACAAGCCTTAGAAGATGCAACGAATGCGGGCGGAAAATTTTATCAAGGAATGGCAAAAGGCTCCGAAACTTTAAGCGGTAAGTTATCAACATTAAAAGACAATTTTAATGAATTTTTAGGTCAAGCCGTAAAGCCAATAAGTGACTGGTTAAGTAATGTCTTAATTCCGAAATTAACCGAATTAACGGCCTGGTTTGCTAATTTGTCTCAAGAAACCAAAACCGCTATTTTAGTTTTTGCTGGTTTATTGGCTGGGGCTGGCCCTGTAGTGCTAATTCTTGGTTTAATGGTAACTGCGCTAGGATCATTATTAAGTCCTTTAGGTTTAGTAATTGGCGCTGTCGGTTTATTAACTGGAGGTTTTATATTAAATTACATTCATACAGAAAGCTTACAAGGGGCTTTTACTATGTTAGTTTTTTATATGGGTGAAATAAAGAATTTTATTATGGACACTTTAGTTCCAGCACTTAAATATTTAGCTACTGGCGAAGGTTTAGAAAAGGTCCAGAATGCGGCCGGAATAACCAGGACAAAAGTAGAAGAATTAAGAACCAAGATGCACGAATTTAAGGAAAAATTAATGGATGTTTGGGACTGGCTAATAAAAGTTAAAGATATTTGCGAAAAAGAACTGCCGCCGGTAATAGAATCTTTAAAAAAACTTTGGGGTGAATTAAAAACGGCTGGCGACAATGTTTCTAAGGTTCTTAAAGTTATAAGGGACGATTCCGGTGATGCTAAAACGCAAATATCAGGAACGGCCAAAGCTGTAAAAGATTTAGTTGATGCCTTTTCCACAATTATTGGATGGGGTAATAAAGTAGTTAGCGTAATTATAAGTATTGATACATGGTTTAAAAATGTTAATAAATCAATGGATAAATTTTTAAATAAAATACCTGGTATATCTAATATAAATAAGGGTGTAAATTCTTTATTAGGTTTAGCCAGTGGAACCGATAATGCCTCCCGTGGTTTTGCTATAGTTGGCGAGGAAGGGCCAGAAATAGTCCAATTTGCGGGTGGTGAAAAAGTTTATACAGCTAGTGAAACCAGAAGGATTCTTAATAATAGAACTACAGGAAGTTATAACACAAGCAATGTTACAAATATAACTTTGAATGTTGAAGCTAGAAATTTTCAAGATATTGTAAATTTAAATCAATTTTTAGAAATGATTAAGACTGAGAGCGTAACAAGGGGAGGAGGTGATTTCTAATGGCTTGGTATTACAATGTAACAAATAATTCTACGCCACCGACACCCAATGATTATCATTGGTATGGATTGAATACATATAATCAGGAAGCGGCCTTAATATATATTGGTGGAACATATGCCGTAACTAAAATTAGTGTATTAGTTAATGCTCGTACATCTAGTTGTTATGCTAGACTGGCTATGTGGTTAGAAAGTAATGGTTATGTAGTTGCGGAAACTGCAACATTTACAATGACGGCCGGTTATGAATCGGTTGGCGGTCAAGCTTGGCAAGAAATTACTTTACCCGCGCCGGTAGTTGTTAATGCGGCAAATTATTATGTTGGTGTTTATCGTAATCCTAGCGGTGGTCATATTTCAGGAACTCATACCAGTATAGACAGTTACATAAAAACCAATACAAGTGGATTTCCTTATCTTGTTGGTATGGCTGGTTATTCAATGGATACCGGAGAAGGTATTTTGGTAGGTGTATTTTTAATTAGTGCGCCGTTAACACCGTCAAACTTAGTTGCAACTAGAAATAGTGATACAAATATTAGTATGACATTTACAAATCCAACTACAGCCGATAATCCCTATGATTCAATAACAGTTAGAAGATGGGACAATGTAACAAATGGCTGGTATACTGTGGCTGTTATATCTGGAAGTGCAACAAGTTATACAGATACAACTGTAAGTAGTGATAGACTTTATCGTTATGCTGTCATTGGTTATAATACATTAGGATATAGTCCTGATTATGCATATTCTAATTATATTCAAACAACTCCAGCCGCGCCAAGTGGTGTGGTTTGTTATAGTTCTGGGGCTAGTGTTATTGTTGATTGGACTGATAACTCACATAATGAAGATCATTTTTATATTCAATCAAGTGAATACACTGGGGGAACATGGCAAGCATGGACAAATGAAGCGGAGGTCAGTGCCGGGACTACTTCATGGACTGATACATCTCCTCCAAATATAGTAAAATATCGTGTTAAAGCTTTAACTGATGTATATAATAGTCTATCTAGTAGTTATTCAGAAAGTAATGAGTTAACAATATTACAAGCGCCAAGCGCTCCAACAAATATGTCGCCTGATAATATTTATTTTGATGCAACTGCTAGTAAGATTTTTACTTGGCAACATAATCCATTAGACGGCTCATTACAAACTAAATATAGTATTCAATATAAAGTTGATGGGGGAAGTTATCCGGGAACACCACAAATTGACCAGCAAGCAAGTGGAACTTCAAGTCATACTTTTGCGGCTGATACCTTTAGTAATGCAACTACTTATAAATATCAGGTAAAAACCTGGGGAGCTTATTCGACTGGCTCAGATTGGAGCGTAGAAAAAACTTTTTATTGTGCCGCCGTGCCTGTGGGTACAATTACAAGTCCGACTGCGGTTAGTGATTATACTACTAGTTTATTGACTATGACATGGAGTTTTGTTGGTAATACACAAATTGAATATCTTGCTAAATTATATGATTCAAATGATGTATTAATTGAAACTAAATCCGGTTCCGGTGATGCGGAAACTGTTAATTTTGACTATTTATTATTAAATAATCAGACTTATACAGTAACATTACAAGTTAAGGATAATACTAATTTATGGAGTGTTGAAACTAATGTTGAATTTGATACTGCTTTTTCAGTACCGCCAACGCCAACATTTACATTAACTAAAAATGAAACAACTGGAACGGTAAATATAGCAATTACAAATCCAAGTCCAGAAGGAGCAGAAATTGAGGCGATAACAAATAATATTTATAGGTCCATTGATGGAGAAAATTATGATTTAATATTAGAAGATGTTACATTAAATAGTTCGGTTACTGACTATATACCAGCTTTAGGAATACCAACTTATTATATAGTCGAGGCTGTAAGCGCTACACCTACAGTCGCAAGAGCTACATATGATGATATTACATTGACTTGTAATGGTATGTATTTTTTAAATACTGGTAGTAATTACCTTACATATGTAATTTTTAATGAAAATGTAGAATTAACAGAAAAATCTGAAAGAAAAACCGTTCTACAACAATTTGAGGGAAGAAATTATCCAGTAAAATATCAAAGTGAAGAATTAGCCGAAGAAATTAGTTTTTTATGTGATGTTAAATCAGAGGATTTAAATGATGTTAAAGCCATGGTCCAAAGTTTAGACGATTTATTTTATCGTGACTATTCTGGTCGGTGGTTTGATTGTGCAATTACAAATCCTAATTTTTCTAAGCAGGAAAATGGAAGAATTTATAATTTTAGATGTAATATAATACAAATTGAAAAGGAGTGATTTAGATGGCTGTTAGTGCTAAATTGTATGGTAATTTTGTAAAAAATCTTTTAGATAAGAAAATTGATTTTAATAGTGATACTATTAAATTAGCTTTATGTACTTCTAGCTATACGCCCGACCAGGATGCGCATGAATTTATGGACGACATAACAAATGAAGTTAGTGACTCCGGGACTAATTACACAACTGGCGGAAATACTATTGCCAATAGTAGTATTACTTATACAGGAGCGACAAATATTTGTAAAATTGATGGTGATGATGTAACATTTACAAATGTTACATTGACGGCAAGGTACGGAATTATTTATGATTCAACGCCAGGAAGTGCCGCAACTAATCCATTAATTGCTTATATTGATTTTGGGTCAGATCAAAGTCCTGCCGGTGTTGATTTTATTTGTTCGTTTAATGCTGATGGAATAGCAACATTTACAGTAGCATAGGGGTGTGATAAAAGATGTCTACTTTACTTGATAGTTATAGCGAATCGAATTATACTGCGAGTTCGACCGCGGCGGCAACGGAATCAAGGGGGCAAAGTTTTACTTCGCCCTCCACACAATATAATTTAGTGTCGTGTAAATTTTATGTTTATACAGACACTGGAAATGTTACTACGCGGGCAAAATTATATGCTCATAGTGGAACTTATGGGACTAATGGAGTCCCAACCGGATCAGTCTTAGCAACTTCAAGTGATGTAGTTGTAAACCAAGCTTCATCTACTTTAATAACTTATACTTTTGGCACACCTTATTTATTAAGCGCTGATACTTATTATTTTATAGTTCTTGAAGCTGAGGGAGGCGAAAGTAATAACTTTAAATTTGGATATGACGGAACTCCAGAACATAGCGGAAATTATGCATCATATACTGGGTCTAGTTGGTCAGCTAGTTCAGCGCGTGATTTAATTTTTTATGTTTACGGCGATCCTAATAATGTTACTGTTAATGTTCCAACAATTAATATTAGTTGCGCGGCAAAAAACCCAACATTACAAGAAAAATCAAATATACCGGTTATTAATATTACTTGTGAGGCTAAAACGCCATTATTACAAGAAAAATCAAATATACCGGCTATTAATATAAATTGTGAGGCTAAAATTCCAACATTAATATATCCCGTTAAAATTGATGTTCCTTTAATTAATATAAGTTGTGAGGCTAAAGTTCCGACATTGCAAGAAAAATTAAATATACCAGTTGTCAATATAAGTTGTGAGGCTAAAGTACCAGAAATAACATATAATATTAGAACATATATTCCGACTATTAATATTAATTGTGAAGCTAAAGTCCCAGAAATAACATATAACATTAAAATACATGTTCCGGTTATTAATATTAGTTGTGAGGCTAAAGTTCCAGAAATAACATTAAAAGAAGATATAGTAATTAATTGTCCTCTTATAGAGGTAATTTGTGAAGCTTTGACACCAAGAATAAGAATTATTTATCCAGTAATTATATCAGAAAGCCAAGGAAATATTTTTACAAGAAATAGATATGAAAAATTTGAGTATGAATTATTATCATTGAGTAATGAAAGATATGAAAATGCTGGTTGGATAACTGACTATGTAAAAAAAGATTCTGGAAATATTACAATGGATTTTTCCAGAGATGTAATTGGAACAGCTAGTTTTTTAATTAGAAATAATGAAGATATTAATTATTTATCCGATCTAGTAAGACCATGGTATGTTTTAAATGATACTTATCGTTATCCATTAGGGACTTATATGTTATCATCACCAAGCAAAAAATTAGATGGAAAATATGTATCAAGATATGTCCAGGGTTATGATTTGTTATTAGCTATGGACCAAGATAAAATGATTACATCCTATACAATTGAAGCCGGAACAAATATCGTAACAGCAATTGAAACTATAATATATAGTTATACGACTTTATGGACAGAAGCAGACATTACACCTAGTGACGAAGTATTGGCAGTAGATGTAAGTTATGAATTAGGAAAAAGTAAATTATTTATCATAAATAGTCTTTTAAATATGATAAATTATTACCCGCTTTGGTGTGATGGTTACGGTGTTTTTAGGTCTATTCCCTGGTCGGCTGAAAAAAATACTACTTATGAGTTTATTGATAATAACCTATCAATTTATACGCCAAATGTTGATTTAGTCCTTGATTATACTGGAATTTATAATCGAGTAGTTATTATAAATAATCAATTAGAACAGGATACTGCTCCATTATATAAAGTTTGGACTTTTGAAAATGAAGGTTTAGAAGATCATCCTTTTAGTTATGCGACTTTAGGAAGATACATAACTAAAATATTTCAAAGTGAAGCCGTTAGCCAAGATTATGTCGATTTAAGAGCGCGACGCGAATTATTGAAAATGTTAGAAATAGAGGAAGCTGTAAATTATAATCATGCTTATATATCAGCTAGAGAAAATGACGGTTTACCCTGGCAAGGTGATAGTTACAGATTTGTTAATAGTAAATTAAATATAGATAGTATTTATAAAATAGAATTATTTAGTTTTAATTTAAAAGTTGGCGGCCTTGTAAATAGCAAAATTAAAAGGATAAGGAGTACATATTGACATGAATACTAATTATCTTAGTTTAATATTAAATAAAAATCCAGATAGACAATTTTTTACTGGTATTGTCTATGATTTAGATCCTTTACAAGTAAAAATATATCCAGACGATTCAGCTATTAATTGTAAAGCAACAAATGGATTATTAGGATTAAGCGTGGGAAGTAATGTTGTATTATTAAAAATTGGTAATCAATTTATTATCACTCAAATAATAGGTAATCCTTTTAATGATTCAATTATACTAAATAGAAATTCAACACAAACAGTAACCGATACTAATCAGGCCAAAGTTGAGTTTAATAACCAAAAATTATTAATAGGTAGTCGGTTAAGTTATGATAGTACTAACAAAGCTGTTAAAATTGGTAAAGGTGTAAATTCTGTTTTTGTTGTGACTGATTTATGGACACAAATGGACGCTGGTAGTTATTGCAGTATACATATAAAAAAGAATAGCACTCAATTAACATATAGTATTAGACCATGTCCGCAAGCTGGGGATCAAGTTTGGCAAACAATGCATAGCCATACTATTGCCGAAGTAGTTGAAAATGATTTAATATATGTTTATGTTCGTTTTAGTGTGGCTCATGCTAGTTATAATGAAGTATCTGGCGGTTATGCCGATTCATGTAATTTAATTGTTAAAGTAAGAGGATAGGAGGTTTATATGAATAATAATACTATTTTAAAAAGATTTTTAATTAAAGTAATCATGATTATATTAATTATGATTACAATATCATTGGTTTTTTCAACTCTAAATAATGGAAAAAAAATAAAAGAAAGCCGGCCAGTAAAGACTATGAAAATAAAAACAATTAAAACATATAATTTTGATGGAAAATATAAAAATCAATATGGAGCGGTAATTGAAATTAAAGGCAACAAGGCTTTATTATATGCCAGTGCGGAAAAAGGCGAAATATCTATTGAAGATGATTTTATAGAATCTATTTTGTCCAATGATGGACAAACCAAGACTTTAAGATATCGTTATATTGATGATACTGGCGGGTATACTATAATAATCTGTGGTAAAAGTTTAAAAGTGACTTATGAAAAACCGGAGGAAAATGATCTAATTGCTAATCAGTATAAAAAATTTTAAAGTGTCCAAAGGTGTCCAAAAAAATAATGCTATTAAAATTTTTTGAATATTATTTTAATAGCATTATTTTTATTAAAATGAACTTTCTTTAATATATTTTAAACTGGTCCCGGAACTTTGAAAACAATTTAACTCATTTTTAATTTTTTTCCACTGCCCCTCTGTCAAGTCAAATATTTGTCTAATTTTCCCACTTGGTATTGTGTCCCCATCTTTGAAATTTTCATTTAAGTAAGTTGCAATTTCATTTTTTAAAATAGTTAAGTCCTTTTCTTTTAGTAAAATTACATTCTTAACTTTTCCTAACTCTTGACTTAACTTTTTATTTTCTTGACTTAACTCTGACTTAACTTTTCCTAACTCTTGACTTAACTCATTTTCTAACTCTGTCTTAACTTGTCCTAACTCTGTAATAGCTTCATTCTCATTAGATGTCTTAGTTACGATTTTAAATGTCTCTTGACATTTTTTAAATGTCTCTTGATTGTCACTTAAGTCAAAAGTTAAGTCATTCAAGTTATTATTATATTTGTTAAAAGTATCCATTCTTAACTTATGCAATTTATTAAACATCATCATGCGAATTATTGAAAATAGGCCAACACTTTCAATTCTTTTTATCTTATTTTCTTGATAATTTAATAATCTAAAGTCACCGCCCATTGCTGTGGTTAACAATATTGAACCTTCTAAAAGTATGGATAATGCTAAATTCCATAAACTTTTTTCTTCAAAGAATTTATAATTATAATTTATGGATATTGCAAAAAGGCCCATTTGAAATATTTTAGCAATTAAATAATACCTAGAAAATTTATTTTTTATAGTTGATTCCTTGATGCATATGCTATACACTGACAGTTGACAAAAAATAATACCAATTATAAAGCCTGTTAATCCAAGGGTTGTTTTATGGGTTTTAAGTCCGCCAACAATGGTCATAATTGTGGAAGCTGTAAAGCCCATAAAACCAATTAAGCCAAAAATATAACCCCAAAGTTTAGTTGAATTATCATATTTAATTTCATTTTTTAAATGGCTCATAGTCCTTTTTACACTTATAAGATTATAATCCATCTTTATTTTTTTAATATTTTCTTTCATTTTTTCAATAGTCATCTAATTATCCTCCCTTATCAATTTATATTTTCGATTCATTTCTATTATTTCACTTATCCAACCAAGATTTAATAAATCATTAAATCTTTCTGATATTAAGTCCTTTCCACAATTAAAGTAATTTGCAATTAATCTATTACCTTCTTTTGTATAAATATTATCTATTGCTTTATCTTTCATGTAAATATATAACATTTCAAATTGACATTGTTTACTAAGCTTTTTAAAGTTTTGGCGGTTATTTTCATTAAAATTTGGCTCATTTTCTGGGAAAATAACATCACCTTTTCCGCCGCCGCCACCTTGATAATATATAATAGTTGTTTTACCTTCTAAAAAATTCTTTAAATGTATTTCACTAAAATGACTATTGTAAGGAGGCTTTATCGGGTAAAGCGGGTTTATCAAGATTGGCTTTGATTCTGGTTGGTTTTGAATAGCCAACTGCTTTAATTGCTTCAAAAACTCTGTTATGATTATCATCTATAAACACCCCCTTTAATTTATAAACTTCGCCTTTTTCATTCTTGAAGCAAAAATATCCCTGCTCTTGATTCATTGCATAATTGTAATAATCTGGACTTTCTAACATGTATTTTATTTCCGATGATTCAGCAAATTTATGTATTAATCGGCCATCTGCTGAAACTCTCCAAGTCTTATAATATTGGTCATCGGTGGCTTTTTGTATAATGTCTATGAGATGAAATCCTGCCGATCGTGATTTTGTAAATAAATAAGTCCTTATATCCTTATAATTCATTTCCTGAGTTTCATTCCCAAAGTCAATTGTGTATTCTCTTTTATAATTCATTTGGACAGGAGTATTAATTTCATCACTTACAATTAAAAAAAATGGTAATGGATTATCCGGGAACATTTTATTATATTGGATTATGTCCCTGCATTCGATGCCAGTATCAAAAGTAACATCTTCAAATAGTTTATTTCTTCTCTTAAATTCGCCAATAAGATTAATATAAAATTCCATTTGGGCCGATTCGCTATCCTCTACCATATAAATATTTTTGATGCCTCGATATCTATTCATAGCGGACCTTTTAAAATCGGTTATGAATACAACTAATTTATCGTAACTATAATAAATCATTCCATCAATACAACTTATGGCCGTGCAACTTTTTCCAGTATTAGTCATACCACCAATTACCGCATGCGTTAATTTAGTCATATCAGAAAATATTACTTTTCCATTGGTAGGATCTATTCCTACGATAAACGGCAAAATCATATCTTTAGGCGGTTTAACTGTCTCAATAACTTCATCTAAATAATACACTTTATTGTCCAACTTTTTGATTTTAAACTCATAATTTCCTTCGTTTGTTGTGATTTCTAATTTTCCAGATTTTAATCCTAATTTATGAGTTATTTCGGCTAATTCCCGGTTTAAAAATTTAAGTTTAATTTTGGATTGATAAATATATATATCTTGATATTTGTCAGTAATTGAACTTATATAATATGGTATTCCTTTCATATCTTTTAAAATTTGTTCTAATCGTTCACGGCTACCAGGTTCCATTTTTGAATATCTATCGTCAAGACCTTTTTTATATTTGATATAAAACTTATTTCTATTTACAATATCATTTGTTATACTGGTAACAGTTGCATTTGTTATAATAGAAAATAGTATTTTGTGCTTTTCGTCTAGTGGTACATTGGACCTGACCTCCAATGTACCATTTACATTTTCAACAAGCCTTACTTTATTGTCATATTCTTCATTAAGCCGCTCAATTATTTTATCTGTTATATATAAGGACCATAAAACAAATCTTATTAAGTCCAATGGATAACTTATTACCAAAGGCAAAAATAATATTTTAAGGGAAAAATTGAAGTAGTGAATAACTAATCCAGCCAGAACAATACCAATTATCATAATAGCTATAACTCCCCTAAAATCAAGTTTTTTGACATAACTCTTTGTTAGTCTCATAAATGAAAATAATTTATTTCTTTTTTTTTGCTTTACCATGGCCAGTTTAAAACCATGGGAAACCAAAATAAAAAGAAAGCCAAACAATGGATTGATTTTAAAATATTGAAGTATACCAGCTAACACAATACTTGCAATTACTTCAAATTTTGTTACTAAAATCTTCATATTCTTTTTACCTCCTTGCTTTTTTTTAGTAATTATATTATACTAACATTGTAAGTACATGTCAAGATAGGAAGGAGTTTACATAATATGGAAATTATAAAGAACCTGCAAAAGCATGGAAATAGTAAATGTATAGTAATTGATTCCTGGATTTTAAAGCAATTAGGAATTTTTAAGAAATTTAAAATGATCATAGAGCAAAAAAGAATAATAATTGAAAGGGTGGAGGAAAATGAAGTTACCAAGCGAAATGACGAATAATAACAAGATTTTTGAACTTTTAAGAGACTTACAAAAAGAGGTCGAAGATTTTAGAAATAAATCAATTTTATTAGTATTTATTGATGATAAATGTTCAAATAATTTTTGTAACATTATTGATCAATATATTAATGAAATTAGATTAGTTTTAAATGGTGAAGAAAATGAAACAAAAGGATTATCAATAGCTAAAGAAATGTTAAACAACAATATACCTATTCCAGAACTTAAAAGATGTATAATGTGTGACAAAATATTATCTAATCAAAAAGATTCATATCCAACAAATCATTATCTTTGTGGCAGTGAATGTACTCAATATTATTTGAGTCTATCTAAATGGAGCAAAAAGGATAAAATATTTATTTTAAATGAAGATATGCTTAACAATTTTAGGGAACTTCACGGAATAAATCCTATTGACGATATTGAAATTGGAAAAAGAATTGATAACAAGGACCGGAAAGAAATATTTAAAATTTTTGGAGTTGATGAAGATGAAAGTTAAAATTGATTGGCCCTTAGTATGTAAATTAACTTATCAAATTGACAATGAATTATTACAGACATTGGAAAGACATTATATTAAAGGTAAAGGCCAAAATGATCATGTCATTATAAGGGCAGAAGAATTTAAAAGAATCATATATATGATCTTGGATTCTACAAAAAATATAAGGAGGTGTCGGACTTATGAACAAAAAAGGCCATAGTGTGGGAGCGGCTATAGCATCGGGGTTAACAATTTATTACTTAAAAGATTCATATTTTGTTGAAGCCATTACAGTTGGTGGAGTTGTTATTGGTTCATTCTGGCCGGATCTTGATGCTGAGTATTCATATATCAAGTCAAAATTGCCAATAATCCCAAATGTAATTGAATTTATTCAAAAAGTTTTACCAGAAAATAATATTACTTGCCATCGTGGCGCGTTATTTCATTCGATTTTGACCTTAATTCCCTTTGCAATATTTTATAAGGTCCCATTTGTTTTAGGGATGGGAATAGGTATTCTAGGCCACCATTTATTAGATATGACAACTCCGGCCGGCCTAAGATATTTTTACCCTTATAAAGTAAAAGTTCATGTTTGGAGGCGAATAAAAAAATGATGGAATTAGTTATTAAGTTAAAAAATGATTGTAAATTAGATAGTTTAAATAGTTTACATAATTATGTAAATTGTAATTTCGAAAAACAAATTAAAAACGCATTTATAAACCACTTGAAAAAGGATGATAGTGAATATGTGTTTGTTTTGGATAATGTAACTATTGATAGCCTATTTTTAACACCATTATTGAATTTTGAGCCTGTAAATAGTTTTTATATTTTAGAAAGGTTGGAAAAAATAGTATGAATAATGAAATTATTGGAAATTGTGGATTATTTGAAAAACATCTTAAAACTATGATTCAAAATATGAATGAACAAATGAGAATATTTAATGAATTTAATGCAATTATAGGAATGGATATTTACTCATTCTTAGAGTTATATAAGGCTGGAATAATTATAATTCCTAAATTATCGGAATTAGCAAAATGTTGTAATGAAATTGGGGCCAATACTATTATTAATATTTTCAGAGTATTTGATAAAGATACCAGCCAATTAATGAAAGAATTAAAGGAGTTGAATAATGATGATGGGTGATGAAACGTTAATAAAAATTATATTTGGTTATATTTGTATCATAATTTTTATTACAATAATTGTAAACATCCTAAGGAAGCTAAGAAAACGACTAACTATAAAGAATTTTAATAGAAGGTGATTCAATGCAAAAAAATGGTCCAAATGATGATATTGGATGGATAATTGGAGGAATAATTAAAACATTTGGTTATTCCTTCATAGGAATTTTTAATATTTTGCTTCATCCAATTAAATTTATTTTAAATATTATAATTTTAATAATAATCGGCTTTTTAATCTGGCAAAGAATTAATAATAGATGTGTAGTCAATTGGATAGATTTGATCTTACTAATATCCTTTTTTAAATTACTAGGCTATACAGGGGAAAGGGGGAGTTTAGTTAAAAAATAACTAAGCTCTTCCCTTTTGATTTTAGAATTTTCGATATCAATTCTTATCATATATTACATTATTCATCTCTAAAAGTAAATATTCGTAGTCTGCATTATATAATTTTACAATATCTTTAATTCTATTGATAATATCTAGTCCATTCTTGGGATAATCTTCTAGCAATTTTCTTTCAAAGTCATTCAAAAAGATAAATGGTTTATCCATATGAATCCTCCGCCCTTTTATATAAAATTTCCCATGATGACATTAGTAATTCCATATCTTGGCATAGCGTGACTTTAGTAACTTTTAAATTTTCTTTTACCCATTTGGCCATACCCTTTCTATCTTCAATATAGACCATCTTTAAAAGATCAATAATATCATTCTGTATATTTTCCACCGGGTTATATAAAACATGTCTTGTATGAGCCTTTTCGTCACACTCAGTACAATAAAAATCAATTATAGCCTCTTTATAGTTGTATAAGCATTTCATTTTAAGGCCACCACAAGCACATTTTATATATTTATAGGTATCTGTTTGTAAAAAATTATCATACTTCATAATAACCCACCGCCTTTAAATCATAAATATAACTAATCAGTCTTTTATCATCATCTAAAAGACTTTCTATTTTTAAGTTTAATTTCTCATTATTCTTTTTACAGGCCCAGCCAATAAAATCATTAATTTCCTGGGCAATTCTTTTATTTTCTTGCCATTCTAATATTGCCAAAATTTGGTTTTCACGTTTACAAGCAAAACTTTGTTCGGTTTGAGTGAGGTTGAATCGTTCGCCTAGGTGTTTACATGCTTCATTAAAATTCATATGATTCATTTCCATTATAAAATCAATGACACTGCCACCCTGGCAACACTTTGAATGTGAAGTGTATAAATTTAACTTAGTGTTTACCTGGAAGTGATTCAAGTGTTGGCAGAATGGACAATATTTAAATATATAACCTACATCAATGCGGGTTTTTTGAGTATTAACCATGTAAAGGTTTAGTAAGTCCAGGATTTTAACTCTGGACTTGATTTCTGCGGCGCTATAACTTTTATACTTCATATTTCCACCATCCAAACACATTTTAAAATTTCTAATTTACAACAATCTTTAAAATTAAGTGTTTCTTTTAATATTATTGCAACATGAGACTCCATTAAATACTCAGGATCTTCATCACTTTCTAAGTTGGCCACTACTATGCAATTTTGATGTATTGAACCATAAATCGAATTTGTAATTTTGTAATTTACCTTATATTTGGCAATTTTCATGATTTTACATCTCCTTCCAATTCTAAATATTTTTTAATTGCTTGACTTCTACACTTTTCACAATCCATTGAGCAGTCCTGATCTTCTAAGCCTAACAATGAAGGGCAGCGGCCATGGCCATAATTTACAAAAAATAGTATTAATTTTTCTAATAATTCCTTTTCCTTATTTTTCATAATTTCATCCTCCTAAAGACTAATCATAATATAATTATATCAATCATATTATGATTAGTCAAATCTTTTTTTAATTTATTTCCATCTTTTCAACTAGTAATGTTTTCCTTTTGCTAGAAAGTTTGTTCCTTACTATCTTATTGATAGTATCTTTACTATTTGAGATTAAAGCGAATAATTTTTTGGCCCTAGTTATTGCTGTATATAACAATCTTGAATCGGTTATCATATTAAATTCTGATAAATCACAAACCACGGTTTCAAACTCACTGCCTTGTAATTTGTGAATAGTGCAACAATAAGCCAGTTTTAAATTTTCTAATTCATCCCAATTTAAATCATAACTTACATGTTTATCGAGGCCAAAATAATAGACAACTATTTGAATATCTTTCTTTTTTTCAGTGCTATTATAAAACTTTTCTAGTTGTTCATTAGTTTTAACTACTTGTATCATGTCTAAGTAATCAGTATATTTAATAGAATCAATGCGGCCAAATTCGCCGTTATAAACATCATTCATATAGTCATTTTTAGTATTCATTATTTTATCGTTTAAATGAAATCCGGTCGGTTTTGTGCCTATAAAAATTGAAGTATTTTCGTTTTTTTCTGAAATAATTAAATTAATTTCGTTACATCTCCTGCGGCTTGATGTACAAATTTGAAATTCATTATAAAAAGTATCTAAGCTTCCTTTATTTGTAAGGTCAATATCTTTAGTTTTAGCGGCCCAACACTTTAAAATATAATCAGTTGGGTTGTTTTGGATTGTACTAAAAAAGTCTTTTGATTTGATCATATCGAATGATTTATTTTCCCGGACTAAATTTGCCACGTTTAAAATATTGCTATCACCGGCTTGACGAAATGTGTTAGTCAAGGTTATTACATTGATTTTGCCTGATGTTATTAAATCAGCTTGAACAGAACCGGCGCCAACGCTTGGCAATTGGCCAGGGTCGCCGACTAAGATCAATTTAACATAATTTGTTAGACTGTTAACCATGGCTTTTAATACTTTATGGAATAAAACTGTATCAACCATACTAAATTCATCAATGATCATACAATAGGGACGGCTTGAAATGTTGTCATTCTGGCCGGATTCTTCACTATAATAAAATCTATGACATGTGACTGCATCGTGATTCGTTGCTTCTGACATGCGGCGCGCGGCTTTGCCAGTTGGGGCAATACAAGTCATTCTATAATTTAATTTTTCCAAAATAAAGATTATACATTTTATTATTGTTGTTTTACCAGTTCCGGCGCCACCGCAAATCATTGATACATTGCCAGTAACCCCACTAATAACGGCCTCTTTTTGGACTACATGTAATCTAATTTTATTCTCATGTTCATATTGTCTAATTAGGACCTCTATATTAGATTTTTCATATTCTGACATTTGATCTAAATTAGAAATAAGTTTCAAATTAGTTGGAATCATTTTTTCTGCTTCATTCATGGCCTTAGTTTGAATTTTTCCATTTTCATTTACAACTTTTGCGTCATCACAATTAATAAAATCATTTACATTTTCAATACCAAGATTGTAATTACTGATTTCATCAACAAAGGTGTCTATTTCAACATATGTTGAGCCAAAACCAGTAATTTTATTTGTTATTTGCTCAGTTAAATATAAAATCCTGCTTCTTAAGTTCTTAGGACATTTAAACTTTTCTTGTGCTAAATAATCAACTTTTTTGAAATTCATTTCTAAGTCATTTATCAAAATCTCGTACGGATCAGCCTTAAATTGATCCACTGATATATTTTTTTCATTTAAAAACCCTACCAATTTATGTATTTTCTTATTGGTTATACTTTGACCAGCCAAGGCAATGACTTTTCTTAAAGTTTCATTTGATTTTAAGAAGTTCAGGCCCTCGAATATTTTTTCTATTGTGGCCGGTCCAACTCCCTTTATTTTTGGACATTCTTTAGAATAGAATATTGATAAATCATGATTTGGTATTCCGTCCAATACTTTTTTAGCTGTTCCGTCTTTTATTCCTTTTATTGAGCAAAGTAAATTAAATTTTGCGTTATATGAAGTTGTATCAAATATTTCATATGATGCCTTAAATGATGGACTACCACGGTATAAGGTTTTGACTCCGACGAGAGTCGTGATGCCTGGCCTTAACATAAAACCATTGCAATTGACTGTTAATTCTCCTAAAAAGTTGCCGTGTTCCTTGCTGTCAGCTACATAAACAGTAAAATCATCCTTTGTATAAATTTCTTTGATAATGTCAACTTTGATTTCAATTTCCTTTAAATTATTCATATTGGCCTCCCCAAAAATTTTATTTAAATTTATATTGCTTATATATATATTGTATAGTATAATGACTATATAGTCAAGTATATATTTTATTTTAAATTTAGGGGGAAAATGATATGAAAATAAAACTAAGGATATTAAATGGATCGGCTTATATGTTAATTAATAAAGAAGTAAAAGAAATGTTGGAAATTGGAGATTTTGTTGATGCAAAAATAGTTGATGGGAAAATAATTGTTGATAAAGTTATTGATAAATCTGTGGATAAAATCACAAAATAAATACTTAATCTGTGGATAACTTTTAATACTGTGGATAAGTCTGTGGATAAAATTCTGTGGATATGTGGACAACTTTGTTGAATAATTTATATTAAAACTATCATATAATAAAAAAATAGCCCTTGTCATAAATTTATGACTTGGCTAAATTTTTCAATATCTAGGAGGTATTATATGACAAAAAGGGAAAAAAATCAAGTCAATTGGTTTGAGGAGGTAAAAAATAATATCAGACTTGAAAACAATGAAAGTTTTTTCATTGGAGAAATTCCCGCTCCTGCTGGAACTAAAAAAGCTATGAGATATGGAACTGGCGAAGGAAAAACTTACAATGCCGCTTATTTTGCTTTGTATAATTTATTTTATACCAGCAGAAAAATAATAATTTCCACAACTAAAAATGAAAATGTTGAGGATCTTTTAAATGAAATTTTTGATATTTTAAAGAAAAATATATCAATTACAGAAAATTTACAACAATTTTTAGATGATGGAATTAAAAAAAGTGTAGGGAAACAACTTTTAAAAAAGTTAGGGATTAATAAAATGGTAAGTTATAATCAAATTGCAAAAGAAAATTTATCAATGGCCAGGGTTATTATAACAAATCATTCCTATTTTTACCCAAATGGTCATTCTAGTTACTACTTCAAAAATATTCTCAAACTTATGGAGGTCATTGGTCCTGATGATATATTTATCATTGACGAGGCCGACGAGTTTGAAAAAATGGCAGAAACTTCAATACAATTGAATGACTATTTAAAAACCGTTAAGTCAAGTACTGATAATATTTTAAGGCCTGCTAAAAATTGCTTTGCCAGTCGGAGCAAAGATCAATTTATTAAGGCAATGGACGAATACCGGTATGAACTACCAGTTGAAAACACCAATATAAGATTTACAAAAGAGGGGGATTTTGATACGCCTACTTATGTTTTGGACCAAACAAACAATAATTTGGACCTAGACCAATTAATTAATGAGTTTTATTTTGAAAAACATACCTTTGAAGATACTGGCCGGCGTGTTGGAATGACAATTGATGCTTTCGATAATAAATTCAAATTGCTCCGGGTATTTAAAGGCGAATATCTAAGCCCAAATAATATCAATCATTACCATTTGGAAACTAATGATATTTTAAGGTTAATTCAAAATTCAATCGGCGCAACTAAAGTTGAGCAAATAATTAGACTTTTAGATCCACTCACTGAGGAGCCAATTATTGATTTTGATACTAGAGAAGAATTTATATCATGGTGTCAAAAAAATATGACTATCAATCAATATGATAAAATGATCAAAAAGTTGATGAATGAGGCAAAATTACTTTATAAGAGATTTTTAACAGTCAAAAGAAAGCCTATCATTAATAAATGCAATACAGTATATTATATTACGGCAACTCCTTACAATCTTAATCAATTAGGTTATTTTGTAGAAAATGGTAAATCAAAAAAAGTAAATACAATTGAAAATATTGATATGTTCTTTATAAATAGGGATATATCAGTTGACAACTTAGTTATCAACTTGGCAACTGAATGCTTACTTAATTATAAAGATGATATCAATTGTCTTAGCTTCGCCGCAGAGAAAAGAAATGTTGAGAAGTTAATAAAATCCAAAAAATATCTTTACAAAGATAAAAAATATTCTGGCGTAAAGGTTAAAACTTCGATTAATGATGATTATCTGGTTGATTTAAAAGGTGTTACTGCAGTATTAGGTGAGGCCGATAATTATGAATGTATTAAAGACTATTCTTATATAACATATTTGAATAGCCCAGAATCAACTGGGAAAAATTATAAGGTATCAAATCTTTGTATCATTAACACCCAGCCAGAAATTAATGCCCTGGGTCGTCAATTAATAACAGATAAATATGCCAAGTTTATTGATATTGAAGTTGCTAGTTTTAGGACCATTCTGCAAGCTTGCGGCCGAATTGAGAGAGCAGACAGCGAAAAGTATAAAGCCATTATTTTTATTGGAAAAGATGAAAACATTGTTAATAATTACATTGAAGAAAAAAAAGGAAATGGCATAATTTATAATTTTATGAGTGACAAAACCATTAAATTAGGTGAAAAAAACCTAAAACATAAGATTATAAAAATATTTGACCATATCAAAGCTAATATTAACAGTGATTTCGAAGAAATGCAATTAAGTTTTCAAGATTCAAGAAAAAAATACAATAAATCCGAAATAATTCAATACTATTTAAACTTATTATCTAATAATTTAGATAAGGAAGCTAAGAAACAAACAATTTATAAATTTGGCATTGCTAGAAATTTATTAAATCAATATATCAAAAATATTTAAATTGGAAAAAAAAGAGAGCAGTATTTAAGAGAGTCCCATATAGTAAATAGAGATTCATAAATACTGCTCTCAAATATTACCAATTAAATGTAA
>Ga0210077_1000103_pt1 | contig 43682 bp, 48 predicted proteins | sample RushMan_CattailN_5_FD_185556 | JGI IMG/M metagenome (GOLD analysis project Ga0210077, IMG submission 185556) | Wetland microbial communities from San Francisco Bay, California, USA, that impact long-term carbon sequestration -... | ecosystem: Environmental > Aquatic > Marine > Wetlands ...
CAAACGACCTCATAAAGGATATCCGCTAATAATCGGCATCCTTTTTGAACCGGATCCAGACGTGAAGGCCAAAAAAAGATGGGGGCTTGGGGGTCCCGGACCAAACCCAAATCTTTTTGAAACATCCGCTTATTGGTCTTTTTTCCCAAAGCATGATTGCTTGCGGAATACTTGCAGGGCTGTACCGCATCATTGGAGGGGTGATAAGAAGGGTCGGGGGCATTTAAAATTCCCATGGCACATCCGGCGTTATTTTTGTTGGCCAGCTCTTGTTGCATACAATTTTTCACAAATCCGTGCCGGCCTTCGACCATTTCTTCTAAAAATCCGGGGCTGACCGTGTTGACAAAATGAGCGGCAAAAACACCGCTGGCCAGAAAATCTACAGGGATCGAGTTTCTGGTATTTTCATAATTGGAAGGGAAATTTTCATAATAAAGGTTCTGCCAGAACAAAGCACTGTCAATGCCCCTTTCCTCGATTTCGGAAAGAGTGCATTTAACCGTATGGATGTTGTGAATGGTAAACAGACAGGGAATGCCCAAATGTCTGGCCACGGCCGGAATCAAAGCGGTCATCCAGTCATTGCAATGGATTAAATCCGGCTGCACTCTGGGAATAATATTGTTGATCACGTCTCGCTGAAAGACCAGCGATATTTTAACGTTTTCAAACTCATTTTCGGAATAAATATGGTTCAGATAGAAAAATGCCCTGTCTTGAGCCAGATGGATTCTTTCTTCCGGAACGCTGTTTCTTAATTTACCGAGTTCTCTTTTTACAATGGGTGCCATACTGCCGCTAAATATGGACCGATAGTCGGGCAAGGCGACATGGACATCGGCGCCTCGACGGTACAGTGCATTGATCAATGCTGCCGACACATCGGCAAGCCCGCCGGCTTTGGCATTCAACCCATTGGCAAATTGCCCCATTCCATCGGGAAGATAGGTGACTTCAGGGGTTACCAGCAAAACCCGGGGATTGGCTGGAGAATTAATCATGATCTAATGATCCTGTGTATCTAATGTGTAATGAACACTCCGCTTTTTAGTCAAAAAGTCGAAGTGCAAGACACGAATTTCGAAACGATGTGGGCGCTTCGCGAGCAATACCTTCAATCAACAATCAACAATCATCCATCCAAATTGGGCGCCATCAGAGTGCATTGCTCCCTTGCGGCGCAATCGCTGTCCCATATTCTCCGGTAAAGGTCAGGGTTTGGGACAGCTTCTTGATCGAACAATTTTTTTGAAATACTTCCAGGCCGAACGGATGAACGGAAGAAAGCGCACATGTGTGAATAAAAACCTTTCCACCGTTTCCCTGATATTTTTCCAAGGCACGGATCAGCTCATAAGCGGATGTACCGTCAAAGTCTCCCAGGAGTTTTAGATGAAGATTATCGCTGTTTTGGTGACAATAAATTCTGAAATTGGATGCCATTGCTTCACCTTTTGTTATTAGCGCACCTTTATATCTTCGCTCGGGTCGATAATTTATTGTCCGGCGAAAGGTTCGCAAATATTTTTCGGTATGTCTTTTCTGACACTTAGTTGATGCGATCAGTGTTTAAAGAAACGGAATCGGCCGAATTAGGATCCAGAAAGGTTAATGACACTATTGTATGTCCCGAAACAGTTCGGGCACAGACGGTCGTTCGAAGGGTCTTCTCTCCACTGCCCGTCGACCAGAAATTTATATTCGTGATTTCCGGGGAATAGCATCACGGTCTTATTCCATATCCCATTTTCATCTCTTTGCATGGGGTGTTTTCCCGAACTCCAATTGTTAAAATCTCCCAGCAAGAGGACCTCCTGGGCATCTTTTGCTTCCAATAGGAATGTCCATTTTTTTCGCTTGGTTTTCTGATTTGATTTTCCTTTTGACATGTCACACCTCCTAAAGATAAACTCCCTTGCAATCTTAAATCTTTTATCCTTTTTCCTTCAGGCAGTATTCACGCCAAAGACAATCTTCACGGTCGCAGTTCCCATCTGATTTGCCGAAACAATCCAGATTTCCTTCAAGATGCTGAATGCTTCGAATAAGATGTTTTAAATCCGGGAATGGGTCTTTTGGATGATTGTCAAGATTGTCTGCCATGCACACCTCCCAAAATTACTACAATCTTGTGCTTCGAGAATATGAAAAGAAAAAAATCAGCTCAAATGGAATTGTGATTCATTTATTATCGACTTTACCGGATTTGTCCATAGGGCGGCGGATTCATTTTTTCTGGGGAAATTTCCTATGCGAGCATCTTTCCCCATACAGCGGCGGGAAAACCCTAGGGATCAGGCTTAATCGATGCGTGTTCGCTTATGGGCCCCCACCTGCTTTTTTGGCAAACCGGTAAGCTTTTCGACCACTTGATGGATAACCGGCGCGTCATTAAAGTAAAGACCTTTTAATCATGCTCAACACCTTCCAAGCCCAAATCCCCGGCAGAAGCTGCGTTTACTCGCCCAACTGGGCTGAACTTTCCGTTAGTAACCCGGATCATGGACAGGCCAATAAGAATTCGACGTGAGCATTGACGGGATATGATAACCATATTCTTCGGTATAGTCTATTCCGCATCCCTCATTTATGTTTTCGGAAGACGAATCCATTTCTTGTAACGTTTTTAATATTTGACAATCCCTGGCGCACTTTTCTTTCGGCAGATCTTTCCGATGACAATTTTTACACGGGGAACAGATCATAATTCCTCCTTTCATATGAAGGAAATTATGCAGAAAGGCGCTGTTGGCCTGAAATTTGTTTGAAATGGATTTATTCGTCTTTCGATCAATATCCACGCCATAAACAGTTTTCCCGATCACAGCTTCCGTCTGCTTTTCCAAAACATCCCTGATTTCCCTCGATATGCTGAAAGTATCGAATGAGGCGTGTCAAATCCTGAAAACGGTCTTTTGAGTTATATATGATCTATTTGATGGGTTATGTCCATAGAGCGGCGGCTTCATTTGTTCTGAGGAAATTTCCTAAGGGGGGAACTTTCCCCATACACAGGAAGGGAAACGACGGGATACGGAATCATCGAGGTTCGTTCGATTTGTACGGAAGGTTAATGAAAAATTATTCTTTCCACAAATCGATGTCGATGAGACCAAGCTTTGCAGCATAACGGGTCAACTCAATCGTGCTATGCAGATCGAGCTTTTTCATGATGCTGTGGCGATGGTTTTCAACGGTTTTGCGGCTGATGAAGAGTTTTTCCGAAACCTGCTCTGTTGACAGTCCTTCGGCTAAAAGACCCATGACTTCCTGTTCCCTGGCGGTCAGCAAGTCGTAGCCGGAACCTGCCACCGCCAACTGCTTTTCCGGCAAACCGATAAGCTTTTTGACCACCTGATGGGATACCGACGTGTCCATAAAGTAATGGCCCTTTAACACATGATCAATAGCCCCCAAGAGCAAATCCGCGGCAGATTCTTTGACCAAATAGCCCATCGCGCCGGACTGAAATGCCTTTACGATATAGTCTATTTTGGAATGCATACTGACAACCATGACACGGATTTTGGGAGAACACCTTAAAATATCTCCGATCAAAACAAGTCCTCTGACATCCGGCAGCCCCACGTCCAGCAAAACCAGATCGGGCTTGCACTCTTTGGCCATTTGAAGCCCTTGACGGCCGGTACCTGTTTCCCCGACGATTTCATATCCGGGGTTGTGTCCGATGATCGCCTTTATACCTTCCCGAAAGAGGGGATGATCGTCAATAATCAATATGCGTTTTTTTGGACTCACGGTTTTGCTCCTGGCAAGGTATTTTTATAAATATTCTGGTGCCGTGCATCGGACGCGATTGGACAATCATTTGACCACCCAGCAAGCCGGTTCTTTCTCTCATGCTTCGAAGGCCCATCCGTTTTTCATCGCCCAATTCAATCTCCCGTATCTTGATATCAAAACCTTTTCCGCTGTCTTCAATGCGAAGAATAATATTCGGGAATACGCCCACAAGCCTGACGACGGCCTGGTCGGTATCGGCATGTTTGCGGATATTGTTTAGACCTTCTTGAACCAAACGGTAAAGATGGATTTCGGTATTCGAATCCAGTCCGAATAAATTTAAACCCGCCGATTGGAAGTCAACTTTTATTCCCAATTGGCTATAAAATTCATCACAATATATTTCAAGCGCTTTCACAAGGCCCATTTCCGCCAGGGCCGGAGGTTGCAAATCATATGAGAGATCACGGATGGCATTGATGGCCCTTTGAAGGCAATTTGAGATGTCCAGCAATTTTTCTTTTACTGCGAAATCCAATGAAGGCTGAGCCTTTAAAAGCATGTCAAACCCGATTTTTGTAGCGGAAAGATCTTGTGCCACCCGGTCGTGGAGCTCAAAGGAAATCATCTGACGTTCGGTTTCCTGTGCTTTTAATAATTGTTGAGATAGGCGTCGAATACGGGATTCGGCACGTTTTCGTTCACTAATGTCTCGATTGACGCCCCTGTAGCAGGTTAAGTTTCCCTTTTTGTCCAAACACGGAACGCCACTGGTCTCCATGATCGCTTCAAATCCGTCTTTTCGAACCAGAATATTATCAAGGGACTTGATGGGTTTTAATTGGGATATCAGATCAAAGATCGTCGCTTTTAAGACTTCTTTATTTTCTGAAGATAAAAAATCGTAAAAGTATCTACCGATCACCTCGTCACAGCGATAGCCGGTGATGTCTTCTACAAGAGGGTTTGAATAGATATACCTGCCTTGGGCGTCCATCTCCCAGACCCAGTCCGATGTGTTTTCAGCCATGTCCTGAAATCGTTTTTCGAATTTTAAAAGAGATTGCTCAAGTCTGTTTTTTTGAATCACTTTTTCAATGACGGCGGGAAGCAGGGTAAAAAAATTCCTGGACTTGACCAGATAATCGATAGCTCCCAATTTCATGGCGCGGACAGCGATATTCTCGTCCCCTTGGCCCGTGATCATAATCACCGGGACATCTCCGCCCTTTTGACTTAGGGTCTCCAAGAACTCGATACCGTTCATACCCGGCAGAAGGTAATCCGTGATGATGACGGAGGGAACGATGCTGTCAAGGCGGTCAAGGCATGTGGTGGCATCCTGAAAATGATAGACCGAGGCGTTTGGAAATTCTTTCGCGATGGCCCGCTTCATCAGGCTGAAATGGGCTTTCTCGTCCTCGATGATGACGAGCTTCAAGGGTTCCACTGTCAAAACTCCTAAAATTTTCCTTCGGGCGCGTAAAACAAGTTTATTCTGTTAAGACAGGCGGCTTATTGAGAATCATCCAGTAAAACTCAATTTGCATGATTTTTTCCTCAAATTCCTTGAACCCGACAGGTTTGGTCAGGTAGCTGTTGGCATAATGATTATAGGATCGGGCAATATCCTCTTCCCGTTCCGACGTGGTCAGCATGATCACCGGAATTCGTTTCAGCAATGCATCTTCCTTGATCGTCTTTAAAATCTCAATGCCGTCGATACCGGGCAGCTTGATATCCAATAAAATCAACCCGGGCAAGGGATATTTGACGTTATCTTCATATTTCCCACGATGGTAAAGATAGTCTAAGGCTTCCTCGCCATCAGATACAGTGAAGACCCGGTTGGCGTTTCCGGCTTTTCGAATTGCGCGCCTGGTAAGTTCCGCATGGGCCGGCTCATCTTCCACAAGCAATATATCCAAGGGTTCGTAATCCATGGATTCATGCCTCCTTCCCTTTGAGGGTGAAAAAAAACGCGGTCCCTTTCCCCGGCTCGGATTCCAGCCAGATGTCGCCGCCATGATGTTCGATAATCCGCTTTACGATGGTCATCCCGACGCCTGTCCCCTCTGCGGATTTTTTTGCAGCCGGGAGTCGTTGAAAGATTTCGAAAATCTTTTGATGATATCTTTTTTCAATACCGATACCGTTGTCCCGGACAAAGAATACCTTGCGGCCGTTCTGATCCATTGCCCCCACATCGATCCTGGGAGAAGGATTCTCCTTTCCGATGTATTTAATGGCGTTGGACAAGAGATTCTCCATCACCTGGCACAATCGTTCCATTTCACCATAAATCAGGGGAAAACCTTTTTCAACATTTAATGTGACGCCGCTTTTCTTAATTTGACGTTGGAGCGTATTTAGAACTTTTTCCATGAGATCGTCAAAGGCGAATTCCGTTTTTCTTTCCGGCAACCGCCCGATGCGGGAAAGATACAGCAAGTCGGTGATCAGCAGTTCCATGTTCCGGGAAGCATCACTCATGTAATTCAGGTATTTTTCAGCATTTTCATCGATACGGTCTCCAAAATCCTCCCGAAGGGCGCCAATAAATCCCTCGATGGTGACGATAGGGGTTTTTAAATCGTGGGAAACCGTATACACGAAGGTTTCCAGTTCTGTATTTTTGTCTTCGAGTTCGGCGAGCGCGGTTTCCAACTTTTTTTCATTTTCCTTTAATGCCGTTTCCGTGCGTTTCCGTTCACTGATCTCTTGAAGCGCCTGATCTCTGGCTTGCCGGTACATTTGCATCCGCTCGAGAAGAAGATGAAGAAGCAATGAGAGCAATGCCGAGATGATAAGCCCAAAAACGAGAAAGGAAACATGCCAACCCGCGCCGGACGGATAAATGAGGGCCTTTGGAACAAGATCCAGCTTCCAGACTTTGCCGGGAAACCGAATCTCCCGAAGCATTCGCAATCCATTTTTTTCCGGCTTGTCGTCGCTTTGAATGTCATTGGTGTAAATCAGTCGATCCTCTTCGTACAAACGAACCCAAAATTCGTTGGAGATGTCCTTGGCCAGGCTGATATCCACAATGCCTTTAACCCGGAATACACCGTTCAGATAACCTTGAATCCTGCCGGAATAGACGAGCGGCAAAAATGTGTTGTAACCGAGTCCCCCCTGAATCAACTTCATACAAGGGGTTACGATATTTTGTATGGAGTGGAGTATTTGAAATTTTTTGCCAAAATGGGGATCCTGAGGTTTAAAGATCGCCTTATCGATGACGCTTTCATTGCTGTTTCTGGGATAAACCCATCGAACAACGCCCGCAGGATCAATCCAGTTGATTCCCATAAAACCGGGGTGATGGGAATAAAACACCTGGGCAAAGTCAAGAAAACGCGTCTGGCTGAAATCCGGCGGAACCCTCTCAACCCATCTTTCCGCCAGTAATTCCAGTGAAGCCATGCGAGCATTCATCAAACCTTCAATACGAGTCCTTATCTGCCTCGAAGAAGTTTCCGTATGCCGGAGGACAAGCTCTCGTTCGTAGCTATTTTGATTTTGCCACAGCAACACCGCAATACTGCCGAAAATCAAAAACGCGACAAGAGGGGACAATTTTTTCAAATGGTGCATTAAATTATTTTATCCATGTAAAAAAGGCGAGAATGCCTGATTTTCAATTTCTCGCCTTTTTCATATATCCATATTTTTTTGTAAATGCAAAGAAATAACATTCAGATTACGCAACGTTAATCTTAACCTGTTTTTTCTTGACCTTTTCTTCCTTGGGAAGTGTTATGGTTAAGATAGGTTGCGACATTTCTTCTAAAACCCGGATACCGTGTAATTTTCAACAAAAAACTTCAGCTTCATCATTGCGGCAGGTCCCAGTTCTTCAAACTTCACCCGATTCTGCCGCATCTTAAAAGAATTGATCGTGAAATCATCATTTATCTCTATATCGTCAATGTTTTTAAACATCAAATTTTCAAGGTAAAAGCCCGAATCAGCTACCAATATGTCCAGCACCGGCAATCGGATGGATTGCTCCTCGCCGTTAATATAACGAAATAAAAGCCCGCCCATGCTGATGTTAACGATTCTGCCGAACCTGACCGGTTTCGATCGATATACGGCACATGCAATTTGACCCATACTCCTGTCCGCAATGTCCAAATGCCCGGCAGCAGCCGGCCGGATCAGCGCAAAAGCATCTTTTTTAGCCCAAAATCGTTCGTGCGCTCTCTTTTCAGTATTTTTTACCGTGTTTGTATCCATCATTTGCAGCAGCAGCGTCGGGTTTGCAACCTCCGATTTATGATCAAATTCAGAAAATTCGCCGGCAAATTCCATGCGGTCGGGTTGAAGAATATCCTCTAAAAAATAGAGCTTATCCATTTTACCCCCTGATATCCGTCATTTTTTTATTTTGATTAGAGCAACCTATTATTTATTGTCGATCCGGTCAGCTTTGTCCATAGGGAAAAGATTCATTTTTTCTGGGAAAATCTCCCAGATAGGGATTTCCCCCATACATTGAAACAACTTTTTCTCTCTTTCCTCTTTGCTCTTTCCTTTCTCCTATTTTTGGCTCAAAGGTTAATGTAAAAATATAATCATAACGGCCCGATCCATTCTTCATCAAAGATCTGCGCTAAGACCAGGTGATCAATCGCGGCAAAAATTTTAAAAAATCGTCACCTGCGGGTATAGCCCTGACCGTAAATCCATACCTTCCGGACAATCCACAGGGGACCTTGCAGCCGTAACGATAATTTCCATTACCGAAATGCTCAATGACGGTCATAGGAATCGTACTGATACCTTCCAGTGCATCCACTGCTTTCATGTGCCCATTGTAAAGTTCCACGCTGACTTCTTCGGGATTTAGTTTTCCCAGATCGACTTCTACCGTAACTTCGAAGTAATCACCAACGCGAAACGGTCCCTTGCGGGTCTGGACGGGCAGCCCAATGCGGATGTCCTTCCACAGGTTCTGAATCCGTTCTTGTTGGAGCGCAAGGTTGCGGGCTTCCAGACCATTTTTATTCAGCAATGCTTTCAACCGGTGAACGATGGGATTATAAAAGCGTTGTTCATATTCTCCAACCATTCGCAAGCTGCAAAAATCCTTCATGGCCATTTTCATAGAGGCTTTCATCATTCGAATCCAGCGCTTTGGTAGTTCTCCCTCGTTCTCTTCGTAAAAGCATGAGATTACATCATTTTCCAACACGTTATACAGAGCCTGACTCTCGGTGGCATCCTGGTATTCATGATCGACATATTCTTCACCGCCTCCGATTCGCCATCCCCGTTCTTCGGAATAGCCTTCACACCACCATCCATCCAAAATACTGACATTGAGCACACCATTGACGGCGGCTTTCATCCCGGATGTGCCGCAGGCCTCTAAAGGTCTGCGGGGAGTACTCAGCCAGACATCGGCGCCCTGAACCAGAGATCTTGCCAGTGCCATGTCGTAACCCTCAATAAATACTGCGTGCGGACGAATTTCCGGCCGGCGGATAAATTCAAGCAGACGTTTGATGATTTCTTTTCCTTTTTTGTCCTGGGGGTGGGCCTTTCCAGCGAAAATGATCTGCACCGGACGGGTTTCGTTGTTGAGAATCGCCGCCAGCCGATCAGGATCCTCAAGCAGCAGGTGCGCCCGTTTGTAAGCAGCAAACCTGCGGGCAAAGGCGATGGTTAACACTTCAGGATTCAGGACTGCTTCGATTTTTTCGATGACGCTCTTGGGTGCATTGCGTCTTTCGTATTGTTGTTTTAATAGTCCTCGGCAGGTGCGGATCAACCGGGAACGGCTCATCTCATGGGCCCGCCAGAGCTCGTCGTCGTAAATCTCGTCAATACGGTCAATGTTTTCGGGCCGCCGTGAACTCATGTACCATTCCGGTCCCAGATAACGTTCAAACAACGGCCAGATTTCCTGGGAAATAAACGTCGAGACATGTATTCCGTTGGTGACATGGGAAATCGGGATCTCGTCTTCCGGCCACCCCGGCCAAAGATGGGCCCACATCTTTCTGGCGGTTCTGTCGTGAAGACGGCTGACGCCGTTACGATACTGAGACATTCGCAGACCCAGAATACACATGTAAAACGGCGCGTCTTTATTATAACCCTCAGTTTGCCCCCAAGATAAAATTTCTTCTTCACCGGCTCCCAGGCGATCTTTCAACGGCCGAATCCACGGCTTGACCAAATCGACGGGGAAAGAATCATGCCCGGCGGCAACCGGGGTATGAGTGGTAAACATTGTACAACGGGGAATAATTTGCAAGGCAGTCTTTAGATCTACGTGAAAACGCTCCATGAACAGTGCAAGACGTTCCAGAGCGGAGAAAGCCGAATGCCCTTCATTCATATGACAAACGGATGGAAAGAGATCCATAGCCGCCAATGCCCGCATGCCGCCGATGCCGAGCAGTATTTCCTGGGCCAGCCTGATTTTGGGCTCAGCTACATAAAGGCGTGCCGTAATTTCCCGGGCCTCCGGAGTATTCTCAGGAAGATTGGTATCGAGCAAAAACAGAGGGGTGCGGCCCACTCGGATTTTCCAGACAAACGCGTGAATCTCGTTTTCAGGCCCATTAATTGAAATTGTGATTTCATTGCCCTGGGGATCCCGGGCGCGCTCCAGTGGAAGATAATAAAATTCTATTTCCGGATATTCTTCCTGTTGCAATCCCTCTTGATCAAGATATTGACGGAAATAGCCCTTGCGATACAGCAACCCGATCCCGACGAGGGGCAACGCCATGTTGGAGGCAGCTTTTAAGTGATCTCCGGCAAGAACACCCAGTCCGCCGGCAAAAAAGGGAATATTTTCATTGACACCAAATTCCATCGAAAAATAGGCCACCGGTCCCATTTTTTTGTAAAGAGAATTGGATCGTTCGGCATGATCGATAACCCGTTTTGTAAAACGATCCTCGACCCGTTGCAGATGGCTCAAAAAACTGTCATCCCCGGCCAGCTCCTCCAAGCGCTTCTGACTGACATGGGACAAAAGGTAAATCGGGTTTCCTCTGGATTCTATCCAAAGTTGCGGTTCAATGCGGCGAAACAGCGTGATGGCATCCTGCTTCCAGCACCACCAGAGATTTCGAGACAAAACTTCCAAAAAGGCCAGTGATTTCGGGATAGAAGGAAAAATCTGGTATGTGAGAATGCGCTTCACCGGTATTTCCCAATTTTGCGGATTTGAAAACCAGCTATATTTTATAGAAGATAAAATAAAGGCGTCTATTACCACCCGCAAAGCGGGTGGCTTGAATTTTCGGCCACAGGCCGAAATGACACATTTTTTGCCTAATTATCACTTCGTGACCGGATAATCAGCAACGGCCGATCGATCAGATTCAATACACCGGCCGTTATGCTCCCGTAAAAAGCCCGGGCCAAGCCGGTTCTTCCGTGGCTGGACATTGCGACGAGATCGGCATGTTCTCTTAAAGCGCAGTCAATAATCTGCTCCACAACCGGACCGCCGACAACGCAGGTTTTGGCTTCAATGCCTTTCTCACGAAATACGCCTTTCAGAGAATCCAAATAAGATTCCGCCTGCTTGGCCAGTTGTTCCAGGTTATGATGATAAAGCAAAATTGCACTCTCGTCATATCCCACAAGATTGGGGGCAGTGACCACCTGCAGAAAAATGACCTTGGCATTGAAGCAGTGAGCCAACTCCTCAACATGTTTCAATATCCGTTCCGCCCGCTTTGATCCGTCCAACGGCACTAAAATCACTTTATACATATTCGCCTCTTTTCAAGAACACATCCGCCGGTTAATCTAGAAGCCATCTCAAAAAAGTCTTTTCGCTCGATATCAGCGTTGAGCCCTCGTCTCAAGTCCTCGACATACTTGAGTATGCCTGCGGGTTGATCCTCGGTCTCGCGTTCTTGTCCCGCCTTTAGGCGGGAGATTTCGAACGAAAATCCTAATTTTGAGATAGCTTCTAAATAAACGATGGGACAAGGATTATCAGTCATCGGTGCATATCCTCGCGCAGACTTAACAATGGAACCGGGCAGTGACGGAACATCTTTTCCGCGGTTGTACCGAAAAGAATGCCCGCAAGATTGGTGCGGCCCTTTCTCCCCATCACCACAAGATCGACGCCGCTATCCTTGGCAGCCTGTATCAGCTCATGAAACGGGACGCCTGTCTTGATGATTATCTCCACAGGACGGTGTTTGGCAGAGATTTCTTCGATGGTTTGATTGATTTGTTCCAATCGATCTTTTTTCCGGTCTTTGATAAATTCGTCTGCGGAGAAACCAATGCTTTCTATTTCCGCTCTCCGTACTGCTTCTAAATCTCTTTGGTTGATGACATTGACGATCATCAGATCGCTTTTTAATTCATCGGCCAACTCAACAGCAAATACCAAGGCTTCTTTCGAATAGTCGGAAAAGTCATACGCCGCCATGATTTTTCGAATTCTTTTCATTTCTTCCTTCCATAACATTAAGCTTCGGGCAAACGGATAACACTGTTGTAGGTACCGAAACGATTGGGACATCGCCGGTTGTTCCGAGGATCTTCCTTCCACTGCCCGTCTACCAAAAACTTGTATTCATAGTTCCCGGGAGAAAGTATCACCCGTTTTTTCCATGTTCCATTCTTATCTTTTCGCATGGTATGCTTTCCCGGGCTCCAGTTGTTGAAATCTCCCATCAAGAAGACTTCCTTGGCCTCTGACGCTTCCAGTGAAAACGTCAAGCTATTCCGTTTATTGTTTTGTTTTGAATTGGTTTTCGGCATATTTCACCTCCTTGAAAGAATATGCTGACATAAAGAACGCAAAAGATATGCCAACCATTATTTTTTGAGCAATTCGAAATAACAGACTGATAAATATTTATTTTTTTTAACTATAGATAACATCTTCACTGGGCGGGGAAAAAAGTTCGTGTCAGAATTTTTTACAGGATGTAAAAGGGATTGGAATTGACATCTGGATCTTGCGCAAGACAGGGAATAGAAAAAAAGTCTTATTCGTATGGTTCGAAAACACGATATAACCAGTCATAAACCGGCGCCAGGTATGCTCCAATGGGTTCTCGTTGAAGCCCCATAAAAATAAATCCCTTTCGTTGATCGGGAACAATGGCAATGTGTCTGATGGGTCCAGAGTCCGGGAGGGATTCGACAAGTTTCTTGAAATGGTCAAGCATTCGGTCTTGTTCGTAATAAAGAAAAAAAGCGAAATCGCCCCACTTCAATTCCATTCGGCGAAGCCGTGAAATGTTGGTGATGACAGGTCCTCGAAATCCGGAATATCCCCTTTCGATGATGTGACCTTCACCGGGTGGCGGATACCTCATATAAACGGAAATAAACAGCCGGTCATATTTCATTAAAAACTTCGAGATGGGCATATACAAAGGCGCCTGCCGCGGCAGCAGGGTGAGTGTGACGTCGATTCGAGAGACCGAGCCCCGTTCTTTGAAAGTGAAAGTACCGTGATGTCCGACAGCGCCTCCAATATTGGTGAAGGTCTGGTCGTCGGGTTTAAAAACCTTTACGAGGTCGTTAAAAACAATGGTGCAAATCTCTTTGTTTTTTCGTCTGCCGGAGTGAAAAGAAAAGGCAATAAAAACGCTGATCGCGATAATCACGAGCAATACGGAAACCATTGTGGTGCTTCCAAATGTTCCCATTGACTTTCCTTCTTCGACGCCTATCCTTTTACAACCGAGGGTAGCCAGTGATAAATCGGAGCGAAATAGCGTGCGACCTGCTCCTTCTTTGGAATCATGAAGATAAATCCTTTTTTCTGTTCAGGAACGAGAGCGATGTGCCGGATGATGCCCGGGGCAGGATTTGTTCTCATAAAGGATCGCATCTTCTCGCGCATCTCCGAGCTGTGGTAGTAGAGGTGAAAATCGAGGTTTTCCCATTTGACGGTTTCATGATGCATCAGGTGCGCATTTTCGATCTTCGAACCCATGAATTTGCTGTATTTGCTTTCAATCAGATGGGCTTCTTCCGAAGGCGGTTTCTTCATGTAGAGGGTGATGAAAAGGCGATCATATTTTCTAAGCAGTTTTGAAATGGGCAGATAAAGCCAGGAATGTCTCGGCAACAGCGTTATGGTTGCGTCTACACGGGAACAAAGTGTCCCCTTTTTTTTGATGAACAAATTGGCGTGGAACCCGATGGCACCGCCGATATTGGTAAAATTTCGGTCATCCGGCTTGACGACGTTGATAAGATCGTTGAAGGCGGAACGGTAGATTCTTCTATTTGAACGGCGCCCCCAGAAATACCCGAGTGTCAATAAAGTGCTGAACCCGATAAAGAGAAAAAAGATCGGCTGATGGAGAATATTCGCAGTGTTTCCCATTTTTATGCCTTATTTCATTTCAAACGGAGATAAAATAGTTTCCGAAATATCGTACAATGTGCTGTTTTGCCCGTCAAGGAGGCTCTCCGATAAGGCCACACGCTGGATGGGAACCGCCGGTGCGAGAGCCTGCATTGCTGAATCCACGTGATCCGCCATAGCCTTGTACTTTATTTGAATTTTATTGTTGATCAAAAGCCGCAGCGGAAGCTTCAGGTCTCGAAGACCGTCGATAAGTCGCTTCGACTCTTTCAGCGATAGCGTATCGGGATTGTAAACGAGAACAATGCCGCAATCTTCGCCCTGAAGGCGTGAGGATAGGGTTTGATAATTGCCTTTGAGTGTCTTAAGACGCTTCAGAATATCATCGTCCTTCTCATCGTAGCTCAAGATGGTTTCCTTATCATCGAGAATACCTCGGATTCGATAGATCGTATGTCGTTTTTCCAGAATATCCCGTCTGATCTGCACGAGCCTGTCGATCCAAGTCACCGTAATCCGCGGAAGTGCAAGGAATCTGAGGGTCAATCCCGTGGGCGGCGTATCAAAGACAATATAATCGAAATCTTTTTGGAACCTGAGGGTTTCTTCGATACTGGTCAAAAGTGCGTATTCTTCAATTCCCGGTGAATATTTCAACACCGAGAAATAGTGATCCAGGTTTATGGTTTGAAGATAGCGGTAAGTGTCGGTCAGCACCCGGGTTTCCCGTTCGAGATATTCCCGGCAAAGCTTCTGCAGATTGACCTCTTTGAGATAGAGGGAATCGGTGAACCGATGCTTTTTGTGGTTAAGAACGACGCCGAAGATATCGCCAAGATTGTGGGCCGGATCCAGTGATACAATGAGAACCCGATGACTCTGGGACAATTGCCACGCCGAAGCTGCGGACATCGTCGATTTACCCACCCCTCCTTTCCCGGTAAAAAAGAGAATTTTCATCTAGTCTATCCCGATGGTGCCGCACATTTCAGCCAGCATATCGTTACAATCTTTTGCCCGCTTGCAAAGGATCTGTAATTCGCGCTCCATGTAAGGGAGCAATTCCACAGCGAGAAAAGTCGGCGGGGATGAGAAACCGGCAAAGGAACCGATAAGAAGGAGCGCAAAAATATTTTCCAGTTCCTCCATCTCCATGACGGTGAGTGCCGCGGCCTTTTCTCGATGCGTTGCGTCAAAATCGGCGAAAATGCGTCGAACCCATCGAACCATCGACGAAATCATAATCCATTCCATAGATCATTAGATAACCGGTGCACGGCATTGCTTATACCGTGCACCGGCAACCTGTTTAACATGGCCGATTCAGGCCTTTTATTCCGCCTTCTTATAGGATTTTGATTTAACAAAATCGAAAATAAATAAGAAGTTCAGTAAGAACATCACGACCAGAATTATCATCACCGCCCACCCGGGAACGGGTTTTGCAGCGATTGCACCGGGTTGGACAAACAAGATGAACCAGATGAATGCCGCCGTTACGGTAATCCAGAGCAGCCAGGCAGGAATCACTGCGGCATTGGCGAACCCGGATTTCAGTTTCTTCGCCACATAAGCCGCACCGGTCATGAGTGCGATGGACGCGATCAACTGGTTTGCCGCGCCGAAAGATCCCCAGATAACGAGCCAGTTGCCGCTGGCGGCAAGGTAGATACCGATGGTCGCGGGGATAATTGAGGCCACCCAGCGGTTGGTCAGGACATTATATAGTCCTGCGCTGCTTTCTTTCAACGGTGCGGCCATTTCCGACAGGCAATATCGGGCCAGGCGGTTGGTCGTGTCCAATGTGGTCATGGCAAAAGACGCGACCCACATCCCGGCAAGCACTTTGACATACTGAGCAGGAATAAAGGAAAGCCATGTAGACGCCACCATGTCGGCGTAGGATTGCACAAAGAGATTGGCCTTGGAAAGGCCCAATTTCCCGGAGATAATTGTAAAGGTTGCTCCCCAATTGGATGCATTGAGATTGAATCCTATTGCTTTTGCCGCAGCGGCCGTCTTGAGGGCCGTATAGCCGAAACCGGCAATGGAGACAACGACAATCGTAGAGAGGAATCCCTCCAGAAACATGGCGCCGTAACCGATCACAAGGCCGTCGGTTTCTTTGTCAAGCTGCTTTGAAGATGTTCCCGAAGCCACCAGAGAGTGGAATCCGGACAGGGAGCCGCAGGCAATGACGAGAGGAATCGCCGGCCAGAAGGGTGTCGGCTTGCCACCCAGCAGCACCGGAGAAAATCCGGCAAATGCAGGAACTTCGAAGCCTTTGAATGCAAAGACGGCGGCCACGAATCCCAATACAAGTCCGGCATAGAGCAGCCAGGAGTTCAGATAATCTCTGGGCTGGAGCAGGACATTTACGGGGATCGCAGATACGATGAAGATGTAGAAAAAAAAGACCCACATCCAGGTCGTATAGGACGCTTTGATGGGTGTCTCGACGCCGAGCCAGATGGCAAAGCCCAGCATGGCGATACCGATGATCGTTGCCAGGCTGAAGTTCATCTTCACCCGGTAGATCAGCACCCCCAGGATCAGGGCGGCAATGATTTTATAGAGATACGCCGATGCAATTGCCGGTGTTCTGACGAACATTCCGCCGATAATGGCGGCAAAGGCGGCCACCACAAGGATCAACAGGAAAAAAACGATCCAGTAAAATGCATAACCCGTCCGCTTGCCGATAAGATCGGTGGCAACGAATTGCACCGACTTTCCGTCATAACGGACCGATGCCATCAACGACAGATAGTCATGGACGGCACCGATAAATATGTTGCCGAGCCAGACCCATAAAAGTGCCGGCGCCCAACCCCAGCAGATCGCCAGTGCCGGTCCGATGATAGGGGCCGCACCGGCGATGGAGGCAAAGTGATGCCCCAAAAGAACCTCTTTTCGTGCCGGAATATAATCGACACCGTCATATAGCCGATGAGACGGTGTCGGTTGCTCGTTTGAGACCTTCACCACATCCCGTTCAAGCTTCTTCCCGTAGGTCAGGTAAAGGATAAGATAAAGAAAAAAACCGACAAAGATAATAAGCGTTGTCATCATTTCCTCCTTTCTTTTGTTAAAAATCAGAGAACGCTCAAGATAAAAAAATCCCTATAAATTATCTGATAACTCTGAACGTGCATTTTTTCAATAGATAATTTTAAAATTAGAATGGCAAAAGACATGCCAAGAATAAACCTTGCAGACAAGATCAAATAATACTCTGATAAATCATAGTATTCGCCGGAGATCCCTTAACCTTTCGCCATGGATAGAAAGGATGTGGTGTCAACATTTTTTACATGATGTAAAAAATGTTTGGATTTGATATTATTGGGGGTAATATACGGTTTGAAATCTTCAAGGTGTCAACTGATTTTTTTCTTTTGATTCTCATACCATTTTGCAAACAGTTTATCAAAATACTTCTCATCCTCGATCATCTCTTTGGTGATGTTATACGTCCCTCTAACGCCCATGTAATTTAATGCGGATGCGCCAAGAAGAAACTTTTTCAGCGTCTCGGATATCTGGAGGTTATTCTGGTGTGCATAGTTTTCAAAATAATTTTGAACCGCTTCATCCAGGACGAGTTCGATCCCATATTCTTTTTTAAAATTCTCGACATAATCGACAAATGGAGATTTTTCCAGCATTTTCAAAATATAATCTCTGGGTTTTTCACACAACTCTCGATTCACTTTCAGGGATGTAAAATTTAATCCCGGAAGTTCGAATTGAAAATCCGTTAAGATATTTTCCCATACGCTCACAAGGGCGCGGGCGCCCGTCTTTCGGTTTTCCGATATTTCCGCCGCATATTCAATGGCGTTCGATGTAAACTCCAGATCGATATTGAACAGCTTAAATTCCATTTTGTATTGATTGAGGATCGAGTCTTTGGTGTCCTGCATGATGCGAATCAAATCGTTTTTGGACAACAGGTTGACAAACGTTCTTATGGGAGATCTGCCGATGAGTTCGGGTAGAAGCCCGAAATGAATAAAGTCATCTGCTTCCGCTTCTTTATAAAAGTTTTTCAACTGGCTTTTTTCGTTCTTTTTCTCGTCGGAAGCGAATCCTTTGATCGCGACACTGCCGTCTTCTTTTACCCGTCCCTTATGCTGGAGTCGTTTTTTTACAATGGACTCCAGATTGTCCCCCGTCCTTTCAAAAGAGCCCCCCAATATAAACAAGATGTTCTCCGTGCTGATCATGCTGTCCTTTTTGCTGGCTTTTTCTCCTCTCTGCCGATCCATGACCTCCTGGATTTGCGAGGCGGCGGAATACGGATTGTTGATGGGAACGAGCTTTCTTTCTATCAGTTTTAACACCGACCGTTGAAATCCTTCTCTGGAAATATCATGTCCGGCCAATGAGCCGTCTTTTGCTTTTTTATCGATTTCATCAATACAGATCAGGCCCCCGTATCTGCCGATGAACCGTGCTTGTTCTTCCCGATGGTGTCCCGGCGCCATATCAATCAATTCACGAACCATGTCATCGGCACTTTTGCCCACATAACCGGCCTCGGTATAGTCCGTGGCATCGATGATGAGTGTCGGAACCTGCAAAAGATCGCCTAATACCTCCACACAATAGGTTTTGCCGCTGCCTGACGGCCCTGCGGTAATCGTATTTTTCTTTCGAAATCTTTTTACCGTTTCATCTTCCGGATGCTCCCTGAGATATTTGATCATAGCAAAATGATAACCTGCGGCAATGGCCAGCCGCTTTTTATATTCCTCCTGGCCAATGACATATTTGTCCAAATGTTTTTTGATTTCTTTCGGCGTATAAATTTTGGGCTCAACAGGTTCCGCCGCTTTTTTTTGTGAAGAAAATCGATTTTCAAGGAAAGATTGAAATGCCTCGCCGGCCCTTTCCTGAGCATCCAGATATGCTTTGGCGGCTTCTTCTTCGGAACAATTATAATTGGCCATGATTTGCGTTATGGCTTCTTTTGGAATGGATATTTTCATTAGGTGACTATCCAGACCGCCATTTCTCTTGCCATTTGGATGATCTTGTTGCTGACCCGGCCCATGTCAAATTCTTTTACATTCGAAAGACCTCTTCGTCCGACGGCAATGGTTCCATATCCTCCGTTTAACGCCTCTACCACAATCGCACTGGCTCGGCTGGGTACTTGGCTAACGATTCTGGTATGGATTTGATGACGATTAAAACCGGCTTTCTCAAATTGATCCGCGGCCTCTTTAAAAATAGATGCCATGATTTTTTCGGTTTGATTCAATTTATTTTTATCGATATCTCTGATCGCATGAAACAGGGAGACTTCCCAGTGCGAGCTGTCCGCCATCGCGCCGACGTAATCGATGGCTCTTTTTGCGCATCCCGACGCATCTATTGCCACAAGTATTTTGCCGACAAGCGGTGTACCGCCCACAACGCAGACAGCCGTATGAGTCAGACGTCCGATCAGTTTATTGGCAACGCTTCCCCATAAAAAATCTTTCAGCATGCTCGTTCCCCAACGGCCCACAACCACTCCGTTGTAATTATTAAATGACTCCTGGACGATGTCTCTTGCAGTGCCCGTTTTCCTTCCCTGGATTTTAATCTGAACAGCATTTTGCGGGAAGTCCCGATCCAGAAACAATTGACGCGCTTTTTCCATGAACATTTGAATTTTTTGGTTTTGCTGTACCTCGAAGGAACGTATGTGGTCTTCTTCATACCGGTTTTCAGGCTCTTGTTCAATATCCCAAAAGCTTTCCGGAAACTGCGTCAGCACATGAAAAAGAACGATGTCCGTGCGGTCCGGTGGAAACAACCGGCCGGCATAGCGCACCGCCTCAAAAGCCTGGTTCGAACCATCCACGGCCAATAAAAATTTTCTTTTTGATTTTTCCACGACAAGCTCCTTTTTTGACCTTTTAGCGACGTTTCTGGTGTCATTGATCACCCCGTGAGCGGATAATCATATTAATTAATAGAGAAGGCCGCAAAAGATATGCCAAAAATGTTTGTTGAAGGAAAGACGCACTAACATATTGATAAGTTGTACTATATTTTGGTAATGCATGAATGTTTTAATTGGGATAACAAGAGAAGGGTGTCGGATTTTTTTACAAAATGTAAAAGTACAACATAGGGCTTCGCCCTATTTGGAATGTTAGAATAATGGAATATTCGAATGATGGTTTTAAGGATGTTGGGACCCGTGCTAACAACGACACAGTTCATCTCTTCAAGGCCAAGGGCTTTTAATCCTTCTGTTTCGGTAGCGTCCATGACAACAGCTTCTGTACAGAAGTTGTTGATGGCCTAAACCCGGTTTCGATCCAGGTCGATGGCGACCACTTCATGTCGTTCCTCTTCTTCTCGGATGGCGTTCCGTCTCAAAATCTTGCTCATCACTTGCCGGAAATCTGGATAAAGGATAATCCTAAGCAGAATGTGAACTCACCTGACCTTATAAGGATTAATAAGCAACACAGGAGCGGGTGATTTCCTCACCACTTTTTCCGCCACACTGCCAAATATCGTGTGCTCCAATCCTTTACGACCGTGTGTCCCCATAATCAACAGATCTATATCTTCGGATTTAATGACTTTTAGTATTTCATCGACAGTGTCTCCTGAAACGACCCTCTTTTGAAAATTGGGACAACTTTGCAACTGATTTTCACAAACAGTGTCCATGGCCTTCTTAGCACCCTCGATGGCTTCTTTCTGGAATTTATCCATAGAAGGATGAGGGACATAGAGCTTACCCCATTTATTAAGGTCCTGCACCACATGGAGCAGGTAAATTAGACTGTTGTATTTATCGGAAATCGACAACACATAAGGCAGGATCTTTGACGAATTTTCTGTCAAATCCAATGGGAAGAGAATTTTTTTGATTTCTATCATGACATTAACCTCCTATATATTTTTCTGTTTTGTTGGTTTTAAAAATTCATGTTATTCTAAATTCTCCAACTCCTAAAAGATCACAATTAATTCTCAATATTCATATTACCCAATCTTTTCTCGCTACAAACGAGGATCAATATGTTTTGGGCCGCCGCACTCCGGAGTGTAGCAGGTGACATCGATGAAATCACACTTTTCGCCACATTCAGGGCAAACGTTCGGTGGCTTTCCGGCTGTAACGAGATATCCACACTTTGAACATTTCCAGTAGGTCAAACCGCATTCAGGGCATATATCTCCCACAAACCTACCGTCGGCCGTGTAGCCACAAAGTGCGCATGCATATTTTTGTTGTTCTTTTCCCATTTCATTTTTCTCCTGTTCCTTTAATTGTTTCTTCTAATATATGAATATATTGATAAAAATTTACTTTAGTCCCGGGTCAATAAAAATGAAGACCTATTCGTCATAACAATCATATTTATTCCCGTGTCATGGCGGTTCCACATTTAGAACAGCGCTGCTCATAGCAGGGAATTCCCAATTGGTGAGGTACTTTTTCACCACAACTTGGACAGATACATGATCCGCCGGGACCGGCACCAAAACCATCACCACGACGGCGCCCCCCTCTGCGCGAGCCCATGCCGCTTCCTGCGCCCGGCCCCTTACCGCTTGGACCTTTTCCATCGCCTCTGGGCATTTTACTCACCTCCTTTAAATCATTGATCCCTGATTTTGGCTCTTTTGTACTGGTTTCTTCAATCGAGCGTCGAGCATCAAATTTCAGATAAAGATATTGAATAACCATATGGCCTTAATCTTTTCTAAACTTTTCATTAGCATGAAGCATGCCACAAATCCATAACTTCAATTTAAACTAATTTTTCAATAAGTTGTATAATTGATTATTTCAATTAACTTTGTAACACAGCAAAATTTCGAAAAATTTCGAAATCTCATTTAGAAAAATTTCGAAATCGAACACATCATCTCAGATTGCGTGAATAGGCAAGTATAGATATGAGAAAGTGGCCATCAACAAATAAAGTTAAGATAATCGAGTGACTTTAGGACATTTTGGAAACCATGTAATGGATAGTAGCGGATTTTTATTTCTATGGCACACTTTATGCTAATTAATAATTGGTGAATTCGAAAAAGGCGTTTTTTTCTTTTTACGATATTATTCGCCATTCCATACAGAAACAGGATAAAATGACAACAATCCTATCTCAAAAAGTCCTCCGTCAAATGGCTTCTCGATGGCTTGCCGCATCCCAAAGCGACCATCCCTTAACAATTCATACGGACACCACGGATTTTTTTAAGATAGAATGTAACGATGTCCTCGTTTTAAACAACAAACCTTATCTTATTCGTCATAATGCCAAAGAGGGACGTTTTGGGCTGGATGATGAAGTTAAATTTTGGGTAAAACGTGCCATCGATCTCAAAACCAGTAACTTGAAAATCATCAAGCTTGTCTTTTATGAAACGTTTAAAACCCGGATCGGGGGAATCGAATTCGAGTGTTTTCGCAGTCCCAAAAAGGAGGCCCGCATATTGGATGTGGTCGCCGGTCACAGGAACTTCATGCATGGATATTCAATCGAGGATGAAAAGGGTAATATCGTTCGCGTGCTTGATTATATATATGGGAAATCTATCCATGCTTATATTGGAAGTTTACAGATGGATCACCGCGCCTATTTTTACAATTTTTTCCCCGGCATTATAGGTAATTTTATGGAATGTATCGAGGCGATCCGTTTTCTCCACCAACATGCTGAAAAACATGGAGATATTCGACGCGACCATATATTGATCGACCGTGATAGCGGACGGTACCGCTGGATTGATTTTGATTTTAACTATCGCCATCGGGAAAACATATACGGTTACGATCTTTTTGGTCTGGGTAATGTTTTGATATTTTTGGTGGGCATGGGGGATGTGCTGCTGCTGGATCTAAAAAATCAGAATCATCCTGCTCTGGGTGGGCTACGGGAAGAAGATGTGAATATCGTGTTTAACAACCGCGTTGCCAATCTCAAAAAAATTTACCCTTACATACCCGAATCACTCAACCGGGTGTTGATGCATTTTTCTAAAGGTGCCAATTGGTTTTATGAGAACACAACACAATTGCTGGATGATTTGAGAGAATTCAAAACGTCGACCTGAATGCTTCAACAAATATTTACCCCAAAAAAAACTTTAGATTAAGGAGGCCAATGCATGATCGATAGGAACAAAATTTATAACAAGAACATCCTGATTGCCGTGGACGAATCAGAAAACGCCCGACGGGCGGTTTCCTATGTAGGCCAGTTTTTGAAAGGCGTAAAAGACTTTAAAGTCTTAATCCTGCATGTCATCAGTCAACCGGAAGAAGATTACTTTCCCACATCTACTGAAAAAGAGAAATGGCTCAGCAAGTACAAGCTGAAAGTCGATCTCATGTTGGAAAACTATCGCCAAATGTTGATACGTGAAAATTTTGACCCGGGTGATGTATCGGTACGTTCAACCCTTCGTTACTGTCCTTCCATGGCGGAGTGTATTTTAGCAGAGCGAGACGAGACGGAATACAGCACCATCGTGGTTGGCAGACAAGGGCTTTCACGGAGTGAAGAGTTCCTTTTTGGCAGTGTTTCCAGCAAGATTGTGAATCATGCGCGCAACTGCACGGTCTGGGTAGTGGAATGATTATAAAAGCCAGTTGCTGGGCTTTTTATCGGGATATTGGCAACTTCCATAATACAGTCCTCTTCATCAACCACTTCTATTGTGGTTGGAATGGAGAACGCCATTGACCCGGGCAGGAAATTAAATAAAGGTTCGAAGATCTTGTCCAATCTCTTCTTGGAATTTACCATCTTTTTACTCGTCTTTTTCTAAGGGCTCCTTTTCCTCGCACTCTTCACACAAAAACCCATAATCAGGTATTGTGTGACTGATGATGACGTCCTCTTCTGTCGGATAATTGGAACATCCTTTACTCCAATGCCACCTATCGCTGTTTTGCCTTCTATGAAATTCTGTCATGGTTGTCCTCCTTTCATAAGTAGACGAAAAATTTCTGGTTTGCTTTGATCAACAGGAGCAGAAAATCTGCAAAAAAATATCGAAATCTCTTTTCGCAAAATTCCGAAATCAAAAAGACAATCACAAATAACATAAATGGAAATGGAAAATCACTGGAGTAATGTTCGGACTGCCAAGAGTTCCGAAAGGTAGACGGCTTCATGACGACTGAATCATACCTCATAGCGCCGGTGGTGAGAGTTGAAAGAAGAAGCCATGGAGACGGACCTATGCCTTGGAAAAGATAATAACCGCAGCCACCAAAATGCCGGCACCCAAGGCGAAAAGGCTGTATCTCTTATGCTCCGTTTCAGCCTGAGGCAGAAGGTGTGTGGCCCCCACGTAAACAAGGGCTCCTGCAGAGAATGCCAGTAGGGCACCCAAGAGAGGTTTGTCAATTTTGCTGATCAAGGGGTACGACACGAGCATGCCCAGGGGCGTGGTCAGGGCCGCGGCCAAGAAGGCAAAGAGCAGCGACGTCCTCCCACTGAACCCGCCCCGTTTCAGCAGCAGGTACGTTATGATCCCCTCTGGAAATTCGTGAAGAACCATACCGGTGGCTGCCAGTAGCCCGGTAAAGATGCTGACGGTGAAGGTAATGGAATAGATGAACCCGTCAATAAATGAGTGGAACCCGATTCCAAGCATGGGTACAAGGCCGATCCCGTACTGCGCATCCGATCCTTTATCGCACACAAAAGCGTTGATGAACCGATTAAATAAGTGCAAGCCGAGGTACCCGGCCAACAGATAGAATGGCGCATTTGAATTCATGGAAAATGCCTTCGGAATGATGTGCAAAAATGACACTGATATCAGGACGCCGGCGGCAAAACAGATGAAGTAGATGGTATTCTTACGGCCCCATTGCTCGAAGCGGCGTATGACATAAATGCCCGCCGAGGTCACTAATGCGGCCATAGAGCTGGCACCAAAGGCCGTCCAAAACGTGTTTTCCATAGTATCCTCATATAAATTCTATGTAGTCCAACCGAGATGTATCGCTATGTGCTATTTCTAAGCGGGGGTTACCATCACAGCACATGGCGCATGACCAACGACTCTCTCAGCGACGCTGCCTATTAAAAGTTTATCAAGCCCGGTCCTTCCATGGGTTCCCATCACGATGAGGTCAATATTTTTTTCCTTTGCTTCTTGAATGATAAACTCATGAGGTTGTCCGCCTATATGCACAATCGTTTCACATGGTATATTTTCTTTTGCGGCTTTAGCTTTAACAGCTTCAAGGAATTCTTTTGTCCCTTTTAACATCTTTCCCCTTTCCTCAAGAGCAATTTCAATCTCCTTTACTTCGGGATACAAGTCAAGGACGCTAATTATAAAAAGGGTACTTTTGCATATCTTTGCCATACTTATTGCCTGATCAAAAGCCTTCTCGCTATATTTTGATCTATCCATCGCGACAAGTATTCTTTTACCTTTAGTCAAAGGACATACCGTCTGTGCCTGTTCCATCTTAATTCCCTCCTTTAAAGAATTAAAGCAGTTTCTACAGCATTCTTGGCAGCATTTTCCAAAGAAACACTGCTTGTTCCTATTAACTCAATAATTTTGTAAGTGGACTCACTTATGATTTTTCTCCTTTCTTTCGTTATACTCATGAAGATTTATAAAATAGCTAACCAGCAACAAAACTGCTATCTTCAAGCAGCGACGTGATCAATTCATGAGTGCCATTGTCCATGGCAGATTGCAACAATCCAATTTCTTATGTATTCTTAACAGCATAAAATGTGCCACCAACATACATTCCTGGTAATTATTATAATTACAAACAGTTCGAATCGAGAAAGCTTTTAAGCTTCTCTGAGGGTCAACCAGATTTAGAAAAATTTCGAAATCTCTTTTCGCAAAATTTCGAAAATTTTCTATCCTGCGGGATCATCTGTGAGCTTTTACAGATTTAACCGAATGAATTCAAGTTCTTTTCACCCTTTACAATTTGTGGCACGTTTTTTGCTCTAAAAAATATACATAAGCCTGAGAAAAACTTCTCGGCGGAAAGCTTTTCATCCTTTCCACAACACCTAAACTGTAGAACAATTCCGCAAATAGAGTTTTTTGGTGGAGGTAGAAGTCAATGGATGTAGACAAAAAACTATTGTTCGGTGTAGATGACTCTGACTTTTCCCGTCAGGCCTTGGCCAAGGTAGGAAATCTGCAAAAAAATAGTCCAAATCTCAAAATTACAATATTTCATGGTGATAAAGACTCTAACTTCTCCTTCATGAAGAAAATGCTTAAACTAAGTCCAGATGAATTGGAAAAGTACCACCGGCTTTGGAACCGGGAAGAAGAGGACATCTTGAAAAAAGCTATAAAGGCTTTAACAAAATCAGGATTTGATCCAAAGAGAGTTACAACCTTTTTAGAACAGGGCTGTAACGACCCTTCTGAATCCATGATGAAGATGGCAGGTTCTCAAGGCTTTGAAACGGTTGCAGTTGCTCGATGGGGAGCAACAACACTGTCGCGTCAGATCTTGGGGTCTGTCACATACCGGCTGGCCAATATGGCGGATATCTCGGCTGTTTGGATAATGGATCCGCGTGTTCGTTCCCACGATGTGCTGGTAACGCTGGTCGGAGCACAGGTCAGTAACAGGGTTATGGAGTACACATTGAAGTATTTTTCTCATCTCAAAGAGAGCCGATTCACCTTTTTTCACGTGATTCCGGCCCCACCCCCTCAAATATGGCGCTACGAGTGCATTAGAAACAAAGACAGTTTTGAAGAGCAGTGGGAGAAAATAAGATGGTGGCTGGAGGAGAAGACGAAAACGGTTACACAAATCGCTGATGAAGGCAGACAAAGGCTTATCAAGGAAGGGATTCCGGAGCAAAATATTACTATCAAACTTAAACCCATGGAACAAGGCATTGCCAGGGATATTCTCAAAGAACTTGAAACAGGCAATTACGGCATTATCTTGATTGGCCGTAAGGGTTCAAAAAAGATCAGGGAATTCCAGCTTGGAAGTAAAGCCAACAAGCTTCTTTATACCGCACACACACTTATAACCTGTATAATCAGTTGATACATATCAAACGGATAGCACATAGAACAAAATCTTCGACCCGTTTTTCGTTAAATCAAAAAGGATATCCTTAGCGGTTTCGAGAAAGGTGCTGCCGAACCAGTTCATCAGGGCTTTTACTTGGAGAGCCGGTGATGACGGTGGTGCCCTTTGCTTTAAAATTCTCCATGGCCTTTCGACCCATGTTTCCTGCGATGATAATGCTAACCCCCAAATCGTGAAGCCAATCGGGGAACACATTCGGTCCATGAGAAGGTGGGTGCAGGATTACCTTTTTTATTATTTGCTGATTTTGTATATGGAAAATGGCAAATTCGGTCGCCTTACCAAAAGATGGTAAAAGCCGACCTTCGGATATTGGAATGGCAATCTTTGTGATCAAAGATTTTTGTGAACGGCTGTCTTCAATAATTTTATCGACAAGTAACTCGTATCCATGTGCTGGTTCGGAATTCGGATATTTCTCCAGATAAGATTGCTTTGCTGCAGCACAATTCGGCATATAAGGATCAATTGGAATCCGACCTAAGTATTTGACATTCATGATAATTGATTCTCTAAACATTCCTTCCGCGGTTTTGTCGCAATTTTTACAAAATAAACCGCTCATATTTTCTACGAAACCCATAATAGGATTTCGGGCGTTTTCGTATAAATTAATTAATTCTCCGACTTGATCTCTGACAGCAGGCAAATATTCCTTCTCGGGAGCTGAAATAAAAATGACTTTGGCATCATGGATCGCATTGGCGACGGCGAGCGGTTCATCACCCGCACCCGATATGGAATTGATGATAAGATAATCCAAGTCTCCCCAATTTACGTCAGCAATGAACTGGCGAATGACATGGCTTTTCAAGTCCCCTCGCCAGATCACGGTCTGGTTCACATTCTTCAAAATGGATTTAATAGAAATCACTTTCAGATAATCTGAATAGGATTCGGGGACAAATTGCTTATTTTCATCGGTTTCATAAATTCCTTGGAGCCCGAGCATATTGGAAATATTTGTGCCATGCAGATCAAGATCAATCAAACCGACTTTCACCTTTCTTTTTGAAAGGGCAACTGCTAAATTGGCGGCAAGACTTGTTTTCCCGACGCCCCGTTTGTTACTCGTAACTATGTACCTATGCTGGATTAAGGACGGGGAACTCTGAATGGCCCGGTCTTGTTTGGCCGCCCCGGAATCCATATTCTTTCGATCTGCAGGATCGATATCCTTGGATGAGTTACCCATAACACACCTCCTGCATATAATTATTAAATAACCATTGTGATGTCTCTTTCTAATTAATGCATGATATGTGCCACAAGAAAACAGAATGAGGATATAACTATGAATTAATGTGTCCTATGCTTCTGAGCCATTCGCCCCTCTCCTTTGTTGGCAGTAAAACCTATAAGTATTTCCAGATAGCCGATACTAAAAATATCATCTTAATAATTATATTTCCATTGGTACTATTTGTGTTGGTCCTTTTGATTTCGAAATTTTGCGAAATTTCTTTTCGCAAAATTTCGAAATTTGACTTCCCAGAAGAATTAATTACCGGCGGCAATGATATTAACTGTTTGGATTTTTATTATTTTCCCAGATCATGATTTAGTGGCATGATCCATGCAAATCAGGAAGTTAGGTCATGAGAAACCAGTAAGAACAATTAATATCTTTTGAAGAATCTTTTTTAAATTTTATCACGGGTCAAATATAAAATAATTTTTTCGTGAGGGGAGCAAAAAATATTAACATGCCATTAAGAGTTAAAAGGAGGTGATCTTCATGACGGATCTTGACATATATCCGAAAATAGATATTAACACGTATCAAAAAGAGATAAAACTCAAAGACGGGACCAAGGTTCTTCTGCGCCCTATGGTTCCGGAGGATCAGGATGCACTGTATGAGTTTTTCAAAGCGGTTCCCAGAGAAGACGCAAGGTATTTGCGCGATGATGTATCCAGCAGACTCCTTGTAGAAAAATGGGCGAAAAACCTTAACTATGAAAAGACCTTACCCATCTTGGCGCTAAAAGATGATGTCATTATTGGTGATGCCACTATCAATCGCCGCCGGTTCGGCTGGAAATGGCACCTGGGTACCGTAAGGGTTTTTGTGCACAAAGAATATCGGAATGTTGGTCTGGGACATCTCATGATTGATGAGCTCGTGGATATCGCGTACAAACTCGGAATCGAAAAACTCATTGTCGAAATTCCCGACCTTGGCGCTGCTGCAATCAATGCGTTTACCAGAGCGGGATTCTATCGTGTTGCAGTAATTCCGAACATGGTCAAGGACAGGCAAAATATGCCTGTGGATGTTGTGGTTATGATGAAAGACGTCAGACCAGCCCACGACGATGCCTATGATTATGATTTTTAAAGCCGTTTTTGAACCACAACTATGGCCACGATAGAAAATTTTGTTTCTCCTCACGGATAATTTTTTTGCACCGGATAATAAAATTACGCTATTTAATGTAATTCCAGACACTGCAACTTTGTGCGCAATGAACAGTCCGGAGTTAGCCCCTTATTTTATATCCCAACAGAGCTCTTTTTGCTTGCTGAAGAGAAAAAAAAGAATCTGGTTAATGAGGCCATGCAAAAAGCTAAAAGGATACTTTTAGACGCAAAATTCGAAGAAAAGAATATTACAATAAAATCAGAAATAAAAAAAAGCGGAATTGCGAGAGATATCATAAGAGAAGCCAAGGCCGGTTATAATATCGTTGTTATGGGAAAGAGAGGACTGTCCGGAATTAAGGTTTTTATTCTAGGGAGTGTTTCACAAAAAGTATTCAATACAGCAAAGGATATTTCGGTTTTAGTTGTGGATTAGCCTAAGCTAACAACAATTAGATTTATATCAAAAAAGAGGAAGGTGCTCATGAAAAAGATAATGATAGCAGTTGACGATTCGTTGCATTCTAAAAATGCCGTACGTTACGCTGCGCGCATTTCGGTTTGGGTAAAAAATATGAGTTATGTTCTTTTTCACGTACAACCGATGCTTTCCCAGTACCTCGAGGATGAAGCCAGAACAGACTTTAAATCCCTCAAGCAATTAAACCAGATCAAGGCAAAAAATATAGAAGCATCTCACCAGCTGCTCGAGCAATATAAATCGCAAATGGTCCAAACGGGCATCGAAAAAAGCCAAATACAAATAGTCACTCATCCGACAAACCTTGGCATCGCAAAGGATATTATTGAATATGCAGCAAAGGGACAATATGATGCACTTGTTCTGGGCAGACGGGGTGTTTCAATCTTAATAGAATATTATATGGGGAGTGTTTCATCCAATATCGCACAAAATTCTAGAGTTACTCCAATTTGGGTTGTCGGCAGCAATGTGACCCCCGACAAAATTTTGGTGCCTATTGATGGATCGGAATATAGTCTTCGTGCGATTGATCATTTGGCTTATATCGTCAGCGATCATTCCGATATTAGCCTGACCTTTTTGCACGTCCAACCCAAACTCAAAGACTTCTGTAAAATTGATTTTAAAACAAAAGAAGCGGATGCTTTTGAAGACCTGATCATAAAAGGCGATCAAAACTGCATCGACAACTTTTATGCCTTAGCTCTAAAGAAATTAAAAGAATTCGGAATAAAAAAAGATCGGATAGAAATCAAAACGGTCAGTTGCCTCTTTACTATAGGCAGCGCTATCGTGGATGAAGTGAAAAACAGAAACTTCGATACGGTTGTGATGGGACGCAGCGGTATTAACAAGAGCTTTTTTACGGGAAGCGTTACAAACTATGTATTGAATAACCTATCAAATGCCGCCATCTGGATTGTCCCATAATATAGGCTGACGCAAAAACTAAAGAGACATATCAAAGAAGCCTAAGAATCAGACAAACATGAGACGTGTAAATTCTGAAGAAAAACAAAATGTCATAAACGACATTTTATTCAACACGATGGTTCATGAATCAATTTGAAATTCCATATTGAACTTTATGTTCGTTGTTTTCAGGGAATAAGCTATTTTTTCCGTGCCCTCACGGAAACCTACATTTGGAGTATATCCTGTCTATCGAAAAGATAGAATCCAGAAAGATGGCGGCGGCAATTAAAGAAAGTCGAGGTAGATTGATGGATAATCAGCGATTGCGCATTGGTTTTATTGCGACACGATTGTCGGGAACAGACGGTGTTTCCCTTGAGACCAATAAGTGGGTAAATATCTTGCAAGGGTTGGGACATGACTGTTTTTGTTTCTGCGGAGAAACTGACTGGCCGGAAGAGCGCGTGCAAATGGTTCCGGAGGCGCATATGAGACATCCAGAGATCTTAAAAATCGATGAAACGCTTTTCAAAGATAAAAAACGCTCCGGAGATACTAGCCGAGTCATTCACAAACTTAAGGAACATTTAAAGGCTGGCTTGTATATGTTTGTGAAGAGGTTTGATCTGAATCTTCTTATTGTAGAAAATGCATTGTCTTTGCCCATGAATGTGCCTTTGGGAATTGCACTTGCTGAATTTATAGGTCAGACATCGATGCATACGATAGCCCATCATCATGATTTCTGGTGGGAACGCACCCGATATATACAAAGCCCGGCAGATGACTATTTACGTTCGGCATTTCCCTGCACCATGAGTTCTGTCTACCATGTTGTTATTAACAGTATAGCCGCTCGTGAACTTGCTTTCCGGACAGGCATTGGTTCCGTCCTTGTACCAAACGTGATGGATTTTGATTCACCGCCTTCTTTGCCGGATGGTTATACAAATGATATGCGGCAGGATCTGGAAATTAAAAAAGGAACGACTATCCTGCTTCAGCCAACCCGTATAGTACCTCGAAAAAAGATAGAAAGAGCTATCGCATTGGCACGGCGTATCAACAAAGAATGTGTATTAGTCGTGACCCATAAAGCAGGTGACGATGGCATTAATTATCAGATATACCTTGAAGAATTTGCTAATCTTATCGGGGTGAACTTTTTGTGTGCAGCCGACCGGTTTGCCTACCGTCGTCAGACGACTTCTGACGGACGAAAAGTTTATTCAATAGCAGATGCATATTCACAGGCAGATCTTGTGACTTATCCCTCGGTGATCGAAGGATTCGGAAATGCATTTTTGGAAACGATATACTACCGCCGTCCCATTATAATGGAAGCCTATGAAATCTTCAAATGTGACATCCAACCCAAGGGGTTTAAGGTAATATGGTTTGAAGATTTTATAAGTCGGAAAATCGTTAAAGACGTCCAAAATATACTCTGTAATCATGAGCTGGCCATTGAATGGACAGAGAGGAACTATCAACTCGGACGCCGTTACTATTCTTATCAGACGTTGGAGAAGAGACTGGTCGCGTTATTGGACCACTGTATTGGCAACTGGTAAAGTTCGATACTGTTTCATTATATATATAGCAAATAAACAAATCAAACTTGGGGAATATACGGGCTAATCATCACTCCGTGAACGAATGAGGAGCAGGGGACGGTCTATACGTTGCAACACCCCGGCTGCGACGCTCCCATAAAATGTCCTGAACAAACCGCTGCGGCCGTGACTGGCCATCGCCACCAGGTCCGCATTTTCGTGTTCAGCAGCATCAATAATCGCTTTCACAACCAGCCCATGACCGATGAGAGTTTGAACTTTGATACCCTTTGCGCGAAACTCTTCTTGAAGAGAAGCAAGATACGTTTCTGTCTCCTTCCTCTGATGATCGATTTTTTCCAGGTACTTTGACATATCAATCACTTCACCATATTCCAACATAAGCGACGGTTCCGTAACGATAAAGAAAATCACTTTCGCGTTGAAACATAGTGACAGATTCTTAACATGAGGTAATATTGCCTCAGCTCGTTTCGAACCGTCCAATGGAACCAATATAGTTTTATACATGTCTCCCTCCATTATCTATATATGGCGTCATCCACAGCCGCCTTCAGATTATCCATTGCTTTCTCCACTTCTTCTTTGAGATTTTCCTTCGTCCTCTCGCTGGCATATTTCAAGTCGTTCAATGTTTTTAGCACTTCATCTGTTTTTTGCTTCAGCGTCTGGAAATTTTTGATAATCTCATCGTTGACTTCCGTTTTCGAGCTTTTTTTCTCAGCTTTAATTTCATCAATTTGGTAGCCTAAATCCTTGGCCATTTTTCTTCTCATCTTCCAATAAGCGTCGCTATGCTGCATTGCTTCGTCCTCCTTTTTAGTTGAAAAACTCAGTTGAACGATTGTCGATGATCAGAATTTTTTCCATTTTCGTTCAAATAGATCCTGCTTCTGTATCCAGACCAGTGCTGCGTCATCAATGAGTATGGGTGGTGTACCGATGCAACGGCTTCTAATTTGGGGAGATTTTTTGTCCATTTTCCCCAATAAAAATAAGGTTACTTATTTGCTGCTTGTAAATACCAAGTTTCTTCTGAAACACTTTTTTGCCGAATGGATAGATGGTTTTAAGGTCATTCGTGTCAATAAAGATCTGATAAGAACCGTTATCATACTTTTTTAGAGTTTCGAGCAATTCGTAGGCAGAATTTCCAACAAAATCGCCCTCCAATTTTAAATGAAGACAGCCTCTGGTTTTAAAAGAAAACATATGAAAGTTTGATGTCATTGTTAACCTGACTATAGGATAGTGCGTTACGCATCAAAGTTATGTGAAAAACACTGTTGTGAGTCCTTAAAAAAATTCGGACAGGTTTGGTCATTCTGGGAATCTTCCATCCATTCTCCGGTTATTAAAAACTTGTACTCGTGTTATCATGACATTTTCCGCCCGCAAGTTCCACCAACCTGCTTGTTTGCTCATTATGCTCTGGTTAAACAATTTACAGATATCTGAAGCGTATTTGGCCAAACGCCTTACTGTTTTAAATAACTCCACCTTTGAAAACATTATGAACGTTTCTGAATTTCTTTACCGTGAAGCAATCGAGACAGAGAATCTTCAATAGTCTTGATTGTGAACGGCTTATCAATAAGATCTTGAATTCCGACACTCCTCGCTTCAGAAACAACCTCTTTACTTTTGTAGGCAGTAATGAGTATCCTTATGGCATTCGGACGAATCTCCTGACTTTTTTTAGAAAATGTCAACCCATCTATGCCCGGTAATTTATAGTCTGTGAGAATGATATCCCAATCTTCCTGTTTGAGTAATTCTAGACCTTCTTCAGCCGTTTCTACCGCCAGGATGTTACAGCCTTCAGAATCGAAGTACACAGTCAGGGAGTCCCTGATCCACTCATCGTCTTCTACGAGTAATATTTTCTTGTCTTTTAGTTTGCTAAATAGGTTCATCTGCAGTCCCCGCAACATTAAAATTAGTCTTGTGGAGAAAATACTGTGGCTTTTACAACTTTACGGATTGCATGAAGCGTGCCATCGAATTATACTCATATAAACCTTATAATATCATATATTTATAGTGTTGCCATTCGCCCAGCATCTTTCCGTAGGTCCCTAATTTAGAAAAATTTCGAATCTTGTTTTAGAAAAACTTCGAAAAATATGAAAAACAAGCATCAGGCCAAATGATATCACCTGATGCTGGCAATTGCGTGGAATAAAAAATCTTGGAGGAAATAGAATAGAAGTGGTTGACCAGATCTTTCTGGGGGAACAGGATCTATTTGTTTTGTAGTTTCTTTCTCCGGTAACGGAAGGTGTGGTGGTTCATATTAAGGAGCCTGGCAGCCCTACTTTCGTTGCCTTCTGCCATTCTAAAGGCTTCTTCAATATAATATTTTTCTAAAGATTCTTGAGTGGAAACAAGGTCGATGCCTTGAGTTGGTAGCGGTGGAAAAATAAATTCATCTGTTGATTTCTTGGGTGTTTCACTTCCGATTTTTTTTGCTAAGCCGAGGTCCTCGACCTCCAATATGGGTCCCTTCCCTAAGAGCACTCCTTTCTCTATAAGGTTTTTCAGTTCACGAACATGGCCTGTCCAGTTGTGTGTCATAAGAGCATTCTCTGCGTTTTCGGAGATGCCGGTGAATACCTTACCGAATTTATTTCTGAACTCCATAATGAAGTGTTTGGCAAGTGGCATGATATCACCGCGACGTTCATTCAACGAGGGGGCCTCTACTTTTATTACTCCGACTCGAAAATAAAGGTCCTTTCGAAACAGGCCTTTTTCTATCATGCTGTCTAAATCTTTGTTGGTGGCGGAAACGATTCTTGTTTCAATTTGCAATTTCTTAGTCCCGCCAACCCTGTAAAATTGACCTGTTTCGAGAAATCTGAGAAGTTTAGCCTGGGCTTCCAGACTCAAATCCCCCACCTCATCAAGAAATAGGGTCCCATTTGCAGCCTCTTCCATTAAGCCTTTTTTGCCTAATGCCCCTGCTCCGCTGAAGGCGCCTTTTTCATACCCAAAGAGTTCGCTTTCAACAAGGTCTTTTGGGATGGCAGCACAATTTACGGGAATAAAAGGGCCTTTGAAATTGGGGCTTCTATAATGAATAGCGCTGGCAATCAATTCTTTACCTGTACCGGTTTCTCCGAGAATAAGAATCGGAGTATCGGAACTTTTTGCCACCATCTCTATAAAAGCCATAACATCCTGGATGGCATTGCTTTCACCTATAAAACAAGGAAGGTTCTCCCTAAGATACCTCTCTTGGAGCAACTGAACTTCTTTTCTCAGTCGGATCGTTTCAAGCGCATTCCGAATTGTCATCTCCAAACTATCCATGTGAATCGGTTTTACCACGTAATCATAGGCACCAAGCTTCATGGCAGAGATTACGCTGGCGATATCTTCATAGGCGGTTATCATAATAACCAGCACATCAGGACGCAGATCCTTAATTTCGCGAAGCGCATTCATCCCATCCATACCCGGCAATCCGATGTCAAGCAGAACCAGGTCAGGGAGATTTGCCTCTATGGCGTCAATTGCGGTCTCGGCTGTAGAGAATACGCTTACTTTATACTGTGCCTCAAGGGCCATCGCTACCCCTTCCCTTATGGTCTCTTCATCATCGACGATATAAATAGAATATTGAATCATGAGTCGCCTATTCCTTTCTTTATGGGCAATTCAATTCTGAATTCAGCTCCGCCCCATCTACTTTTTAAAATATCCATAGAACCACCATGATCTGTGATAATTCTGTTGGTGATACTTAGGCCGATTCCTGTACCGCTGCTCTTGGTGGAATAAAAAGGATCAAATAGTTGATCTTTCATGGATAGAGACACCCCCGGACCAGAATCGGAAACCGCCAGGAGAATACAATCCTTTCCTATAGATGAGGTTATCTCTATTTTTTTTTCTTTCCTCATATTCTGCATGGCTTCAATGGCATTGTTAATCAGATTTAAAATTGCCTGTTCGATCAAGTTTGGATCGACTTGACACAGTGGCAAATCCGAAGCCAGAGCTTTTTCTATCTTTATCCCTCGTTTACGCAAAGTAACCTCGGAAAGATTAAGAGCCTCCTTAATCGGTTTATTTATGTCTGTTAAAACAAACTTTGGTTCACTGGGTTTGGAAAAATCCATGACCCTCCTGATCACAGCCTCAATCTTAATTGAGGCTGATTGGATCTTTTCTAAAATCCCCTTAACTTTTTCAAAACTTTCCCTTTTATCATAGATCTTCTCAAGAGTATTTAAGTAGATATTAATGCCGGAAAGCGGATTTCTTATTTCATGGGCTATGCCGGCAGCCACACGCCCCAAAGAAGACATCTTGTCTTGAATTCTCAAAAGCCTCTCCAACTCCTTAGACCGAGAAACATCCATAATATAGACCAGCATCGCTTCTTCTCCTTGATATTCTATGATTTTTGCACGACATTGGACCCATTTCATGGTAAGTATTTTTTTGGTATTATCCTGGTAATAGAACCTAAAATCTGTATCCTGTGCCTGAACTTCTCCTGAAATGACGGCCTGGTGGAATTGTTTTAATTTTTCGACATCATCTGGATGGATGTTTTTACGATCTGCAAGTAAAGGTTCCCGTGGTAGAGGACCAAGAAGTCTCTCCTGTTCGGGGTTTTGATAGATGATCCGATTATTCTTAATAATACATATTCCAATAAATGAATTTTCAATCAGACTACGGAAGCGCTGTTCGCTTTCCAGCAGCGCCCTTTCTGCTCGCTTGTGATCGGTGATATCCCGCGCGATTGTGGATATACCGACGATCTCACGTTGCTTGTTTTTAATAGAGGAAATTGTTAAAGAAACGTCAATAATAGTGCCGTCTTTCCTTTGGCGAGTAGTTTCGTAGTAATCAAGCGGTTCACCTCTCTTGACCTTTTTCAGGATTTCAAGCATCTCGTCGGGCTGATCCGGTGGAACCAAAATTGAGATAGACTTACCTCTGACTTCCATTTCCGTATAGCCATATATTTTTTCTGCACCCTTGTTCCAACTGACAATAATCCCATCTATGGTTTTTGCAATTATTGCATCGTCCGAGGATTCCACAATTAAGGATAGACGAGATAGCTCCTCATTTATTTTCTCTAACTCGAAAGTTCGTTCCTCTAAAGTTCTGATAATCGGGCTGCTAATGCGAAGGAACAATGACACTCCCAACAAAACAACTATAACTGCTAAAACTCCAACTGTTGCGCCAGTTCTCAAAAACGGCATCCGAACCTCAGACAAGTCAATTTTTGCCACTATACCCAAGTTCAAGTGTGCCACGGGTTCATATGCTGCAACCACAGTCATCCCACGATAATCAAGACCAACCACTGTGCCGGATTTTCCCGATAGCGCCAAACGCATCGGTTCGGCAAGATTTGAATCGAAGCGCATTTGCTTTGATTTTTCGAAACTCGAATGCCTGTGCCTCAATAAAAAAACAATATTATCTCCATCACGTCGGGCGAGCACAAACTCTCCTGTCTTTCCAAATCCCACATAATGTTTATGTGCATCTATGATCTGACTCAGCGTCGCATCTGTCGGATCTTGGTAGTGATGGTGATATTTCTCTTGATGGAGAACGTCAAACTTGGCAACGGCTTCCATCAGACGTGCTTGACTCTGAGCGGTTGCCACCAGTCGCTCTTTTTGCTGTTCAAATGATGTTTCGTACAAGAGATAAACGGCAATTCCGCTGACAACAACACAAACGGTTATCATTATCAGAACCAAAACATACATCATTTTGCGTTCTCTCATAGTTTATCTCCTGGCATTATTAATGAAAATACTCGATTTTTTCTGCCTTTTATAATGACCCAGAATAACGGGAAAATTACATGCTCAATCAGCTCAAAGGCAATAAAACAAATTATATAATATTATCACACCGTATTTTTCTTAAACCGGATCTTTATGTATGGCCAATGCAAAATGATATGCGGTAGGAAGATAATAATAAATATTATTGCAATCCATCCATGAATCGCAATAGAAAAATAATAATCTAAAGAAAGGGTGTCCGCATTTTAGAAGGATGTTTCACTAACTATGATGGGTCTTCTTTGACGGAGGTCTTGAACTCAAGACCGAATTTTTCGATCTTGGAATGCAAGGTAGGTCTGGAAAGGCCGAGGAGTTTTGCTGCTTGTGATCGATTCCCATCGGTAAAATTAAGCGCCTCGCTGATAATGATATTGGCAAACCGGTCCATGCAGTCTTCAAAGCGCTTTTCATTGGATGGTAACGTCAGCATTTTGCGTACCCATTGACGTATGGCCGCATCACCTTTTTCGAAATTTATTGAATCGCAGGTATTATTTTCCTGGATCGCCTGGGAGATATCCTCTCTGCAAATGGCCGCCCCGCGATTAAAAATCAAGGCCTTTTGTATGGTGTTGCCCAGTTCACGCACATTTCCCCGCCAGTGATTCGCTGCAAGAAACGCTTTGGCTTTTTTGGTGATTCCCGGATTTTCGCCCTTCGCCTCTTGCGAATATCGCGCCAGAAAAAAATCAGTCAATGCAGGGATGTCTTCTATCCGGTCCTTTAGAGGTGGCAAAAAGATAGAGACCACTTTCAGACGGTAGTAGAGGTCCTCTCGAAACCGGCCATGGGAAATGGCTGATTCAAGATCACGATTGGTGGCGGCGATAATTCTTACATTCACGGGGATGGTACTCCTGCCCCCCAGTCGTTCGATACTCTTTTCCTGGAGCAACCGCAAGATCTTGGCCTGGATGCTCAACGGCATATCGCCGATTTCATCCAGAAATACGGTTCCGTTGTTCGCCTGCTCGATCTTGCCGATCCGGCGATGGGTGGCGCCGGTAAATGCGCCTTTTTCATACCCAAACAACTCACTTTCTAAAAGGGTTTCAGGAATGGCCACACAGTTAATCACCAGAAACGGCCTGTCGGCCCGCCGGCTGTGCTGGTAAACGGCCCGGGCCACCAGTTCTTTGCCGGTCCCGGATTCTCCACGAATCAGGACCGTTGCCTCGGTTTCGGAGACCCGGCCGATGGCTTTGTATACCTCCTGCATGGCTTTGCTTCGTCCGATGATGGCATCACGAAAGCTCCCCAATAAAACAGGATCCACATCCACCGGCGAACGCATGAAACGGCTCGCTTCCAGCGCCTGTTTAATTACCACCAGCATCTCGGGGATATCAAAAGGCTTAAGAATATAGTCGAATGCCCCCATTTTAGTGGCCTCGATGGCGGTCTCCGTGGTGCCAAAAGCGGTCATGATGATCACCGGCAGTTTGGGTTCCATTTCGTGAATGGCCTGAAAGGTTTCGAACCCGTTCATTCCGGGCAAGCGCATGTCCAAAATCACCAGGTCCGTCGCCTCTTCCCGGATCATTTTAAGACCGGCTTCGCCGGAAGCCGCGCATTTACAGCTATATCCCTCTTCCATCAAAAGTTTATTGAAACTTTTTCGGAGTTGGTCGTCATCGTCAATGATCAGTATGGTGCTCACGGTCTGGCTCCTCCGCCGGCAAAGTGATGATAAAGGTTGATCCGCTCCCTTCCTTTGATTCGATATCCAGTCTTCCGCCGTGCTCCTGGACGATCCTGGCAGCAATGCTCAACCCAAGTCCCGTGCCTTCTTCTTTGGTCGTGAAAAAAGGCTCCATAATATTCGATTGCATGGCATCCGGAATACCGGGCCCGTTGTCGCTGATCCGAATCACGGCCGATCTGATTTTTTCCTGCTCGATAACGTTTTTTTCGTGAATGACGATTGACCCTCCCTGCCCCATGGCTTCACAGGCATTAATGATGATATTGATAATGACCTCCTTTAATTGTTCCGGATCCAACTGAACCAGTGGAAGCGGTTCTTTTCTTTGGATCTTGATAAACACTTCGTAGGATGCCAAACGATGCTGCAAAAGCTGGATTGCCTGGTCCACAACATCTGAAGGTGATACGGACTGAAGCTTCAGCCTGGGAGGTCTCGAAAACTCTAGAAAGTTTTGTACAATGGTATCGATGTGACTGATTTCCTTTGAAATGACATCAAAGTCTTCCTTCTGGTTGCTGTCAAGATCCAGGCTTCTGCTCAGAGAAAATAGGCGCATCTTAACGGAAGTCAACGGGTTTCGGATGCTGTGCGAGGTACCGGCCGCCAATTTTCCCACCAGCGCCAGCTTTTCAGACTGTAAGAGGTGTTCCCGGCTTTTTACCAGTTCGGATTGGGTTTCCGTGTATGTTTTTTGCAAATTATGCACCCGCTGGCTGAGCGTCTTAACTTCGTCTCCTTCGTCTTGTGTGTCGTTATGGCGATCCGTTTCCAAAGCCAGTCGGCGTATCGGATCCAGAATATCATGCAGCAAAAGGAAAGTGAGTATGATACCCAAAAGAAGAATCATCAGCACTGCCGATCCGGCAATAATTCTGAGTTTTTTGGCTTGATTAAGACTTTTTTCTTTAATATCTAGCGTTTTTTTCCTAAAAAGCGCTTTGCAGTCTTCTGAATGCTTGAGAATCTCAAAAAAGGCTTCCCGCACTCTTTCGTGAAGTTTTATACCCTTTTCACGGTCTCCGGACTTATAATAATTAACCACCTGATCTTTGGCGGAGATGTATTTGTGGTATTCAGATGCTATAAGGTCCAGAACGCTTCTTTCTTCTGCGGTTGTGGCGAGATGCTGGGTTTCTTCAAGTTTATTTTCAAAAATACGGCGGTATTTCTCCATTTGCAAGAGCCAGTCTGGATTTCCATCAAATAGATAGTAGGAAGCAAATCCTTTCTGATTGGCCAGCGCAATCTCCATGGATTGGGCCGCCTGGAGTCCCACCATATGCTTGTCGATGATCCGGGTCAAAAGTCCTTCCATCCGGTACGTATACCCGACCATCACCAAAGCGCCCAAGATGGTAATGACCAACAGAGCGACAATATTTAATAATATTCTGGACCGGAGACTTATCTTTCTCAATACTTTCGACATCAATCCGTCTGTGAGATTTAATTTTGAGATGGCTTGTAGATACGGCAGCTATTTATAATGGATAAATCCTCCCTCGTCAATCCGCAACTCAACATTTTAATCATTCATCGGCTCAATAATTTAGCGAAATCAACATTTATGATCCTCAAAGGCACCTTATTCCAAACCATGTACTGAAAGGGCCTCCCGGACCCGGGCCTCTCTGATTTTCTCCTCGTGGTCTCTTTTTTTCTTGGCAGCCTCCTGAACTTTGGCCAAGAGCTGTTCTATTTCACATGGCTTCATCAGGTAATCAAAAGCACCCAGCTTCATCCCCTCGATGGCAGACTCCACGGTGGCGTGTCCGGTAAGCATGATAACCTCCGTCAAGGGGAATTGGTCTCTGATCTTTGCCAGTGTTTCGATACCGTTCATCCCCGGCATCTTGACATCCAGGATCACAACATCCGTATTGCGGTGATTGTTCAGTCGTTCTATGGCCTCTTCGCCGCTATAGGCCGTTATAATGTTAAGATCCCTTTTTGAAAGACGTTTGGTCATGGTTTCCACAAAGGGGGCCTCGTCATCCACCAACAAAATCAATGGCTTCATCATGTTTGTTCCTCCTTAAAAAAACGCCTTCTTTCCCGAGTTATTTTATGTAAGGCATGCATGATTATTTTTCAAAAACGCTCATGGGCGATGTTGACAGTTTATCCACCATGGCTTTTCGTATCCGTTCTTCATGCTCTGATTTCCGCTCATACGCCCCGTTGATCTTCTCCAGCAAGAGGTCCATTTTGCACGGCTTCAGGAGAAAATCATAAGCGCCCATTTTCATGCCTTCTATGGCGGTTTCAATGGTTCCATGGCCGGTCAACATCAAAACTTCCGTCAACGGTTTCAGCCTCTTAATCTCTCCCAATGCCTCGATGCCGCTCATGCCCGGCATCTGAACGTCTAAAATCGTTACATCAAAATTGAATTCTTTCAACTTTTCAACGGCCTCGTCTCCGCTGAAGGCTTCCGTAACATGAAATCCTCTGGTTCTGAGGCGTTCGGCCAATGTCTCAACATATTCTTTTTCATCATCAACTAAAAGTATTCTTATTTTCATAACGACCCCCAGATTTTGATAATTAATGCGGACTGCTCATCAGAACCGCCTTTGCCGTTTGGGTGATTCCTTCCGGGAATCCTACCACATTATAAAGCACCATAAAACCCAATACCCATGTGATTGCAAGACAAATGATCCAGAGAACAAACCCGTATTTGACAAAGTCGATGGGACTGATCATTCGTTGACCGGTATCGGGGTAAACGCCGAGACCGTAAACAATGGCGTTGTTCGGAGTCCCGACGATCAGAAAATGGGCAAACGACGTGGCAAAGGCCGTGGCAAGTCCGATGGCCCAAGGTTCACCCTGCACCCCACTCATAATGCCCATGGGAACGGCGATGGGCCCTAAAAGCGCGGTGGTTCCTGCATCGGACATAAAGTTCGTTACCAAACCTGAAAAGCTGCTCATGCCGATCCAGAGCCCCAGGCCTTTCCCGAAACCGATCGCTGTCAAACTGCCCAGAAAAATTTGAGCCAGCCACAGGGCCGCACCCGTCTCCTGTAACAATGCACCCAAGGTCAGGGCGCCGCAATACATAAACCAGGCATCCCAAGATATGCCGCCTAAAATTTTTCTCCAATCTGAAATCCTGAACACAACCGGTATGACCAGGGCGAGCAAGGCCGGCCCGCCAAGGCCGAGATCGTGCCCGCCGACGATCCACAAGAAGAGTATCAGGAGCATCATGCCGAACGCCACTTTTTCGGCATAGCTCATTTTCCCCATTTTTTTTGTTTCTTCCTTAATGGCCAAAAGACCTGGCGTGAGGTCTTTGGTTTTGACCTTTCTAAATACGAACAACATGTATATCGCCACTGCCAGACCCAGCACCGGGGTCAACGGAAGACCATACATCATCCACCGGCCGAAACTCATGGGCACATTGTAATCGGACCAGAACCCCATCATGATGACATTTCGGCCCCCGGCTGCGGGTGATCCCACACCGCCGACATTCAAGGCAAAACACAGGGAAAATAACAATAGCTTGGCCAGTTGAGGATCATGCTCGATGACGCCTTGATTGTTGTTGCCCGAAACCGCACCCATATAAACGGCCGCCATCACCGGCGCCATAAAAGCTGCCATGGCATGAGCGGATATAAA
>Ga0210077_1000104_pt1 | contig 43399 bp, 31 predicted proteins | sample RushMan_CattailN_5_FD_185556 | JGI IMG/M metagenome (GOLD analysis project Ga0210077, IMG submission 185556) | Wetland microbial communities from San Francisco Bay, California, USA, that impact long-term carbon sequestration -... | ecosystem: Environmental > Aquatic > Marine > Wetlands ...
CCGGGCGGGGCCTCGTCGTGGGCGCCATCGTCTTCATAGAACGGGCCGCAGACCAGGGCTATGCCCGTCTCGAAACATACTGGAAGCAGGGCGCGGACATGGCCATCGTGTTCCGCTACAGGTTCGCCAACGGGCAGTACACGCGCGTCGGCTCCCAGTCCCTGACCGTTCCCGAGATCGACGAGTATTTTCGCAGAAAGCCCGCCCTCGACCTGGACCGGGAGCTTCTCGAGATCCGGGACGGAGCCCCGGCGGAGGCGCCGGCGGCCATCCGCGGGGGAGGTCGTTGAGCCAGCCCTTCTTCCCGAGGCTCCGAAATCCCAGCGCCTTTCTCCTGCTCCCGGCGCTTCTGTCCCTGTCGGCGGGCTGCCGCGAGGCGGGCGGGCCAGGCCCGGGATTCTGGAGGCGTCCATGAAATTTCTGCGCTTTGACAGACGGCGCGTCCTGCCGGCCTGCGCCCTGGGCGCGGGGGTCTGGATTCTGCTCTCGGGACCGGGTGCGGCCGGGAAAGCGGACGGTCCCGGGGGCGGCCGCGGCGGCGGGGAAAAACCGGCGATCAGGGTCGGCGGACTCGACATCATCTCCTCGAGCCATCAGGACATCGCCTGGATGGACTCGCCGGAGAAGTGCGCGGAGTTCCGCGACACGAATTGCATCACTCCCGCCCTGGCTCTGATGGCCGAGGACGGGACCTACGCGTTCACGATGGAGAACATGCTCAACCTCATGGAGTACCTGGAGCGCCACCCCGACCGGAGGGATGAGGTCGCCCGTCTGACTCGGGAGGGCCGGCTCGAATGGGGGGCGACTTTCAACCAGCCCTACGAGTCGCTTCTTTCGGGCGAGCAGCTCATCCGGGAAACGTACTTCGGCCGCCGGTGGCTCAAGAAAACCTTCCCGGGCTCCGACGCCCTCGTCTATTTCAACCCGGACGTGCCGGGACGCTCGATGCAGATGCCGCAGATCCTGGCCAAGGCCGGGATCCCCTATATGGTCATGAGCCGCTATCACGAGGGATTCTACCGCTGGGCGAGCCCGGACGGGACCTCTGTTCTGGCTTATTCGCCAGGCCACTACGGGAACGCCTCGGCTTACCTGAACGCGTCCCCGGCCCAGGGCGCCGAGGCCATCGCCGAAAAGGTCGGTCGCCTGGAACCGTACTACCGCGAGCACGGCCTGCCCCCGGAGTTTCCGCTTCTCAACTCGGTCGATTTCTCGCAGCCGACGGATTTCGGCGAACTGATCCGATTCTGGAATGGCGGCCCGGGAGCGGCCGGCCCGGCGGGTTTGACCATGCGGTACTCCTCGGCGAGGCGGTTCTTCGAGGCCGTCGACGCCGAGACCGCCAGGCTCGTGACGATCAGGGGCGAGCGTCCCAACCTCTGGCTCTACATCCACGGGCCGACCCATCATCGGGCCGTGTCCGCGGGTCGGGAGGCCGGGGCCCTCCTTCCCGCCGCCGAGGCGTTCAACACGGTGCGGTGTCTGATCGAGGGCAGCTTCCGCGGCTATCCGGCGGCCCGGCTCGAGGAGGCCTGGAAGGCGGCGATCTACCCCGACCACGGCTGGGGCGGCAAGGAGGGACAGGTCACGGACAGGCTCTTCCGTAAAAAGTATGAATTCGCCCGGGACGAGGGGCGGGCCATGCTGGACTCGGCGTTGGAAGGGATAGCGGCTCGCGTCGGAGCGGGGTCCGGGACGCCCGTCGTCGTTTTCAACACGCTCTCCTGGACGAGGAGCGACCCCGTGACCTGCCTGGTCAGGCCGGGAGGGGGGAGGTTCCGGCTCGTGGACGGCGAGGGGGTCGATACGCCCTTCCAGCCTCTGCCGCCGCTTCCGGGACAGCCGGCGGGGCGGGTGCGGATCGTGTTCACGGCCACGGACGTCCCGGGCCTCGGCTACAAGACCTGGCGCGTCGTCGAAAACGGGCCGGGAGGGTCGGGCGCTGCGGGGGTGGGGACGAAGGCTGCGACCGATGCGGGAGAAGCCCCGACGGTGGTCGAAAACGCCTTCTACCGGATCACGCTGGTCCCGGGCGGCGTGGCGGGCGTCTACGACAAGGAACTGGGGCGGGAAATCCTGAACACCGAAAAGTTTCTGGGTTTCGAAGTCTTCACCATGCGCTCCGCCGGAAACGGGGCGGGCGAGTTCGGGCGCGTCCAGCAGCCGACGATGGAGGGATTCGACAGGCTCAGCCGGAGCGGGCCGGCCTGGAGGCGCGAGGCCGCGGAATCGGGGGACCGGAGGACGGTGTTCGGCCTGGAGCAGCGGCTCTCGAACTGCACCGTCATGGAGAGGCTGATTGTTCCCAACGACGTGAAGAGGATCGACTGCGAGGTGGGCATCCTGGGCTGGGACGGCGAGCCGTACCGCGAATTCAGGCTCGCGCTGCCCGTCATGACCCAGGGCGGACGGGTGGCCTACGAGGCACCGCTGGGTGTCGTGGAGGTCGGCAAGGACGAGATCGCGGGGACGGGCGGGCCGGCCTACGGGAATCTCGTCTACGACGAGGAGTGTTCCGAGATCCGGCCGCGAGAGGTCCAGGATTTCCTGTGCGCCTGGGACGACGCGCTCGGGGTGACGATGAGCACGAGCGTCGCCGTCTGGGATTACCTGGACCCGACGACCGGCCCAACCGATTACCCCGTCCTGCAGCCTGTCCTCCTGGCGAGCCGGCGGAGCTGCCACGGCGAAGGCAACTGGTACCTCCAGGAGGGGGACCACCATTTTCGTTTCAGCGTGACCTCGCACAGGCCTGATTGGCGGAACGGGTACAAGGCGGGAAAGCAGGCCAGCCACCCCCTGATCGCCGTGGCGGGTGTCGGCGACGCGGCGGAAACGGCCGACCGGGCAGCCGGCCTGTCGCGAAGCGGGGCGCGGACGGAGGGAGCCTCGAGGCCGGGGGAAGTTCTTCCCGGAGAGATGAGTTTTGTCTCGACCGGCTCGGCCAACGTGATCGTGAGCACGCTCAAAAAGGCGGAGGACGATGACGGGGTCATTCTCCGCGTCTACGATATCGAGGGCCGGGACTCGGAAATGGGGCTGAGTTTCTTCCGCCCGCTGTCATCGGCCGCGCGTGTGAACATCATCGAGGAAGAACCGAGACCCCTGGAAATCGGCCGGACCGGGCCGGCCATGAAGGTCGGTCACCACGCCATCGAGACGATCAGATTGACGACCCGACACCGATGACCCGCCCCGACGGCCGGCGGCCGAGTTTCATCGGTTTCGTCGGCGGACCTGAGAATTCCTGGCGGCCTCCTGTCGTCTATGTCATAGGAAACGATTCAGGGAGGTGCGCATGAAAAGCAGGATCGGCCATGAGGAGTTCGTCAGGCTGGCCATCGCGAAGCTGAGGCTCGAGAACTACAAGGGCATCCATTCGATCTACAGCGGTTTCAATGAAGCCTTCAAAACCTACTTCGAGGGGGTCAACCCGATCGAGGTGACCGGCCGGCTGGCCGACGAGGGCAAAATCACGCTTCGGCCGGTCAAGGGCGGCGTGATGCTGTATCTGCCCGGCGAGGGTCCCGAGATGAGCCGCGGCGACATGGCCCTCGTGAAGATGGGCCTTCTCGAAAAGAAACAGACGTCGGGCACCGGCACCGAATAGACTTTAAAATTCACGGACAGCGGCGGCCACGTGTTCGTCAAATTCGTCCGGCCGTTCGAGCATCGGGTAGTGCCCCATGTGCTTCATGATGACCGCCTTGAAATCCGGCTTGATTTTCCGGACATCCTCCACGTCCGTCGGATAGAGGTCGCCGTTGACCGCCCGTAGCGGAACGGTCAGCCGCCGGGCCGCCGCGGCCATATCGTATCCGGCCGTCCCCATGAACATCGCGTAGGCCGTCTCGGGCGAAGTCGCCATCATCCGCCGCTCGGCCTCGGCCACGATCGCCGCGTCCGCGTCGGGGTGGAACAGCATCTTCACCATGGCCTCCATGCTCCCCGCGTAATCCTGCCGAAACGCCTCGGCCCTCTCGCGCGCCTCCTCGGCCGTGATTGCGTAGTCGAGGGTCTGGAAGGTGTCGATGCCGACGACCCCGACAACCCGGCCCGCCATGAGCAGGGCGGCCTCGATCGCGACCGAACCGCCGAGCGAATTTCCGAAGAGGACGATCCGGTTCAGGTGTTCCGCGTCGGCCACGGCTCTGACGTCGGCGCCGAATTCGGCTATTCCCCACTTCGTCCGGTTCGTGCCCGATTCCCCGTGCCCGGCCAGGTCGAGCGCGATGACCCGATGCGCGCCCGAAAAACGCTGGAGCTCCCCGGCAAAGAAGCTGCGGTCGGCCAGACCGCCATGAATGAAAACCAAGGCCGGCTCGCCTCGTCCCGCGGCCGAATACACGATTGTCACGCCGTCGGGCGCCCGGCACGTCTTTTTTTCGATACCGTCTGTCATCGGACCTCCTCCCGGAGCCGCAGCCACGGTGATGACCGCCGCGGCGGTGATCGCTGCGAAAATTCCCGAATGAATCCCGACTTGCCCCCTGGCTCCCGTCACCGAGCTCCTCGCTTTCCCGGGAACATTATAATCGACCGGGCGGCGGACGTCCATCGGCAGTGAGAAAAGAGGCCCGCCCGCGCGTCATTTCTTTTCGAGACCCAAAATCCGAAGCCCAAAAAAGGAGGTTTGTCATGCCCAAGCCGGCGGAAGAACTCGAACCGAGGCTCGACTATCCCACTCAGATGGTCCGGACCGAAGGCGGCCGGGAGATCGAGGAGTACATCATCCCCGTCGCCGACAAGGCCGCGGTCCTCAAGAGGCTCTATCCCTTCAAGCCCCCCGTCCCCGCGCTGGACGAGGTCCTTTACGACATCCATGCCGAGAAGAAGTTCACGGTCAGGGATTTCCGCGTCACCCGCGAGGGCGGGATGAACATGCTCGTCAGTCCCTTCTACTTCGAGAGCGGCGGGTCGGTCATCGACTGGGCGCCGCCGGATTGGGACGACTAGCATGTTCGGCATGCCCAGGCGATCAGAGTCCCGGCTGCCCTATCCCAGCCGGATGGTGCCGTTCCGCGGAGGAATGGTCGAGGAATACATCATCCCGCAGGAGGACAAGTCCCGGCTCCTCCGTCGCCTTTATCCCTTCGAGCCCGTCCCGGCCCTCGGCGACGAGATGTACGACCTCCACGCGGAGAAAAGGTTCGTCGTGAAAGACTTCCGCGTCATCCGGCACGCCGAGGCGAACCTGCTGGTCAGTCCCTACTTTTTCGAGAGCGGAGGCTCGGTCATCGACTGGATGCCCCGCGACTTCCGGCCGGGGGAATGCCTGTCTCGCCGGGTCCGGGGAGAACCGGTGTCCATGCTGACGATTTCCCTGGGACCCAAGGGGCGATCCCACTGAAAAGGCCCGTTTCTTCGACCCGGAAGCCGGGCCGCGGCAAGTCGCGGGGGCGGCTCGAATTGACAGGCCTGCCCGTCTGGCGGTATAAATTTCTTTCATGCCGCAAACCGGCCTCCTGAAAGCCTATTCCCCGGCGGCGACGTCCGGCCGCGGGAAGATTCGCGCCCGGGCCGGCGTCCAAACGAGCGGACCCCGTCGCATGAAGATCCGCGCCGCCGCTCCCGCCCTGACCTACATCCTCCTGCTGGCGGCCGGCGCTTGCGTCCGTTACCACGCCAGGCCGATTTCCGCACCTCTCGCGGCCGACGCCTTCGAATCCCGGAGACTCGATGCGCCGGACCTCGCAGCCTTCGTCGCCTCGACGATGGGACTCGACACCTGGCCTCCGCCGGCCTGGGACCTCCACGCCCTCACCATGGCCGCGGTTTATTACCATCCCGACCTCGACATCGCCCGCGCCCAATGGGCGGCGGCCGAGGCGGGGCGAAGGACGGCCGGCGAGCGTCCGAATCCCACGGGCAGCCTCCTGATGGGCTACAACGCCACCACTCCGGCCTCGGAAGTCACACCCTGGATTCCGGAGGCGGCCCTGGAGATCCCCATCGAAACCGCGGGCAAGCGCGGCTACCGGATCGCCGAGGCCAGGCATCTCTCGGATGCCGCCCGGCTGAACATCATTTCCGCGGCCTGGGCCGTTCGCAGCCGGCTGCGCGGCTCCTATCTGGAACTCTATGCGGCGGAGCGATCCTCCGCGATCTTTCGCAGACTGCTCGAAGCCGAGGATGCCGGGCTCCGGATACTCGAAGCCCAACTGGCGATCGGAGAGGTTTCCCCCGCCGTCGTCACGCAGGCCCGGATCGAGCGCGACCAGACCCGGCTCTCCCAACTCGAGGCGGCGGCCCGGCTGGCCCGGGCCCGCGCGGCCCTGGCTTCGGCTCTCGGCCTCCCGGGGCCGGCTTTGGAAGGGATCAGCTTCCCGTTCGACGACCTGTCCGGCCCCCTGCCCGACGTCCCCGCCCGGGGTGCCCGCCGCCAGGCCCTGCTGCACAGGGCCGATGTTCTCGCCGCTCTTTCCGAGTATGCGGCACGCGACGCCTCGTTGCGCCTGGAGCTCGCCAGACAGTATCCCGACATCGACCTCTCCCCCGATTATCAGCTCGACCAGACCGACAGCAAGTGGACCCTCGGGCTGTCACTCATTCTCCCCCTCCTCAAAAGGAACCGGGGTCCGATCGCCGAGGCCGAGGCTCGACGGACCGAATCGGCGGCCCGGTTCGAGGCCCTCCAGGCCGGCGTGATCGGCGAGATCGAGGCCGCTGTCGACGCTCTGCGGACGGCCGCCGACAAGGACCGGACGGCCGCCGGGATGCAGGCCTCCCTGGAGCTCCGGAAGGCCGTCGCCAAGGCGCAATTCGAAGCCGGCGAGATTTCCCGTCTCGAGCTCCTGGGCGTCGAGATGGAACTCGCATCGGCCGCGCTGGCGCGTCTCGAAGCCATGGCCCAGGCCCGCCGGGCGGCCGGCGACCTCGAGGACGCCATGCAGAGTCCGCTCGACCTCGAGGCCTGGACCCTCAAGACGCCGGACCGGACATCCCGGCCTGCCAAGGAGCGCAAGGATGATTAACCGCCGGACGCTCGTCGTGCCGATCGTCATCGTCGCTGCGGCCCTAGCCGCCCTCCTCCTCTTCAAACTGACCGGCCCCGGCGCGGGCGAAGAAGGCGGAGAGACGGAAGCCAACATGGCCGTCCACGTCGGAAAGATCACCCGGGCGACTCTGCACCGCACCGTGACGGCTTACGGCGTCGTGGAGCCCGAGCCCGGGGATGCCGGGCGTCCGCCTGCAGACTCCGAGGTCGCCTCGCCCGTGGCCGGCATCGTCGCCCACATCGCCTGCGTGGAGGGACGGAAAGTCGCCAAGGGGGATGTCCTGTTCCGCCTGGACAGCCGGGTCGCCGAAGTCCTGGTGGAGAAAGCCAGGCAAGCCCTCGTGTTCGCCGAGCGGAATTTCGAGAGGCAGAAAAAGCTCCTGCCGGTCGAAGGAACCTCCCGGAAGGCCTACCAGGAGGCCGAGCAGCAGCTCAACGCGGCCCGGACCGACCTAGCCGCCGCGGAGACCGACCTGGCCCTCCTGATCATCCAGGCGCCGCTGGCCGGGACGGTGGTCAAGATCAACACCGAGCCGGGCGAGGCCGTCGAGCTCAACACGGTGCTGGCCGTGATCGTCGACCTCGACCGCCTGGTGGTTTCGGTGAACGTGCCCAGCGCGGAGGCCGCCCAGGTCGAGACGGGCCAAACGTCCGAACTCGAGGGCGGCCCCGTCGGCAAGGTGATTTATGTCGCGTCGCGCATCGTCGAGGGCACGGGTACGGTTCCGGTCCGGGTTTCGGTTCCGGCCGGATCGGGCCTGCGCCCCGGCCACTTCCTCGGTGTGCGCATCGTCAGCGGCATCCATCGCGACGTCCTGGCCGTTCCGGAAGCGGCCGTGATCTTCGATACCGTGGCCGGCGAGGCCGGCCGGATCGTGCTCGTCGAGGGGGACACGGCGGTGTTCAGGCCGGTCAGGACCGGGTACCGGGAGGGCGGACTGGTCGAGGTCGAAGGCGAGGGCCTGAAAGACGGCACGGTCATCGTCACCGTGGACGCCTACGCCGTGCCCGACGGCACGAAGATCCACGTTATCGGATAGCCCATGGACGCGCATTCGGCCATCGGACGGTTCGCGACGCGCCACTCGCTGTCCGTCGTGTTCATCTGCGCCGCGCTGTGCCTGGCCGGCGCCTACGCGGCCCTGACCATCCCCTCGGCCGTTTTTCCGCAGACCAATTTCCCGCGCGTCGTCGTCCTCGTCGACAACGGCGTCATGCCGGCCGACGAGATGATGGCCACCATCACCCGCCCGATCGAAGAGGCCATGAAGGACATCCAGGGCGTCCGGACCGTCCGCTCGACGACAGGCCGCGGGGCGGCCGAGATCAGCGTCTTCTTCACCTGGACCGTGGACATGATCCAGTCGGAGCTCTACGTCCTCTCACGGCTGTCCCAGATCCGCTCCGCGCTGCCGTCCACGGTCGAGACTTCGGTCTTTCGGCTGACGTTTTCAGCCTTTCCCATTCTCGGCGTCAGCCTCACGAGCGACACTCGCGACCTCACGAAGCTCTGGGAAACGGCGCGCTACGATCTCAAGCTGCGCTTCCTGAGGATCCCCGGTGTCGCCAGGGTCGACCTCGTCGGAGGCCGCGCGCCCGAATTCCACATTGTCGCCGACCCGGTCCGGCTCGGCGCCGTCGGCCTCTCGCTGGAAGAGGTCACCGCGGCCCTGACAAACAACAACTTCGTGGCCTCGGCGGGCATGCACGAGGAGAATCACACGCTGTATCTGACCGTTGTCGACGGGCGCCTGCGCACGACCCGCGACATCGAAAGCTTCGTCATCCACGCAACGAACGGCCATCCCGTCAGGGTCAGGGACTTCGCGAGGGTCGAGCGGGGCCCGGAGCCCGTGTTCAATGTCGTGACGGCCGACGGGCACAGCGCGGTCCTGCTCAACGTCCGCAGCCAGCCCGACGGGAGTACGCTGGACATCGCCAAGGCGCTCAAGAGGCAGTTGAGCGAGTTGAAGGGGGAATTGCCGCCGGACATGAACCTTGCGTTCTTCTATGACCAGTCCGAGATCGTCCGCGCGTCGGTGCGCAGCGTTTGGGAGGCGATCCTTTTCGGCCTGCTCCTGTCCGTGTTCATCCTGTTTTTCTTCCTCAAGAACTGGGGGACGACGTTCGTCGCGAGCCTCGTCATTCCGGTGACCGTGCTGGTCACCCTCCTGGCGATGAAGACGGCCGGACTGACGTTCAACCTCATGACCCTGGGGGGGATCGCCGCGGCCATCGGCCTGGTGATCGACGACGCCATCGTCGTCGTCGAGGCGATCTACACCAAGCGCACGGCCGGGCTGGGCCGCATCGATGCGGTCCAGGAGGCGGTCGGGGAGATCTTCCGCCCCTTGGTCGGTTCGACCCTGACCCCGGTCGTCGTTTTCGTTCCGCTGGCCTTTCTCGAGGGCATCACCGGCGTGTTCTTCCGGGCACTGGCCCTGACCATGGTCGTGTCCCTCCTGACATCGCTCGTCCTCGCCGTCACGCTGACGCCGTCGCTCGCGGCCTGGCTGATCCGGCCCAGGAAGGGGGCCGGAGCCGAGCCTTCGCGCGAGCCCGCCGGCCCGGTGCTTCGGCGGGTCATTCGGGCCTATGAGGCGTTCGTCAGGGCCGCCCTCAAGCGGCGCGGCCTGACGATGGCGGCCTGCGGCCTCATTCTCGTTTTCGGCATCGTCATCACCAGGAACCTCGAGAGTGAATTCCTGCCGCCCATGGACGAGGGCGGCTTCGTCATCGATTACTTCACGCCGCCCGGGACGAGCCTCGCCGAGACGAACCGCGAGCTGCTGCAGGCCGAGAAGATCCTGCTGACGATTCCCGAACTCGAGAGCTACTCGCGGCGGACCGGCGCGAGACTGGCCCTCTCCATCGCCGAGCCGAACACGGGCGATTTCCTTGTGAAGCTCAAGCCCGGGCGCAAACGGACGACGGACGAGGTCATCTCCGAGCTGCGGAGGCGCTTCAACACGGAACTGCCGAGCATCAGCTGGGAGTTCCCGGGGATCCTGGGCGACCTGATCGGCGATCTCATGTGGGCCCCGCAACCCATCGAAGTGAAGCTGTTCTCGACCGACCAGGGCTGGCTCGAGAAGAAGGCCCCCGAGGTCGCCCGACGGATCGAAAGAGTTCCGGGTGTGGTGGACGTGTTCGACGGGCTGGTCTACACCGGACCGACGATCAGCCTTCGGGTCCGGTCGCCGGACATGCAACGGTTCGGCTTGACGGCTGACGACGTCGCCGCGACGGTCGGCACGGCGCTGCTGGGACAGACGGCTTCCTCCGTTCTCGAGGGCGACCGGGTGATCGATATCCGGGTCAAGGTCGACCCGGCCCGCCTGGACAGGCTGGCGAACCTGCGCGACCTGCCCCTGCGGACGCCGGACGGCCGACTCGTCAAGCTCTCCCAAGTGCTCGATCCCATCGAGGAGTCCGGCCAACTCGAGCTCCGTCGCGAAGACTCCCGGCAGGACGTGGCCGTCACGGCCCGGCTCGAGGGCCGTGACATGGGAAGCGCCATGGACGAGATCCGCTCCGCGCTCGGCAAAGACACGTCCATCCCTCCCGGAACGATCGAGTACGGCGGCCTCTACGAGCAGCAGCAGGAATCCTTCCGCAACCTCATGATCGTGCTCCTGATGGCGATTTTCCTCGTTTTCACGGTCCTGCTGCTCGAGTTCGGCTCCTTTTACGAGCCTGTGGCCATCGTGTTCGGCGCGGTGCTGGCCATGTTCGGCACGGTGCTGGCCCTTCGGCTGACCGGGACCTCGCTCAACGTCGTCTCTCTGCTCGGCGCCATCATCGGGATAGGGATCGTGGCCAAGAACGGCATCCTGATGCTCGACTACGTCAAGGTCCTGAGGGCCGAGGGGCTGGACCTGGTTGAGGCCCTCGTCCGGTCCGGAAGGCGGCGGCTGCGGCCGGTCCTGATGACGTCCATGGCGGCCGCGTTGGGCATGCTGCCCCTGGCCTATGGCATCGGCTCCGGAGCGGACATGCTGAAACCCCTGGCCATCGCCGTCATCGGAGCGCTGGCCATCTCGGTTCTCCTCTCCCTGGTGGCCACTCCGACCCTCTATTACGTCATGCTGCGGAAGCCGGCCGGGGCCGTATCCGGACCGGGCCCCGTTTAGCCTGAGGCTTGCGGTCGGCTCGGACAGGAACCCGGCGTTCTCCTGAATCCCCCGGATTCGACGCCCACAGGTCGAGCCGGCAAGGGATCGGCGCGAGTCCCGGGGCAGGCCGCGCTCACACCTTGACGTTCCTGAGAAACTCGGCGCACCTTTCGGGGTAGGTGACGTTGATGTAGATCCCGGTCCCGATCTCGAACCCGGCGGGGGTCGTGAGTTTGGGGATGATCACCAGGTACCAGTGGAAGTACTTGGCCTTCTCGTCCCCGACCGGGGCCGACCGGACGATAAAGTTGTAGTCGGGGTCGCCGAGCCCCGTATGGATCCTGGCCAGACTGTCTTTAAGGATCCCGGCGAATCCCGGCAGCTCCGCGTCGTCGATCTCCCCGAAGGAGGCCTGGTGCCTCTTGGGCATGATGCGGACCTCGAAGGGGGTCCGGGAGGCGAAGGGGGCGTAGGCGACGAAAGTCTCCGTCTCGGCCACGACCCGCTCCCCCTTTCGCTTTTCCTCGGCGAGCATGTCGCAGTAGATGCAGCGGCTGTAGGTGTCGTAATAGCGGACGGCCCTCTCGATCGGGTACCGCACGTGGGGCGGGACGATGGGTGTGGCGATAAGCTGGGAGTGCGGGTGCTCGAGGGACGTGCCGGCCCGGACTCCGTGGTTGCGGAATATGTTGACAAAGCTGATCTTGTCGCCCGCGGCGGCGCTCAGGTAACGCAGCTTGTAGACGGCGACGACATCGCGCACGGCGGCGACGTCCATCGTGGCCAGTGAAAGGTCGTGGCGGGGATTCTCGACGATGACCTCCGCGATCCCGTAGCCGGTCGCCTTCAGGAACCGCCCGTCGGGCTCCGGCTGAAAGGCCAGGTCCGGCTGGAGGGCGGCGAACTTGTTGGGGACGACCCGCACCCGCCATCCCCCGTTCCCGGGCACGGTGCAAAGCTCGGGCGGCGTCTGGGCCTCATGCCCCGGGCAGAACGGGCACTTCGGGCTCAGCCGCGGGCGCGGCGGCTTCTCCTTCTTGTCCTCCAGGAAATCCTCCGGGCGCCTGGCCCGCTCGGTCGAGATGATCACCCATTCGTTGCTCAGCAGGTTCTGTCGGAATTCCGGCATCACCGCACCTCCCTTTCGGTCATGATCACACTTTCCCCTGAGAACGGCAAATGCCGAATGGAGCGCCGCCGATCTTCCGGAATCTTCGGTTTTCAGCCTGAGGCCGGGGGATGGACGTCGCCCTCCCGGTTTCCCGGCCGATTACGGACGGCGACCCACGCGGGCACGCCGCGTTCTCCCCTACGCCGCTATGTCGCCGGCCCCGGCCGGTTGCTCCTCCATGTATTGGATGTAGAGGTCGGTCAGGTCGGCGCCCTCGAGCTCGGCGGCTGTCTTCATCATGACCATCCGGCCCTTCCGCATGAAGCCGACGCGGTCGGCGATGAGCTTGGCCCGGAAGATGTCGTGAGTGGACATGAAGACCGACTTCCCCTGGTCCCGCATCTGGACCAGGATCTCCAGGAACTCGCGGCCGGACTTCGGGTCGAGTCCCGAGGTCGGCTCGTCGAGGAGGACGTTGGGGGCGTTCTTGGCCAGGGCGATGCCGATGCCGAGCTTCTGGCGCATGCCTTTGGAGAAGTTCTTGACGCGGCGGTCGAGGGCTTCCTTCTGGAGCCCCACCCGGCCCAGGATTTCGGCATAGTCCTTCTTGGTGAGGGTCCTCTTGCCGGCCAGGCGACTGAAGTAGTCGAGGTTCTGGATGGCCGTGAAGTTCCCGTAGAGCATGACGTTCTCGGAGACGAACGAAACGTGGCGCTTGGCCTTGAGCGGGTCCTTGGCGACGTCGATACCCTCGATCAGGGCGGTCCCGGAGGTCGGCGGGATGAAGTTCAGGAGCAGGTTGATGGTCGTCGTCTTGCCGGCCCCGTTGGCCCCGAACAGGCAGAAGATCTCGCCGGGTTCGACTCTGAAGCTGAGGTCGTCGAGGGCCAGCTGTCCGTCTTCGTAACGCTTGGATAGGTTGATCGCTTCGAGCATGATGTCACTCCTTAGCGGACGTCGTAGCGGAGGAACGAAACGTAGGCCCCGACGAAAAAGCCGATGATCATAACGATCATCAAGGCGAAGTCGGGCAGCGTGCGGAAGAGCGACTTGCCCAGGTTCTCCTCCTGGAACTTGTGCTGCGGCATATCGTCGATATTGATCTTGGACATCTCGCCCGTCTGGAAGTTGATGCTCTGGCCCATTTTGGAATTGACCCACTTTGTGTAAATCGGCTTGTAGGCCCTGAGTGAGGCCAGGAAACCGTCGTACTCGTCGATCCCCGTCCGGGCCATGGTCATCGAGCCGAAGGTCAGCGCCGAGGCCGGAGAGACCCGCGACAGGTTGACGGCCAGATTCTGCTGGGCCGACTTCCGGAGCTGGTAGTCCCGCTCGATGGCCGCGTTGTTGGCGTCGATCTTGTCGGTCAGCTCCTGCTGGTATTCCTCGATATACTTCTTGATTCTCTCCTGGGCGGCGGCCTGATCCTTGCCGGCCTCGGTGGCGATCTTCATGATCTGTTCGCGGGCCGTCTTCTGGCCCTCCGCCTGGATCTGTTGGAGGAAGGCGTCCTTCTTGGCCGTGATCTCGTGCACCGACGGAATGGGCTTGATCTGCGCCGCCGTCAGGACCGAAACCTTGGGGATGACCATGACGATGACCACCCAGATGAAGAGAAGAACCAGGAAGCTCGTCGAGGAGCGGCTGGTCCTGGCGGAGACAAACAGGCCGAGGCTGAAGAATACCGAGAGGTAGAGGAAGAACATCAGGAAGATAAGCAGCAATCGGGCCCAGTCGCCGGCATTCAGGGCGATGTTGGGGGCGATGACCAGGACGAGCAGGCTCAGCACGAGAGGGATGAGCAGCGGGATCAGGAGGCTCACGTAGCCGCCGATGGCCTTGCCCAAGATCAGCCGGTCGCGCGGGACGTCGTTGGAGAGGGCCAGCTTCAGCGTCCCCTTCTCCTTCTCACCGACGATGGCATCGTAGGTGAAGAGGATGGCGAAGAGGCTCAGGACGATCTTGACGATGAACATGAGGTCCAGCGCGCCGAACACGGCGAACACCGGGTTGCTGCTGAACTTGGAATCCACGAGGTTCGGGTCCTGGGCGATGTTGATCGGCGCGACCCGGCCGACGGCCTCCTCGACCCCGGTCACGACGGTCCCCAGGACCTGGGGCGGCTTGTTGATCCTGATCCCGATGCCGGCCAGCGACGAGTAGTTCGGCTGGCTTTCCAGGTTTTTCTTGTTCAGGGCGACCGCGGCCGTGTACTCTTTCTGCTCGGCGCCGTAGTTCGTAACGCCCGTGTAAACGGAAAGCAGGATTAGCACCGTGCAGAGAAGGAACGTGAAGACGAACTTGGGACTCGTGATGTTGTCCAGGATTTCCTTTTTAATGATGTCTCTCAGCATGATGACCTCGCACCCTGGACCGTCCGGCGCGCCGCCGCGCCCGGCAGCCCGGCAAAATCGGTAAACTCTATTATACGACAAGTGGGCCCCCGAATTCACGAGAGTCGGTATTTCCGCCCGGGCTTACCAGTCGGCCGGGTATCTCTCCTCCGCCTGGGCGCCCGGCCGGTCAGTCGCCCTCGAGCCTGAGGCGGATCGTCCCCTTGATCTCTCCGGGCGGCCTCACGGCTCCCCCGTCGTTCCCCCAGCCGAGGTCGGGATAGAACCAATGATCCAGGATATTGAGGCGCACGCGGCCGTCGGGAAGGACCTCGGCCCGGACGGCGTTTGAGCCGTCGGAATCGACGCGGAGCCTTGGCCGGCCGGCGCCGAAACCGATTTCGGCCCGCCGGATCGCGGCCTTGAGGCTGCGGAAATCGCGGGTCGCTCCACATCCGGCATGGTCCCTGCCGAACAGGAAGTAGTCCGCCATGTCGGCGGCCCAGGGCCAGCCCGGCGCCTTCCTGTAGGCATCGGCGGGCCCCGGACGCAGCTTGATTGCGGTCCCTTCGTTCCGGCCGATGTGGTCGTCGGGATAAACGGTGTGCAGCCCCGTTCGTTTCCAGCTCAACGACGACGCGCTCTCGGGAAGGATGAAGGCGATTCCGGTTTCGGCCGCACCTTCCGGACGGCCCTTGATGTCATAAACGACCGTCAGCCCCCCGCCGCCGTCGACCTTCAGGAGATAAGCGGCCAGGGTACCCGCATAGCTGCCGCGGACGTCGATCACCGCCTCGTTTCCCTTGACGGAGGACTCCAGGCTGGTCAGGGACCACGGCATGAAAACGCCTGGCGCGGCCGCCGCGAATGGTCCTCCGGCGATCGCCCGATGGCCTCCTCTCTCCGCCAGGTCTATCAGGCCCGTAAGCTTGGACACGACGAAGCGGAAGCCCGGTCCGGAAACGGAGATCGAGGACTCGTCTTCGGAGAGCTTCGGAGCCGGACCCCCGGACCCGGACGGCGCCGGGTTCGAGCGCTGGCCGACCGGCAGCGCGTATTCGTCGAGGACCAGGCCGTCGGACCTGGCGAACGCGAGGCGGACGATGTCGCCGGCCCTCCAGTCGGTGACGGGGACGCTCAGCGTCCCCTCGCCGCGCGGCGGGACGTCGGGCCCCGGCATCCTGCCTGATTCGGCCCCGACTTCCCAAGTGACCACGATTTCGCTCAGGTTCGTGTGATCGTGCCGGTTTTGGATGGCGAGGCTCAAGGGCGCTCCCGTGGCCGGCGCCGCAACGGGCCCGTCCATGAGCCGGACCGGCGAATACGCTTTCTTGACGTGCCAGTATTCCGGTTTCGGCCGGCGCCAGCCGTCGATGATGCCCCACTCGCCGTAGCCGCAGCTCGCGGCGGGCAGGAAGAAGACGTCGTCGACGAGCCCCCAGATCGCCCCTCCCAGACAGCCTTCCGCCTCATAGGCGTTGTCCCAGAATTCCGAGATGCTCCTCCCCCAGGAATCGCGGACCCCGGGGTCGCGGCGCAGAGTCTCCACGTTGTAGCAGGCGACGTGGGCCCACTCGTCATTGAGCTTGGGGATGGCGGCGCTCCGGAGGTCGGCGTCGAAGGCCGGATAGTGATAGCTGTAGATATCATAGCCGGCCGTCCCCTTCGGAACGGTGTCCGGATAGCTCCAGATCAGGGGCCGCGACGGATCCTCCGCTTTCGCATACTCGTACAGCTGACTGATGTTGGCTCCCCACCGGCTCTCGTTTCCGAGAGACCACATGATGATGCAGGGATGGCTCCGGTCGCGCTCGATCATCTCCTGGAACTGGTCGAGGTAGCGGCCGCGGTAGGCCGGGTCGTCGAAGGTCGGCAGGTTGCCGTGGGTCGAGACAAAGCAGACCGCATTCTCCTCCTCGACGAAAAGGCCGTACTTGTCGCAGGCGGCGAGGAATGCTTCCGTCGGCGGGTAGTGCGAGGTCCGGATGAAATTGATGTTGGCGTCGCGAAAGAGCCGGGCATCCGTCTCGTCGAGGTCGGCCGTGACGGACCGACCCCGGACGGGGTGGACGTTATGACGGCAGCCTCCGCGGAGCTTCACCGGACGGCCGTTGAGGATGAGGGCGTTGCCGCGAACCTCGACGGTCCGAAACCCGACATCTCTTCGCAGGACCTCTACGGTTTCCCCGGCCGTAACGACAAGGGCTTCGAGGCTGTACAGGCGCGGGTGCTCGGCTTCCCATGTCACGACGGGGCCGACCGGAATGGAAACGGCTCTCTCCGGCTCCGACGCCGTCAACACGATGACGGCGCGGTCGAGCCTGACCGGCTTGCCGTCCGGGGCTGTGAGGGCAAGGCGGACATCGGCCGACTCCCCGATTCCCAGGCGGAGGCCGGCCGTGACCTTCAGGGTCCCGTTGCGGAAGGAGGCATCGAGGCCGGTTTCGACGTGAAGCCGCTCGGCGTGCACGGCGGGCAGGGCGACCAGCCTCACGCCCTGGAGGATGCCGCCGATATTGTGCTTGGCGTAGTTGCTCCCCCAGGAGATCTCGTCCGACATATCGGCGACGCCGACCGTCAGCCAAGACGGCTCACCGGGCCGGACCCAGCCCGTGACATCGCACTCCCAGCTCGTGAACCCGCCTTGATGGTCGCGGACGAACCGTCCGTCGACCCAAACCCGGGCGTAGCTGTAAACCCCGTCGAAGCGGAGGATGAGACGGCGGCCCGCGAAATCCCGGGGCACCTCGATTCTCCTCTTATAGGCGCGCTCGACGTCCCGGCCGAGCGCGTACCCCTGGGCGGCCCACTCGCCCGGGACCTCGGCCTCGGCCCAGGCCGAAGGGTCGGTGCCGTTCTCCCAAAATCCGGCGGGAGGCTCCGCCGCGAACTTCCATCTTCCCCCGAGGTCGGTCACGAAAGTTACGAGGCCCGGCGTCTCCTCCGGCAGCGGGCTGATCGTCGGGTGCGCCTGAGCCCGGGCCTGATCCAGAAAGAGCCCGAACCCGGCGAGCGAGGGCGCCCCCCGACTCTCCAGGACCCGCAGCCGGACCTTGGCGGCGGCGACGGCCGGGAACCGCAGCAGCCTTTTCCAGCCGACGGTTGAGCCGCGGGCGATTTCCGCCCATTGGGCGCCCCGGCAAACGTCGAGGGCGAAGGAAGCGATTCGCTGCCCGGCGCCGAGGTTCTCACGAAGCATGGCCATGTTGAAGGTACGGGGGCCCTTCAGGTCGTAGACGATCTCCGAGACCGCGGCACGGTCGTTGACCGTCCGAAAGGCGGCTCCGTCCCTACCCCCGGAGCGGCCCGACCCGGCCTCGACTCGATCCCCGGCGGTGGCGAACGATGCGGAAGCGTGGCCGCCGGACCCGCCCCGGCGCTCCATGGAAAGGGAGGTCGCCCCGGCGGACAGATTCTCGGAAAACGTCGCTTTGAGGGCGTCGCCCAGCTCCTTCAGCCGCCGGACGTCGTTTTCGTGGATCCGGCCGCGCTTGTCCGGGGGGATGTTGAGGAGGAGCTGGGCGTTCCCGCCGACCGAGTCGTAGTAGATGTCGAGGAGACGGTCGAGCGTCTTGACCTTGTCGTCCTCGGCCGCATGGTAAAACCAGCCCGGCCGGATGGACACGTCGACCTGGGCCGGGTACCAGATGAGGCGGCCGCCCTTCTTCGCGACCGCTTCGATGGCCGCGAGCGAGCCCAGGTCCTGCGACTGGGCCTCCAGGCCCGCGATGCCGCCGGGATTCTCCGGGTCGGGCGCGTCGTTCATCCGGGCCACCGGAATGACGCTCCACTCGCTCGCGCGGTGGACGCCCGCCTCGTTCCCGATCCAGCGGACGTCCGGGCCCATGATCGAGATGACGGCGCCTGGCTGGAGCTCGCGGATGAGGCGACGATAGCCGTCCCAGTCGTAGACCTGGCGCTTGCCGTTGGGGCCCTCGCCGCAGGCCCCGTCGAACCAGACCTCGGAGACGGGACCGTATTCCGTAAGGAGCTCCCGGAGCTGATTCTTGAAATGCTCGTTATAACGGGGAGAATCGCCGTAGCTCGGCTCGTGGCGGTCCCAGGGCGATACGTAGAGGCCGAACTTAAGGCCTCCTTTCCGGCAGGCGTCCGCCACCTCGCGGACGACGTCGCCGCGGCCGCCCCTCCAGGGGCTGTTCTTGACCGAGTGCTCCGTGAACCGGCTCGGCCAGAGGCAGAAGCCGTCGTGGTGCTTGGCCGTGACGATGAGCCCCCTGATCCCGGCCGCCTGGACCGCCTCGACCCACTGGGAGGCGTCGAAATCCGTAGGGTCGAAGAGCGCCGGGTCCTCCGCCCCCCGGCCCCATTCGCAGTCGGTGAACGTGTTCATCCCGAAATGAACGAAGGCCTGGAACTCGAGCGCCTGCCAGGCGAGCTGGCGGCCGGAAGGGACGACGGAGGCCGCTTTCTCCGTGAGCTGCTCCGGCGTGTCCGCGGGAGAGATCGCGATCCCTCCCGGCGCATAGGTCCCGGGCTTCGGCGCGCACCCCGGAAGTGCGAGCACGGCCGCAAAGGAAAGCAACAGCCACGGGCGACCCTTCCGCCTGTTGTTCGTTCCGCCATGGCTCATCATGCAGCCTCCGTCAGCCGGGGTCGATGCCGCCCCGGTCCACCCAACTATACAAAAAAATGGCCGCCAAGGTCCATGTTCGACAGCGGCCCCCGCTCTGGGCTTCGGAGGCATAGGAGGGCAACCCGGGAAATTTCGCCCGCTTCTGCTTCGCCGGGGTCTGGGCCAGCATGGCCGGCTCACTTTTCGGAACCGCGTTTTCAGGGTGGAAGGCGCGCCAGGCGCTCCCCAAAAGGGCCGGCCGCAAATTTACGGCGTGATTCTCACCATGACCACGCCGTGGCCCCGAACGGCCGCCGCGTAGTGTCCGGTGAAAGATCCCATGTCCTTGTGCAGCCACAGGTCGCGGACCTTGGCCTCGAGGTTCTCCGTGTAGGCGATCTCGGGCCAGCTGACGGCGATCCGCGTCTCCTCCGTCCCCCGGTTGAACAGGATGACGACCCGGCTGCCGTCCGTGAGCGGCCTGGCCCAGACCTCGAGGTCCCCGTCGTCCCTGACCTTGCGTCCCTGTTTTCCCAGGGGGTCCTGGTCGACGGCGATAACCTCGGCGTTGGTCAGGATGTCGCGGGTCGCGGCGGACATGGTCCGCAGGTCGTTTCCCGCCATGAGCGGCGCCGCGAGCAGGCACCAGAAGCTGAAGTGGCTCCGGTACTCGGTTTCGGTCATGCCGCCGTTTCCGACCTCGAGCATGTCGGGGTCGTTCCAGTGGCCGGGTCCGGCGTAGGTCTCGAGGCCGTTCTGGAGGTCGATGATCTGGACGACGCCCAAGCCTCCCCATTCCTTCCGGCCTTCCCAGATGTCCTGGATATCGCCTGTCGTCCTCCAGAGGTTGCCGATGTCCCTGGCCCAAAGCCAGGGCTTGGTGCGGCCCCACTCGCAGATGCTGAAGACGATCGGCCGCCCGCAGACGGCCAGGGCGTCGTGCATGCGCGAGTAGGCGGCCTCGGAATTCTGGCCTCCGTTGTTGCACCAGTCGTACTTCAGGTAATCGACGCCCCATTCGGCGTACTGCCGGGCGTCCTGGAACTCGTACCCCCAGCTCCCGGGCCTCCCCTGGCAAGTCATGGTGCCGGCGTCCGAATAGACTCCGAACTTGAGACCCCTGGAATGGACGTATTCGGCCAGCGCCGCCATCCCCGAAGGAAAGGCCTTGCCGTCGACGACGATGTCGCCCCGGCTGTCGCGCTCCACCTGCCAGCAGTCGTCGATGACGATGAACCTGTAGCCGGCCTCGCGCATGCCGCTCGCGATAATGACGTCGGCCGTCTCGCGGACGACGTTTTCGTTGATCTCGCAGCCGAACTTGTTCCAGGAGTTCCAGCCCATGGGCGGCGTCAGGGCCAGGCCGTTGGCCAAGCCCCTCAGGTCGGCCCGGCCGAGGACAAAGAGGAAGGCCGCGGCGCAGCCCAGCCCGGCCGCCAGCCCTATCGAAATGCTTCGGCGTTTCATGAGCACCTCCTCGAGGGCCCGATTATAAAACCGCGCCGGGCGAGGTTCAAGGGCCTTTGGGCCATTCGCCGGCGGAGAGTATAATGATTCTCCGCATGTTTGGACAACGCGCCGGCGCGAAAATTTCCAGGTCCGCCGCCTGGTTCGGCCTGACCGCCCTCCTGGCGCTCAGGCTCGCGGGCGCCTCGACCAGTCCGCCGTCCGGCTCGACCGACGCCGCAGCTCGCGCCACCCAGGCCTTCAAGGCGGGAAACCTGGCCCGCATCCAGTCCTTCCTGGATGAAACCTCGTCCCCCGGCGCTCTGGACGATTACTATTTCGCCCTCATCGGAGACATCCAGAACAGCGTCCGCAGCCTGCGGCACGACGTCTTCAACACCATCGCCCGGGACATGCGGCGGGCCGTCGACGAGACGACGGGCGAGCCTCTTTACGACAAGATCAGGTTCGTGATTCTCCTGGGCGACCTTGTTTACGAGGGTCCCAGCCGCCGCCAATGGGATGCCCTGGCTCAGGCCTTCGCCGGGCAGGCCCCCGAAGGCGGCGACTATCGGGACATCGCCCGACTGGCCGTCGACAAGCCCATTTTTCCGGCCATCGGGAACCACGAGCTCCTCGACTTCAGGTTCCGCACCCAGACCCGTTTCAAGGACCTCTTCGACTCCCCGCGCGGCGCGGCCAACCTCAAGAGCTTCTTCGATTGGGACCGGCTGATCGCCGACCCGCGCGTCCTGTACCCCGTGCCGGAGCAGGTCCCGGCCGCCGTCTTCCGGGAGGACCTGGCCCGTCTCTCTAACCAAGCCGACAGAGACGCTCTGCGCCGAGACTACGTGTTCGGGTCCGACGACCGTTACCATCTGAAATTCTTCGACGCCCCGCCTCTGGACGAGGCCGTGTTCGCCGCGGCGGCGGACGACCTGGCCGCCGAGCTCTCCCCGATCTTCAGGAGGGCCGGCTACGGGACGCTGCCCGTTCTCAGCTCGGACAACATGGTCCACTACGCCTTCGAAGCGGGCAACGTCCTCTACCTCTTCCTGGACTCGATGTCCAGGGGCTGGCAATACTCGAACTTCGCCCGGCTCAAGGAGGCTCTTTACCCCGAAAAGGGAGACCGGCATCGCCTGAACCTCTTCAGCGACAGTCCCTTCAACGGCCAAGCCGGGTTTTACAGGGCGGCCGCCGCCTACGCGAAGGAAAACGGCAGGAGCCTGGTGGTTCTTCTTCACCACTCGTTCTTCAACAGTTCCAAGGACATCCACGGCAACGGCACGGGCTACAACGCCTGGCTGGGCCTGGGGTTCCCCCAAGCGGAGGGGGACAAGGGGGACCGGACAGTTTTCGACGAGATCCTGTTCGGGGGAACATCGCAGGTCTTTTCGGCCTGCGTTCACGGTTTCGAGCGCTTCTCGATCGTCTCCCGTCTGCCCGGGCGCGAGGATCACGTCGTCAGGTGGCAGATCTCCGGCGGGGGCGGCGGCCCTCCGAGAAAGGCCTTCTACCCCGAGCGGATCAAGCAGGTCGAAGAATATTTCAACGCCAAGCTGCCGGATGCCGGCGGGCCCTTTCGGGAGGGCTCGATCGAGGTCAGGGACGATGTGACCCGGGTCGGCCATCATTACCTGATCGTCCATGTCAGGAACGGAGCCATCGTCGACATATCACCGCGCTTTCTCGCCCCAGAGGACCTGCCCAGGCCGCGTCTCAGGCCGCAACTGGCCCTGACCACCGCCTATCACACCCGTCCGTCGAGCGTCGGCGCCTCCATCGAATTCAACCCCGGCGTCTGGAGCATGGAAGGTGTTTGGAGCTACCTGGCCTTCATCAACTGGAGGCCTTCGGTAAGCCTGGGACTCGTGGACTATAACGCCTGGCGGACGCCTCCGCAGGCCCGGGCCACGGCCCTCAGCCTGGAGATTTCCCCCCTGACCATGGAGTGCCACCTGCCGCGGGCCAACATCGTGACCCTGCACCTGCCGGGTCTCGCCATGTGGGACGGCCCTGCGGGCGACCGCCGCTTCTTCCTGACCATTGGCGCCGAGGCGCCGCTCATCTACGATATCACCGGCGCTCTCGAGCACCTGACTTTCGGGCTCAAGGCCTACATCCCCTTCCGAACCACGGCGACGCTGGATTCGGAGTTCGGCGTCGGGACGAGGCTGGCGCTTTCGGTGGGCTATCGCATAAGGCTGTAACCGCCATCAATCTCACGGCCCGCCGCGGCGTGGTGGTCTTGTCCTCTTGTGCAATCGATTCCTAAGAGATGGGGTTGCCTTGCCAAGAGGCTCGCAAGGACAACCCGAGGGGTTATTCGGCCTTCATGCGGATGTAGATCGCGGAGCCGCCGCCCGCCTCTTCCCGGGTCCTCACCTCGAACAGCCCGGGCCGGCTCTTGATGAGCTGGGAAAGTTGCTTGAAACCATAGCTCCGGGGGTCGAAGCCCGGGTCGAGCTGGCGGAGGTAAAAGCCGATCTCGCCCAGGTTGGCCCAGCCGTCCTCGTGGACGGCCATGTCGAACGCTCCGCGGAGAAGCGGGTCCGGGTCCGGTTTGCGGCCGCGGCTTTCGTGCTCCTCCCGTTCCTCGGCTTTCCTGGCCCCGCCCCGCTCCCTGCGGCGCGATTCCTTCGGCACCAGGTTCTCCGTGTAGATGAAAACGTTGCAGGCGTTGACGAAGGCCCGGGGCGTCGAACGTTTCCCTATGCCCATGACGAAGAAGCCCATCTCGCGGATCCGGGTGGCCAGCCGGGTGTAGTCGCTGTCGCTCGAGACGACGCAGAAGCCGTCCACGAGGTGGCCGTGGAGGATGTCCATGGCGTCGATGATCAGGGCGCTGTCCGTGGCGTTCTTTCCGATCGTGTACCGGAACTGCTGAATGGGCTGAATGGCGCTGTCGTGGAGGGCCGCCTTCCAGCCCGACATGCTGGTCGTCGTCCAGTCGCCGTAGATGCGCCGGATGGTCACGAGCCCGTATTTTCCGGACTCGGCGAGGATCTGCTTGATGAGGGAGGGCTGGGCGTTGTCTCCGTCGATCAGGAGGGCGACGCGCTTGCTCTTTTCTTCCATGAGAAGTTCGGCCATGACGGGGTCCTTTCCTTTCGCGGGGTCGTGCCCCCAATGATACCCCAGCTCGGCGGCGGGTTCAACCGTTCCCGCCTCGGCCGGCCGCCTGAAGCCCGGGCTTCGGGCGGCTCCCCCATTATTCGATGCCGCCCAGGGTTTCTTTTTCTCCGATCAGGATCAGGATATCGCCGGTCTCTATGACCAGGTCAGGGCTGGGATTGAAGATCATCTCGCCGGCCCGGCGCACGGCCACGATGATGGCCTTGAACCGTTCCCGGAACCCGGCGTCGCGGATGGCCTTTCCTCTGAGCCCCGAACTCTCGCCGACGATCACCTCCTCGAGCGACAGGCGGTAGTCCTTGGCGCCCAGCAGGAAATCGAAGAAATCGACGACGTTGGGTTTCTGGACCATGCGGACGATCCGGTGGGAGGAAAGCTCATAGGGCGAAACGATCCGGGTGGCCCCGGCCCTGAAGAGCTTTTTCTCGTTGATCTGGTCGAGGGCCCGGGCGATGATAAGGAGCTTCGGGTTGATTTCGTGCGCGGTCAGCACCGCGAAGATGTTGTCGGCGTCGTCCGACAGGAGGGACACGAACACCCGGGCCTTTTCCAGCCCGGCCGCCTTGAGGACGTCCTCGTCCGCGGCGCTGGCGTTGAGGACCGGGTAGTCGTGCTCTTCGGCCACGGCGAACCGCTGCGGGGAGTTTTCGATGATGATGAATTCCGCCCCCTCCGCCGCCAGCTCCCGGCAGACGACCTCGCCCATCCGGCCGAAGCCGGCGATGACGACGTGATTCTTCATCTTGGCCATGTTCTTTTCCATCTTGCGTCTCCCGAGGATCTTCCGGATACGGCCCTCCATGGTGTCTTCGATGATGGTTTGGAGGAAGTAGAAAACCAGGCCGAGCCCGAGGACGATGAGGATCATGGTGAAGACTTTCCCGGGCAGGGTCAGGGGAACGGCTTCCCGGTAGCCCACCGTCGTAACCGAGATGACGGTCATGTACAGGGCGTCGACGAAGGAGCTGCCGGTCAGGATGACGTAGCCCGCGGTCCCGACGGCGACGACGGCGAGGAGCAGCACCGTCAAGGTCAGGAGTTTACGGCGCTTGATGGCTTTTCTCACGAATCCCCGTCTTTCCCGAGAGCCTGCTTTCTTATAGCAAATCCCGCCTGAATAGGCAAGGTTGTTGACGTCTCGGCCCGAAGGGTGAACAATAAGGCGAAACGCGTGCGGCCGCCGCTCGGCGGCCGGGGAGGAGAAATCGGAATGGGCGACGGAAAGTGCTCCAGGCGGCGGTTCATCAAGTCGGGCGCGGTCGGGGCGGCGGCCCTGTCCGTTTGGTCCGGGTCCGCGGCGGCCGCGGTTTTCGGGGCGCCGACCGGCTCGACGGAGAGGCGGCCCGAGGGGTCGCCGAGCCCGCAAGCGCGGACTTTGATCCCGGCCTTCAGCCTCGGCGCGGCCTCATACACTTTCCGCGAATTCGGGCTCGACGAAGCCGTGGCCATGACGAAGCGGGTCGGCCTGGACCGGATCTGTCTCAAGGACTTGCATCTTCCCCTGCAGAGCCCGGAGGCCGAGGTCATGGCCGTCGCGCGCGGCATTCGGCGGGCCGGGATCATCCCCTACGCCTGCGGCGTCGTCTACATGACCACCGCGGAGGAAGTCGACAGGGCCTTCACCTATGCCTGGGATGCGGGAATGGAAATGATCGTCGGCGTTCCCAACCACGACCTCCTGCCGCACGTCCAGAAGAGAGTGGCCGAAACGGGAATCATGGTCGCGATCCATAACCACGGCCCGGGCGACCGTCTCTATCCCACCCCCAAGTCGGTCTACGACCGGGTGAAAAACCTGGACCCCCGGATCGGACTCTGCCTCGATGTCGGCCACTGCCGGCGCTCCGGACTCGACCCGTCCGACGAAGCCGAGGCCTGGGCCCGCCGGCTCCTGGACCTCCATCTCAAGGATGTCACGGCGGCCTCGGCGGAAGGAGGCCCTGTCGAAGCGGGCCGGGGCGTCATCGACCTGCCGCGTCTCCTGCGGACCCTCGTCCAGGTGGGCTTCCGGGGCACGGCCTCGTTCGAGTATGAAAAGGACGGCCGCGACCCGCTCCCGGGGCTCGCGGAGTCCGTCGGCTACGTTCGCGGCATCCTGGCCGCCCGGCGGTCTTCCGGCCTCCCCTGGGGAACCGAAAATAAGGGGAGCACGCCGGGTGCGGGCCGGAAACGGGCCTGAGAGGAATCGAAACGTCATGACGGGAAGCGCAACCGGGGCGTCCGCGCCACCCCATCCGGGCCCTCGCGAGCCGGCTGTCTCACCGGGCCGCCTGGCGTCTCTGGATGCTTTTCGCGGCTTCGACATCCTGACCATGGTCTTCGTCAACGCCATCGCCGGCATGGCCGGGATTCCGTTCATCCTCAGGCATGCTCCGGCCACAATGGACGCCTATACGCTGACGGACCTCGTCTTCCCGGGCTTCCTCTTCATCGTCGGCGTCTCCATCCCCCTGGCCCTGGCCAGGCGTATTGCGGCGCGACAGCCGGTGAGGAGCCTGGCCGGACACCTCATCCTGCGCACCCTGGCGCTGCTTTTTTTGGGCGTCATCCAGGTCAATCACGAGCGATTCTCCGCGGCGGCCACGGGGATGAGCGGGGACCTGTGGTATTTCCTGGCCTACGCCGCCGTCTTCGCCATTTGGGCCTCCGTCCCCCGGGACGCCGGCCCGGCTCGCAAGACCCTTATATCAGGGTCGAAGATCGCCGCCGCCGTCCTTCTCGTCGTCCTGGTCGTCATCTTCCGCGGCCAGGGCCCGGACGGGGCCGTGACCTGGCTGCGGCATTCCTGGTGGGGGATCCTCGGCATGATCGGCTGGACCTACCTGGCCGGCTCCCTCGTTTATATCGCGTGCCGCGGCAACCGGGTTTTCCTGGCCGCCGGCATCGGGTTCACGGCCGCCCTTTACATCGGCAGCCGCCACGGCGCTCTCGACTTCCTCGGCCCTTTCAACAGGTTCCTGGAACATGGCGCAGGCAGCATTTTCGGCTCCCATACCTCGGTCGTGCTCGCGGGAATCCTCGCCGGGACGCTCTTTCTTCCGGGTTCTGAGGTGCGGAAACCCGGGGCCCGCCTCAGGTTCCTGTCGGTCATGGGAGCCGTTCTCCTCCTGGCCGGCTACCTTCTCAGGCCGCTGCACGGGTTCAGCAAGATCGCCGGCACCGAATCGTGGGCCCTGGCCTCCGCGGGGATCTGCACGCTGGCCCTGGCGCTCTTCTACGCCGTCCTCGACGTCGCCGGATGGAAGAGGGCAGCCTCGTTTCTCATCCCCGCCGGCCGGAACCCGCTGCTGGCCTATCTGCTTCCCGACCAGATCGGCTACGCCCTCCTGCTTCTCGGCGGTCTCCTGCACCTCGACCTGTGGCGGGTGCTCTGGCCCTTCGCCGAAAAAGGCGGCCTTGCCGGCATGCTGAATGCGGCCGTGGTGACCGCCCTCGTCCTGCTCATCACCGCGCTTTGCACCCGGGCCGGGTTCATCCTCAGGCTCTGAACCGCAAAAATTGTGTCCTCGACAAGGCGGAGCACCGGATCCAGGAAGCCGGCCCGGAGGCCGCGGAGCCGCGGGCGCACGGCTCGGGCCGGATTGACACTCGGGGGCGTTTCCGCTACATTCTGGGCGCCATGCGCCTCCCCGCGGTCTGTCTATGCCTCCTCTCTCTCTTGCCGACCGGACTCGCCGAAGCTTCGCCCGGGCCGCCCGACCTCCGGAGCCTGCTTCCGGGTGAGATCGTGGGCTGGAAGGCATCCGGACGCGACAGGATTTTCAGCCGCGTAACCGTTCACCGGTACCTGGGCGGGGAAAGCGAAGGATATCTGGCCTACGCCTTCCGCGGCCTGGTCGTCCGGGGATACTCCGGCGGGAATCGGGCCTCGCTCGTCGCGGAAATTTTCGATATGTCGAAAGCCGCCGACGCCTATGGCGTTTTTTCCGGCGACCAGGAGGGCGAACCCGTTGCCGTCGGAGAGGAGAGCTTCTACCATGAGGGCCTGCTGCGCTTCTGGAAAGGGCCCTATTTCGTCCGGCTCCGGGCCGGGGCGGCGACTCCTGAAATCCGGAGCGTGTTGATCGGGCTCGGTCTCAGGATCGCGGCCCGGGTACCCGCGGGGGGGCCGAGGCCCCGGATCGTGTCCTGCCTGCCATGGGAGGGGCTGGAGAGGGGAAGCGTCCGCTTCTTCCACCGGCAGAACTCCCTCAATGCCTACTATTATCTGGCCGAGAAAACGTGCTCCTGCTCGACAACACGACAGAGGTCGCCCTGGCCAGGTACCGGGCCGGCTGGAGTGTCGCGCTCGCGCTCGTCTGCCGGTACCCGGGGGCGGCCGTCGCCGGACGGGCGTTCGCCCGGTTCAGACGGGACTATTTCTCGACCAAGCTCGGGCCGGGGGTGCGCTCCGTGGTCGAGGAGATCGAATACGGGGAGTGGGCCGCGGCGCGTCTAAGGGGCGACGTTCTCCTGATCGTCCTCGAAGCCCCCGACCGCGCGCACTGCGAATCTCTTCTGGAAGGCGTATCCTCGGGCGTCGAAGCCGTCTTCGGTCGGCGATGAGGTTCGGGACAAGGCGCCGGAAGGCCCGAGAAACCGCTTGATTCCGGGCCCGGCCTGGTCTATTTTAGGGGAGCCTTTTCGGCAGACTCGATATAGAATATCGACCATGCCTCCGCCTTATCCCACGGGAGGAAATCCGCAATGACCGAAACTCAAACGCCCCCGGCGCCCCGGCAGAAGTTCCCGGCCACCTTCTGGACCGCCAACACCATCGAGATCTTCGAGCGGGCCGCCTACTATGCCATGGCCTCCTTCATGGTCATCTACCTGAACGAAACGCTGGGCATGAGCCCGGCCACGGCGACCCTGCTCAACGGCTCCATCCTCTGGGGCATGATCTATTTCCTGCCGATCCTGTCCGGGACACTGGCCGACAAGTACGGCTTCAAGAGGACGCTCTCGCTGGCCATGGTGATGATCGCCCTGGGTTACCTGGTGGTCGGGAACGTCCAGAAGTTCTGGCCCGGGATCGCCGGAACGGCCGGGGGCGCTCCGGTGGACTACACCCTGCCCGTCATCCTGGGCATCTGCCTGATCGGGATAGGCGGTTCGGTCGTCAAGCCCTGCGTCGCGGGAACGGTCCAGAAGACGGCCGGGGTGCGGGCGACGCTGGCCTTCGGCATCTTCTACATGGTCATCAACATCGGCTCGATCTCGGGCCGGGCGGTTTCCTATTTCGTCAGGACGAACCTCGGCATCCCGGCCATCTTTCAGTACCCCGCGGCGATCTTCGCCGCTCTAGGCCTGCTCGTCGTCCTCTTCGTCTACAAGGAGCCTCAGTACGTCAGCGACGGAATCAAGGACGGCCAGAAGGTCCGGAAGAGGACGCTGGGTCAGGCCCTTCTCGGGATCTTCGTCGTCCTGCGCAACCTCAAGTTCACCTTCCTGATCATCGTCCTGGCCCTTTTCTGGTTCCTCTACATTCAGCTCTACAACCTCATGCCGCTGTTCATCCGCTACGTCGACCCGGACGCGCCCATGGACCTGTACACCATGGCCAATCCCATCATGATCGTCTGCCTGCAGCTCTTCGTCACCCGCTGGGTCAGGAAGTGGACGCCCATCAAGACCATCATTCTCGGGGCCCTGGTGGTGACGGGCGGGATGACGATGAATCTGCTCGCTCCCCTGCTGTTCGGAGACATCACGCGCAAGGTGTCGTTCGGAGTGACGCTGCCCATCGCGGGGATTTTCATGATCATCTCCATCGCCTCGATGGCCGTGGGGGAGATGATGGCCTCACCGCGCATCTACGAATACATCGGCGCCATCGCGCCCAAGGGACAGGAAGGCCTTTACCTCGGGTACACGAGCCTGCCCATCGCCCTGGCCTCGATCATCGGCGGGCCGGTGGGGGGACGGCTTTTCGAAACCTACGTCAAAACCCCTCTCAGGGAGGGCCGGCCCGTCGACACGGTCCCGATGTGGCTGATCGTGATAGCGATCGGGGCGGTCTCGATCGTCGGGTTGCTGGTCTATGACAGGCTCCTGGTCAAATCGGCCCCGAAGGAATCAGCCCGGGCCTAAGGTCGACGGAGGTGCCGACCCGCTTATTGGCGGGGCCGGGACGGGGACAGCGCCCTTGTCATGTCGCGGAAGACGGGGTTGCCCCGGCCGCCGAAGCGCCCTCGCGACGACATTAAAACACGCGGCGGCAGCGGGCCTGGCTATTCCCCGTTCGGGCCCCCGGACTCACTCCGACTTTTTCCGGGGAACCGTTCCCGGGTCGCAGGGCTCGTCGGCCTCGTAATTCCTGGCCATCTCCGCGTGGGGGGCGGTCGTGCAGAACGGCAGCGGCTCCATTTCGCGGCCGCAGCACACGGGGACGGGCTCTCCCTGCTCGATCGTGGCTTCCTTGTTGCACAGCGTACAGTGATATGTCACGGCGGCCATGACGCTCTCCTTTCCTGAAATGGGTCTCGGTGTTTCCATGGTATCATCCCGAACGGGAGCGATCAAGGCCGGGAGCGGGTCGAAAGGAAAAGCGGGCAGCCTCGTCATAAGGACGGTCGCCGGAGGCCCGGGGAGCCCCGCCGCCCGCGTGACGTCGGCGACCGCGGGCCGGTTTGACCTCGGGAATGTCCTGTGATAATGGATAGGGCGCTGGCCCATGGAGATCCGGGCGGGAGGAAATCATGAAGATGCACAAACCATCGGGCGCGGGACGGGCCGGAGGCATCGTCATCGCGACGATCCTGGCCTGTTTGACGGTCCTGGCCCCGGCCGGTTGCCGCCGCAAGGCCACCGAAGAGCAGGGCGTCGGCTGCACGGTCGTCGAGCTCCGGCCCGATCTCAAAACGGGATACTACGACGCCGTCGTCCGCGTGGAATGGGTGGGCATCAGCGACGCGAGCCTGGACCGGATGCAGGTCCTGACGCCATCGCAGTCCCTGGACCTGGCCGGGCTGACTTTTTCCGAGGAAGCCGGCGACCCGGACATGCTCGAGGCCGGAGACATCTTCATCGTCCCCCTGAAACGGCCGGACTGGAAGCTCGACCTCGGGGAAGGGAATACGACCTACTGCTTCGAAGACTTCTGGGACCGCCTGCCGCAGAAAGATCAGTGGCATCCGACCAAGACCGAGGCCATGACCGTCGCCCGGAGCCTGGCCGTGGTCTATGAACAGGGGATCCCGAAGCCCGTCCCGGCCGCCATGTCCGAAGACTGGATTCTCGCGGAAGAAGTGCCTCCCACCGTTGACAGTCCCATGGCCTCGGCGATCTACCAGAAGGTCCGCAACGACCGGGTGGTGGACCAGGTCCAGGTCCAGTACACCGCGCTGACTGAGGAGGAAAAGGCCCTCCTGGCCACCACCTCGGCCGTGGAGTTCCTGTCGGAGTGGTCGGAGTGCGCCCGGACCGTGGGCCGCGAGGTGGTCATCGCCGCACATCCGGCCGTCGCGTGCGACCTCGAGGGCGAGGGCGACTTCGGCTGGACGTACCGCTATTTCTATGTCGATTTCGGCCTGCTCATCGCCGTCGACGTCCAGTCCGACCCCCTGGAATGGGGCAAAACGGAAGAGGAGAAGGAGGCCGAACGGCGAAGCGATTCGGTGTACCTCCGTTACGGCTACGGCCCGACGGGTCCCGAACAATGGGAAGCCATGATCGAGCTCAGGACGAACCGGACCGGCGCCTTCCACAAGATGTCGCGGGCCGGCGAAACGGTGGACAAGGACTTCACGGTGACCGACGCCGAGTTCTCCGAGATCCAGACGGTGCTCGCCGCGAACAACTTCATGGAGCTCCAGTCCCGCTCGGGAGGAACCGGAGGCCAGACCGCTTTCATCGCCGTCCGGTCCGGCGCCAGGGCCCATACCGTGGAGATGAAAAACTACAAAGAGGTGACGTTTGAGAACATCGTCCGCGCCATACGCCGCATCATCCTTCCCAAGGTGGGCGAAAAGGCCGCTTAGCCTTCTTCCGGCCGTCTCGGCCGCCGTCCTTCTGGCGGCGACACTCTCCTGCCGCGCTCCGGAAGTGCCAGACACGGAAAGAGTGGGGCCGGGCGGAGAGGGCGGCCGGAGCGTGCTTCCGGTCAACCAGGTCGTCACTCCGGCCGGGACGCAGGTCCCGCTGGCGGGGCTCAGGCCCCAGGCTCTCGGCCTGTCGCCCGATGGCCGGCTGCTCGCGGTTTCCGGCAAGACGAGCGAGGTCGTGATCCTGGACCCGGGCAGCGGCGAAATCCTCCAGCGAGTCGATCTCCCCTCCGAGGATCTGAACGAGCCCCTGCCGGGCTCGCCCTCGGCGAACATCCTCGCTCCCGACACCAAGGGACAGGTGAGCTACACCGGTCTCGTCTTTTCCGGCGACGGCCGGTTCCTGTTTCTCAGCAACGTCAACGGGAGCGTCAAGGTATTCTCGGTCGCGAGGGACGGGGCCGTTGCGCCGGCGTACACGATCCCTCTCCCTTCGGCCGACGCGCCTCGGCGGGAGGAGGAGATCCCGGCCGGGCTGGCCCTTTCGCGGGACGGGCTGAAGCTCTACGTCTGCGGCAACCTGTCCAACCGCCTCCTGGAGGTCGCGGCGGCCGCGGGAACGATTCTGCGGACCTTCGACGTCGGGGTCGCGCCCTATGACGTCGTCCTGGTCGGGGGCAAGGCCTATGTCAGCAACTGGGGCGGACCGCGGCCCCTCGCCGGAGACACGACCGGGCCGGCCGGCCGGGGCACCGAGGTCAAGGTCGACTTCGACACGCGCATCGCCTCCGCCGGGTCGGTCAGCGTCGTCGATCTCGAGCGCGGGAAAGTGATCCGGGAAATCCCTGTCAACCTCCACTCCTCGGCCCTGTCCCTTTCTCCGGACGGCCGCTGGCTCGTCTGCGCCAACGCCGCGAGCGATAACCTGAGCGTCGTCGACACCCGGACCGACGCGGTCGCGGAGACGATATGGGTCAAGAGGAGCCCGGCCGACCTGTACGGAGCCTCCCCGAACGCCCTGGCATTCGCCCCGGACGGGAAGACGCTCTACGCGGGGAACGGCACGCAGAACGCCGTGGCCGTGATCCGATTCCGCCCGGGCCGGCGCAAGTCCCGCCTGCTCGGGCTCATTCCGGCCGGCTGGTTTCCCGGGGCCCTGGCTTTCGATGCTCCGCGGGGCCGGTTGTGCGTCGCCAACATCAAGGGCCTGGCGGTCGAGCCCAAGCCCGACGAGTCGACCGGGGGGACGGGATTCAATTCTCATCAGTACCACGGCTCCGTCTCTCTCGTCCCGATTCCGGGCCGAAGCGAACTTCGACGCATGACCGCGGTGGTCTATGACAACTTCCGGCGCGACAGAGTCGGCGCGGCAATGAAAAGGCCGCGGCGGAACCGGCATCCGAAGCCCGTTCCGGAGAGGATCGGCGAACCCAGCGTGTTCAAGCATGTCGTGTACGTCATCAAGGAAAACCGGACCTATGACCAAGTCCTCGGCGACGTCCCCGCCGGAAACGGCGACCCGTCCCTCGTGCTCTTCGGCGAGAGGGTGACTCCGAACCAGCACAAGATGGTGCGGGACTTCGTGCTCCTCGACAACACTTACTGCAGCGGGATTCTCAGCGCCGACGGCCACCAGTGGTCGACGACCGCCTTCGGGACGGACTACCTCGAGAAGTCGTTCGCCGGCTGGCCGCGCAGCTATCCCGACGGCATGGGGCTCGACGAGATCGACGCCCTGGCCTACGCCCCGAGCGGTTTCATCTGGAACAACGCCGTGAGGCACGGGGTCTCGGTCTGGAATTTCGGCGAGTTCATGATGTCCACGTGCGGCTGGAAGGACCCGAAGCGGAAGGGCGATCCCGAGTGGCGCGATTACTGGGACGAGTTCCTCCACGGCCGGGGAGAGGTCGTCATCGCCAGCGAGCCGGCCATCGAAACGGTGCGGCCGTTCTCTTCGACGGACACCGTGGGCTGGAACATGGCTGTTCCGGACGTCTGGCGGGCCCGGTTCATCGCGCGTCAGGTCGAGGCCTGGGACCGCGAGGGGCGGATGCCCCAGCTCATCCTTATCTGCCTGCCCGACGATCACACCAGCGGAACGCGGGCCGGTTCGCCCACCCCCGCCGCCTGCGCCGCCGACAACGACCTGGCCTTCGGACGGATCGTCGAAGCCATCGGCCGCAGCCGGTTCTGGAAGGAAACGGTCATCTTCGGCATCGAGGACGACCCTCAGAACGGGTTCGACCACGTGAGCGGCTACCGGACCACGGCCTACTGCGTCAGTCCCTACACGAAGCGCGGCGTCGTGGTCGGCACCCAGTACAACACGACCAGCATCTTGCGGACGATCGAACAGATCCTCGGGCTGCCGCCCATGAACCAGTTCGACGCGACCGCGACTCCCCTCTTCGACTGCTTCACCGAAACGCCGGATTTCCGCCCCTTCGAGGCGGTGCCGAATCTCGTGCCCCTCGACGAGATGAACCCGGAACCCAAGGCCATTGCCGATCGGCTGCTGCGCCGGAACGCGGGTCTCTCGGCCCGCCTGAATTTCCGCCGGGTCGACGCCTGCCCCGAGGACGAGCTCAACCGCATCCTGTGGCACGCCGTCAAGGGCGCCGCCGCTCCCTATCCGGCCTGGGCCGTGACCGTCTCCTCGGATGACTAAATCGGGGACACAATACTGATTTCCCCGTCAACGCTTGTTGCCATCCCGACGCTTTCGTTGTCGCCCGTCGTAACAGCAGCCTGAGCTTCGCCCCCAAGAGGCCTGAGCTTAATTAGTATTGTGTCCCCATTTTTGACGGCGGCTTTTCATTGACGGGGGCAGTCGTCCCTGTTATCATCGGGCCCTGATGGCCGACGGCCTGATCATCACTCCCCGGAGGGAAACCCTATGACATGGAATTGTCCGCGCACTCGGAATCGCTTCGCGGTCCTGCTGGCGCTGCTCGTGCTGATGGCGGCGGCCGGCCTGTCCCAGACCGCCAAGAAGCCCCTGTCCTATGACGCTTACGACGGCTGGCGCTCCATCCAGGGCACCGAGCTGGCCCGCGACGGCCGCTGGCTGGCCTACGCCCTCGTCCCCCAGGACGATGACGGGGAGCTGGTCGTCCTCGACCTCCAGACCAACAAGGAATTCCGTTCCCCCCGCGGCAAGGATCCCGTGATCACGGCCGACGGCAGGTTCGCCCTGTTCGCCATCGCCCCGCTCAAGGCCGATGTGGACAAGGCCAAGAAGGACAAGAAAAAGCCCGAGGAGCAGCCCAAGGCCGGCCTCGGCATCATGGACCTGGCCACCGGCGCCGTCGCGATGGTCGACCGCGTGAAGAGCTTCCGGGTTCCCGAGGACTCGGGCGTGTTCGTCGCCTACCTGATGGAGCCCCCGCTCAAGACCGCCGAGGAGAAGAAGGACGAGGCGAAAAAGGCCCCCGAAGCCAGGCCCGCGGAGCCGAAGACAGAAGAGCCGAAAAAGCCGGAAGCCGAGGACGAAAGGAAGAAAGAGGAAAAGAAGAAGGAGCCCGGCACCGACCTCGTCGTCCGCGAGCTGGCCACCGGCAAGGAAGTCAGGATCGCCGAGGTCTCCGAGTATGTCTGGAACAAGCCCGGCACGTGGCTCGCCTACGCCGTGTCCTCGAAAACTCCGGAAAACGACGGTGCCTTCGCCCAGGAAAGCGCCACAGGGAATATCTCCGCCCTTCTCAAAGGCCTCGGCAATTACAAGGGCTTCGCCTTCGACGAGAAGGGCTTGCAGCTGGCTTTCACCAGCGACCGGGACGACTACGCGGCCAAGAAATCGGCCTCGAAGCTCTATTACTGGTCGGCCCCCGCGCCCGCCGCGACGGAGCTCGCCCCCGCCCTGGCCCGCAATTTCCCGTCCGGCATGGCCGTGAGCGAAAACGGCAAGCTCAGCTTTGCGAAGGACGGCGCCCGCCTCTTTTTCGGCATCGCCGCCGCCCCGAAACCCGAGCCCGCGGACGCGCCCGAGCCGGTTAAGGTGGACATCTGGAGCTGGCGCGACCCTTACCTCCAGCCCATGCAGAAGGCCGAGGCCGAGCGGGAGCAGAAGGTGACCCTCCTCTGCGTCATGCACCTCGGCCCGAAGGAAAAGAGGTTCGTCCAGCTGGCCACGGAAGACGTCCCCGAGATCGCCCTGTCCGAGGACGCGAAACTGGCGATCGGCCGCTCCGACCTCCCCTATCGACAGCTCGTCTCCTGGGACCGCGGCTATGAGGACGACTATCTCGTGAGCCTGGCCGACGGCTCGAAAAAGAAGATCCTGGAGAAAACACCCTACGGGGCCAGGTTTTCGCCCGGCGCGGGCTATCTCCTCTACTTCAAGGACGAGGACCGCGACTATTACGCGTACCGCGTCTCGGACGGGAGGACTTTCAACCTGACCGCCGGTCTCGGGGTCAGCCTCGTCGACGAGACCTGGGACACTCCGAACGAGCCGCGCCCTTACGGGATCGCCGGCTGGACGGACGGCGACAAGTCGGTCCTCGTCTACGACCGTTACGACATCTGGGAGATCGACCCGGGCGGTGGCAAGGCCCGGATGGTCACGAACGGCGCCGGCCGCCGCGACAAGATCGTCTTCAGATATGTCAATCTCGACCCTGACTTGAAAACGGTTCCGGTAAAAGAGCCGATCATTCTCGCCGCGACGAACGACGCGACCAAAGCCTCGGGCGTCTTCCGGGCCACGGTCTCGGCCCCAGCCGCGGATCCGGCCGCTGTGGTCATGCGCGACAATCTCTTCCGCGGCCTCATGAAGGCCAGGGACGCGGACGTCTACGCCTTCACCTGGCAGCGGTTCGAGGAATTCCCGGACCTCTGGGTCAGCGGGCCCGACCTGTCCGCCGCCCGCAAAGTGAGCGAGGCCAACCCGCAGCAGTCGGAATACCTTTGGGGCAAGGCGGAACTCATCGATTACGTCAACGGCGACGGCGTGACGCTTCCGGCCGTGATCGTCAAGCCCGACGGTTTCGACCCCTCGAAGACGTACCCGCTCATGGTCTACATCTACGAGACTATGGCGGAAGGCCTGCACCGCTACTACCCGCCGTCGCCCGGGACGAACATCAACTTCAGCCGCTACGTCAGCAACGGCTACGTGCTCCTCATGCCGGACATCGTCTACGAGGTCGGCTACCCCGGGCCGAGCGCACTCAAGTGCGTCATCCCGGCCGTGGAAGAGGTTCTCGACATGGGCTTCGTCGACCGCAAGCGGATCGGCATCCAGGGCCACAGCTGGGGCGGCTACGAGATCTCCTACATGATCACTCAGACCGACATCTTCGCCGCCGTCGAGGCCGGCGCCTCCGTGGTCAACATGACCAGCGCCTACGGCGGCATCCGGTGGGGTTCGGGCATGTCCCGGGCCTTCCAGTACGAGAAGACCCAGAGCCGGATCGGGGCGACTCTCTGGGAGGGGGCGCTGCGGTTCATCGAGAATTCGCCCCTGTTCTGGGTGGAGCGGGTCCGGACTCCCTACCTGACGATCCACAACGACGAGGACGACGCCGTGCCCTGGTACCAGGGGATCGAGTTCATCTCCGCCCTCCGTCGCCTCGGCAAGGAGGCCTACATGTTCAACTTCATCGGCGAGAAGCACGGGCTGAGGCAGAGAGAGAACCAGAAGTACTGGACGGTCCACCTGGACGAGTTCTTCGACCATTTTCTGCTCGGCGGGCCGCTGCCGGAGTGGATGGCCAAGGGCGTTCCGTATCTCGAGCGGGGCAGGCGCGACATCGACGCCCTGTTCGAGAGACCGGAGGAAAAGAAGGCCACGGAGCCGGAAAGATAGGGCCCCGGCCGCTTCCGGAAAGGCGCGGCCGAGAACGATGCTCCCGCGGCTGCCGGGGGCCGGGTCCGTGGCGCACGGGAAGCGCGGCCGCAAGGGAGCCGGCGGCGGACCGGGAGCTGACGAAGACCGGAGGGAGGAACCATGACTCTCAAGCAGGCCGTGTTGCTGTACATGATCACGCTGGCGGTCCTTTTCCTTATCGACATGGTCTGGCTCGGGGCCGTGGCCAAGGGCTTCTATCGCAGGCACCTCGGGCCGATGCTGAGCCCCATGATCGTCTGGCCGGCGGCGATCCTTTTCTATCTCCTGTTCACCGCCGGTCTGCTCGTTTTCGCCGTGAGGCCGGCTCTGGCCGCCGGCGAACCGTTGCGGGCCCTCGCCCTCGGCGCATTCCTGGGACTCGTCGCCTATGCCGCATACGACCTCACCAACCTGGCCACGCTCAGAGACTGGCCGCTCACGGTGACGGTCGTCGACCTCGTCTGGGGGACTTTTTTGGGGGGCTCGGTGTCCTGGCTCGGCTCCCTCGCCGCCCGCGGGCTACTCAGGATCTGAGGGAGGAAATCATGTCCGTTCCGATCTTTCAAGTCGACGCCTTTGCGGCCGAGCCGTTCGAGGGGAACCCGGCCGGGGTCTGCCTGTTGAAGAAACCGGCCGAGGCCTCTTGGATGCAGAGGGTCGCCGCCGAGATGAACCTGGCCGAAACGGCCTTCGCGCTTCCCGAAGGGGACGGCTTCCGGCTGCGCTGGTTCACCCCGGCGGTCGAGGTCCGGCTGTGCGGCCACGCGACCCTGGCCACGGCCCACATACTTTGGGAAGAGGGAATCCTGGCCCCTGACCGGGAGGCGCGGTTCGAGACCCTGAGCGGCGTCCTCGCGGCCCGCCGGGACGGGGAGCGCATCGAGCTCGACTTCCCGTCCCGCCCGGTCCGGAGCGCGGCGCCGCCCGTGATGGAAGCCCTGATTGGGGCGCTCGGGATCAAGCCGGTGTTCGTCGGCTCGAGCGAGGAGGACATCCTGATCGAGGCCGCCGACGAGGCGGCCGTCCGGTCCCTCGAGCCCGATTTCGCGACGCTCAGGTCGCTTCCGGCCCGCGGGGTCATCGTCACCAGCCGGTCGGACGATGCCCGCTTCGATTTCGTCTCGCGTTTCTTCGCCCCCGCCGTAGGGGTCGACGAAGACCCCGTGACCGGGTCGTCCCACTGCGTTCTGACCCCCTTCTGGGCGCAGCGGCTTGGCAAGGCCTCCCTGACAGCCTATCAGGCTTCGGCCCGAGGCGGGGTTCTCGAGGTCCGGCTCGACGGCGACAGGGTGAGGATCGCCGGCCGGGCGGTGACCGTCATCAAGGGAAAACTGCTGGCCTGACGGCGCGGTCCCGAGCGCGCCTCCCGCCGGAGGGCCTCCGCCGAGTCACGGCGTGTTTCCAGGATGATCCTGGTCAGGCACTTGCGCCGGCGGCGACATGGACCGGCGTCGGCCCGAGAATGCGGACGAGGTCCCCGGGTTCCAATTCCACGAGAAAGCCCCGCTTGCCGCCGTTGATATAAATCCGCGGAAGAGCCAGGATGGTTTCCTCGACATAGACCGGCAAGGGCTTGCGCAGCCCGAAGGGCGAGGTCCCCCCGACCAAGTAGCCCGAATGCCTCTGGGCCGTCTCCGGCGGGCAGGGACGGACGCTCTTCACTCCGAGGACCCTGGCCAGTTCCTTTGTCGAAACCTCGCGATCGCCGTGCATCAGGACGACCAGGGGCCGCTTGGCGTCATCCTCCATGACCAGCGTCTTGACGACGGCGTGCTCGTCGGCGCCGGACTCCCGGGCGAACGCCGCCGTTCCTCCGTGCTCGACGTAGGTGTAGGGGTGCCCGGTGAAGGCCACGCCGGCCTCCTTGAGCGCCCGCACGGCCGGCGTCATGGGCGTTTTGTCCTGAGTCACGGTACCTCTCCTTCGCTCGTTGGGCCCGACCCGGCCATGGCGACCGGCCCGGAGCCGGACCCGTCAATGGATCCCGGGTTCGGTATGCACCAGGACAGTTTCGACCTCGGGGAGGTCCTTCTTGATGGCCTCTTCGACCCGCGAGGACATCCGGTGGGCCTCGATCACGGACATGTTCCCTTCGAACTCGCAGTGGAGCGACACCGAGCGCCTGTCGCCCTGGCGCCGGACCATGATGTTGTGGCAGCGCGAGGGCCCGACGATCCGGCCGGCGATCGCCCGGACGGCCTCGACCAGGCCCGGCTCCTCGCGGGTCACGTCGGCTCCGACCCCGACCCCGGTCCCCCGCGACTCGATGTGGGTGTTGACCCGGACGATGGCCGGGATCTCCGTTTTAAGGTCCTGCTCGATGTGGCTGGCCAGGTCGTGGGCCTGGCGGAGCAGAAGATGGTCGTCCACTTCGAGATGGAGGTCGATGTAGAGCCGGCCCTGGTCGTCGAGGACGCTGACGTTGTGGGCCGGAATAGAGTTCCGTTCGGCCACCGCCCTGACCCGGCGGGCGATCGACTCCCGCTCGCTCTCCCGCGGGTCCGTGTGGACGACAACGTCGGCGCCTGGGGTCACGGCCTGGATCCGGGCCTCGACCGCCTCGGCGATCGCGTGGGTTCGCTCGAACGGCAGGTTGCGGTCGACTTCGATGGTCATGTCGACAAAGACCCGGGGACCGGACCGCCTCAACCGGACCTGGCCCGTCCGCAACACGCCCTCGACGGCGGCGGCCGCCTCCCGGATCGTGTCCAGGAGCCCCTCGGGAGCCCGGTCGAGCAGCACGTCGATCGTCCGCTTCCCAAGCCTGTAGCTGACGAAAAGGACGATGAAGGCGACCCCGAGCGCGGCAACCGCGTCGGCCTTGCCGAGGAAGTCCGCGCGGGCCGGAAAGACGTTCTGCCCGAGCCAGACGAGAGTCAGGCCGCCCAGGACCACCGACGAGCTCCAGATATCCGTGGAAAAGTGCAGCGCGTCGGCCTCGAGGGCCTGGCTGTTGTGTTTGCGGGCCGCCCGGTAGAGCATTCTCGACCGGCTGATATCCACGGCGATAGAGACGACGACGACCAGGAACGCCCAGGCATCGGGCGAAACCTCGACCTGTTCGACGAAGAGCCGGCGGACGGCCTCATAGATGATCCAGGCGCAGGTGACGAACAGCAGCAGGGTTTCGACAAGAGCGGAAAAATTTTCGACTTTGCCGTGGCCGTAGGTGTGGGCCCGGTCGGCCGGCCTGTCCGAGACGCGGACGGCCAGGAAGGTGATGAAGGCGGCGACCAAGTCGAGGCCGGAGTGGGCCGCCTCGGCCAGGATTCCCAGCGACCTCGTGGCCAAGCCGACGACGAGTTTCATGCCCGTCAGGGCCAGCGCGGCCAGGACGGAGTTCAAGGCGGCCCGCTTCTTCTCGCGGGCGCTGAGTTCGGCGGCAGCCGTTGCGATATCGGGCATCGTGGATCACCCCTCGCCTGGCATTTCATTTTATCACACCGGGCCGGGCAACGGAACCCGCCGCGACGGGCGGCGACGGGCCGGCGGACAGGTTGACATTCCCAGGGGGTCTCGCCTATAGTCATCGTGCCCATCGGAGCGTTTCGACGAAGGCCGGGGAAACGGCCCCCGCCGAAGGGACGGACCGCGACCCCACGGCCGGAAAGGAAGCCGCGCGTGAGTTCTGTTTTCCTGGCCCGCCTCCAGTTCGGCCTCACGGCCGGGTTCCATTTCCTCTTCCCGCCGACGACCTTCGGCCTGACGCTGGTGATCCTGATCTTCGAAACGCTCTACCTGGCCGGGAAGAAACCTCTTTTCAAGGAGGTTTCGTCCTTTCTCGTCCGGATCCTGGGCGTCGTCTTCGTGCTCGGCGCGGCGACGGGGATTGTCCTCGAGTTCGCCTTCGGAAACAACTGGTCGGCTTACGCCCGGACGGTCGGCGACATCTTCGGCGCCCCCCTGGCGGCCGAGGGCGTCTTCGCATTCTTCCTGGAATCGGTGTTCCTGGGCATCCTGCTCTTTGGCCGCCGCCGCGTGTCTCCGAAAACCTACTGGCTCTCGGCGTTCCTGGTTTTCTTCGCCGCCCATCTCTCGGGCCTCTGGATCATCATCGCCAATTCCTGGATGCAGACGCCGGCGGGTTTCGCGATGGAGGGGGGCCGGGCCGTGCTCACGAACTTCCTCCAGGCGGCCTTCAACCCATCGACCCTCATCCGCCTCGTCCACACCATCCTCGGCGGCTGGATCACCGGCTCGCTCGTCACGGCGGCCATCGCCGGCTGGTACCTTCTGAAGGACAGGTTCCGCGACCGGGCCGCCCCGCTCCACAGGACCTCCCTCTGGGTCTTCGCCGGCGCCGCTGTGCTGCAGCTGGGATCGGGCCACTTTCACTCGACCCAGGTCGTCCGCTTCCAGCCCGAGAAAATGGCCGCCTTCGAGGCGCTCTGGCACACCCGGGACAACGCGCCGTTCACCGTCTTCGGCATTCCCGACGCGAAGAACGAGACGACGCACCTGGCCGTCCGCATCCCCGGTTTCCTGAGCTATCTCGTCAGCTTCGAAGGCCGCGGCGGCGAAGTCCTGGGCCTCGACGCATTTCCCGAGGACGAACGGCCACCCGTCTTCATTCCCTTCGCCTCCTACCATCTCATGATCCTCCTCGGGATGCTCTTCGTCCTGCTCGGCCTGATCGGCGTCGCGGGGCTCGTCCGGCGCAGGCGTCGGCAGCCCCGCTGGCACCTCCGCCTTCTCATTCTCGCGGTACCCCTTCCCTACCTCGCCAACGAGCTGGGCTGGGTTTCGGCCGAGGTAGGACGCCAGCCTTGGGCGGTATTCAGGGTTCTCAAGACGGCCGACGCCGTGTCCCCTGTCGTGCCGGCGGGCAATATCGTGTTCTCCCTGGCCGTTTTCACGGCGGTCTACGCGCTGATCGCGGCCGTCGGCATCTCCATCCTGCTCCGGATCATCAAGCTCGGGCCGGCGGATCCGGATGCCGCCCCGGCGTGAGATCGGTGATGGAAACCTGGGACCTGCTGCGCAACGTCTGGTTCGTCCTGATCGGCCTCCTCTTTGCCGGCTATTCGGTTCTCGACGGCTTCGACCTGGGTATCGGCGTTCTCTTCCCGTTTCTGGGCCGGACGGAGAGCGACAGGTCGGCCCTCTTCCGCGCGATAGGGCCGCTCTGGGACGGCAACGAGGTCTGGCTGATCACGGCCGGCGGGGCGCTGTTTGCGGCCTTCCCTCACGTCTATGCGACGGTGTTCAGCGGATTCTACCTGGCCCTGATGCTCGTGTTGTTCGCGCTCGTCCTGAGGGCGGTGTCCGTCGAGTTCAGGAGCCATGGGGGGACCCGGAAGCGTCTCTGGGAGGCCGCTTTCGCCGCCGGAAGCACGGTCCCGGCCCTGCTTTTCGGGGTGGCCGTGGGGAACGTCGTGGCGGGAGTTCCGATCGACGGAAGGATGGAGTACACCGGCACGTTTTTCACTCTCCTCCGGCCTCTGCCCTTGGTGTTCGGCCTTCTCGGTCTGGCCGCCTTCACCCTCCAAGGGGCGACTTGGACCGCTCTCAAGACCTCGGGCGGGCTCAGGGTCCGGGCGGTGAAGGCGGCGTTGGCGGCGAACGCGGTCGCGGCGGCACTCTTTCTCCTCTCTTTGGCCATGGTTTGGGTCTATATCCCGTCGGCTCTGACGAGGATCCCGGCCTGGGTCTTCGCCGGATTCGCCGCGGCAGCCTTCATCGCGCTCCCGGCTGCGCTCAAGAGGGATAAGGACGGCCCGGCCTTCGCGCTGTCGTCGGGAGCCTTTGCGAGCCTATGGGGGATCGTGGGGTCGATTCTCCACCCGGACCTCGTCCGGGCCTCGAACCCGGCCCGCAGCCTGACCATTTATAATGCGTCATCGAGCCTGCTGACGCTCAAGGTGATGCTGATCATCGCCGTCATAGGAA
>Ga0210077_1000106_pt1 | contig 42606 bp, 38 predicted proteins | sample RushMan_CattailN_5_FD_185556 | JGI IMG/M metagenome (GOLD analysis project Ga0210077, IMG submission 185556) | Wetland microbial communities from San Francisco Bay, California, USA, that impact long-term carbon sequestration -... | ecosystem: Environmental > Aquatic > Marine > Wetlands ...
ATGCTCTATGCTCTCTGCCCTATGCTTTCCGACCTCCGTCCTCTGCCGTCCGTCATCAGTCGTCTGTCGTCCGTCCTCCGTCCTCCCGGATCATAGCTTCTCGCCGCACTGGTTACAGTACATGGCGCCATCGACATTTTCGGTGTTACATTTCGGACAAAATATGGGTTTTGATTTCTCTTCCACCGGATTACCGCAGCGGGAACAGAATTTTGCGCTGGGCGACAAATTTTTGCCGCACTTTATACATTGTTTAAAAACAAGCTGCTGGTGTCCGCAAAACGGGCAGAATTTTGCTTCCACAGGAATGGAATGTTTGCAATCCGGGCAGGAAGACATGTGCTGGGTATTGGTTTGCGGAGATTCTTGTCCGCCGGGTTTTTGGAGGGGAGGCTGAATTCCGGCAAAATATTGTGCAAACATGGCCGGCATCATCAAACCAAGTCCCATTCCCATCCCGGATCCTGCATTGCCTTCCGTGGCTGAAGCTTTTTCCATGGCCATGGCCGCCTTCATCTGCATCAGTTTATTCATGTCATCGAAAACTCCCATCCGGCTCCGATCGTCGATGGCCTGCTGAACTTCCGGCGGAGGGGTGACGGCATTGATGTACAGATGGGTAACGCCGATACCGAAATTGCTGAAATCCTTCTGAACGCGCTTGAGCATATTCTCGGACAGATCATCGTATCTCGCCGGAAGGTTCAGGATGGAATCGATGGTTTCTCCCATATAATCGTTGAATCTCGACACAATGACCCGATTCAAATATTCTTCTATCTCACGGGTGGTATAGATCCCCTGGGTGCCGGCAAGATTGTTTATAAACAGCACCGGCTGCATCACTTGTAAGTTAAAAACGCCGAAGGCTCTGAGCCGTATCAAGCCCAATTCGGAATCTTTAAAGGCAACGGGATCGCGCGTTCCCCATTTCAGGTTCGTGAAAACCTTTAAATTGAGGAAATAGACTTCCGCCCTCAAAGGACTGGTAAGTCCCCACGGCAAGCTGAGAACCTTTGTCAATATAGGAATATTGGCGGTTTTGAGGGTATGTCTTCCCGGCCCAAAGGCATCTATTGCTTTACCCTGGTAGAAAAAAACAGCGGCCTGGCTTTCCCTGACCGTAAGCTGGGCGCCATATTTTATTTCACCGGAACCTTTTTGGGGGAGCCGATGAAGCAGTTCTTTTCCGGTATCGTCAAACCACTCGAGATTTTCCAAAAAAATAATGTTGTTTGTTCCCATTATTGTCATCTCCATTTTTTCAATATTAGGTACAATTCGGATTCATGCAACAACGATGCCAAAAAGGCCGGACGATAGGCCTGCGGCCGTTGAAGGTTGAAGGACCGGGAACTTAGTTCCCTTGAGGTTTGAGGCGAAAAGGCAAGAGGAAGGAGGGACGAAGGAAGACCGCTGCGCTCGGATGATGGATGAATAAAGGCAGAGGTCAGCCCAGCCGCTGGGCGCAAGCACCCAGTTTGATCAAAAAAGAAACTTCGGCGAGCATAGTTTCATACGAGAATTCGGAGTGATAGAAGTTAAGAAGGTGAGAAGATCAGAGAAATAGAGGTCAGAGGTCGGAAAGCATAGAGCATATCGCTAAAAGAATAGTGCAACTGAACCCAGAACCCAGAACCTCTGAATCCTGAACCAATAAAACCAATTCAACCAACTAAACGATCCTAACGAACTTAACCATTTAACCAATCAACCAATTATTTTTCTATTTGGTTGACAAAGTCATTGAAATACAACATTATTTTCGATCTATCCCATCACTGTCTTGAAAAGGGGCTTCACATGGATCTATGGCAACTCAATATATTCTGTAAGGTTATCGAATTAAAAGGTTTTTCAAAGGCCGGAAATGCTGTTCATCTTTCTCAGCCCACCGTCAGCAGCCATATCAAAGATTTGGAGAATCATTTTGAATGCCAACTCATCGACCGCCTTGGCAAAAAAGCGGTCCCCACCAAAGCCGGCGAACTGCTATACCGCTATGCGCACAAGCTTATTACCTTGCGTGATGAAGCTGAATCTGCAATGGCCGAGTTTCACGGGAATATCAAAGGCCGCCTGGTGATCGGCGGCAGCACCATTCCCGGTGAATATATTCTGCCCAGACACATCGGTGCATTTACGGTGGATTACCCCCGGGTTTCCATTTCCCTGAAGATCGGCGACACCGATAAAATCATCCAGGATGTCCTGTCCGGTTTCCTGGAACTCGGCATTGTCGGCGCTGAAACATCCAACAAAAACATTCATCAGGAAAAATTGATCGAGGATGAAATGAAACTTATCGTCACCGACGATCACAAATGGGCCGAAAAAAAATCCGTTAGCCCCGAATTATTGTATAAAGAACCATTTATTCTTCGTGAATCAGGTTCAGGAACGCTGAAATCCATCAAACTCAGCTTTAAGGAGGAAGGCCTCACTGTTGACGATTTTAGCATTATCGCAGAAATGGGAAGCACGGAAGCGGTTATTCAGGGGATAAAAAGCAAGGTCGGGGTCTCGATCCTTTCCACCATCGCCGTTGCGGAAGAGTTAAAAGCAGGAACCTTAAAAGCACTGACCGTTAATAAACTGACTCTAAAGCGGAGTTTTTATCTCATAACGCACAGATACCGGAGTCCGTCGCCATTGTGCAAGGCTTTTATGAGCTTTCTCAAAAAAGAATTTAAGCTGACCTGAACGTTTCAAAACCCATAACGCTGCTTTAAAAGTTTTCGTGTGGTTGCGCTTACGTTCTGATATTGCAAATCTTCGGATGAGAGCCATCTCACGTCGGCAGCATCATCTCCGGCCCTGATCTCGCCGCTGATATATTCGGCGGCAAGATCCACGATCACGTAGTGGAATCGAATGCCGCCGTTTTTATCCTGTTCAACCACATCAAAGGTATAGACAGGTTTTCCGGCCTGAATCACGATTCCCGTCTCTTCCAGGATTTCTCTCTGCGCAGCCTCCTGCAGGGTCTCCCCCAACTCAACGCACCCCCCGGGAATAGCCCACTGGCTTTCAGCCGGCGGTTTTCCCCGCAAGACCAGCAACACCTTGCCCTCTTTGAATACAACAGCGCCCACGGCCACCCTGGGGTGATCCGGATAGAGGCCGTCATTGTTAGTGCTTGAATGATTCATAGGTGGTCAAATGGTTAGTGGGCAGAGAGCATAGGGCATTGAGCATAGGGTTTCTGTCTCAGATTTCTGACCTCTCTCCGAGCTGTAAGCTCATACGAGCTGGAAGCCGACCTCTGTTCCTTCGCCGTCCGTCCTCCGTCATCTGTCGTCCGTCCCCGGACCTTTGGTTCTTCGCTTTCCGACCTCTGACCTCTGACTTCTGACCTCTGGTTTTTCATTTTCTCACCTTCTCACCTTCTTACCTTCTGCCCCTTCCCCTTCCGTCCTCTGTCATCCGTCGTCTGCCCTCTGTCCTCTCACCTTCTTAACTTCTCACCTTCTATCCCTCTGCCCTCTGCTCTCTGCCCTCTGCCTCTTTCAAACATACCATCGATCGGTTTAAATTTAAATACGGAAGCGCATATCGTTTCACGTGCACCTCAAATTTATCCGACGCTGCGCCTTGTGCACCGGATCCTTTATTCACCGATGAACCCAGCGTTCGGATTTCATGGTCGGACAAAGGGCCTTTCATGGCAATAATGACACCGTCTTTTTTAAGAAAAGGAATGGCCGTCACCGCAAACATTGTCATTGAAGAAAGCGCCCGGCTGATAATAACGTCGAACTGGCGGGCGGCCTCAGGCTTTTTGGCAAAGTCCTCCGCCCTGACATGAAGCGCCCGTATGTTTTCAAGTTCGAGAATACGGATCACATGTTTTAAAAAGTTGATTTTTTTGCGGGAAGCGTCAACCAGGGTGACGGAAACCAATGGCAGGCATATCTTTAGCGGAATTCCGGGAAATCCGCCACCGGATCCGATATCAAGAAGCGACCCCGTGGGAGAAATATCCGGAACCGGCGCGATGGCATCCAAAAAATGCTTAACGGCAACTTCCAAGGGATCGGTAATGGCGGTCAGATTGATCTTCTGATTCCATTGAATCAGCTCGAGGGCATGGATGGAAAATTTTTCCAATTTCCCCTGGTCGATTGGAATACCCAGTGTTTCCGCCCCTTCATAGATGATATTCCGCCACTTTTTGGATCCAATTTTCATCATTTAAAAATAAATAACCGCAGATGAACGCAAATATTTTTAAAAATATTTGTGTCTATCCGTGCTCATCCGGGATTCCCAATATCCTCTTTCCTATTTCCCACCCGACGCCCCGAATTCTCAGAGCATTTTTATTGACCGAGACAATACACGTTGTTATCATAATGCCACATTGTCGATAAACATATTAAGAGGAGCCGAGCATGAAAATTATACATTATTCGGAGGCAAAACCCAAGCATTTCGATGCAGATCACGTAAAAGGCGTTACCGGCCGCGTTGTTATCGGTAAAGCCGACGGCGCTGAAAATTTTTGCATGCGCATTTTTGAGCTGTCTGAAAATGGCTATACCCCCAAGCACTCACATGAATGGGAACATGAAATCGTAATCCATTCCGGCAACGGTGAAGTATTGTCGGACGGCAAATGGGCGCCGGTGGGAAAAGGGCATATTGTTTTTATACCCGGCAATGAAGATCACCAGATTAGAAATGCAGGAAAAGATCCACTGGTCTTTGCCTGTTTAATCCCTTCAGGCGCTCCGGAATTGTAATGAACCAGACCTGCAAACATCCGCTGGTTACAGTGGATCTCATCATAGAAATCGACGAGAAGATCGTTCTCATCGAACGGGCAAATCCACCCTATGGATGGGCGCTGCCCGGCGGTTTTGTCGATTACGGCGAATCCCTGGAATCAGCCGCGATGCGAGAAGCCAAAGAGGAAACTTCTCTTGAGGTCGTGCTTGAAGAACAGTTTCATGCCTATTCGGATCCCGGCCGAGATCCGCGGCATCATACCATCACAACGGTTTTTATCGGAAAAGGAATCGGTGTTCCCAAACCGGCTGATGATGCAAAACATTTGGGAGTGTTTTCAAAACATGATCTTCCGGACCGCATTGTTTTTGATCATCCTAAAATTATCAGGGATTATTTCCGGTACAAGGGAGGCGAACCTAAAGAAGCTGTTTTCTCATTGGTATGATTTTTGCTTTTATTGAGCAAATCGGCGTGTTTTGAAAAGCTTTCGGGAGGAACACAATGAAAACTTCCAAAACACCTGGATTCTTCAGACCCTTTGAAGAACTCAAAGAGCTGATTGAAAACAAAAGAGTGAATTCCGGGCAATCTCTTGATGATACCCTTGAAGCTATCGGAGAAGAAAGCGACAAAAATACCGATGCTTACAGGTTCGATAACGACATTAGCGACAACTTTGACCCTATTAGTGAAAAAGATCTTTTTCTGGAGGCCATGACCGATGTAGATCCCTTATATAGAGGGGACCGTTTGGAACCTGCTGTTGCGGTCCGTGTTTCTACTGATTCCGGAACTGATCCGGACATTGAAACACTTCAACAATTGAACAATCTTGTAGAATCCGGCGAAGGTTTTGTGGTTGCGAACACTCCGGAATATATCGAAGGTACGGGATATCATATTCACCCCGAAGTTGCCAAACGACTTCATCGTGGTGATTTTTCAATACAATCGCACATCGATCTTCACGGTCTTGGCGTGGAAGATGCAAGAGATACGTTCGAAAATTTTCTCAAAGATGCCGTCTCCACGGGGAAAAGAGCCGTCCTTGTCGTTCACGGCCGGGGTTTATCCTCCGTGAACCGGCCTGTTTTGAAAACAAAAGTGATTGAATGGCTCACCCAGGGCCCGTGGCGAAAATGGGTGATTGCATTCTCAAGCGCCCGGTCCTGTGATGGCGGTGCAGGCGCATCGTATGTGCTGCTGCGACAGCGGCCGATGACCAAACGCCAGAGGAAACGCACGTCCTGAATTTTGCATGAAAATTAATGAGAAACTTTAGAATGTTTAATTAATTGTGAAATTTTTGTGCGATTCTTGGCTAATTTTTTTCTCATTTTCATACAATGTTGCTGAGGCACACATCGTGAAAAGGCGAATTTTCATCTTTTTTTTTATTTTTTTATTCGGAGGCTTGATATCCTGCAGCAACACTCCCGCCGCTAATTCATTTAAAATAACGGAAAACAAAACAATACAAGAAGGACCCAAAAAAATCGGAGATTCCAAAAATCAAAAATTGTCGTCGCTCCTTTATGAACTTGCCCTTTCACCGGATCCTGATTATTTTGCTAAAAAACACAACATCCTTTTGGTCAACCACCGGGTCAGAATCACCATCTTTTTCAAACCTTCGGCGCCGGAACCGGAGATAGTAAAGCTGCTCAAAGTGCATAACATCATGATCGAGAAAGGGTCTGCCGACATGATAAGAGGCCTCGCCCCGGTCGATCAGCTAATTCTCCTGTCAGAGGAACCGGCGGTGCGATTCATACAGCTCCCGGATACACTGATCAAAACAAGGAAAAACCGCCCATGACTACTGCCGGATCGAAAAAGTTGATAGCCGCATTCTGCTTTCTGATGCTGTTTCATTTCACTTGTTTTTCAGTGGCCTTTGCGCAACATCTGAATGCGCCTCCGACAAAGACGAACCGTCACCCCAAGATATCGAGCTACCTGCAAAAGTTGGAAAAGGAATACAAAGAAGGTGCCAATACCGGCAACCTGATTGCCCAGAGCATCAATGCCGGATCCCCTACCCCGGACAGAGTGCCTGTCTATCTGATGTCCGCGCCCGGCGCCCGAATCGATGAAACCGCACTTTCCGACCTGGGCGCTGAAATCACCAAACGGTCCGGCAACGTGATCCGGGCGCAGGTCCCCGTGAATATGCTGACCGCGGTTGCCGATACCGTAAGCGGGGTTTCGTTCATGAAAACGTCGGACCCCCTCATCCCCGCGGCCGTCGAGAGCCAAGGGGTCAGCCTGACCGGAGCCGATACCTATCATAATGCAAATTACGATGGAACCGGCGTCAAAGTCGCGGTGGTCGATGTGGGCTTCCAATACTTATCCGATGCGATAAGCAACCACGAACTTCCGAGTAATGTCGTAAAAATCGACTGCACGGGGGCAAGCTGCGTTTCCAGCGACTTTTCTTCGGAAACCGACAACCATGGTACGGCGGTTGCAGAAGTTATTCACGACATGGCGCCCGGCGCCTTGCTTTATCTCATTAAAGTTGCAGACAAACTGGACCTGAGTGACGCCAAAGATTACGCCATCCAAAATGGAATTAGAATTATCAATCTTTCCGGTGGATATCTTAATCAGAACTTTTATGACGGCCAGTGCTGGTCAACCAACGCCGTCTGCACGGCGAACGATGCCCATGCGCACAATATCCTGTGGGTGAACTCGGCCGGCAACGAAAGCCGACGGCACTATGAGGCTGAATTTTCAGATCCTGACGACAACGGATGGCATAATGTTTCAGGAAGCAGTGAGACCATCAAAATCTTTGCACATGATGGTGATACTGTTAAAGTATATCTGACATGGGATGCCTGGCCGACGACAAATGAGGATTATGATCTTTATCTTTATGACAGTTCAAATGTTGAAGTCGATCATAGCTTGAATTCACAGATAGGGACGGAGCCGACTGAATATATTTCTTATCTGGTTCCGACAAACCAAGGCGGCGATTACTTTCTTGCAATTAAAAAAATAAACGCCACATCAAATCACTTGCTGGAACTTTACAGTGTCAATCACGATTTACCATCTGCGGTGGCCTCCAGCGCCAGCAGTCTGCTGAATCCTGCGGATGCGGCCAGTGTCCTGGCCGTGGGCGCTATTAGTTACAGCAACTGGGACACGGGTCCCCAAGAACTCTTCAGCTCACAAGGCCCTACCACCGACAACAGGATCAAGCCGGATATCATGGGACCGGATAATGTTTCAAACTTCATTGAAGGCATCTTTGTCGGCACCAGTGCATCATCACCCCACGTCGCCGGCGCAGCAGCCCTTATCCTCCAGAAGAATCCGGGAATTTCCGTGGATCAACTCAGAGAGTCACTCACCTCCACCGCCATTGATATGGGCATTCAAGGAAAAGACAATATTTACGGGTACGGGCGCCTGAATTTGAATATCAATGCAGCCATCCCAAGCAGTACCGGGACAACCGGAGACGGCGGCGGTGGTGGGGGATGTTTCATCGCCACTGCGGCGTATGGCTCTTATGAGGCGCCGTATGTTCTGATTTTACGAAAGATACGGGATCGCTTTCTGATCACCAACAGGGTTGGAAAAGCTTTTGTTCATTTATATTATACCTATTCTCCGCCCATGGCGAACATGATTGCCAATCACAATAGCTTGAAAACAGCGGTCCGCATCGGTCTGTTGCCGATTATGGGGATCAGCTGGCTGGCCCTGAAAACAGGGCCTTTGTCTGCTTTGTTTTCATTAGCGCTTGTAACCGTTTTAGTTCTCGGTCTTATCCGCCTTGTTTCGCGCAGAAAAATTCAAAGAAAGAAAAAAATTTGATTGGGTGTCTTGTAATTTCAACAATTTCATGAAAATATAACATATTTTTTGAGGCTTGCTTCAAAAATGGAATAACGGAATAGTGGAACACTGGAAGGTTGGCTTATAAGCGGTAAGGAGCAGCCATGGCACTCAAAGAGCACGAATACATCAGACAGACGTTGGAACGGTATACAAACTGCGCCCTTGAAGATTTCTGCGAACATATCATCATCACGAATTTCAAGCAGTATGTGACGCGGTTCAATGAAAAAGTAAAAGGGGATGTTCACGAAGGGTATTTCCGGATTGTCAACGCAAAATCCTTGAATTGCACGATGATAGACTTCGGCATCGGCTCCCCCCAGGCCGCCCTGATCATCAACTGTCTGGCTTATCTGGATAACCTCAAGTCCGTGGTCATGCTGGGCATGTGCGGCGGCATCGACGATTCTCTCGAAATCGGGGACTTCATCATTCCTTCGGCAGCCATCCGGGGAGAAGGCACCAGCCGTCATTACTTGCCGCCGGAATTTCCGGCCATGCCGGCTGCTTCCGTGAATCTGATTTGTATCGGCGCCGTACGAAAACTGGGTCTCGCACCCAAATTCGGCATTGTCTATACCACCGACCGCCGGCTCTGGGAGTTCGATGAAGAATTTGTCAATTATCTGCGACAACAGAGGATCATCTCTATCGATATGGAACTGGCAACCCTCTTTTCGGTGGCCTATCATTATGAAGTGCCCATCGGGTCCGTGATGCTGGTCTCGGATATGCCCTTGCAAAAAAGAGGCATAAAGGACAAGAAGATGCAAAATGAAATTTTTGCCAAGCACATGGAGCTTCATCTGGATATTGGACTCGACGTGATCGAAAACTTAAATTCGCGATGGGGCGAAATAGAACGCACGCTCACGGGAGAATGGTAGGGTATGATATTACATTTTGAAAACATTCTCGCTTCAGGTATAATTAAATTTTTACTGAAAGAACTCGCGGATAAAGCATCGTAATGAAAGAACTTTCATGAGCCATCTATAAAGGTACCTGCTTTAACCGAAGTTTCATGTATAAAGTCAATTTCCCCGATGGTTCTTTCAAAACGATCCTTAATCCACTCAGACAGCTTCCAGCCAAAAATTTAATCACACCTGAAGCTCCTTCCATCAACAAATTATTCTAAATAAGATTACTTGACAAACACCTAATCGCCATTATATTTAAACGATTTTAATTCGCGGACACGATAACACCCCCCATCGGGCGGCATAATCCCGTATGAGGGGTTTTTTATTCGATAAAATGAAAAATATTATGAAAAATACAATACATAAAGTCAGGAACATCGGGATCAGCGCTCACATTGATTCCGGGAAAACCACACTCACCGAAAGAATTCTTTTTTACACGAAACGGATCCACGCGATTCACGATGTCAAAGGGAAAGACGGCATCGGCGCGACCATGGATTCCATGGAACTGGAAAAGGAACGCGGCATTACCATCGCTTCGGCCGCAACCTACTGTGAATGGTCGGATCATGAGATTAATATTATCGATACCCCGGGCCATGTCGACTTTACCATAGAGGTGGAACGGTCGTTGAGGGTACTCGACGGCGCTATACTGGTTCTATGTTCCGTGGCAGGGGTTCAATCCCAATCCATCACCGTTGATCAGCAAATGAAAAGATACAAAGTGCCCTGTATCGCCTTTGTCAACAAGTGCGATCGAAGCGGCGCCAATCCGTTTCGCGTGATCAAGCAGCTCAAAGATAAACTGGGGCACAATGCCGTTGCCATGCAGATTCCCATCGGCCTTGAAGAAGATTTGGAGGGCGTTGTCGACCTATTGACCATGAAAGCGATCTATTTCGACGGCGACAACGGAGAAGACGTGAGAATTGAAGATATACCGCAAGATCTGATTCAAGAAGCCGGAAAACGTCGTGAGGAACTGATCGATGCGGCATCGATGTTTTCGGATGAACTCACGGAAGCGGTTCTCGAAGAAAAAGAAGTTACCAATCATATGATCGTCTCTGCCGTACGAGCCGGCGTGCTGGCCCGCAAAATAACACCGGTCTTTATGGGTTCAGCCTATAAAAACAAAGGCGTTCAACCCCTTCTCGATGCCGTTGTCAACTATCTTCCCTGCCCTTCTGATGTGGAAAACACTGCCCTTGACCTGGAACATAACGAAACACCCGTTATTCTGGCCTGCGAATCGGATAAACCGGTTGTGGCCCTGGCTTTCAAGATCGAGGACGGACAGTACGGTCAATTGACGTATATCCGGTCATATCAGGGGTCTCTCTCCAAGGGAAATACCATCGTCAATATCCGCGACGGGAAAAAAGTCAAAATCGGAAGAGTGGTCCGCATGCACGCGGATCAGATGGAAGATATCCAAATCATGCCGGCAGGGTATATCGCCGCCCTTTTCGGCATCGACTGCGCTTCCGGCGATACCTTTGTCAGTCCGGGTCTCAATTTGACGATGACGTCCATGTTTGTCCCTGAACCGGTTATCTCCCTTGCCATTGCTCCGAAAGACCATAAGTCCCAGATAAACATGTCCAAAGCCCTCAACAGGTTCAGTAAAGAAGATCCCACCTTCAGAACCCATGTTGACGACGAGACCAACGAAACCATCATCGAAGGAATGGGGGAACTTCACCTCGATGTCTACATCGAGCGCATGCGTCGTGAATATCAAACGGAAGTTTCTGCCGGTCAGCCGAGAGTTGCTTACCGGGAAACCATCACGCGAAAGGCTGAATTTAATTATACGCATAAGAAACAAACCGGCGGCTCCGGACAGTACGGACGGATAGGCGGTTACATGGAGCCCTCCCCTGAAGAAAGTTTTGTCTTTGAAAATAAAGTCGTCGGCGGCAAGATACCGACACAATTCATTCCTTCGTGCGAAAAAGGCTTTAAGCAATGCATGGCCAAAGGCCCGAAAATGGAATTTCCGATTACCGGGGTCAAAGTGGTTATCAACGATGGGGCCTCCCATTCGGTGGATTCATCTGAGATGGCATTTATTGCGGCGGCCCGGGGTGCTTTTCGCGAAGGTTATTTCAAAGCCGCACCGGCCATTCTGGAGCCGATTATGAACGTTGCCGTTGAAACGCCGGCAGAATTTCAAGGGGCTGTCATGGGACTCTTGAATCAGCGCCGGGGCATTATATTGGGAACCCAGGAAGAAGGGCCTCTTTGCGTGGTCGAGGCCAGGGTTCCCCTTGCGGAAATGTTCGGTTTTTCAACGGTGTTAAGATCATCGACGCAGGGCAAAGCCCAGTTTACCATGGAATTGGGAGCGTATAAACAGGTTCCGCAATCGATTGCCGAGGCGCTGGCAAAGGAGAGAGAAAGAGAAAAAGTTAAAAGTGCCTGAAGTGAACTAAGGTGAGCTAAAATTTATGGACTTATTCAGCCGATTATATTTTAATGGTATCGTGTGAGCGCCGCCTCAACTTTGGTCTTTTTGGATCGCTTCAAACTTGCCCGATGAATACGGGATAAATAAGCACTCTTGAAAAGGAAAACGACGATGCTTAAAAAGGACTTGATCCTTCGGAATCCTTTAAGGTTTTTAGAAAATGACAACGGTGATATTATTCATGAAGGCGGCTTCGGGGCCGTGCTGGCCCGGGCAGGCGTCGGCAAAACCGCCATATTGGTGCAGCTTGCCCTGAACATGCTTTTAAAAGGCAAAAACGTACTCCACATCAGCTTGGAGGATCCGGTAAAAAAATTGACGCTATGGTATAGAGAAGTTTTCCAGCACCTTACAAAACAGTATGAACCCGGGGAAGTCAGCCCGATATGGGACGCTGTTCTCCCCCACCGGTTTATCATGACCTTCAAAGTTGAAAGATTCAGTCCTTCCAAACTCGAAGAAAGAATGACCGATTTGAAAGAACAGAATATTTTCTCACCCCAGGCCGTCATTATCGACGGTTTTAATTTCAAAGAGGATGCCAGAGCGTCACTCACGGATCTGAAGCGTCTTGCCGAAAAGCATTCATTGCATGTCTGGTTCAGCGCAAAGACCCATCGTCATCATAAATCCGGTCCCGAAGGCATTCCATTCCCTTTATCCGACATTATCGATCTTTTTGATCTTGTCATTCAACTCAATCCCGAAGGCAAAGAGATCCATGTCAAAACATTAAAGGGCAATACCGCCGATCTCGATCAGCACACGTTATTTCTGGATCCTTCGACCATGCTGGTGAAAGGCGGCGGATCTGTTTGAGCATCATCGCGCAAAAGCGCGATGATGCGTTATCGTTGTTGGTTGAAGTCATTATTCCCGAGGCGCTGTAAATCCGTACTTTTCATAAATATGGCCGGCTGCCGGTGAGCGAATGAAGTCGATGAATTTATCGGCATTTTCGGGATGGGGCGCATGTTTTAATTTACAGATATAGTAATTGATTCGCTTTCTTTGATCGAGATCTTCCCCCGGCTCAACCACATCCATCGATACCCCCGACGCTTTTGCATGGACGGCTTCCGTTGCCCATACAGGCCCTGCGTCCACCGTATGTTTTAAAATTCTTAAAGGTGTCTCTCTGTGGTGAACAACCGTAAAAACCACGGTGCCTTCGGCACGTTTTTTCTCCATGATCCGATGAACCAGTTCATCGCCGCCTGCCTCGCGATACATATCAATGATGTGAAAAGCGATATCTTCATTGGCGGGATCGGGCTGCGAGATCCGAATCGAGTCCCCGCCCAGATCGGCAACGGATTTTATTCCGGCGGGATTACCTTTCGGAACCATGAGCGTCAGACGGTTGTGAAGATAGCAATGATAATCTTTTTTAAAAATATGGCCGGCGTCTTCAAGCGTCTTCATGGCGTTCTTGTATACGGATGAATAGATATCGGCTTGAACATCGATGATTTTACCTCTGAAAACCGCGCCGCCGGCTAATATCTGTTTGAGCTCGAGTCCGGGTGGAAGCGTTTCATAAAATATTTTTTCGATACCCGGATATTGTCTTTTAAAGGCAAAAATGATCTCTTTCATCACCATGAACTGATTCCCGGCCATAAACAGGACCAGATCCGCCTTGTTCGCAATGTCCAGGTGGTGAAGATCATCCGCACGGTCAGACGGAATTACGGGAAACTTTTTTTTGTCCATAACATGACCTCATCAATTGAAGGTACGTGTTCAGGTTTCAAGGTTGTGGCGCCATTGAATCATGGCTCCGTTCATTTTTTCTCATCTATTTTCGCATATCAATATTTTTTTGACACCGATAACCGTTTACCCTATAGTTTTTGATATGGACGAACGCTAAATGGAACCCACGGCAGGCCGGAAGTCGGAGGTCGGAAAGGTCAGAAGTTAAGAAGATGAGAAGATGAGAAAAAAGCTAACCTTCTGATTTTCGCACCTTCTTACCTTCTATCTCTATGCCCTATGCGCCATGCCCTATGCCAATTTAACGACTCGACCATTCAATCAATTATAGCCCGGAACCTCTGGACCTTAAATAGAAACATGAAAATCGCATACTTGCATTACCACCTCAAACCCGGGGGCGTCACCACTGTTTTGAAACATCAGGTCGAAGCCGTATCTGACCAATGCGATGTGATGGTCCTGGCGGGAAGTCTTCCTGATTCGGCCTTTTCTTGCGATGTCGTTCATATTCCGGGTCTCGGGTACGACATTTACCATCAAAATTCATCGTCCCCGGAAACCGTCGCAGACGCTGTCGTGCAAGCCATTTGCTCAAAATGGAACAACGGATGTGATGTGTTGCACGTCCACAATCCGTTGATTAAAAAGAACAGAAATTTTTTAAAAATTCTCGATGCTCTCCAAAATAAAGGGATCAGGCTCTTTTTGCAGATCCACGATTTTGCGGAAGACGGACGCCCGTTGTCCTACTTTGCCGATCAGGATTATATTCACGACTGCCATTACGGCGTCATCAATTCAAGGGATTATGACATATTACTCAAAGCAGGCCTGAAAAAAGAAGGTGTTCATAAAATTTTCAATACCGTCAAGCCCTTTTTATCGGGTCGAAGCCGGAAGGCGAAGGCCGATAATTTCACATCAGCGGATGATGTCGTTAAACATCACGTACTGTACCCGGTCCGGGCCATTCGGAGAAAGAATATCGGTGAAGCCGTTTTGTTGTCGTTGTTTTTCAATAACAACACACCGCTCCTGATTACGCTTCCCCCCAACAGCCCGGCAGATATTAAAAGCTATGAAGACTGGAAAAGATTTGTCGATAAAAACAACCTGAAGGTGGTCTTTGAAGCAGGATTGACCCGTGAATATTCCGATCTTGTATTATCTGCGGATTTTCTCATTACAACGAGTATCAGCGAAGGATTTGGGTTTTCATTTCTTGAGCCGTGGACGGCCCATAAAATGCTCTGGGGAAGAAAACTCCCGGATATTTGTCAGGACTTTGAAAAAAAATCCATTCGATTGGATCACCTCTACTCGAGGCTGGATGTTCCAATGGATTGGATCGACAAACAAAGGTTCTTTGCTAAATGGACCTCCGGCATACAAAACATCCGAGACGCATTCGGGATGTCCATTGATGAAACAGCCGTTAAAAACGCCTATAACCGCATCGTTGCCTGCAAAACCATCGATTACGGACTGCTGAATGAATCCTTCCAAAAACAAATCATATCAACCCTTCTATCCGACACCGCAAACCGAAACCAGATGCTTCGTCTCAACCCTTTTCTCTCAGCTCATAGCGAAATACCAAATAAAGACGAGTTGATACAAAATAACATGAAAGCGATACTTCACCATTACAACCCCCGCAAATACACAGAAACAATTATGGGCATCTATACAAAGGTCATCCAAAAAAACATCCGCCAAAAAATAAACAAACAAAAGCTCTTGTCAGAATTCGTAACACCGGACAATTTAAGTCTGCTTAAATGGTGCGATGATGCATGAATTTGATCACTTTTTACACTATATCAAACCCCTTTTACCGATTTCGACGACCCTAAATCCAACCGGAGAGATCAAAGAAAATATCCGGTGTATTCTTTTTGATATGTACGGCACGCTGTTCATCAGCGGTTCGGGCGATATCAGCATTGCACAGCGGCAAGCACAACAAGCCCGGTATTTTAAACAGTTGATGGACAGATATCCTCTCAAAAAAGATCCGCAAACCTTGCTGAATGAATTTTTCTCGGCCATCGACAGCGAGCATGATAGACTCAGGAAAAAGGGAGTGGACTTCCCGGAAGTCGAAATAGAAAAGATTTGGACGAAGGTCCTTGGAATTGAAGAACTTGACGCGGCCCGGGCATTTGCCATTGAATTTGAAATGATCGTCAATCCAGTATATCCTATGCCGAACCTCGAAAAGATGCTGTCGGCATGTCGACAAGCAAATATGCAGATGGGCATTATCTCCAATGCCCAGTTTTTTACCCCATATCTGTTTTACTGGTTTTTTGATTCAGCGCCGGAAAATCTCGGATTCAATCGTGACCTTATCTTTTATTCTTACAAAACCGGTCATGCAAAGCCATCGACGGCGATGTTTGAAAGCGCCGCCGAGGTCCTTTCACATATGGATATTCCCTCTTATTCAGTACTATATGTCGGAAACGACATGCTAAATGACATTTCTCCTGCTCAAAGGACGGGGTTTAAAACCGCTCTGTTTGCGGGCGATGCCAGATCGCTGCGGCTGAGAGAAGACCATCCCGAATGCCAACATCTTGCCCCTGATATTGTCGTCACGGACCTGGTTCAACTGCTGAAGTATATACGTACAGGACGGAGGACAGGAATTAGGAAAGAGAAAAGAGAAAAGAGGTAGGAAGATTCATTTTATTCTATTTCCTAATTTCTATTTCCTATTTTCTAAAAATGCAGCGCATTTTTGTGGATTAAAGTGGCTTAATTCTTATTTTGCTGCCGAATTTATCTCGATCAAGATTCCAATCGGAGGTGTTGTCGGCTTCTTTGGGGATATCCTCGGTGATTAATACATTTTTCTGGTTGTGAGTGACTCGCAAAGAAGAATAAATTCCGTTGATGGTGGTATCTGAAAAAATAACATCGTGGACGATGATTTCAGGGATTCCCTTCTCAGTGGTGGACCAGTCGATAATTTCAGAAATTTTTTCCCTTAGATCTTGAACCTTGTTATTGGCATCCTCGATCTTTTGGTTAAGATCGGAAATTTCAGATTTGATGTCATCTTGTTTGGAGAAGAGAGTATCCAATCTGATTTCTCTATTTTTTATCTCCGAATCCAATTCTGAAAGTCTTGCCTCAGCCCCTTCATATTGAGCATCATCCCCGGCTTGTTTTAATCTGTCCATTTCTTCACTCAGCGCTCTCCGCTTTACCTGTGCCCGGTCTTGCACCTGGGCCATATCGGCAATCACTTTTTCGATGATGCTCGGTTCATTTTCGATCTCTCTCAGCCGGCGCTGATATTCCGTCTGTTCCCCTTTTATTTTCGGTATAAGCGATTTGATGGCATCGATATCTTCTTTGACCTTTTCATCGAATCCGACGCTAAGATGGCATGGTTTTGATATTTCAGATCCAATCTGAATCGCCTGTATTCCTTTTTTGGCCGAAATTCTGGAGGATAAAATCGGACCGCCCTTGGCAATACATGTGCCGCTGGTATTAATTTTAGAATCAATGATTTCCTTCTCGATAAGAACATCGCCCAAAATTTCAATTTCCGATTCATGAACATACATGGCGCTGAGATTGCCGCCGCTTTTAATCTTTGCGCCGATGATGCCGCCCGAGACTCTGACATCACCATCCATCTCAATATCCGCCTTGAGTATCTCATTTGCCTTGAGACTATTCCCTTTGACCCGGTATCCGCTCTGAATAGGGCCCAGGACATCAATTTTTCCGTCAAAATCGATATGACCGGACTTCAGCCCCACACCGCCCGGAATCTCAAGCCTCGGTGAAACATAGACCTTGCCGATGGCAGAAATTTCAGGCATGCCGTCGGTATCCGCATATATTTTGAGCCGATCGTCCGAAACCGATGCGCCCTTTCCCCTTCGAAGGGCTTTATCTTTGGGTTTTGAAACCGCCAAATAGCGTCCATATACATCATTCCCCGCCGTACCTTCAACAGCCGGAATTTTTTCCGCCAGGAGATCGCCTTTTTTTACCTGGGGAATGTTTCCCCTATCCTTAAAGTCAATGCTCCCTCCGTTCTTAACGGTACCGACCTTCAGCGGATCCGTATCAAAGTAATATTTAATGGACGCATCAACGCCCGGCTCCGGTAATTTTCCTTCAGCAACTGTGAGCAGTGCATTCCGGTCTTCTTCGTTCTCAAGGTAATCCAAGATGTTTTGATCGTCCACGATTCCATACTTTATTCCTTTTGTTTCAAGATAATCCTTGATGTCTTGGAGCGTAAACGAAATCGTGCTTTCTTTATTTATTGAGAATAAAGCGTTCATTTTATCTTCGGAAACCGTCAGCTCGAAATGGGCATCATTGATTGATGTCTGTTCGGATTTAGGGATCTCGGGCATTTCAGGCATTTCGGCTTCAGCGGCGTCGATTTGGTCGAATCGCTTTTGCTTTTTAAGAATCGCATCACATTGATCCTTGGTCATGACCATTGATTCGACAAGTATATCTCCGATCATCCGGACGATCTTGGTTTTTTCATACCCCTCTTTTTGCAGCATCAAGGCGTTCTCGATATCCTCCGGAGCGGCAAAGCCGTTTTTTACAGCGATCATTCCGAATTTTCGGTCCATTTTTCGGGTTTCAATCACCTTTTGGATGGAGAGAATAAAATTCAACTGGTTTCGGGACATCATCCCATGGGTCACCAGAATTTCTCCCAACAGCGCTTCTTTGCCGGCAAGCTTTTCCTGTTTTTGAATGGCCAATGCTTCCTGAATTTGTTCCTCATCAACAAACTTATATTTTACGGCTATCTTGCCGATCACCAGGTAAGCGTCGTCGTGTGAGATGGTATCGACTTCTTTTTCGTTTACCATCAAATTCTCAGCATTTTCTCCTTGCTTGTTTTCATCGTCAAAATCAACAATAAAGGAAGTGCCGCATCCCTTGCATGATACCTTTCTCCCGAGAAAAGCTTCGGGCGTGCGATATCTGCACTCACATGAGGGGCATATCGTTATTCTCTTATTATCGTTTGCCATTTTTGACCGCACAATGAAATAATGATATAAGTTCTTCCACAAAAGCAAGCAGAAATCATGCCAAACAGCGTTTAAGCCGGGTGTCAACCATCAAAATGCCGCATTGCATACAAACATTTTGGTTTTGACCCTATAATTATCTTTACCAAAAGATATCCTTTAATCATCCGGAAATCAAAAGTGACATTTTTTTGACGAAATGACGTCTATTCCGGATGGAACCATTCGATAGACAGGTCTGTTGGACGAGGTCAGCAGTCAGTGAGAACAGGATGCTTTAAAACTATCGACGAATCACAATCTTGTCAAGAAGATAAGGAAACCAAGGGCTAAGCTATTGACAAATTGAAAGTTTAATGCACTAATACCGCTACCGAATGCTTCCACCGGCGTCAACTACCGCATGCAAACGGGTGGCGGGAATTTGTCCGCCGTTTTATGCCGGACAAAGACAAAAGCACGTCAGTGCTTTCGACGTTGAAATTGCATCCGGGTGCAAAGCACCCGGTTTGTTTGGCAAGAATAAGATGTGGCTTCCAACCCGGGGGTTTCTGTCTTCCTTTTGAAAGGAGCGGTTCATGAAAAAGAAATGCGAATTGAAATCATCAGACCTCAGATCGACCTGCGATCCTAAGATGTTCACTTTCAAAGACACATCGGAAGTCAACCCGCTGGACAAAGTCATCGGACAGGAACGCGCAGTCCAAGCCATCGAGTTCGGCCTGAACATGAAAAGTCCGGGATATAATATATTCGTAACCGGGATTGAAGGCACCGGGAAATCGACCATTATCAGAGACATCGTTCACCAGTATGCCAAAAAATTACCCACTCCGTCGGATTGGTGTATGGTCAATAATTTCAAGGACGAATATCGCCCTATAGCCATTTCCGTACCCGAAAAAAAAGCCACCCGATTCTCCAAAACCGTGAACAAGCTGATCGATGATCTAAAGGAAGAACTCCCCAAAGCCTTTGAACATGATTCATATCAGCAAAAGCTTTCGGATATCCAGAAAGTTTATACGGATCAACAAAAGGAAATTATCAAAAAACTCGAAGCATCGGCATCTGAGCACAATATTAAGATTAACCGGACAAAGACCGGTTATCAAACCATTCCCATTGTGAAAGACAAGGTCATTTCTCCGGAAGAATTCCTTGCCCTCCCAAAAGATTCACAAACAGAAATCGAAGAGAATATCAGCCTCGTTCAATCTGAAGTCGACGCTACCATTCGCGAAATCAATAAAATCAATCAGTCGATGGGTTCACAAATTGAAAAGCTGATGCAGGAAATCGCCCTGTTTGTTGTAAAGCAACGCATCGACGTCATTCGGGACGAATACAAAGCATGCAACGATATATTGAACTATTTTGACGAGGTTCAGGCCGATGTCCTTGAAAACGTGCAGGATTTTATTGCTTCCAATGAAACCAAATCACCCATGGAAGGCTTGATGTTTCCGGCCGCCAAACCTTCATTTTTGCGGTATCAGGTAAATGTTCTTGTGGATCAAAAGGAGTTAAAAGGCGCACCGGTTATCTTTGAGACAAATCCAACTTATCAAAATGTTTTTGGCCAAATTGAAAAAAGAGCGTACATGGGAACGGTAACCACAGATTTTACCATGGTTCAGGCCGGATCGCTGTTAAGGGCCAACGGCGGTTATCTGGTCATGGAAATCGAATCTATTCTTATGAATCCGCTGGTATGGGAAGCCCTAAAACGTGCACTTCAAAATAAGCTGCTGTTTATTGAAGATGTCGCATCGACACTGGGATACGGGACTTCATCATTGCGGCCGGAACCGATTCCACTTGAAGTCAAAGTGATTTTATTGGGCAGTTATCATCTTTTCCATATGCTCCAAAACTACGATTCAAAATTCAATAAAATATTCAAAGTGAGAGCGGACTTTGATCATGAGGTGGCAAAAAACAATGATACCATTAAAAATTATGCACGCTTTATCGCTCGTGTCTGCAAAGAAGAGGACCTTTTCCCGCTGACGCCAAAGGGCGTTGCCGCCATTGTCGAATATGGTGAAAAATATATCTCCGATAAACAAAAGCTTTCCATCCGGTTCGGACCCATCATGGGCATTTTAAGGGAAGCCGATTACTGGGCCAGGAAACGAAACAGCAAGCAGGTCACCGGCAAGGACGTTATCCGGGCATTCACTGAATACAGATTCCGTTATAATCTTTATGAAGAAAAAATTCATGAATCTTACGTCGATGGTACCATCATGATCGACGTTGAAGGAGATGAAATCGGGCAGGTCAATGCTCTGGCGGTTTTCCAAATCGGCGACATCTCATTCGGGCGCCCTTCCCGCATCACGGCGGAAACCTATATGGGCAAGCAAGGGGTCGTTAATATTGAACGAGAGGCAAAGCTCAGCGGAAAAACGCATGATAAAGGCGTCCTGATCCTTTCCGGTTATTTGGGCCGAACTTTTGCCCAAAACTATCCTCTCAACCTATCCATCAGCATTACATTCGAACAAAGTTACGGTGGCATCGACGGGGACAGCGCTTCATCCACAGAATTGTATGCCATTATTTCGAGCCTTTCCGGCATTCCCATCCACCAGGGAATTGCGGTCACCGGCTCCGTGAACCAAAAAGGGAAAATTCAGGCCATCGGTGGTGTGAACCAGAAAATTGAAGGGTTCTTCGACGTCTGCAACGCCAAAGGACTTACCGGCAAACAAGGGGTTATGATTCCCAATACCAATGTTAAGAATCTCATGCTGAAAAAAGAGGTTATCGATGCCGTTAAAGAAAGAAAGTTTCATATCTACCAAGTTTCGACGGTTGAAGAAGGCATCGAGATTTTAACCAATGTTCCGGCGGGAGTGCCGGATGAAAACGGCGATTACCCTGATAATACGGTTTTTGGAAAAGTACAGGCCAAACTTAAGCGATATTTAGAACAGTCGTTCGAGCTGAAAAAACAGCTTGACTCCCAAAACGAAACCAACGAATAGTCATTTTTAGCTTGTTGAAAACACCAGCATCTAAAATATTTTAAGTGCTTAACCGAACATAGCCTCACATTCAGGCACTTATGATATTTTTTCTGAAAGGACTCATGGATATTGTCACGACATCCATAGAAGGACTCCTTATCATCGAGCCGAAAATCTTTAAGGACAGACGCGGCTTTTTTATGGAGACTTACAACCGGCAAAAATATGAAGGTGCCGGCATCACCGATATTTTTGTCCAGGACAATCTGTCTTATTCTCTGAAAAACACCCTAAGGGGGCTTCATTTTCAAATCCGGCATTCCCAGGCCAAATTGGTGCAAGCGGTCTTTGGTGAAATTTTTGATGTCGCCGTTGATCTACGTTCAGGATCGGCCACCTTCGGCAGATGGACCGGTGAACGCCTGTCCGATAAAAACGGACGCCAGATGTATATACCCAAAGGCTTTGCCCACGGTTTCTGCGTACTGAGCGAATCTGCACTGTTTTCTTACAAATGCTCGGATTTTTATGCGCCGGATGATGAGGGCGGTATTATCTGGTCTGATCAGGACATCAATATCAAATGGCCGGTCGAAGACCCGGTTGTTTCGGAAAAAGACAAACAATACAAGAAGTTATCCACCCTCTCATCCGCGCAACTGCCGTCTTTTTAAGAAAGAGCATAGGGCATGGGGCAGAGAGCATAGAGTAAAGGACCAGAAATCAACAATCAACAATCATACATCATCAATCCAAAAACAAAAGCACCCTCCCATCTTTTACCCTATGCCCTATGCCCTTTGCTCTATACCCTTTGCCCTATGCCCAATTCGAGATTTGCGAAAGGAGCGATATGAAAGGCTACATCCAGGTGTATACCGGTAATGGAAAAGGAAAAACAACCGCGGCATTGGGCCTGGCTATACGGGCCGCCGGCGCCGGCCTCAAGGTTTATATCGCCCAGTTTATTAAAATGGGCGAATACAGTGAAATCAAGGCCCTTGAAAGATTCAAAGATTTGATTACGGTGGAACAATTTGGAAAAGGCCGGTTTATAAAAGGCGCCCCTTCCGACTCGGACATCGAAGCCGCGCAAACAGGAATACGAAAGGTCAAAAAAATCCTCTCTTCAGGTCAACACCATGTGGTCATCCTGGAAGAAGCTAATGTTGCCGTGAAACTCGGGCTTTTGGCTGTTGAGGATCTCCTTGAAATTATGGCGGATAAACCCGATAACGTAGAACTTGTCGTCACGGGTCGGAGTGCGGATCCCCAAGTGATCGAAAAAGCCGACCTGGTGACCGAAATGAAGGAAGTTAAGCATTATTTCCAAAAAGGCGTCGCCGCCAGAATCGGCATCGAAAAGTAATCCAGGTTCTAATCCTCCTGATTCATCTGTTTTATGGCTGATTCAAACTTCTTGCCGATCAACAGGGTCATCTCTGCCGCATCTTCCAGCAAGCGAGCCGTTTCACTCTTGTTTTTCTCTTTTGCTTTTTGCGCCCAATCCATGTATGTTCGCGCATGATCTTCATTGTGTTTGATCCAGTGTTCAAGCAATTTGATCATTTTTTCATCAAATGATAATGTGCTCTTTACGTCATGGTCATGATGATGATGATGATGGTGGGTCATTTATTTTCTCCTTTGTCATCAGGTATCTTTAATCAGAGATAGCATTATCTATTATCAAAGCACTTAGCAGTCAAGATATAATAACCTTATAAAAATGACCGTATTCCGATTCAACAAAAAAATCGCTGTCTTGTTTCTTTTAATTTTAGGGGTATCTTTCGGGAGTTTGGTGGGATTTTTTATTGCCCTGACAAGAGATCTTCCGGAGATCCGAAATCTTGAATCTTTCAAACCATCATCTATCACCCGGATTTACTCAGCTGACGGCGTGCTCCTTACAGAATTCTTTTTGGAAAAACGGGATCCCGTGCCGATAAAAATTATTCCCGATCTTTTGAAAAAAGCCTTGATCGTCACGGAAGACAGGAGCTTTTACACGCACAGCGGTATCGATCTCAAAGGTATTTTCAGGGCAGTCTTCCGAGATATCAAGGCCGGCAGATTTGTCGAAGGGGCCAGTACCATCACCCAGCAGCTTGCCAAAACGCTCTTTCTCCAACCCCGCAAAACCTTGTTGCGAAAAGCAAAGGAAGCGTTCCTTTCTTTTCAAATCGAGCGGCGATACACAAAAGACGAGATCCTGGGGCTTTATTTAAACCAGGTTTATTTCGGCAGCGGCGCTTATGGTGTCGAATCTGCCGCCAGAATTTATTTCGGCAAATCCGTGAGTGATTTAAACCTGCCCGAATGCGCTTTGCTGGCAGGTCTTCCCAGGTCCCCTTCCCGATACTCCCCGCTGGTCGATCCGGAGCTTGCAATAAAGCGCAGAAATGTCGTCTTAAAGCAATTAAAGGATACCGGTGTTATCACCCAGTCCGTTTATGACATCGCGAAAGAGGCGCCTTTAAATATAGCAAATCAAAACAAAACATCGGTCAAGGCCCCTTATTTTGTTGAATATGTTAAAAAGTTTTTAGAAGATACCATTGGTTCATCGAGACTTTACAAAGAAGGCCTCAGGGTGGTTACAACGCTCAACTTTAACCTGCAACAAATGGCGGAACTCGCTGTAAATAAAGGCCTTTCAGATCTTGATAAAAGGATGAAACGCCATGGGATAAAGCATCCCCATCCCCAATGTGCGCTCATCTCCATAGACGTAGCATCCGGCGGAATTCTTGCAATGGTCGGAGGCAGAGATTTTTCAAAATCCGCCTTCAACCGGGCGACGGATGCCAGAAGACAGCCCGGATCCGCTTTTAAGCCCATTGTTTATGCCTATGCCATAGAACAAGGGTTTGCCCAAAATAAAATCATTCTCGACGCGCCGGTGGCTTTTAACATCGACAACCGGGAAACATATTGGCAACCCAAAGATTTTTCCGGAACGTATGAAGGTGAAATGACCCTCAGAAAGGCTCTGGCACTTTCAAAAAATATTCCAGCGGTAAGACTCATCGAGATGATAGGTCCTTCTTCAGTGGCCGGATTCGCACACACACTGGGGATTGAATCTCCTCTGTCTCAAAATCTGTCCCTTGCTCTCGGCACATCGGATGTGACATTGATGAATTTAACCGCAGCCTACTCGGTTTTTCCTGACAAAGGGAAATTCGTTGAACCTTACGGCATTGCGGAGGTTGTCGACAAGGCCGGGCGATTGGTATGGCGAGCCAAACCTGAAGAAAGAATGGTGATGTCACGGGCAACCGCCGCAATTATGACGGACATGCTGCGCAGTGTCATTCAAGACGGTACCGGCCGGAAAGCAACGAGTATTCAACGTCCCATCGCCGGAAAAACAGGGACGACCGACGCATTTAAAGACGCCCTTTTTATCGGCTTCTCCCCTTCGATAACGACCGGCGTTTGGGTTGGACAAGATGCGTTCACAACCCTTGGCAGCGGAGAGACCGGGGCAAGGGCAGCCCTTCCGATTTGGATCGACTTCATGACCGGAGCGCTGAATGACAAGCCGCTTCAATATTTTGATATGCCCGATGATGTGGTCGTCGCGCGCATCGATCCCTCGACCGGCCGTCTTGCAACCGATGATGATCCCCAAGCCGTCAAAGCGCTTTTTAAAAAAGGGACGGAACCCACCACGCCTTGAAAGATTAGGGTGAACGCGTTCGGCCCAATACACGGGAAGACGCTGCGCGACGGCGTATTTCTTTTTGAAACCGACTGAATGTTTGAAGGAATTTAGCGCGCGTTAGGCCGAACTGAAAACCCTCCTTTTCGATTAAAAATTCGAAATTCGAAACACGAAATACGAAACAATGACAGAAATAAAAATGTCAAAATGACAAAAACATAGATCTTCAACGAGGTTAAATCAACAAGCCGGACATTCATTGTATTCGTTTTGATCATTTTGTCATTCATCATTCGAATTTGTTTCGGATTTCGATATTCGATATTTGGATTTTAGCTGACTTGCCGCTCAGGCACTCAATAACCTGGACAAGGTACTGCATTCCCCCTGCTCAAACGATTCATGGCTGTTGACTTTCTGTTTTGAGTAAAATAAAAGCGTAATATATTGTTGAGCCTTTGGGGAATTTTTCTTCTAAATCCTTAAAAAGAGATTATCCATGGAGCGCCTGCTTGGAAAACACCCCGTCCCCTCAATACAGTGATAGATAATGAGTGATACAATGATTCGAAAAGCCACTATTAAAGATATAAAAGCCATTCATTCTTTGCTTCAACAATACGGCCGCAAGGGGGAGCTCCTGCCGCGGCCTTTGAGTGTTTTGTATGATCATGTAAGGGATTTTTCGGTTTATGCGGCTGATGAAGTCAGCAATGTCTTAGGGTGCTGTGCATTGCAGTTCTGCTGGGACGACCTTGCGGAGATACGGTCTCTGGCAGTGCATCCGGATCATGTAGGGAAAGGCATCGGATCAAAACTTGTCGAAAAAGTGCTTGCCGATGCAACATCATTTAAAATACAAAAAGTCTTTGCCCTGACGTACCGCCCCGGCTTTTTCGAGCGGTTCGGTTTTGACCGGATAGACCGGTCGGAACTTCCCATAAAAATTTGGGCGGACTGCATTATGTGTATCAAATTCCCGGACTGCGATGAAATTGCAATGATGAAGGTATTGGACTAAGTATATATGAGGTTCAACGCCAAGGGCGGCCGTCTCCAGACGCCCGGTTTCGGCATAATATGCTGCCCTCCGACGCTCAACCAGTTCAGGTCCGTTTTGACCTCCCGCAATTTCCCGTCATCAGGCGGCCTGGCATGATTCGTAAAGGCATACGTCGCCTGAAAAATACAGATGCCGCCGTTTCCCTCTCGCGTGATGACATAATTATTATAAAACGTGCGGGCCTTCATGTTATATGCCGCGGAAATCTGTTCAATTTCATTTTCTTCAATTTTTATCAGAACCGATTTTGATGCCCCCCTTTCGGAGACCCTTATCAATGCTCTCGATTCACTGCTCGCTGCATACACCGTCGAGATGCATCCGATTCTCTTCAAATACTGGGATGCAACAATAGCGGCCGTCCTCCTGCCGCCCACCTCAAATGGGAGACAATAATACTCGAAAAATTTTTTTTGAACATCCACGGCATACTTGTCTCCCTTTTCATACAGATCTTTGGATATATATCGAAGACTGATCCCCAGATCCTCGGCGGCATCGGCAATGGGCCAGTCGATTTTTACATGAAAGTGGGAAAGACTGTATCTGTCCTTTTTTTTGCCGGACGGATCCCGCTGGATTAACAGTGCGTAATCAACGGGAATCAAAAGTTTGAGCAAATCGTAAAAATGGACGGCATCCAGAAATTTCTGATTTCTATCGAATTTATCTGAAAGCGGCAGGGGTTCGTATCGAAGGAGGTTGTTTTTATTGGTTCTGTTGCTTCTAAAAAACCGGATGTACTTTTTATGAATTGCCGGAATACTGTCTTCTACAAAAATAACCAGGAAGCAATTTTGACATTCATGCTCAACAGCCGGAATACGTGCGCGAGGTTTCAATTCACGCTTTTCAACAAACGGATATGGCATGTTTTTATTGATAAAATTATTGTACGAATCGATCAACGAATACTGAATCAACTGTTGATCAAGTTCATCCCGGAGCAATTCATAATAAGAACGCCTTAACCTGTTTTCCTGACTCAGCTCTTCCCTGACAGACCAGAATGCCAATCCTCTCTCCTTTCAGTGTTCTCTGATGAATAGGTTTTGCGTTATCCTTTTGATTTTTTTCCTATAATAGCATCATTTTAATCATACGTCAACGACCGACCACTATCATTTTCCGTTATATTTTTCAAGCCATCGATATAAGGGCTGCCGATATTTGTAAGCGAATAAAATCATAACCAGACAAAATCCCATGATCAGGGCAAATAATCCGTATCGATGCTCGAAGACATATGCCCCCTGAAGGCTGAGCAGCAATGTTCCCGGCATTCGTCCGATGCCGACGATGATGAGAAAGACTTTTAAAGGCAGCGTGCTCAATCCTAAGAATAGACATAAATAGTCTTTGGGGAAACCGGGAATGACAAACAGGATAAACAGGACAATGGTCCCCTGACGTCTAACCATCTTATCCATCCGATCCAGCTTGGCTTCAGGGATCAGTTTTCTAACATAACGGGTCCCTAAAAACCGACCGATTGAAAAATTGATCCACGACCCTGCCGTTAGCCCGATGCTTGAATATAAAAATCCTTTCCCCGTTCCGAATAAAAATCCCCCGATAAAGCCGGTGGCTTCTCCGGGAATCGGCGCAAAAATCACCTGGAGAATCTGAATAAGGATAAATATGACCGGCGCCCCGCGACCAAACGAAGCCACAAGCGTCTTGATCTTTTCTCTGTCCGACAAAAGATGATAGTAATAAGCGGCCTGTTCCCACAAATATTGCCGGTACACAACTCCTGCCCCAAAGAGGATGCAAACGATGGCAACAGCAATGAGAATTCGGTATTTTTTTATATTTCCGGGGGGTATGTTGTTTGTCAAAATAATACAGGTCAACGTACGTGTTCAGGGTGCGCGCCCCTGTGTAGCGATATTGTCAGACCTTTGCAAAACCCCCCTTTTTGCCCAATTTCTGCGTCAGACTCAAATTTAAATCCTCAAATTACTCAATGTATTCCTGTGGTTAAAATTTTCGCCTTCCTTGAACTTGAACAAAAATGGATATTTTTCAAAGGTCTCATTGTCGGAGTGAAACGGGGGAGCGAAGCTCCTGAATATGTATCCGCTCAATTGTCCAGGGCCGCGACCGCCGGAAGGGTCTTGCCTTCCATAAGCGAAAGAAAAGCGCCGCCGCCCGTGGATATATAAGTGATCCTGTCGGTCTCACCGCTGTTATGGACAGCGGCGCCCGTATCTCCGCCGCCGACAATTGAAAGTGCTTGGGAATCCGCCACCCTGTGCACAATGGCGCTGGTTCCCTGACTGAAAGCATCCATTTCAAACACGCCCATGGGTCCGTTCCAAATAATGGTTTTGGCGTCTTCCAATGCTTCGGAATAGAGCATAACCGTCGCAGGACCGATATCCATGGTCATCCAATTCTTAGGGATTTCCTGCACCGGTACAATCCTGATCTCTGCTTGGGCATCAAACCGGCTTGCCGCCACCGCATCTACCGGGAGGTAGAACTTGATATTGTTTTCAATCGCCTTTTTCATGATGGATGCGGCGGTTTCGACCAGGTCCGGTTCAACCATTGACTTTTCCATATTGTATCCGGCGCTTTTCAAAAACGTGTTTGCCATGGCGCCGCCGACAATGAACTTGTCGACATGAAGGAGCATATTTTCCAATGCATCGATTTTGCCGGACACCTTTGCGCCGCCCACAATCGCAACCAGCGGGCGTTGGGGATCTGCCATCGCCTTTTGAAAATAGTCAAGTTCTCGTTGAAGCAAAAAACCGCCGACAGATATGGGCACGTGTTTCGTTACGGCCACCACCGACGCATTGATGCGATGAGATACGGCAAATGCATCATTCACAAAAATTTCGCAGAGTCCGGCCAGTTTTTGTGCAAATGCATCATCGTTTTTCTGTTCCTCGGGATGGAACCGCAAATTTTCGAGAAGCACCACATCACCTTCATTCATTTTTCCGACCAGATGTTCTACTTCAGGTCCGATACAGTCCTTTGCCATAACAACCTCTTTATTTAAAAGGCTTTCAAGGCGTTTTGCTACCGGAGAAAGGCTCATCTTCGGCTTTACCTCCCCTTTCGGCCTTCCCAGATGCGACGCAATGATCAACTTTGAATGATGATCCAGGATATATCTCAATGTCGGCAACACAGACTGAATTCGGGCGTCATCGGTAATGTTCAGGTGTTCATCCAGGGGAACATTGAAATCGACCCTGATCAAAACCCTTTTCCCGTCAATGTTTATATCTTTTATGTTTTTCATGGCGCGTCTCCTTTGATCCAGCCTTCTAACCCGAATATTTTAAAGTATTAAAAGTCCAATAACGATTAACGGATAACGAATAACATCGGATCGATTTCAGAAGCGGCGATGTTTCCAAAAAGCGAAGTGCTTACCTTTTCTTCAGCCGGCACTTAATCTGCTTCATTTTCGACCATCTTTCAAAAAAACCGATGGTGCCGGATCGATACGCCCTGTCGAGCATCTCTTCCCGGACTTTCAACCCGCCGGCGCCTTGCATGGCCGATCGCATGCATTCTGTTTTATGAGAACATGACATGCAGGTTTGCGGTGTGTTCCTCAATCCGTGCCGGCCCTTGGGAAAAACGATGTCGAGCTGACCAAAGCAATCCGGATATTTTTTGTCCAAACATTCTTCCGTCATTTTCGTAACTGTTCATATTCACGATTCATCCGGGAAATGTAGCCCTCGTCTGCAAAACTGAAATAACAGTTGTCGCCGATAATGATGTGCTCATGAACGGTGATGTCGATGGCCCTGCAGGCAAAAACCAGGCGACGGGTGACAGCCACATCTTCTCCGGAGGGCTTCGGATCGCCCGAAGGATGATTGTGCGTAAAAATAAGGGCCGCAGCATGATGATCAAGCGCTGCAAGAATGACTTCTCTCGGATATACGGAACTGGATGTCAGGGTTCCTTCAAAAAGCGTCTCTAAAGACAGTACTCTGTTTTTTGCATCCAGAAAAACCGCATCAAAGCACTCCCGTTGTCTATCCCTTAACCGGTGATACAAATATTCAAACAGTTCTTTGGAATTGTTCAAAGGGTCTTTGTGTATCAACCGTTTTTTGAGATAGCGCTCTGAAGCCGCTTTGATCAGTTTTACACCGAACAGGTTTTTGGGGCCGATGCCTTCCACCTCGCAAAGCGACTTGGGAGAGGCTTCAAGTACGGCCTGAAACGTTTTGAACTTTTTCAGCGCAGCTTTTGCAGCATCCTTGCAGTCTTTTCGGGGTGTCGCCAGCGTCAACAGCAGCTCGATCACTTCATAATCATGAAATCCGTCCAGACCGGAATTCAAAAACTTTTCCCGAAGCCGTTTGCGGTGTCCGTCTCCTTTATGTGATCGTCGCTTATTGTCCATGCAAAATTCCCGGCGGATTGAAGCATAGAGCATGGGGCATGGGGCATGGAGCATAGAGTATAGGGCCAGAGGTCAGAGATCGGAGGTCAGAGGTCGGCAAAAACCATTTGATCCATTAATCATGCGACCATCTAACAAATCATTTCTTTGACTCCTTGAATCTTTGAACTCTGAACCGTGGAACCTTAATCCTTAATGCCTATCCTCTTTCCTAATTTCTGTCCTCTGTCGTCCGTCATCCGCCCTTTTCTCTATGCCCTTTGCCCTCTGCCCTATGCTTTCCGACCTCCGACATCTGATTTCTGACTTCCGGTCCTCTTCCCTGTTTAATGTCACACTTCGTCCAACTCTTGCCTGAGATCACGGGTCATGAGTCGGTAGACAGCCTCTTTGGGTGAAATGTCGTCATAAAGAATATGATAGACTTCGTGGCAGATCGGCATCTCGACACCGAGTTTCTTCGACAGATTGTAAACCGACTCGGCCGTCTTTACGCCTTCCGCCACCATTCTCATCTCGGAAAGGATATCATTGAGTTTCATTCCCTCACCGATCTTTTTCCCTACCGTATGGTTTCTGCTGACATTTCCGGTACATGTCAGAACCAGATCACCGATCCCGGCAATTCCGGCAAACGTGCGCGGATTGGCGCCAAGCTTCAGACCCAATCTTCGAATTTCCGTCAATCCCCTGGTGATAAGGGCTGCCCTGGTATTTAGCCCCAATCCGAGACCTTCTATAATTCCGGCAGCGATGGCAATGACATTTTTAACCGCACCTCCCATCTCAACACCGACCATATCCTCGTTGGTGTAAACCCTGAAATATGGGGTCGCAAATACATGCTGAACAAGAGCGGCCACTTTCAGGTTTTTGGATGCGACGGCGACAACCGTGGGCACCTGTTGAACGACTTCCCGGGCAAAACTCGGTCCTGAAAGGACTGCAAAAACATCTTCGTCCCTTTCACAAAGGATTTCTCTTAAGACGCCCGACATGGTTAAGTGAGTTTGGGTTTCAATCCCCTTGGAGGCCGACACGATGATCGTTTCTTTCAAAATATGCTCGCGGATCTGATGAGCTGTCTCACGCATCACATGAGACGGGACCACCACCACTACAAGATCTTTGCCCTTGACGACGCCTTTCATATCGTTTGAAGGAAAAATACGATCTGAAAGGGGCACGCCGGGAAGAAATGCTTTGTTCTCTTTTAATGATTCGATCTGGTCTTTGACATCCTTTTCAAACACCCAAAGGTCTGTCTTAAAACCTTTAAGTGCCAGAAGGTTTGCCAGAGCGGTACCCCAGCTGCCGGCGCCGACGACGCCGATATTCATTTTTGTGATATCTATTTGGTTGTTCACAGGCATATCCATTTATCATTCATCCAAATAATCGTCCTTTTCCGCCAGCCGCGCGACACCGGCAACTTTTTCCCCCTGTGCCATCCCGATAAGCTTTACCCCCTGGGTATTGCGGCTGATGATTGAAATACCGCCGACAGATATCCGGATCAGTTTCCCGGCATCGGTCATGAGCATCAAATCATCTTGCTCATCAACCAGGAGAATGGCAACAACCTGTCCGTTTCGCTCACTGGTTTTAATGGTGATAACACCTTTGCCGCCGCGTCTTTGCAAAGGATATTCATCAATAGAGGTCCTCTTCCCATAACCGTTTTCAGTGGCTGCGAACAGGGTTTGGCCATGACTTAAAACTTCCATCCCGACAATTCGGTCATTTTTGCTGAGCTTAAGCCCTCGAACGCCTCTGGCAACACGACCGCTGGGACGGACATCGGATTCATGAAACCGAATGGATTTACCCGTAGCCGAACCCAAAAATACGTTCATGGTCCCATCGGTAATCCGTGTCGCAATCAACTCATCGCCCGGAACCAGATTCAAAGCGATAATACCGCCGACTCTGGGTCTGGAATACGCCATAAGATCCGTTTTTTTGACCAGGCCGTTTGCCGTGGCCATTATAATATGATAACCCGGTTCGAACTTGGGAACCGCAAGAACCGTCGCCAGTTTTTCATCTTTACTCAGGTTCAGAAGATTGACGATGGCTTTTCCGCGGCTGGCGCGTCCGGCCTGGGGAATGTCATAGACCTTGCACCAGTAGACGCGACCCAGATTGGTGAAAAAGAGAAAGGTGTGGTGGGTGGAGGCGACAAAAAGAAGTGAAACAAAATCTTCATCCTTAACGCCCATGGCCACCTTTCCTTTACCGCCCCGCTGCTGCTTTTTATAAAGGGTAATCGGATTCCGCTTGATATAACCGCTTTCTGAGATGGTTACAACCATATCCTCTTCAACAATCATATCTTCCATGGTAATTTCTTTTGTTGACTCCACGATTTCCGACCGTCGATCATCGCCAAACTCCTGCTGAATATTTGTCAATTCCTCTTTAATTATATTTTCTACAATTCGTTCGCTGCCGAGAATTTCTCTGTACCATGCAATATCTTTAATAATGCTTTTATATTCTTCAAGTATCTTTTCCTGTTCGAGACCCGTGAGCCGCTGCAGCCGCATATCGAGAATGGCCTGAGCCTGAATATCCGTCAGGTTGAAATTCTGAATCAGGCCTGTCTTTGCTTCCGCGGGTGTTTTTGATTCACGAATCAGAAAAACGATGTCGTCGAGATTTTCCAAAGCGGTTTTTAAACCTTCCAATACATGGGCCCGGGCTTCAGCTTTTTTCAGGTCGTAACGCGTTCTCCGAACGATGATCTCTTTGCGGTGATATATAAAATACTCAATAATTTCTTTTAAGTTTAGAAGCTTCGGCTGGTTATTCACAACAGCAAGAAAGATAATGCCGAAGCTGTTCTCCATCTGTGTATGTTTATAAAGCTGATTGACAATCACCTCCGCCACCTGGTCTCTTTTTAGCCCGATGGCGATCCGCATTCCTTCTCGATCCGATTCATCCCTTACGTAACTGATGCCTTCGATTTGCTTCAGTTTCATCAGATTGGCGATTTTTTCGATCAGTTTCGCCTTATTAACCTGGTAAGGAAGCTCCGTAACGACAATCGTTTCTTTTCCGGTCCGTTTGTCTTTTTCGATCAGTGCCCGGGCTCGAATTCTGATGATGCCCCGACCGGTTTTATAGGCGTCATGAATTCCCTTGCGGCCATAAATAATTCCGGCTGTCGGAAAATCAGGTCCCGGAATAAAGTCAAGAAGTTTTTCAAAAGGAAGATCGGGATTGTCGAGAATGGCTTTAACCGCTTCAATAATCTCGAAAAGATTATGCGGTGGAATATTGGTCGCCATACCCACGGCTATGCCGGAAGAACCGTTGATCAAAAGATTGGGAACCCTGGCTGGAAGCAATGTGGGTTCTGTCATTGTTTCGTCGTAATTGGGAACAAAATCAATGGTCTCCTTTTCCAAATCTTCAAGCATTTCATGGGCCATACGCGTCATTCTGATTTCCGTATAACGCATGGCTGCCGGAGGGTCACCGTCTACTGAACCAAAATTGCCCTGCCCGTCTATCAAAGGATATCTTAAAGAAAAATCCTGAGCCATTCGTACAATGGTATCGTAGACAGCGGTGTCGCCGTGAGGGTGATATTTACCGATGACATCACCGACAATTCGGGCAGATTTCTTGTAGGGCTTATTCCAGTCATTTTTCAACTCCCGCATTGCAAAAAGAATACGGCGGTGGACCGGTTTCAGACCGTCACGGACATCGGGAAGCGCTCTGCCGATGATGACGCTCATGGCGTAATCGAGATAAGATTGTCTCATCTCGGTTTCAATACTGATTTGGGGCAATTTTTCGGGAATCAACATATTTCTCTCATCTAATGGGTTAAAGGTTTCTTTTATTTAATCTTAAGAAGTTTATAGATTAAAGCATCTTATGTGTCAAATAAAAGCCGTTATTTTATGAGGTTAAATAAAAATTTGGGCGGGTGACTCGAGTCCAAAGTTTTGCTCATAAACGAAGCGCAAAACAGATCCCGTCTTTTTCAGGTGAATGAAGCGGCAAAAATGAAAAAAGACTCACCAATCTGAATGCTTTTGAAGCGTATATCGAAGCGTTGAAAGGATCGGCGTCTTCAAACCCGACATTATCGGCAATAAGCAACCCGTTTTCCCGCAGAAGACGGCGGCAATGCGGTAATGCCCTGTTGTAGTCAACTTTGTCGATATCCATAAAAATCAAGTCAAAGGGCGCCGGAATGGTTTCCATGAGTTCGATGGCATCACCCACCCGAATTTCAATCTGCTTTTCAAATCCGGCCCGCTGAACGTTCTGTTGAGCCCTTTGGGCCATTGTCGCATCATTTTCTATGGTGATCAAATGTCCCTTTAAACTTTCAAATGCCTCTGAAAGGAAAATCGCGCTGTACCCTATTGCCGTGCCGAGTTCCAGAATTTTTTCAGCCCGGATACTTCTCGCCAGAATGAATAGGAGTTCACCCACCACAGGTCCGATAATGGGAATATCCTCTTGATAGGCTTTTTCTTCCAATTCCTTCAGCAATGCACTTCTTGGCGGAATAAACTGTCTAAAATAGGTTTCCGGGTTTTCTATGATTGGGGGCATGCCGCCACTCCTTGTTAAAAATTCGTTTGGACGCGTTTTAAAACATGAATTCGATGGCCTAAGTTTTTTGATAAGTGCCGGTTTCGGGAGTCAGTTGAAAAACATCACCCGGTTCGCTGAGAATTTTGGAAGAACCGGCTTCAAATTGAAGAAACAATTTTTCCCTTTCCCCGTCCATTTCAGGGACATTGTTTTTCCAGTTGAAGATTCGGCAGGTGTCCGACATATCAGTGGGCAGCGAACACCGGATAAAGGGCATCAGGGGGTCGCCGACAATCGATTTGTAATTGAGCATCATGGCTTCATCCACGGGAAATTGATCAAACTCATAAAGCTGAATTAGATAAATGGCACAATCGCCTTGAAAAAAATCCTTGGTCTCTCGATATTTGACGATCCGATCTCTGAACTTTAAAAACGCCAGGTATGGATTCACCGCTTCGACAATCAAACTGAATTCACCATGACGCCTCTCCTTTTCCAGTGTTTCTTCCTGATTGGTAGAGTGAACAAAGTTTCCAATAAAATACATTCGCGTTCCTCCTCTCGTAGCGTTGGATGCAATGAATTTAACTATTGTCCATCCATAAATGGTCTTTTTGCCCAATCTCTGCGTTATGCTCAAAAAATAATCCTCGGAATATCAACTATATGCCTGCGGTTATTTTTTTCGCATGCCTTGATCTTGAACAAAAATCCTCATTTATGGATGGACACTAACTAATACCATACTTCAAACGGTTCAACAACCTCATATCCTATTTCAGATGGGATTGCCGCAAATTTAGCACCCGAGATTTTATCTTGACAATGTCAAAATACGTTCATATCGGAAACTGAAACCCGGCGAAGTCCTGCATGTGGATACCGGATGTATCGTTGCTCTGGAGCAAAGCGTTCAATTCAAAATCGAGCAGGCGGGAAATATCAAGACAGCCCTGTTCGGGGGTGAAGGGCTCTTTTTTGCAACCCTCCGCGGTCCGGGAAGAATCTGGCTTCAGTCATTGCCCTTTTCACGATTGGCAGGCAGGATGCTCCAGGCCGCTCCGGAAAGAGGCGGCGGGAAAGGCGAAGGCTCTATCCTGGGCCCCCTGGGTGGTTTATTCGGCGGAGATTGATGAGTAGAAAGCCTGGCCACAGGGCCAGGGTTTCTATACTGTACTAAGCGCCAACCAGTGGAAAAATCTTTTGTTTGATTGTGGCGACCACAGATTCGGCCAGTTGACGTGCATGTCCGGAGACGGTAGTGTCAATTTTTCGAGGAGGATCCGACAGTGTGGTGATGTTCCCCAGCGCCATCCGGTGTGCGTTGACAAAGGCTTCCGGCAAGGCATCGGGAATGTCTGTTCCTTTCATGACGGCCCATGCCCCGGTCCAGGCCCGGGCAACATTCATGATATTGTACCCGCCGCCGCCCAAAGCCACCCATTTTCGATTCCAGGATTTTATTTCCCGAATCAGCTCAAAGAAGCCGTTGACGGTCAGGTCGAGGGCGGCCAGGGGATCCGTACTGAGGGTGTCCGCCCCGAGCTGCGTCATGAGTATATCGGGATCAAATGCACGGACAAGGGGCGGCACCACCTCCATAAAAGCCCAGAGATAAACATCATCTCCGGTTCCGGGTGCCAGCGGGACATTGACCGCGTAACCACGGCCCGGTCCCTCTCCCATTTCATCCGGAAATCCGGTACCGGGAAAAAGGGTGTGACCGTGCTGATGAAGCGAAATGGTCAGCACTTGATCCGTATGATAAAATGCGTCCTGGACCCCGTCGCCATGGTGAACATCAATGTCCAGATAAACCACGCGCAATCCATCTTCGATCATCCGGGCAATGCCTATGGCAGGATCATTCAGATAGCAGAATCCGGACGCCCTGCTGCGCATGGCATGGTGTAACCCCCCCGCGATATTAAAGGCGATCTGCCGGCCATTCTCTCTAACCTGGCGAATGCTTTCCAGCGTTGCTCCGGTCACCATTAAGGACCAGTCGTACACACCGGAAAAAACCGGATTGTCTCCGCTGCCCAATCCGTATTCCCAGGCTTTTGGAGGCACTTGGCCGCTATTGGCGGCCTTGAGGATATCGAGATATTCTTGAGAATGGATGCGAAGCAAGTCCTGCTCATCAGCCATTTGGGCTTCGATCCAGGGGACATCCGACGGCCGACACAACCCATATGCCTTGATCAGGTCCATCGTCAGTTGTAGCCGCTCCACTTTCAATGGATGATACGACCCGTAACTGTGACGCCCGAACGCTTTATTAAAGACCAGAACCGCTTTTTCACGCTCCTCCACGACGCCCTCCTTTGGTTTTATAGCATAGAGCATGGGGCATAGAACAGAAGGAAATCGATGGACGATGGACGAATGAAAACAGATGACAGACGACGGACGATAAAGCTCTTTTGGGTTGTTTAATTGGTTCTGTTGGTTTTATTGGTTGGATTGCTTGAGCCGTCAGCTTCCAGCCTTGAGCCTTTCGTCCCTCGTTCATCGCCTTGCTCTTCCGACTTCTCGTATGAAACTAGGCTCGCCGAAGTTTTTTTTTGATCAAACGGGGTGCTTCGGCACGCAGCGGCGGGGCTGACTTCTGTCCTCTCTCCTCCCTCGTCCGTCATCTGTCGTCCGTCATCTGTCATCCATCGCCCCTTGCCCTTGCCTCCAACCTCAAGGGAACGAAGTTTCCGGTCCACTACCCTCCAACGGCCGAAGGCCCTGCCTCTTTCCTCTTTCCTGGTATCAACTACATCGTTTTCAAATACTCCCGGATCATCAAAGCCACAGTGGCGCCCTCACCTGCCGCGCTGGCCACTTGCTTGGTGCTTTGGTCCCGCACATCGCCCGCTGCGAAAATGCCAGGAACGCTCGTTTCCAATAAGTAAGGCTCACGGTCAACATCATCTTTGGGCCATTGATCATGATGCAGCAGGTCATGCCCTGTAACGATAAAGCCCCATGGATCCAGAACAACGCCGCTTGCCTCCAGGAATCCGGTATTCGGGGTCAGACCGATAAAAATAAATGCGCCTTCAACCGGCAATAACTCCTCCGCACCGCTTTGGTTGTTTATCAATCGGATTTCGGAAAGCTTGCTGTCCTTACCGATGAATTCCTTTACTTCGGTATGCCAGCGAACATCGATTCTCGGGTGACTGAAAACGCTTTCCTGGATGATCTTGGTGGCCTTGAATTGACCGCCGCGTACCAATATGGTGACATGTTCGGCGAACTTGGTGAGAAGCAGACTTTCTTCGGCCGCGCTGTTGCCGCCGCCAACAACGGCAAGCCGTTTGCCTTTGTAAAAGGGTCCGTCGCAGGTGGCACAAAAATGCACGCCGGCGCCAATGTACTCGTTTTCTCCTGAAACGTTCAAACGCTTATATCGACTGCCGGTGGTAATCAGCAGCGCACGGGCGCTGTATGTCTTGCCGTCGGTGGTTTTTACGCAGGGGTAATTGTGATGGCGCCGCAATTCTAAAACCTCCTGGGCTTGAAGCAACTCCACGCCGAACCGTTCCGCTTGGGACCTCAGTCTGTTAGAAAACTCAATGCCGGACACGCCGTCAGGAAATCCGGGAAAGTTCTCCAGTTTTTCGGTGCCGGCAGCCTGTCCGCCGAAAGCGGCACGTTCGATCACCAAGGTGTCGATATATTCCCGGGCGGTGTAAAGGGCGGCCGTAAGTCCCGCGGGTCCCCCGCCCAGTATGAGCAAATCATAATGACTGCGACTGGCCGAAGTCTTCAACCCCAACTTGCTTGCCAGCTCGGCATTACTCGGCTCCACCAGAAACGATCCGTCGGCAAAAACCATTGTGGGGATAATCCGCTTTCCGTTGTTTGTCCTGATCACGAATTCTTCGGCCTCTTTGTCGGCCTCGATGTCCACCCATGCATAAGGTATCTGGTGTTCTCCCAAAAATTGCTTGCTTTGACGGCAATCCGGGCACCAATGAGCACCGTAAATCGTAATTTCGGGCTTTTCCATGATTATCCTCCAGGCTGTCGCCTGCGCGGGCGTTAGGATAGAGGAGCGCTTCGCTTTAGGCTTGAGGCAAAAACCTTTTCTGCCTCCAACCTCAAGGGAACGAAGTCCCCGATCCTCCAACGGCCGCAGGCCCTGCCTCTTTTCTATTTCCTCTTTCCTGTCATCCGCCCTCCGTCATCTGTCCTCTGGTTCTTCGCCTTCCGGCCTTCTGACCTTCTCATCTTCTTACCTTCTATCCCTTAGCCCTCCGACCTCTGATCTCCGACCCCCGGCTCTTTGCCCTCTGCCCCATGCTCTCTGCCTCTTTCCACTTTCTCCACGTAAAAAAGCGTCGCCCCGACCGGCGCATAGGACAGAAAAACGATATTTAATATGGGAATCAGGAACCACAGCCCGAATCCCAGATGAAATCCGAGATGTTTTAGCAAGAATTTAAACCGGTCTCCAAAGGATTCATACCGTCTTGCAGGAATCAGGTCTGTATTGTCCCAGGCCAAAAATATACCGGCGGTAAGCGCTGATATAACCGTCAGAACGGGCGAAAGCGGTGTCAGCCATCCCACCACCATGAGCATCAGGGCAATAATTACCGGGATAAAAGTTCTGGGGATTTCCTGGCTGAGCAGATAGAAAAAATACTTGAACCAGGACATGCGTTCAACTTCTTTTTCCCGGCCCGTAACTTTCTGTTCGGTAATCCTGGACATGGCGTCCATAATGAGGACGCTGAACAGGACCTGGGCAACGAGAAATGCGAGCACCGCTGAAATTCCCGTGAGCAGCAGGGTCAACAACCAGGAAACAATATACCACAACCAGACGATCCAGTTGCTTTCCGGTTTTGACCATAAAAGCCCCAGAATTTCACTATGGTACTTGAGGATGAGACTTGCCGATACAACGGTGATCAATACGATCGCGATAAATCGAACCAGTCCTAAAAACAGTAGCTTCGGTGTTTTCAGGCCGAGTTTCAGCCCCTTGTAATTATACGCAATGCCGCTGAGAAAGTTCATGGACGTTATTCTTTATCGGTTTATGGTTATTGTACGGCATCGAAATGGCAATGAAGAATTTCCTGGAACATATGATAGTCGGCGATAGCTTCTTTTTGGGCTGAATCACGGGTGGTATTCATATCGTTGTAATGTTCAAAGACCATATCGACCAGGGACGAATCCAGCTCACCGGCATTCACCATGGATTGCAACGCCGCTTTGGCATTCTCAGGATCCATGCCTTTTCGATAGGGCCGATTTTCCGTCAATGCCGTAAACACATCGGCAACCGCCATAATTCTTGCGCCCAGGGGCAATTCATCAGAGGTCAGTCCAAAGGGATAGCCTGTGCCGTTGAGCCGTTCCTGATGCAATGTCCCCCAGAAACCCGCGATTCTTAAGGTTTCAAAAGGCTCGAGAACCTGATATGTATGATAAACGTGGGACTTCATGATAAAACGTTCTTTGTATGAAAGTGTATCCTGTTTTTCAAGAATCTGGGGAGGAATGGCAAGCTTTCCGAGATCATGCAAAAAAGCGGCAATTTCAATAAGCCGTCGTTCATGTTTTGAAAAACCCGATAATCTCGACAACTCCACAGCCACCGCCGCTACGCCTCTTGAATGCGCTGCGATAAACCGGCTTTTAAAACCGATCAGCCGGTCTATCAGTTTCGAAAAACCGACCATTTCCTCGTTGGAGAGTTCCTTTTCTTCGTATAGAACCGTCCGTTTTAAAACGGTTTCAAGGGACTCCGACACCACATCCAACCAAATATTTTCTTTTTTGGCCATATTTTTGAAAGCGTCGACATGTTCAGGGACAAAAACATCGCCTTTTTGCACTGAGATCTCGTTGCAGATACGTTGCACCTGGCTCAGGACCGGCATTTTCCTGGATATTTTAACTGCCACTCTATCCGCCAAATGAATCATATGGCTGCTATCGGAGACGGCTTCACCTTTATGGAAGGCACCTTCTCCATTTTTCCAGGGTACATGGTGGAATTTTACCAATCCGGAAATATTCGAAAAGGGTTTAAATTTTTCGAGAATAAGACCGCCGGCTATGGAATGTTCATCGGGATTTTTTTCTTCGAATTCTTTTAGATCCAGCCGGCCGTTAAGCGATAACGCTCCGATATCATGCAATGCGCCGGCCATAAAAAGCTCAAATCTTCGATCAACCGACAATTTAAGCTCCTCACCCAACCGATAGGCTAAATAGGCGACCTGCCAATGGTGATTTCCAACCGCTGGATTCATCAAGTCGACTATCCGGGCGATGGACGCCACCATGTCGAAGATATTAAACCGGATCTTTTCGGCGGTCATGTTTCCCTCATCCATTTTTCTGTTGCTGATTCGAATACTTCACTTTCAGTTTGGCATCGATGAGCTGATCATGGGAAATACGCAATAAATTCTTCATCTTATTCATCAGATATTGTTCATACTGATCCATTTTTCCATCGACATAGACGACGCGCCACAGGGTTTCGATAATTTCCATTTTCTCTTCATTGGAATAATTCTCGTTGATCAGCCGGGCAAATTGCCATAAATCGACACTCTCTTCCAGTTGCTTTTCAGCTTCTGCAATCAGGGCATCGGCATGTTCTGTCGATAGCCCGTATTTTTCTTTTAATATCGCAAGAATGGCCGCCATTTCGTCCTGGGTGAATGTTTGGTCAATTCGTGCGATTTCCACCAGCAACGCGCAGGTGGCCACAAGGATGTCATGACCGTTTTCCTCAATGGCCTCATCATCCCCTTTTTCTGCTTTACTAAAAAAATGCTTTACCATATCGAACATCTCGATTTCTCCTAACACGATCCAAAGTGGTCAAGCCAAAAACGGGATTTTTTGGAATTATTTTATGACACGAAAAAAAATAAATGGCAAGTTTTGCACTCAAATTTTTATGAAGTCGCACCACCGGATCGTATTTCTCCCAGTGTCAGACGTAAAAAATCATTATAATGTCTTTTCAAGCAAATTTCCCGTCTTGATTCTATATAAATCGTACTTATTGTGTAATATAATCACTCAAAGCGCAAAGTTAAATCTATTAGACCTATTAAACGAACATAACGATCCCAAAGCTCCTATCCATTTAATCAATTAACTATTCAACCAATCAACCAATTGTCGTGAACTTTTGAACCTTG
>Ga0210077_1000107_pt1 | contig 42245 bp, 41 predicted proteins | sample RushMan_CattailN_5_FD_185556 | JGI IMG/M metagenome (GOLD analysis project Ga0210077, IMG submission 185556) | Wetland microbial communities from San Francisco Bay, California, USA, that impact long-term carbon sequestration -... | ecosystem: Environmental > Aquatic > Marine > Wetlands ...
GGGTGCAGCCGCTACATCAGCAAATGGTACGAGAAAGCCTTCAGGCTTGAGTGCCAAGCCATCACGAAGTGCCGCATGGAATGGGGTCTCAAAAACGTGTGGGTGATGCTTCCGATGGTGCGCACGGTCTGGGAAGCCCAGAAAGTTCTAGAAATCATGAAGCAGGAAGGCTTGGAACGGTCACGCGACTTCAAAGTTTGGTTCATGGCTGAAACCCCATCAATAGCCATAATGGCAGACGAATTCTCCAAGCTCGTAGACGGCTTCTCCATAGGCTCAAACGATATGACACAGGGCATCCTGATGATTGACCGAGACTCTGAACGGCTGGGTCAGATGGGCTACTTCGATGAGCGTGACCCCGCAGTCAAGCGGATAATCGCCCACCTCATTAAAGTGGCGCATGAGAACGGCTGTACAGTTTCCATCTGCGGTGAAGGACCATCGAACCTGCCAGACTTCGCAGAGTTTCTAGTCCGCGCGGGAATCGACAGCATATCCGTAAACAACGACGCGGTGTCAGCAACGAAAAGCCTGGTGGCTAGCATAGAGCAGAAGATTGTTCTTGAACGCCTCGCTGAGCAGGCAGCAATCGCCGCTGGGCGCCCGCTGAAGAAGCCAACTCCCGACTGGGAATGGTGTCCGTAGCAAACGGAATAGCGAAATAGTGCCGAAAGTGCCTTCTTTTCTTTTCACTTCACTTTCCAATTACTCTATGCAGGTGTGTGCGTATGAAAGGATTTGATTTTGAAGAGGAGCGAATCAAACAGGAAATAGCGAAACTCAGTGCAAAGCGGGTTCTGCTTCAGCTGCCTGAAGGGTTAAAGCCTGAAGCGCCGCGGTTGGCGAAGGTTGTGGAAACGGCTGGTGCCCTCCCAATAGTCTCGGCTGACCCGTGCTACGGCGCTTGTGACTTGGCGACCGCTGACGCGGAAAGTTTAGGCGTGGACCTAATCATACATTTCGGGCACGCTAAGATGGTGAAGCATGAGGCGGTGCCCACTGTTTACGTTGAAGCGCGGGCAACCGTGACCGTTGACGAGGCTGTCGAGGCATCATTTCCGCTGCTTGGCAAATGGAGCGAAATCGGCTTGGCGACAACGGTGCAGCACTTGCAGACTCTCGCGGGCGCCAGAGAACTTCTCGTTCGCGCAGGAAAAACCGTGGTGATAGGTGACGCTGGACGCCTCAGCTACGCGGGGCAGGTGACCGGCTGCGACTACAGCAACGTCAAATCCGTCGCCAACGACGTTGAAGCTTTCCTCTTCATCGGTGGCGGTCGCTTCCACGCTTTAGGCATCGCGCTAAGCACGGCTAAACCCACCATAATCGCGGACCCATACGACAATCGAGCATATTCGGTAGATGATGAAGCTCAGAAAGTCCTCAAGCAGCGTTGGGTGTGCATCGAAGAAGCGGGTCACGCCAAAACCTTCGGCGTCCTTGTGGGCTTGAAGCTTGGGCAGAAACGCCTTGATGAAGCCATAGCAGTCAAGGAAAACGCTGAGAAAAACGGGAAAACCGCTGTTCTCTTAGCAGTGAGGGAGGTTGTTCCCGAAGCGCTGCTCGAGTTTCCCACTGTTGACGCTTACGTGAACACTGCTTGTCCGCGGATTTCGATGGAGGCTCCTTCAAAATTCTCCAAGCCCGTGCTGACGGTGAACGAGTTTAAGGTGGTTTCCGGCGATTTTTCATGGGAGAACCTGCTCAAAAAAGGCTTGTTCGAAAGCTAGACCTGGAACGATTCCTGTCTCAGGTTCCGCCGCATCCTTCGCCTCAGGCTATCCTCGAGCAGTACCTGGTTTCGGAAGCGGTTGCCGCCACGATGCTTTACTTGGCCGCTTACATGAACGATGACATTGCCGGCAAGGCTGTCTTGGACTTGGGTTGCGGCACCGGTCGCCTTGCGCTGGGCGCTGCCTTTTTGGGGGCGCGAAGTGTTGTGGGTGTCGACATCGATAAGGTGGCAGTGAGGTCTGCATGGATAAGCTCGGCGAAATTAGGGTTACGAGACAGGGTTCAATGGGTGGTCGCCGACATAAACGCAGTTGCGGGGAAGTTTGATACGGTTCTTCAGAATCCCCCGTTCGGCGTACAGAAACGCGCTGCTGACCGCAAGTTTTTGGAGAAAGCTCTGGAAGTCGGCGCCAAGGTTTACTCGCTTCATAATCACTCCAGCATGGACAGCCAACTGGTCAAGCAGCTTAAGGCGGATAAGGGTGGTTTGCTGCGGGCTGCGCCCTCGCCTTTTTTGGAGCGGTTCGTGGAGACCCATGGCGGTTCGGTTGAGGCGGTTTACGCATTGTTAATGACTATTCCGAGGATGTTTGATTTTCACACTGAAGCTCGGCATGATTTTGTCGTTGACCTTTACGTCTTAAAAGGAAGGCGCGCCCAGTCTTGAGTGGTTCCTTTTCGCAGGGTTTTTTGGGTTCTGTTAATCAAAAGGTTTATTGCGCAGCATAGAAACTTACAGATATACCCATTTAGCGAAACGTCTCTATCGCTTATATTTCACCATAAAGGGAAAAACACATGAGTTTAAAATCAACCGAACAGAAAAGCGGCCACTTAGTTTTACCTGGAGAACGGCTCGGCGTCATCGAAGAATACATTCCAGACTCCGGAACATACGTCAAAGACGGCGTGATCTACTCCAAGATTGTCGGTCGCGCACTGATGGATTTACTGAACAAAAAAGTCTCCGTTTACCCGCTGGTCCATGGAGTCACCGTTCCAAAAGTCAAAGACACCGTGATGGGGCAGGTCGGCAACGCACAGTCGGACAATGTTCTGGTTCGAATATTCAAGATAGGTCCCAACAAGCTTTCAGGCGTTTTCACAGGCATTCTCCACATATCCGACGTGGAGGAAAGGTACGTGAAATCCATGAATGATGTGTGCAAGCCAGGCGACATTATACGAGCTAACGTCATAAGCGACAAGAACCAGATTTACCACTTATCCACATCCAACAATGACTTAGGCGTGGTATACGGCTTTTGCTCTCGATGCGGAAACCTGCTCGAGCAGAAGCGTCACGAGATGCAGTGCACGAAATGCGGCAACATTGAAAATCGCAAGACTGCCTCGGATTATGGCAAAGAGGAGTTATAAAAGTTGAAAGTTAAAGTCTTGAAAAAGTCAGGCAATGAGCTTCGAATCGAAATTGATGGTTCAAGTCACGGTTTCTGCAACCTGCTGCAGAAGAAGCTTCTAGAGGACCCCATTGTGGACATGGCAGGCTACGACATACCCCATCCGTTGGCGTCGAATCCTGTGATTTACGTCAGGATGAAGGGCAAAGCCAAACCTGAAGTGGCGTTAAGGAAGGCTGCGGAGAAAGCGAAAGAAGCCAACGAAGCCTTCAGCAAAGAACTGAATAAGGCACTTAAAGCATGATTTTTTGCTTCAGCGCATGAAGTGGCTGCACTTTTTTCCGTGGTCCTTCATGGGCTTCGGTAAGCTTATAACCTGTCTGGCACAACTCCTTTTTACCGTGAAGCCGTTTTGAAACCCAAGGGTTTTCGTGTTATCAAGCCTGAAATCCGTGTTTTAGGAGTGGACGACGGACAGTTTGTTCCTCACGTTCCGGGTCAGGTGCTGGTTGTGGGTGTTGTTTTTCGAGGCGGCTACTGGCTTGACGGCGTCATGCATACGAAAATAGCTGTGGACGGTTTCGACGCCACCGACAAAATCGCTTCCATGATAACAAGTTCCCCTCATTGTAAACAACTGCGCGTGGTGATGCTGAACGGGATAACATTTGCTGGCTTCAACGTGGTGGACATTAAGGCGCTTAACAAGGCGACAAATCTTCCCGTAATCACGGTAACCCGAGACAAACCTGATTTGGATGAAATTCATGAGGCGCTGCAGAATTTGCCTGAGAGCGAGCGGCGGTGGAATCTGGTTCTTGACGCGGGCGAGCCTTCCTCTTTGTCCACGAGGAACGCGGAGGAGACGGTTTACGTTCAAACCGCTGGGATTAGCATGGAAGACGCGGAGAAAATTGTCCGGTTAACGTCAACTCGAAGCAGCGTTCCTGAACCTTTACGGGTCGCGCACCTCATAGCCTCCGGAATCGCTCGCCCCTGAGCCTCTGACATGGAAAAAGTTTAATAGCCTCCAAGCCAAGGAATCCCCAAACGTATAACGGAGTGGCGAAGTGTGGAATTTTGCCCTAAATGCGGTACTCGTCTTGAGCCCAAGAAAACCAAGGCAGGAAAAGAGTCCGAAGTGGCGCTTGTCTGCCCTAAATGCGGGTACAAGAAGCAGGAGCACGGCAAGAAGATTGACACCAAAGTCGGCAAAGTCATACAGCATAATCCGCAGCAGTTCGTAGCCGTGATTGGCAAGGAGGAACAGAAACTGCGGACGCTGCCAACCGTGCGAATCGAATGCCCCAAATGCGGCAACAACACAGCTTACGTTTGGCAAGTGCAGACTCGCGGCTCAGATGAATCATCAACGCAGTTTCTGCGATGCACGAAATGCAGTTACACGTTCAGAGAATACAGCTAAGCACCGCAACTGTCAAGCATGGTTCCGGTTTAAACTCACGATAACTGTAGTTATCGGATTCTTCTTTCTTTTCTCCTTTAATTTGCGAATCCAGAGCCCCAGCAAACCCCACTCCTTTCCAGAACTCAATAGCCCAAAGTCTGGTTCCGCACCCGTTGTCCAATTGTTTTTGCCTTTAAATAAGGGAGGGGGTACTCGTCCCGAGCGACAGAGCTTTCAGGATATAATAGTTCCTTTATATAAGGGGGTATAGACTGCTCCGAGCGCAACAGTGCTTAACAAAAAAGGTTGAGGCTTGATTAATAGGTTTTGCAAAACGCTCTGCGCAAGCGAGTCTAAACCGGGAGGAAATACAAGCGCGTAACTAGGATAATGGGCAAGCTCAGCAGGATGCACAGTATAACAGCCATGTTCCGAAGCCGCAACGCAAGCAAAATCTTGTCCGGGGTCAGCTGCTCCAACGCATCGCCGAGAACGTACTGTCCAGGCTTCTCCAACTGCACTCGCAGGGCTCCAGCCATGGCTGCCATGGGCCAACCGTGGTTGCGGCTGGGCGTTTTCTGGTGATCTCTGCGGGCAACAGCCCACGCGTTCCTGTAGTCTTTGCCGAGAACCGCTGCCGCCGCTATTATCAAGATGCCTGTTAGCCGTGAGGGGATGTAGTTTACTACGTGGTCGAGGTTAGCGCTGAACCAGCCCATGTGCAAGTGTTCGGGGTCTTTGAAGCCCACCATGCCGTCGAGCGTGTTGACCGCGCGGAAGGCGATGGCGCCTGTGACGCCGAAAAGGGCGAAAGCGAGGATTGGGCTGAGCTTGAAGTCTATGAGGTTCTCCGCCATGGACTCGATGACCGCTGAGCTTATCTGGGCGCCGTTCAGGTCTTTGCTGTCTCTCCTGCTGAAGTGCGAATATTTTTTCGCTTCTGTCAAGTCGTTTTGCTGGATGGCTTTGGCTGCTGCTTTCGCCCAGTCCGTTTCCAGCTTAATGCAGATAGTGAGCTTGAGGAGGATGACGCCGAAGAAAGCGTAAACGAAGACGCTGACCAGCGTGTAAAGCGCCCACAATCCGAGGTAAACGGGAACCGCGAACGCGGCAATAACCGTCAACGCCAAAAGCACCCCGAGGAACTTGGCTGTCTGCGGGTCTGGGCTTTTGAAGTGCGGCTCCAGCGCCTTGGTGAATTTGCCCATCAGCACGGTTGGGTGCAGCTTGAACGCGGTTTTCTTAGGATAATTCGGTGAGGGGTCGCCGAGGATCAGGTCTAGGAGTATGGCTAACACGAGAACGGCGACGGCGAGCAGCACGGTTAAGATTCGGGTTCACCCTTGAAGACAGTTAACATCTCTGAGGGCGGTGGAAAATTTATCTGTATCGATTAATCAGCTTTTTCAGAAAAATCGCTCATGCAACTGGCATTGCTTAGGTGTACTAGCGCTCGGGACAGTCTATAGCCCCCTTATATATAGAAACTATATATAGTTGGCAGGGGCGGAAAATTGAAGGGTTTGGTTTTGTCAGAGTTAGGTTTAAAACATCCCTTGCTTCATACTCGCATGTTAAGACATTAACTGATGATAGAGAGGAGCGGTAACGTACAAGCCTTTAGAGGTCATGGGTCCCGAGCATGAGTTTTCTCTTGTTAACGAAGAACTGAAGCCCTTGCCCATCGTGGATCAGGTCATCAAAGACTTCAGCGGGAAAATCACCAACTTCGTGGAGCTGCCAACCTTCACATTCGGCAAAGAACTCCAGCTGCACGTGATGGAGATAAAGGCTAACGAACCCTTCAAATCGCCCTTGCAGTTTGAGGAAACCATGCAGGGCGCCGTGGACACTCTGACTGGCTTCGTGCGGAAAAAATACCGCGCAAGCCTTTTGGGAACGGGCATGCACCCGCTGCTCAGGCTGGATGAAACCCGCGTTTGGCCGCACCGCCACAGGAAAATCTACGAAGAATACGGCAAAGTCTTCAACCTAAAACAGCACGGTTGGCTGAACATCCAGAGCTTCCACCTCAACCTGCCATACGCCCGAGAGAAAACCGGCGTCAAACTGCACAACCAGCTCGCTTGCTTATGCGCTTACCTTCCCGCTGTCTCCGCGTCTTCACCCATTTATGAGGGCGCAGAAGGTCCAAACGTGGATAACAGGCTGAATTTTTACAGGCTGAACCAGCGGGAAATTCCTTCTGTGACTGGTGATGTCATTCCCGAAGAAGTTGTCTCGTTTGAACAGTATCGGCAAGAAGTTATTGGGCGATACTCGCGGGACTTAGCGGACGCTGGAATCGGCAAAACGCTCCTCTTCAAGGAATGGGTGAACTCGCGCGGCATAATCTTCAGGTTTGACAGGTCCGCCCTCGAAGTGCGAGTGATGGATGAACAAGAATGCGTTAAATCCGACTTGGCGCTAAGCTGCTTTGTCCGCGCCGCGCTCCGTGGCTTGCTTGCCGAGGACGCGGAGCCTTTGCCGCATCAACTTCTAGTCGAAGACTATAACGCCGTAGTGAGAGACGGATTAAACGCTAAAGTCCAGCATCCCGATGGCGACACGGCGCGGCAGGTGTGCCAGCACCTCTACCGCTTGGCTGTGGAAAACGCGAGCGAGGAAGAGGCGAAGTACCTTTGGATAGTGAAGAAGCGCATCGACGCGGGCAACTTGTCCGAGCTTATACGCGGCGCGGTTCTGAAGAAGGCTCAGCGCACAGATTTTAAAGAGGCTATCGTGAGCGTTTATTCAAAGCTTATTAAGTGCCTTTCGGATAATCAACCCTACTTCTGAGAAAGACCCGTATGACAGAGGAAACCGAGAAGAAAACCTGCGACTTCCAAGTTTGTTGCACCTGCAAAAGCACCTGCTGCCGAGACGCAAAGCCGCCCTTGAGTAAGAGGCGTCAGAAAATTATTTTGGAGTATCTTGAAAAACAGGGTATTCACATCGAGAAGCCTTTTTCGTATGACCAGTATTCTTATCCAGCGGTCGATAAGCTTGGCTTCTGCGCCTTTTTAGATAAAAAAACAGGCAAGTGTCGCGTGCATCTTGTGAAGCCTGAAACCTGCAGGGCTGGCCCGGTCACCTTCGACATAAATCGCCGAACGGGCAAAGTGGAATGGTACTTGAAAAAATCAGAGATATGCGAGTATGCGGGTGCACTCTATCGAAATAAACCTTCTTTTAATGAGCACTTTGAAGCGGCTAAGGCTGAACTCATGCGGCTTATCTGCGAACTTGATACAGAAGCTTTGCAGGCGATATTGGCGATTGAGGAGCCTCAAACGTTTAAGGTGGGAGAAGATGCTTTGCCTAAGGAAACAGCGGGTAAACTTAGGTCCGCATAGTGATTATGTACATTTTGCGACAGGTTAATAAGGAAGATTTAGTATTTTTCTGGCGACAGTCATAGTGGGTACCAAAAGTACTTACAGATAGGGGAAGGGATGAAGGGAATGAAAGAGATGGAGCTTAAATTGCTATCCGAACTCATGCGGAATTCTCGGAGAAGCGATAGAGAACTATCCAAAGCAATAGGAGCTTCGCAGCCTACGACCACGAGGCTTAGAAGCAAGCTGGAAAAAGAAGGATACATCAAGGAATACACGATAATTCCGAACTTCAGTAAAATCGGCTACACAATCATGGCTCTGAATTTTGTTAAATTAGACCCAAAATTAACCAAAAAAGAACTTGACGCGTTTCGGCACATACACGGCGATACCATAGGCAAAAACCCATTCGGGGTTGTTCTAATCCAGCGTGGAATGGGCTTAGGGTACGACGCAGTAATAATTTCGCTACACCAGAACTACTCTTCCTACGATATGTTTCGGAGGAACGCTAAAAACAATATGGATGCAAGCATCGTTGAACTGAACACGTTTTTAGTTAACCTTGAAGAAGAGAGAAGCACTCTGCCTTTCACATTTGCCTTTCTAGCGATGGAAGTGTTGAAGTCAAACAACAGTACCCCTGAATAGGCTGCTTATTTTTCAAGCGGTACAGCTCTCTAAAGGAATCCTGCGTTTCTCAATTTTAAAGCCAGACTGATGTCTCCGTTAAAATGAATCTTCCCCATGAAAAAGGCACGCTCCCCACTGATTTTACCGTTGATTACGTCCAAGAAATCTTTCTCCGCCATCTTGATTTTCAACGTCGGTGAGGGCAGTGTTCCTTCTTTAACTTCAAGTTGCTGGTCCTTAATCGTGACTGCCCACTCCCCACCGTTGGGACCCGCAATGCTCACCTGGACAGTAACATCGATGCCTTCTGCTTTCTCTGGTTTGAACCGGTCAGGCAGAGCCTTCTCGAAAAATTCTTTAGGCGTACCAACTTCCATCGTCGTCACGTTCCCTGCTGTTTTCTGCTATTCTACGGGGTTCTCTGTTTTGAACTTTTGCTTTAGCCGCGCCAAATTTACGGCATCCGCGCCTGCCAATTGCGTGACTAAGAGCTGAATCTTGGCGGCTTCCTCTACCATCTCATTCAAGTCGCATGCCGCTTCAATCGTCTCGCCAACGGTGACGATGCCGTGATTCTCAAGGACAACCGCGTCATAGTCAGCAATTTTTTTCTGCACTGCTTCCGCAAGCGCCTTCGACCCTGGCGCTATGAAAGGAACGACTGGAATTCCGTTCGGGAAAAGCATGAACATCTCAATCTGCAATGGAAGAATCGCCGTCTTGGCTATCCCGAAAGCGGTTGCCGTCGGCGGATGGGTGTGCACAATCGCATGTACATCGCTTCGTGCTCTGTAGATAGCCGCGTGCATCGGCGTCTCCAAAGAAACATCTAGTTCTCCGCTGACCTTTTTTCCTTGAAGGTCAACAAGAACCAGTTCTTCAGGCTTCAAGAATCCCATACGTGCGCCTGAAGGCTTTATCAGGAACGTCTCTGTGCTGGGTACTCGGGCGCTGATGTTTCCGCTGGTTCCCTTCACTAGCCCGTTGTTGTACAGTTCCCTGCTAGCCTTTGCGATTCTTTCGCCGATGTCTTTTATCTCTTCACTACTCATTTTCTCGCCTTTTCCGGATAAACAACATTAATAGAATATTATCTGAACAAGTCTTTTTCTTTCGGTCTCGTGAGTTCTTGAGCTGACGCATTTTCATCCTTGCGATAGTTATATCCGCGTATAATTGCCACGGGAATCCCCTCGTTTGCTTGTCCAATCACAAGCTCCGCCGCGGAAGCCAACTCGTCAGCGACTGCCGTCTGCTTTATCCTTAGAACGTAGCCGAACAGGTCTTTCTCTCCGCGCCTGTCCCGAATGGGTTTCATGCCCGCCACGCCTATCGCCACGTTTATCTCCCCTCTCCTCAGAGGTCTGCCGTGAGTGTCGGAAACTATCACCGCAACGTCGCAGCCTGCAAGCTTCCGTAAGTCTTGCCTGATCTTCCGCGCGGACGCGTCAGAGTCTTTTGGCAGCAACACCAGGTTTCTTTCTCCTTCAACGTTGGACCTGTCCACTCCAGCGTTGGCGCAGACGATGCCGTTCTTGGTTTCCGTGATGAGGCTGTTTTCTCCCATGCGCACAATATCCTTCGTTTCCCGCAGAACAACCTCCACCAGCGCTGGCTCCTTTCCAGTCCGCTGAGCTACCTCTTTAGCCCGCTCTGTCGGAACAACCTCATCGAGGTTGACGACGTTTCCCTCGGCTTTCGAAACGGCAACATGAGTAACCACTATCACATCATGTTCCTGCAAGGGCGTGTTCTGCTTTTCAGTCGCCTTGCAAATCAGCTCAGCAATATTATCTCCCTTCTTTATCAAAGGCAGATTCTCAACCGCTATCACATTAACGGGACCCATCTAGAGGCACCTACCATAACTGCTTAAAGGGGTATGATAAGAAGGTTATCTTGCCTCCAACGCTTTTTTCGCGTCTATCTATTCTTAAAAATTATGAAAACTGCTTGATACTCAATAACCCTCGAAAACCGATGGCTTAGAGAAAATCTTAAGCCACTAAGCCCACTATACAATAGCATCGAACCTCTGGAAAGAGGGCAGAAACAACTTGGGAATCGAGAACCTCAACCGCATTTTCAACCCTAAAAGCATCGCCGTGATTGGCGCAAGCGAAAAAGAAGGTTCCATAGGTGCCAAACTAATCCGAAACCTAACCAGCGCAGGATACGCGGGCACAGTTTTTCCCGTAAACCCTTTCAGGCAAACGGTTCAAGAGGTTCCGGCGTATCCCAGTATCGGCAAAGTTCCGCAAAAAGTAGACCTCGCCGTTATAGCCACGCCAGCGCACACGGTTCCACAAATCGTCGAGGAATGTGGAAAAGCCGGGGTCTCAGGAATAATCATAATCTCCTCTGGCTTCAGGGAAGCAGGCAAAGATGGCGCAGCCCTCGAAAAGCAAGTGCTTGAACATCAGAAAATGTTCGGAGTACGCATAATTGGACCTAACAGCTTCGGTGTGATAAGACCAAAAAACAAGCTGTACGCAACTTTCGCCGACAAGCAGGCAAACCCTGGAAAAATCGCGTTCATATCCCAGAGCGCCGCGTTATGCGCCTCAGCTTTAGACTGGGCATGGGAAGCCCAAGTTGGATTCAGCGCCCTCGTCTCCACAGGCTCCATGCTGGATGTGGAACTCGGCGACCTCATCGACTACTTCGGAAACGACCCGCAGACCCGAAGCATCGTACTCTACATCGAATACGTGAAGAACCCGCGGAAATTCATGAGCGCTGCCCGCTACGTCGCAAGAAACAAACCCATCGTGCTGATTAAAGCCGGGCGCTTCCGGGACAGCATCGAAGCCGCAGTTTCTCACACGGGCGCGTTAAGCGGGGAAGACGCGGTTTACGATGCCGCTTTCAAGCGCGTCGGAATCGTGCGAGTTGACGCCATCAATGACCTTTTCAACTGCGCGGAATCCTTGGCGATGCAGCCCAACCCGACGGGTCCTAACCTGACGATTATCACGAACGCGGGCGGTCCAAGCATAATGGCTACCGACCACCTTATCGCCAAAGAAGGAAAACTCTCACCGTTAACCCCTGAAACCGTCCAAGCCCTGAAGAAGGTTCTCCCGCCGTACTGCAGCGCCTCCAACCCGATTGACGTCCATGAGGAAGCCACTCCAGCCCGGTTCAGAAGCGTCATGGGCCTCTGCTTGAAAGACCCACAGAGCAACGGTTTCCTCGTTATATACACTCCTCAGGGAGCAACCGACCCACTTGCGCTAGCAGAGACAATCGTGGAGTTGGCAAAGCAGACTCAGAAACCCTTTCTCACTTCATTGATGAGCGAAAACAACCGTTGCAGGGAAGCCCGCAGGTTTCTGCAGCGAAACGATGTGCCTTCTTTTGCAACTCCTGAGGAGGCGGTTTCCACCTTCATGCACATGTACAGCTACACCCAAAACATGCAGCTCCTGTACCAGACGCCCAAGGACCTTTCCGTAAAGCAAACCAACACCGCGTCACTCAAGGGAATAGTCAGGCGTGCCTTCTGTGAAGGACGAAAAATCCTCAGTTTGCCCGAATCTCTCCGCTTCTTGGAAGAGTACCAGATTCCCGTTGCCACGACCGCTGTAGCAAAAACCCCGGAAGAAGCAGAAAATTCCTCTTCTGAACTTGGCTATCCAGTGGTTATGAAAGCCCTGTCTCCTCAGTTCACGCATAAATCCAAAATCGACGGCGTCATCCTGAACGTTTGCTCCCCCTCAGAGACAGCCTCGTACTTTGAGGAGTTGTCTCGCCGCGTCAAGAACCACAGCAGCACCGCCGAGTTTCAGGGCGTCGCAATCCAGTCCATGGTGCGTGAAAGAGGACACGAACTAATCATAGGCTCCAAGAAGGACCCGCAGTTCGGCTCCATAATCATCTTCGGCATGGGCGGAACCTCTACTGAACTGTTCAAAGACGTGGCAGTTGGGTTTCCCCCGCTGAACCAGATTCTAGCGAGGCAGCTGATCGAAGGCACCGCCATCTACAAACACGCTTCAGCCAGTGAAACTCCGCTTAACGTCAAGCTTCTCGAGGAGATATTGGTAAAGTTTTCACAGCTTGTTACAGATTTTCCAGAAATAACTGAAATCGATGTCAACCCGCTAATGGTTAACGGCAGTGGCGCAGTTGCAGTTGATGCCCGCATGGTGCTGGATTTCGAAAGAATCAGGCGTGAAGTGGCAGTTTATCACGACGAGCATCTTATCGCTTCTTACCCGAAGAAGTACGTTACCACCCGAAAACTGAAAAACGACACTCAAGTTCTGCTTAGGCCGATACAGCCGGAGGATGAGTTGCGGTTTGACGAGTTTATGAAATCTTTGTCTCCGAAAACGATGCGGTTCCGGTTTTTCGGGCTTATAAAAGAGATGTCTCATGAAGCGTTGACAAGGTACTGCAACCTGGACTACGACAGGGAAATCGCTATAGTCGCTGAGCTTCAAGAAGCCAGCAAGCCCTTAATTGGTGCCGTGCGGTTGATTGTGGACTCTGAGAGAAAAAGCGGCGAGTACGCGGTTCTGGTGCGTGACCAGTGGCAGGGTTTCAGGCTCGGGTCAAAACTTATGGATTCCCTCATCGAAATCGCCAAGGACATGCGTGTGAAGAGAATTTACGGGTACGTGATGGCTGACAATGATAACATGCTTAGGTTATGCAAGAAAAAAGGGTTCCAGATGGAAACGTTGGATGAAGAGACGGTGTTAACGTCTCTCAGTTTGCAGTGATTAAGGCGCGTTTAATGTCTGAACTTCTGCAGTTTCTGCAGCATCTCTTTGTCGCCTTCGGCGTCTCCGGCGCATGTGGCGATTATGCCGTCAACGAGACCGTCCAGCTTTGCTGCTTTTTCTTCAACTGTATCCATGGTTGCGGCGGTTGGCCAGCCAATCATCTTTACGGTTTCCACGTTTTTCTCTGTTCCCACCAGGAAATACGCGTAGATTGGTTTGTTTAGGCGTTTGCATTCTTTAGCTACCTGCTCCAGTGTCGGGAAGGATTTGTCTTCAAGCCTCATGAAGTAGATAAAGTCCCAGTCGCCCCTCGCCCTAGCAAGAGTGTCTTCCAGTGACCTTCGCGCGGTTAGTAAGCAGCCAAGTTTCAGGTTTTTAAGCTTCACGTTTGCGCGCAGAAAGTCTCGGCCTTCCTCGCTGGACTTCAGCATCTTTATCGGTTCGCCGTACTTCGGCACGTCGCCCATTGTGATTGCCAAGCCATCGACACCCATGATGTCTGCGGCTAAAGCCAACCCTCCCACTTCAACTGGACCTTTATAATGCAGTATGAATATGGGCACGATTTCTTTCTCAGGGTACTTGGACTTCAGTACGCAGCTCACCGCTGTGCCGCTGGGAGCAGGAAAACCGGCAGCGCTGTCAGTGACGTTCCATCCATCAACTAAATCCTTGATTTCTTCGGCAAGTTTCAGAAATTTACGTGTTGGAACAAACTCGTTTAGTATTTTCATCGAGACATCATCTCGGCTAAACGTAGATGGGTCTGGATTAAAAAATCTTTTGCAAAACAAAATTCACGGTTACAAAATATCTGAAAACAGGCTACTGCAAAGAAAGATCACTGGCATAAAAAATTTAACATGCTATTGACGCTGGAAAACGCCAATAGCGACCCCTCCCCCCGTCGTTTTCTGACCTACCCCCTATAGGTTTCTGCATATAACATCTATTAGGCTTCCGAGGGGTGTGCATTATTCTGTTTTTTCGAGGTTTTTTGCCTTTTCTCTGTCAACAATCGTTTTTCGGTGAAAACAGGTAAACAGCCAAAATAGCACAAAAACGAATTGTGCACACCTCTCGGATCCAAATATGTTGGTGCCCATCTGTTATGGCATGATTTTTTCGTGTTTTTTCACGGAAACGTAAATTAATTGGGCAAAGAAATTCTATAGCCTGTGTGATTGTCATGAAGGTTGCTGTTTCTGGTAAAGGCGGCGTCGGCAAAACTCTCATCGCAGGCGGCTTAGCCAAGGGCTTCGCTGAGCGCGGCTTCAAATCAATCGCTATAGATGCTGATTCTTCACCGAATCTTGCTATGACGCTGGGGTTGGGTGTGGAAGAGGCGCGAAAGATTACGCCTATCACGGAGAACAAGGAGCTTTTGGAATCCAAAACCGGCACGGGCTACTCAGGCGTCTACCGCTTATCCTTCACGGTTGACGACATAGTCCGCGACTACTCGGTTTCCACCCCGCTGGGCGTGAACCTGATTGTCATGGGCACCGTGCAGTCCATGGGTTCAGGCTGCATGTGCGCGCCGAACGCTGTTGTCCGCGCCTTGCTGAGGCATCTGGTTGTGGAACGCGACGAAGCCGTGGTTTTGGATTTGGAGGCTGGCGTTGAGCACATCGGCAGGGGCACCGCAAGAGCCGTAGATGCGATGCTTATTATAGCGGATTCAAACCTGAAATCCCTGGAAATCGCCAAGCACATTCACGACATGGCTTCGGCGGCAGGCATGAAGCAGCTTTATCTGGTGGGCAACCGAGTTATGAACGAAGCCCAAGGTGACGCCATAAAAAGCTACGCCGAAAAGAACGGGCTAACGCTGTTGGCACTGGTGCCCTTTGACCAGAAAGTCATCGAAGCGGACATGAACGGGGAAACTCCGCTTCTACACAAAGAAATCACGGCAGTGCAGACCATTGACGATATATGTGACGCGCTGCTTAAGAACCCCATTCAAACTTTGCAGGGTTGAATTGTATGAAAACTCTTGTCACCATAGGCCGCGGAGGCACGGGAAAATCCAGCTTCACCGCGTTAATGGCTAAAGCGTTCATCGAGAAAGGGGCTTCTCCGCTGCTGCTTGTAGACGCTGACCCTGACCAGAACCTCGCGGACATGCTTGGCATCGACCTCAAAGAGGTTGGCAAGTCCACCATGGCGGAGCTTCTTGTGGACACGTTCATCCAGAAAGGCGGCACCACGGTCGGCGTCTCTCCCACGGAGCGCATCGAGAGCAAAATCTGGGCAAACGGGCTTTACGAAGGTGCCAACTTTGACTTCATGTCTGTGGGCACCAAATGGGTGGAAGGCTGCTACTGCATGCCCAACACCGCGTTGAAAGCTGCTTTGGAGTCTTTGACTAAGAACTACGAGTACGTGCTCATCGACTCGCCTGCTGGGCTGGAGCATTTGAACAGGCGCATCGCGTCAAAAGTCAATGACGTGTTCGACATACTTGACCACTCCAAGAAGTCTTTCGACCACGTCAAACGGGCGTACCGCATCGCCAAAGAAGTGGACATGATATTTGACAACTTTTACCTAATAGGTGGTTACCGTTTTCCCGCGGACTTAGGTGGTCAAGCAGAAACCGATTTGAAGTTTAAGTATTTGGGAAAGATAGCTGCAGATGAACAATTGGACGAGTACGTGCTTACGGGCAAGTCGCTTCTTGAACTGCCTGCTGAGAACGCTGCTTTCATCTCTGTAAAGGAAATCTTGGCGTCTGCTGGTTACATGTAAAAACCGACCGCAGATTTTTTTTACATTGTTCTATATCTGGGGTCATTTATGCAGGTGTAACATGACTTTTAGCCAGATTTTCTGGAAAAGTTTAAAAAGATACTCATGCTGGTACTAGCTAAACCTTTACAGAGGTTCGAGTGCTTGACCACTAAAAATGTGCGCGTAAAAATTGACGAAATGAAGACCAGCACTGGTCTTGTTAAGAATCTTGAATTATCCATCGGCAAGATTGTCGATGACTCTTGGGCTGAGCCCATGGGACCCACGCCCATGCCCGGTTTGACCACGCTAAGAGACTGGGACATGACACTCCTAAACAAGTACAAGCCCTTTTACATGCCGGATTGTGACTTGTGCTGTCTCTGCACTTATGGCAAATGCGATTTGACGGCGGGAAAACGTGGAGCCTGTGGACTTAACATAGCCGACCAGTCATCGCGTATCGTTCTTATCGCTTGCTGCATTGGCGCCGCAACCCACAATGGACACGCCCGACATGTTGTTGACCACCTGATTGAGAAATATGGTCGGCGTTATCCTTTGGATGTAGGTGGCTTAAACGTGCAGGTTGAAGCCCCAGTTACGAGGCTTGTCACTGGAATAAGACCCCAAACCCTTGGAGATTTAGATGAGGTTCTAACATATTGTGAATCACAAATCACCCACCTGCTCTCTGTTGCACACACAGGGCAAGAATCCAACAACTTGGATTTTGAATCCAAAGCATTCCACGCCGGCAGAATCGACCAAGTAGGAATGGAAATTGCAGACCTCGCTCAAATTTCTGTCTTTGATTTCCCCAAGGCTGACCCTGAAGCACCCCTCATTAAAATGGGCATAGGCACAGTTGACCAATCAAAACCTGTCATCATGTGCATCGGACACAACGTCGTACCCTCTGTTGGAATCATCGACTACATGAAAGACCAAAAACTTGACGACAAGATGGAAGTCGTAGGCTTATGCTGCACTGCCATAGACAACACACGATACTTCGACCGTGCGAAAATCGTCGGTCCAATCTCATGGGAACTCCGCTTCATACGCGGCGGATTTGCCGACGTAGTCGTTCTGGACGAGCAATGCGTACGGACAGATGCCTCCCTCGAAGCTGAACGCGTCCACGCACCAGTCATCGCTGCGTCAGAGAAGAACTGCATAGGTTACAAGAATCGCACAAACGACCCTGCCGACGAGATAGTGGCAGACTTGGTCAGCGGCAAAGTTCCAGGCGTTTTGATTCTGGACCCTGAAAAAGTAGGCGAAGTCGCTGTAAAAGTAGCGCAAAAAGTTGCTCCTATACGTAAGAAGATGAATTCTCTTCCAGAACTCGACGAGATTAAAGAGCTTGCGAAGAAATGCAGACACTGTAACATGTGCCAGAGAAGCTGTCCACAGGACCTCAGCATTCCCGCAGCGATTACAGCCGCAGCTGAAGGAGACTACTCTAAACTAGCAGCCTTATATGAGGAATGCATCGGATGCGGACGCTGCGAAGAAGCCTGCCCTGTCAAACTTGAAATCCACAGCTTCATACTCAAAGTCGGCGAGAAACATATGCTTGAGGAAACGAACTATTGCCGCTCAGGCAGAGGCGCCGTTCAAGACGTGGAGATCAGAAGCGTCGGCGGTCCAATCGTCCTCGGTGAAATTCCTGGCATCGTTGCATTGGTAGGCTGCGCTAACTATCCGCATGGCGGCAAAGACGTTTACGACATATGCCGAGAATTCGCTCTCCGCCGCTTCATTGTGATGACTTCTGGTTGCTCAGCTATGTCCGCTGGTTCCTACAAGAACGAAGAAGGAAAGACGCTCTATGAGGAATTTCCAGGCGGTTTTGAGGCTGGAGGCGTGATTAACGTCGGCTCTTGCGTTTCTAACCCTCACATCGCAGGCGCAGCCATAAAAGTCGCCAACATATTCGCTAAACGGTCCTTAAGAGGAAACTACGAGGAAATAGCTGATTACATACACAACCGCGTCGGCGCAGTCGGCTTAGCTTGGGGCGCCTACTCGCAGAAAGCAGCATCTATTGCTTCTGGCTTCTGGAGCTTAGGCATTCCAGTGCTCGTCGGTCCACACGGCAGCAAATACCGCCGAATGCTCCTAGGCAGAGAAGACAAGCCTGAAAACTGGGAAGTCTACGACGCCCGCACAGGCGACACGGTCAACGTTGGACCCGCGCCTGAGCACTTGTTCCAGACGGTTGAAACCCCGCAGGAAGCCATGGTCACCATCGCCAAACTGTGCATAAGACCCAACGACACATGGAAGGGACGCAGCATAAAACTGTCACACTATATTGATCTGCACAAGCGCCACTATGGAATCATGCCGCCGGACATACACCGGTTCGTTCGCACGATGGCTGACGTACCCATGACCATGAAAGACGAAGTCACAGAGATACTGGAAGCGAAAGGCTGGAAAGAAACGGTGATTCCGGACCCGACGTTGCTTCCGAGAATGATACGTAAAAGGAAGGAGTGATGAGAAATGTCGTGTGAACCTTGGCAGTGTGCTGAAATAGCAGCAACGAAGAAAGCAAACCCGATAACAAAACCTGAAGTGGCTGTGGCGATGATAAAGAGAGCCGCCCGCCCGATTCTCGTGGTGGGCAGCAACGCCACCGAACGGTGGATGGAAGGCAAACAGCTCATCGATTACCTCATAGACTTCGCCAAAGCCTCCAAAGTCCCCGTGGTCGCAACCGCTCACATGGTGAGCGAGTTCCTGAAACGCGGCTACGAACCCGCAGGCTTCATGAACGCCATGGACATCGGCAACCGCTTGGTTGACCCGTCGTGGCAGGGACTGGACGGTAAAGGACACCCCGACCTTGTAATGTTTGTGGCACTTCCCTACTACATGGAAGCTCTCATCCTGTCTGGGCTGAAACACTTCGCGCCAGACCTTAAAACCATGACGCTGGATAACCTATATCATGCACACGCCAGCTGGTCTTACCCAAACGCCTCTCTGGAGGAGTGGGCTTCAAACCTCACGGTCATGACTTCAAAATTTGAAGGAGGACAATAAAAAAATGTCAATGTTTAAAGATATACCCGTAGATGTTGGCGTCATATACGAGGGCGAACGTATACGCAGAAACGACATGCAAGTAGAACTCGGCGGACCCACAATCAAGGAGAAGTTTGAACTAGCCAAAGTAAGACCCATGGACGCAATCGAAGACGGCAAAGTCACCATAATCGGTCCCGATCTCAAAGACATGAAAGAAGGCAGCGCCTATCCACTTGGAATCCTTGTGGAAGCGGCAGGTCCAACGCTGGACCAGCAGCTTGAAGGCGTCATCGAAAGGCGCATACACGGCTACCTCAACTACATCGAAGGCTTCATGCACCTTAACCAGCGCTACGACATCTGGATACGCCTCGGCAAGAAAGCCTTCCAAAAAGGCCTGAACAGCTTCGAGTACATCGGCAAAGTATTGTACAAGCTATTCAAGAGTGAACTGCCCATAATCGAGAAAGTGCAGATAACCTTCATCACCGACCCTGACAAAGTCAAAGAAATGTACTCGGTAGCTATGGAGGACTATGAGACGAGAGATGCCAAAGCCAGAGGCTTGAAAGACGAGGATGTTGACAAGTTCTACGGCTGTGTCCTGTGCCAGTCATTCGCTCCCAGCCACGTTTGCGTCATCACACCCCAACGCTATAGCAACTGCGGCGCCATCAGCTGGTTTGATGGACGTGCCTCAGCGCAGGTCGACCCGAAGGGACCGGTGTTTGCCATCGAAAGAGGTGAACTGATAAACGCGGAAAAAGGCGAATTCTCAGGAGTAAACGAGGCAGTTAAGAAGCGCTCACTCGGTGAAGTTAACCGAGTTTGGCTCTACACAGCGTTTGACCATCCGCACACTTCATGCGGATGCTTCGAAGCTGTGGCTTTTTACATCCCTGAAGTTGACGGGTTCGGCGTGGTCCACAGAAGCTTCAGAAGCGCAACAGTGAATGGTTTGCCATTCTCCACACTGGCTGACTCCACCGCTGGCGGAAGACAAATAGACGGCTTTCACGGAATGTCCATCGAGTACATGCGCTCAAAGAAGTTCCTTGCAGCTGACGACGGATGGAACCGCGTGGTCTGGTTGCCAAAAGAAATCAAGGAACGCGTCAAAGACTTCATCCCCGCAGATGTAGTAGACAAGATAGCCACCGAAGAGGACGTTCAAAATGTTGAAGGTTTGAAGGCTTTCCTGAAGGAGAAAAACCACCCTGTTGTGGCAAGATGGACGGAGGCAGCGGCAGCTGAAGAGGCGGCACCGGCAGAAGCTCAAGCGGAAGAAGGCGCAATGATGCCAGTAGCGACCGCGGCGACTCTGCCGATAATGGCTGGCGGCTTCAAGATAATCCTGAAGGACGCGAAAATCTACGCCAAAAAAGTCATAATCCGTTCCATGAAAGACGAGAAGAAAAGCTAAAGGTGAACGCCTGTGGCTGAAAAAAAGAAAAAAGACGAAGACGCCAGCGGATTAGCACTCAGCTCCGACATCATGGAGCTTCTGGCGAAGTTCCAAGAAATCGAACTGGAAGACTTCGAGCTGGAAGTGAAAGACTTAGAGCTGTGGCTGGAATCCGGCGCTCTGCCAAGGCAACTCATGCCCCAGTTGAAAGCCGCTCCAGGCTTGAAGGGCAAACCTGCAGAGCTTATGATGACGCAGTTCGCGCGGCCCATTGAAAATTATCCAGGCAAAATCGTTGAAGTCACGCTCGGCGCAACCAAAGCGGAAGGCGGATCACGCGGAAGAACAATAACCATCGGCGGCGAAACTTCTCCTGCTTTCTACTCATTTGAGCGTCCTATGGTACATCCGCCCGTGGTTACGCTTGACGTTTTCGACATGGAAGTCCCGTTGACTAAGGCTGTGAAGATGCACGTGAAAGACGTCATCGGCGACCCTGCGGCTTGGGCGAAGCTTGCAGTTGACAAGTTCGGTGCAGACATGGTTACAGTTCACCTTATCAGTATTGACCCGTTGCTGAAGAACGCGACTCCGAAGGACGCGGTTAAGACGATTGAGGAGATTACTCAGGCTGTTGACGTGCCGCTCGTTATTGGCGGTTGCGGCGACCCTGTGAAGGACGCGGATGTTTTCGCGGAGATTGCTGAAACCTTCGCTGGAGAACGGTTTCTGATTAGTTCGATAACTGCGGACATGGATGTGGAGCGCTGCGCGAAGTTCGTTAAGAAGAACGGGCATGTGGCGTTGTCTTTCACTCCGATGGACCTGAACTTGGCTCGTGAGCTTAACAGGCGCTTGTACGACTTCCTCAGCAACGAAGATATAGTTATGGACTTGACGACGGCTGCTCTGGGCTACGGCTTGGACTACGCTTTCACTAACATGGAGCGCGCCAGACTCGGCGGCTTGATGGGCGACGTGGAACTGGCTCATCCGATGTCTTCCGGCACCACGAACGCTTGGGCTGCGCGTGAAGCGTGGCTGAAGATGGGCGCGGACTGGGAGCCTCGTGAGCTCAGGGGTCCACTGTGGGAAGTGACAACCGCTTTAACGCTACTGCTTGCCGGCGTGGACTTGTTCATGATGATGCATCCTGCCGCGGTGAAGACGCTGAAAGACGTTACGGCTCACTTGGTTAGCGGCAAAAAAGCTGACGCGTGCAAATTCGTTGACTGGGTCTCCATGAAACCATAAACGGAGAGAAAATGTATGACTGAAAGAGAAAAGAAAACCAAGGTTGGGATAAAGGAACTAAGTCCCATAGACGTTTACAAGCTTCTACCCAAGACTAACTGCAAAGAATGCGGTCAAGAAAACTGCATGGCTTTCGCCACCAAAATCGTCAACCGCGAAGTCAACATAGACCAGTGTCCACCGCTGCTGAAGAAGGAGAACGAGAAAGCCTACAAGCAGCTTAAGGAGATGCTGAAGCCCGCAGTCAAAGAAGTGGTCGTCGGCGTCGGCGACAAGGCTGTGAAGATCGGCGGAAAGCTCGTTATGTACCGCCACGAATTCACGTACTTCAACCCCACCGCCATCGCGATTGACGTAACCGACGAGATGCCCGAGGACGAACTTCTTAGCCGCGTAAAGAAAACGGAAAACTTTAGCTACGAATACATCGGCTACACGCTAAAACTCAACATGATTGCTGTCCGCTGCACTTCTGGCGACCCTGAAAAATTCAAGTCAGCCGTGAAGAAAGTGGTGGAAAACACCGAGCTGCCGTTGATTTTGTGCACTTTGAACCCGAACGTGGCAGAAGCCGGTTTGATGGCTGCGCCCAAAGCCAACCCTCTCCTGTACGCTGCGAACATGGACAACTGGAAGGACATGGCGGAGCTGGCAATCATGTACAGTTGCCCGCTTGTGGCTTCCGCACCAAACGACCTTGACATGCTGATGTCGCTCTCCAAGACCTTGCATGCTTACGGCGTTCAAGACATAGTTCTTGACCCAGGCACATTCCCCAACGAAGGCTTAGCTGATACTTTGAACAACTTCACCATGCTGCGGCGAGCGGCGTGCAAGGCAGGCGAAGAGCTGGCGGGGCTTCCTTTGATGGGTGTCCCGATGGCTGCTTGGATTGACAAAGGCGACGCGGCAGACGAAATCGTCAAGTGGCGCGAAGCCTACTTGGCGGCTATGCTTATTGTCCGCTACGCTGACGTGCTCGTGATGCACGGCGCTGACGGCTGGTCACTACTGCCAAACACGGTGCTGCGACAGAACATTTACACTGACCCGCGGAAACCAGTGGCTGTTGAGCCAGGCTTGAAGGTGTTCGGCACTCCAGACGAGAATTCACCAGTCTTCTTCACCACCAACTTCGCGCTGACCTACTACACCGTGGCTTCGGACATTGAGAACTCCAAGACCAACGCTTACCTTATAGTCGTGGACACTGAAGGCTCAGCCGTGGACAGCGGAGTTGCAGGACGCAAACTGACAGCCGAAAAAGTTGCAGACGCCATAAAAGAAACAGGCGTAGAAAGCAAAGTGAAGCACAGAAAGCTCATCATTCCAGGCAAAGCCAGCAGAATCAGCGGCGAAATCGAAGAGCTAAGCGGCTGGAAAGTCCAAGTGGGACCACGCGACAGCAGCGAAATCCCGAAGTATCTGGTAGAAAAGTGGCAGCCTTAGCCACATTCTCTTTTCTTTCCATTTTTTAACCGTTCTTTTTCTTAAATAAACCATGTGCAACGGCTTCTGTTTCGCAATCAGCTATTATAGTCCCGTCAACAAAGTATGCTGGGGACCATGCATTGGCAAAATTGAAGTTCGGCGTTTTCCTCCCATTTTACGCATACCGACCCGAAGGGGTCGGCACTGCTCATTTTGATTTTGTTCGCGCTACTGCTCTGGAATGTGAACGCCTCGGCTACCATTCCGTGTGGCTGGACGACCACCTAATGTACAAGAACAGTTCCATCCTGGAATGCTGGACAACTCTGTCAGCGCTCTCCGCCGTGACCCATAGGATAAGGCTGGGCACCATGGTAACGTGCAACACCTTCAGAAACCCCGCTCTGCTTGCAAAGATGGCAGCCACAGTCGACGTTGTTTCCAGCGGTAGGTTGGAGTTCGCCATCGGAGCCGGCGTCCAAGAGGATGAGCACGTCGCTTACGGGCTTTCGTTCCCGAAATCCAGTGTGAGGATAGGTCGCCTCGGAGAAGCAGTCGAAATAATCAAAAAATTATGGACCGAGGAAAAAGCAAGTTACCGCGGCAAGCATTACAGCCTAAGTGAAGCTGTTTGCGAGCCCAAACCGCTCCAGAAACCCCACCCGCCAATAACTATAGCGGGGGCAGGGGAAAAACTGACAATGCCCATAGCCGCCCAGCATGCGGACAGGTTCGATTGGGGCTACCTGCCCTCCATGGCGGTGTACAAGCACAAGCTGGGAGTCCTGAAACGGCACTGTGCGGAGGTTGGCAGGGATTTTGAAGCGATAGAGCGGTCATGCTGGCCGGGTGCTCAGGTGTTCATCGCTTCAGACCGGAAAGCGTTGGAAAGAAAACTTGAGCTGCGGAAGCCAGCGGACATGTCGCTGGAAGACTTTGAAAAAATCTGCCTCGCTGGGACTCCTGACGAGTGCGCGCAAGCTATACGGGCGTATGCGGATTTGGGCGTGACGTTCTTTATGCTCTTCTTCGGCGACCTTCCGAGCGTGGATGGCTTGAGGCTGTTCGCAGAAGCAGTTGCCAAGACGCTGAAGTGACTTAGAGGTCGCTTCTGGCGATGTGCGCCAATTCATGCTTCAAGATTTCGTCTAAGCTGTGGTAGGGGCTTCCGCGGACAATGATGATGAACTCGGCGGCAGGGGGTTCGGCGTTGAACACGCAAGCGTCGGTTCCCATGGTTGAAAGAACCCTGCCCCACTCCTCCCGCTCCCTCTCCATGTCCTCATCGCACCGCCTGAGCCGTATGACCCTGTCAAAGTCCTCATCCGTAAGCCGGTATGCTTTCACTCGCGGGAAAGGCTTTCTCGTTAGCTCCTTCCAAGCCAAGACAAGCTGACTCTTCGGAATCACCTTTGCTTCTACACTGATTCCTGAAATCTTAACCATATCAGCAAGTTCACGCCGCGAGGTAAAAAACCTTTGTTGCAGATGCTTCACAACCACAACCAACACTTACGGTGCAGACGCGCCTATTTGGATCCAATAGCGGTTCTATGCAGTAACCTATAGGGGGGAGGTCAGAAAACGACTGGGGGAGGGGGCGCTATTGGCGCAGAAACCAGCCAAACCGATGTTGAGAATTGCTGCTTTAAATAAGGGAGTGGGTCTATCCACCGAGCAGGTAGAGTCAATGCCTAACCTGGAGTGGTAGGCGGCGGGGTTCCAGATGGAGCGGGTTGCTGCGAGGGTGGCTGTTGCTGAGGGGTTGAGGGCGGAGGCGCCGAAGGTTGAGGTGATGGTTGAGGCGGAGGTTGTCCTGTCACTGGTTGCTCCTGAGCCTCTGGTTCTTCTGGTTGCGGCTGCGCTGGCGGGGTGCTGGGCAGAATTTGGATTTTCTCCGCCATCGGATGCAGCAGGTCAGGTGGCGGATAAGGCGTGTTAAGTATTGACGCGAGGATGTAGATTGAGTTGAAGACGTGCTGGTAGACGGTGAAAAGCACTTGGGGAATATTAGTTTTAGGGTTCGGTTCCAACCGCTTCTTAATGTCCATTTGGTTGCCTTCCAGCGTCACCACACCCATGGTTGAATACTTCACCACGTTCGGTTTGGTAGTTATCAAAAGATTGAAGTTGAGCATGACCTCGTCTGTACCCTTCTTCTGCTCGTCAAGCTTCGCGTTCACGTCGAAAAACAGTTCGCCACCTGCCGTGTACTGCCCTGTTCTTTCAGCTTGGAGGCTGTCTATCCGAACCGTAACCGTGACGCCTGAAACAGAATACTTCGGGCAGATGACTGATTCCCCTAATCTATTTTGGCTATTTCATATTTAACTTTTGTAGATGCTGAATTCATCGCCCCCGAAAGCGTGGCAGAACTGCTATCCGTTGCTAAAATCAGTGTAAACCGCAGGCACCGAAAGTTCAGTTTCAAACTTGAACGCTCCGCCGTCAGCCCCCTCACCTTTCGTGTGCAGCACAACCTTCTTGGGAATGTCATCTTCAATGTAAACAATGAACTCCACGTTCTTTCCTAAACCCATGCGCTCAAGTTGCTGAATAGACCCCTTAAACTTCTCAAGCTCCTGAATCTTGCTGCCGATTTTCTCAATCGCCTCAAACAATATCTCAGCCTGCCCTTGATCTGTGGAAGCTAGCAGAACGTCTCCTGACTCAACCCAAACCGAAGACTCGCCCTTCTTTCCCCTGTTCTTCTTTGCCGCGTTCTTGTTTTCAGGAGCGTTTTTCTTGGGTGGAGCACGTGTGTTTTTCTGTGCAGCCGCTGACTTCTGGTACCAGTCCTCGTTTTTGTGAGCTTCTTCGCAGCTTCGCAAGAGCGAACCCAACCATTGGCTGTAATCCTCAAACAAAGCCCTGTGCTGATCCAGTTGGTCAGCTATGTACTCCGCCATCTCCTTCATCGCGGTGAAGGTTCGAATTTCAGTTCCCAACATTTTCACCCTTGCATTCTCACGCAGTTAAAGTCAGCATTTACTCATCAAACAACGCTAATGCGTTGGCTGCAACTTGCAGAAAAGATAGAGCCGATAATGAAATAATAGGATTTGTGTATTAAATCTGCTACGTACTAATTTCAGTTATGCTCCCCTGTTCATAACGAAAACAATTAAAAGGATTACTTATTATTAAGCGCTACATCACAAACCCAATAAGATGAAACCATGATAACATCCCATAACCAAACCGCGACAAAAGAAAACCGCCACCATCAAAGCGAAGGTTTTGCCGTTTGAGCAGCACAAGCGAATTCGACGCGCTTTTGTTGGAATCTGTCGACGAAACAATCCGGTATTGTCTAGGGACGTAAACGCACAGTTAATCTACAGTTACCTCGAAAGGAAAGGCATTCCCCGGCAGGACATCCCGAAAAAGCTCGACGCCTTCACAATGGAATTCGAAAACGTGGTGGGTTTTGGGCGAGGCCAAATCTTAGGAGCTGCCCAGATTCTTGAAGAAGCCATCCTCAAAGCGTTCTGTGCCAAACTGAAAATCGCCTATACTGAGGCTGGCTCGCGGTATTTCCCCGACCAAATCAGAAGGCTAAAAGAAACCTGCGGCAATGGTTCCTTAAAAAGGGGTTGAGGAGCTGGGAAGCTCCGCGTTTACTCTGCGATTACTGTGAAATTACAGTGGCTATCTTTTGTATCTCTTTCGTTATTTCCGATAGGAACTTGATTCGGGCTTCTATTTTCCGTTTCTGAGACGCGCTAAACTGTTTAAACTTGGGCACTGTATCCTCTATAACTGCGACCATGAGGTCTCGGTTCTTCTGTTCGCTTAGGTCGATGAGTTCGAAGCGTCCGTCGTTGAAGAGCACTGCTAAATGTCCGGTTGGGTCGATGTATGCTTGTGCCACATTGGCTTTTTCGTTCGAAAGGGCGGACGGTGAGATGGCGATGGAGGATACCCATGGCTGCATCAGTTTAAAGAGGGATGCGAAGAATTCGGAGACCAGTAGTTTTTCCTCTGACGTTAGCTCGCTTATCTGGCCCACGTCGTCTGCTAAGGCGTTGAGGGCGTCGATTAGGTCTTGTATGGTGACTTTTTCCTTTTTGGCTGGTGGAATCGGGTTCACGATGATGGATTCGGGTGCCTTTTCTGCGATGCTTGTTTCTTGTGTCATTTTTGGTCAATGTTTGTAAGGGCGGCTGGAAAAGAAAAACACTTGTATGTTTCTTGGTATACGCACAGGGGATTTAGTTTTGTTTGTGGTTTGGTGGGGTTGTTTATTTGTTTGGTAACAGTAGAGAGCATACCAAGTCGTAATACACAATATTTATATCCGTTTCAAACAACACAATAAACGAACACACGAGGTGACTCCTTCCTGAGTTATGGGCATCAAGGTCAAAGAGATAAATCTGAAACTACCAAAATAGAAGAGGTTTCGTCTCTTAGACGAGAAAAATTCAAAGTAATGGTATCTCTGAACAAAGAGCGCCCCATGTCAAAATCACCTCTGTACGACAAATACGACATACAACGCTACGACCTCCACCCAAACTACAACTTCGCACACCTCGACGACATGATTCCCAAAAACACTCCCGAATACCTCGACCACGGACAGCACTACGTGGAACGCATCGTCAGAGCGCTTTACTACTTCAAACAATGCTCCCTCATCGGTCCCTCAGGAACAGGCAAAACCCACATCGTCTACCTCGTAGCCGAACTCACAGGCTTGCCAATCTGGGAAGTAAACTGCGGACTCTCGACCTCATCCTTCGACCTCATCGGACGCTTCATCGGTCTCGGCAAAGAAAACTGGGTCGACGGTCTCTTGACGCAGTGGCTTAGGAAAGGCGGCATAATGTATCTCGACGAAGCCAACATGATGAAACAGGATGTCGCCACCAGACTCAACCCCGTGCTGGACACCCGGGGCCACTTGGTGCTTAACGAGAAAGACAGCGAGGTTATCGAACGCCACAAATACGGGTACATGATAATTAGCATGAACCCTGCCACAGCTGAGTTCTCAGGAACCAAACCGCTCAACGCTGCTATGCGCAGGCGAATGGCTGTTTGGATAAACTTCGATTTCCTCAGTGTCGGAGAAACCATTTCACCTCACGAAGTGGATATGCTTAGAAAACGAACTAAAGTAGACGAAAACACCGCGTACAAGATAATACAGGCTGGCGCGGAGCTTAGGCGGCAGTACAAGGTGGGCGACTTACCTTACGGTCCCTCTTTAGGTGACCTCATAAACTGGGCCACCTTGGTGCATGACGGGAACACGCCGCTTGGCGCTGCGGAGGAAACGATAGTCGGGTTGACCAGCGACAACGTTGAAGTTCAGGCTGACGTAAGGCGGGTTCTCGAAGCGGTTTTCAACAAGCAGCAGTAGCCGCTGGTGACCGCTGATGGGATTTCTGGACTACGCTTGGAACGTTTCAATCCAGAAAGACAACACAAAAGTCAAGATACTTCAGGACTCCGCTTTAGACCAGCCTACTTTAGAGCTAGACAAATACGGGTTCACCGTGAAACTCCCCACAATCCGCTTCTTGAAAGACGATAGGATTTTCTATCTTGGAGAAACTTATCCTCTGAACGCTGCGGGAAAAATCAAGGTTGGGCGCATGTTCAGGGCGGCTGCCTTGCACCTCACGACGCACACGCTTGTGCCGCTTCCTGAAGACAAAATCGCTCCAAGCAAATCAGACACGTTCACCGAAGCATTCGCAAAATCGCTTTTTCGCGATGTATACGTCAACGCTCTAATTAAATCCCTCTGCCCCGACAGACTCATTGACATAGCTTACGCAAACGCGGTAGCTTACAGTAAGTTGAAACGTGCAGAAAGAATCTTCGCACCCTCAACACGAGTCATGACGGCCCTGCTCTCCAAATTCAACATCGGCTTGGTAAAGGGCACGTTGACAAGTTCCGAGGAACAAACCATAAACACGCTATTTAACGAATTGACGCTGCTTAAAGAACCGTTCTCAAAGTCGCTGGCAGGCGAACAAATCGACCTCGAAGGTTTGTTCGATGAAAAAGTCAAAAACATGACGCAGTTGCTTGAGCCGTTCGGTCCTTTCCTGGAGGCACCATCGCTGAGTTACACCGAGCATCTAGGTCGCTGCAGCATTTTCACGGAGGCGGGAATGCCTGCCGACTCCGAGTTTGAGCATTCCCTGCGAGCCTCCCTTGAAACTCTGGGCGGCTCCGTTCCCGCCGAGCCTGTCGGTCTTGAGTCTTACTGGAGAAAAGAGCAGGATGCGGAAGCCTTGCAGGCGTTCGATTCAGAAAGGTATGACAAGGAGCGGCGGGAGAAAATTCTGTCAAAGATTTCTCCATATGTCTCCGTGACTCGGTTTAAGTCTGTGAGCTTTCCCGAAGAGGACTATTCTCAGTATCTCAGGGCAAGGCATCTGGTGCAGGGAGCAAGCAGACGACTCTTAGATATTCTGCGAAGCGCCTTGAATTACCTGGATGAGGACCCTCGGCAGGAGATGGGCCAGCTTGACCTGACAGCTGTTATCCAGTCGATTGCCAGCAACAAACCCGCCACAGACGTTTTCACCCTGGAAGAGTACCTGAAGCCCAGTTTCGCCTGGTCCATTGTGTTTGATGTCAGCCGGAGCATGCAGGTGAAAGGTGAGTATGGTCGAGCCCTCGCCATCGCGGTGGCTGAGGCTGCGAAAGAACTGATGCTGGATTCGTCTTCTTGGACGTTTTTCGCTTTCAGCGACCGCTTCTACATCCTCAAAGCCAGCAACGAATCGTACTCCAAACGCGTCAGAGCCCGAATAGGTGGCCTGCGGTTTGACGGACTCACTTACATTCCGGACGCGATTCAGATGGCTGGGAAGATGTTGGCAAAAAGGTTCGAGGAACAGCGGTGCTTGATTGTTATTTCTGACGGTTGGCCGCATGGCTATCCGAAGATGCCGACTGTGCTGAAGGAAAGCGTGGATGCCCTGTTGAGGAAAGGAGTCATTGTTATTGGTATTGGAGTTGAAACCGAGAGGATGGGGAATTTCTTCAGACTGCATTCAGCTGTGTACACGCGGAAGGACCTTGTGAATCGTTTCGGCGGCGTTTATGCTGAAGCGTCAGCGAAGGCGCTTGAGACTTAGCTGAAAATTAAGCTGTGAAGCGTTTAGGAATCAATTTTTTTCGCCTTTTGTCAGCATCCGTTTGCTATGTGTTGAGAAGTGTCACGCCGAGTTTTCATGAATTTGGGATTCAGATTGTTAGGTCATAATTATAAAATATATATTCAGTCAGAATCAGGAGGCAATGCGGTTCGGACTTGGAATCAAAAGGTGAAAACTGACACATGGAACTTGCTATGGAAAAACCCACCGACCTGATACGGATTTACGACGGGAAAGCTGACTCATGCAAAATCATCAAAAGAGACAAGGGCTTCAACAAGCAGCTGTCAATGGTCGAGGAGACGCTGTCAAGGTTTGGGTTGCTTAAGAACGAAATCAAAGTGTATCTTTATATTGCCAGAGCTGGAGAGAAGAAAGCTGGCGAAATCGCTGAGGCAATCTCGCTTCACAGAACCGAAACGTACCGTATCCTGCGCGATTTGGAAAAGAAAGGCATAGTTTTCTCAATTTTTGCAAAACCTCTGAAATTCACGGCTGTTCCACTGGACAAAGCTATAGACCTGCTTGTAGATGCGCAGAAGATGAAAATCAAGCTTCTAGAAAAGGAAAAAGCAAGCTTAGTCGAGCTGTGGCTGTCAATACCTCAGCAAAAAGTTGCACAGGCAACGAAAGAACTGTTCCAGATGTTGCAGGGTGAGCAGCAGGTGGCGCTTAAGGCTGACGAACTGCTCGAAAAAACAACAAAGGAATTCCAAATATTCGCTCCCGACGACTACTTGGCGCAACTTTACTACAGCGACTTCACTGACAAGCTGAAAGAGAAACTGGGAAAACTGGACATAACGTTGCTGACTGAAGACTCGCAGAAAAGCACCTATTTCCTCGAGCAAATGCAGTGGCCGCGAAACAAGCATTTCTTGGTGAAGACGCAGAACCTGCCATGTTTTATGATTTCCGACAGAAAAGAACTGCTCATCGCCTTCCACGAAAACGAAGCTCAGAACGAAGCTGGCGACAAAAAGAAAGACCGAACCGCAGCCATCTGGACCAACTACGGTGCTTTTGTTTGGACTCTGCAGATGCTTTTCTCAAAGCTTTTGGAGACAGGAGAAGCAGCTCATGAAGCGCCGCCATCTAAAAAGCAAGCCCGTTAAACGCTCTGAGTCACGGCTGCATCCGCATCTAGTTTTGCAATTTTTCGATTAACCAATCTCCTAATCAACAGGAATCCGGCTGCAAGCACGCCCACGACCACGACCAGTACCAGGGTATAGAACAAGTAAGGCGGCAGCAGGTTGCTTCCGTTCGTAACTTCTATTTTCACAACGTAATAGTCGTAGTGTCCCATGCCGAGCGAGTTTGTCCAGCCCGCCATCACGAACTGGTTTTTCCCTGTTTCCAACACTGCATATGCCTCCTCGTACTCGCTTCTGCCCACTGTATTGCTCCATAATACGTTGCCTGAGTCGTCGATTTTGAAAAGCCAAAAATCTCTGTAGCCGTTGCCGAAAGAGAACGTGAACCCGCCCACCACATATCCGCCGTTGCTGGATGCCGCAATGCACGATGGCATGTCAAAGCCGCTGCCTCCCGCTGTTGTGTCCCACAGTAAATCGCCGTTCAAGTCAACTTTTATCACCCAAGCGTCGTCGTCGCCTGCTCCCTTCGATTGTGTATCGCCAGCAACTACAAATCCGTCTGAAGCACGGGCAATGGCGTAAGCCTTGTCGCTTTCGGCTCCGCCGTATGTTTTGTTCCAAACCATGCCACCTGCGGCGTCAATCTTTAACAGTAGAAAGTCGTAGTCACCGCTTCCCACAGAATCCGTGTAGCCAGCCACCACAAAGCTGCCATCCTCCGCCTGCGCAACGGCTCTGCCAGCGTCATCCATGGACCACACGTATGTTTTGTTCCAAACCACTTCGCCGTTCAGGTCGATTTTGACGACCCAAACGTCAGACTCATCGCCGCTCGGGCTCGTCAAGCCTGTAAGTATGAAGCCATCCTGGGTTTGCATTGCGGAAAAGAATTTGTTCACTCCCGTGCCCCCGATGGTGGTGTTCCACTTCAGGACTCCGCTATCATCAATTTCCGCAACGTACCCATCAACGCCTCCTGACGACTGGAACATGTTCCCAACAAGCAGGAAGCCATCCGTCAAGCTGATGGCGTATCGGAACTCGTTGCTTGTCTCATCGGTGTATGTGCGGTTCCAGAGGGCATTTCCATCTTGGTCAAGCCGCAGAACCCAGCCCATCGTTTTGCCCTGTTCCAGAGACGTTGAAGAACCGACCACCAAGTAGCCGTCTCCCGCCGCCGCAGCGTAGAAGGCTCTGTCGTCGCCTGTTCCGCCGTAGGTTTTTTCCCAAAGCACGTTTGCCTCTTGGGTGTTGGTCGGGTTAGAACTAGTTGCTGCCTGAGCACTGGGTTCGTTTGCGCTGAATGCTGGAAGCAGGATTATTGTTGCGAGGAATAGAAAGAGCAGTACATGTTTTCTTTCTTTTTTCATTTCGACTGCGAGCTCCGTTGGGTCCATGGGCTTTGAATGAGGAATAGAGTTTGAACTAAGCGATATTTAATTTTATGTAAGCCTAAAGCAGCTGTTCACTGAACAGCTGAGATTGAATTGGAGAAAACGGTGTTTTTGATTGGTTCAGAATCAAACCACGTACTGGATGGCTTCGACGGGTTCTTCAGAATTTGCGTCTTGGGCGTGCTTCAACAGCCAACGCGTCAGCCTCTCACATTTGTTGGGGTCGCAGGAAAAACGTTTAGCTTCTTTGTCCCACAACTGGCATGCGGAGCACGGAATTTCCTTGTCCTGTTCCATTTTCCAATCGTGCTACCTGTCGGTCTGAAGCTGATTTATCCCTTGTGAATTGCAATTAATGCTCAAACGTAATGATTCCAGATAAGCTCGTGCTTAGTAGAGATTAAACTAGGGTACATGTCGCGTTCGCTCGGATTAATATGCCGCGCGTGTCATGGCAATACAGCGAAACCAACATGGGGTCATCTACGTTTGTGGTTTCAGCGGTGAAGGACATGGTGTAAGTGCCGTTTCCGTAGTCAGTGACCGTTGGCGACGTGGCTGGAACCCATTCTTCGGTTGAAAGCGACCCATCCTGCTCATAGAATACGGTGAAGTTTTGAGCCAGAGCAGGTTTGCCTTCGTTAAAGACGCTGAAGGTCAAGTTAACTTGCTTCTGCGAACCGGTTAACGGCGTGTAGACTCCGTTCAGGTTTAGCTCAGAAGTCAAGTTTACAGCATATTCAGAGCGGAAGGTTGCTGAGGTTCCCGTGGAATTTAAGTAAACGTTGACGTATGCGCTTGAGACTCCCCTCCCCTCGACGCTCCAGTCAATCCAGACCCCATCCTGATAAGGCGCCGCGTTCAATGGGACGAAATGCATTTCCATAATAGCCTCGTAAGAGTGGCTTTCGGCTACCGATTGGAACTGGTTCAAATCTGCCACCAATACGCCTGTTTCCCCGCCGTTGGAGATGTTAGCCAACGCACTTGCCACCGTGTGCGTTACGCCTAGCTTGTAGGCGGATAAGTCAGCATTCTCCGCGGAATTGTAAGTGGGCACTTCTTTCTCGGTCTCGGCGACGTACAACGCCGTGGAAAGCAGCAGCATGGTGATTATCAAAGCTGCGATGATTAGCACTTGGCCGCTGTTGCGGCGTCGGTTTGCTTGGCAGGTTTTCATGTTAATCCACCGTTGCGAGTTGCAGCCTGACGATGTAGACTGCGTAGTTGCTGCCTGTGCCCGCGCATATGTAGTCTGTGGATGCTATGTTGTCGCTGACCGGGCTTCCGCTGCATATCGGCGTGTCATTCACCCTTATCATGTTCTCATCGAAAATGGTGAGGTTAAACCACATCGCAGGGCTGACGGCGGATTGAACGGTGCTCTTGAGTTCAGTCCAACTGCCGTTGTTTATCAGGCTTCCCAAACTTCCGTCGCCGTCTAAGCTTAGCAGAATGTTCTGGGCAGTAGAAGAGAGCGTCTCTGAGGAGTTGCTTGGTCTGTTTTGAGCCGCCGGAATCAAAGTTAGAGAAGCAAGCAGCAGCATAGCCGCGAAGAACGCCTCAATCGTGCGTATCTGCCCTTTCTTGTCCTTCATCAGCCTCATTACGCCACATCCCCAAAAGTCAACGTCAACTTGTAGAATGCGCCCTTGATGGTTACCGTGTAGACGAACACGTTTTCTTCCGAGTTTTCAAAGTTAGCCCCAAACTGCAAAGGAACATCAGGGTAAGCGGTCCACTCCACGAAAGACGCGCTGCTGGTTTGCCCTGAAACGACGAGGACTATGGGGCTTTTGTCCAGAAACGCTGGTATGGCATAGGTGTTGTTTGAGGTTGCTGTAAGGTTCGCTTGGTACCCGAAGGAGAAAGCGTAGGCTTCGTCCAAGGCTGCGTCGGGGTCGTTCACGTCAACGTTAAGCGTGCCGTTCAGCGGGCTTAACCCGAGGAAGGTGTGGTTAGGCTCCGGTGCCTCCGACAGGTGAGCAAACGAGTACGCCTCGTAGGCGGTTACTCTGTCGTCAAACGTGGCGCGCGCAAACACGATCAGCAATGCGGGTCCATCAGAGGAGTTTGGGACTTGAAAGCTGGCGTAGCCGACACCTGAACTGGAGGTGCTGTTGTAAACATCGCTCAAATAGCCATCTGCGACCACGTAGCAGTGCAGGCTGGCGCTGCCCGGTCCCTGCGGCTGGCTCACTTGAATCATGAAAGTGTACGCTGTTTCGTCTCCAGCGGTTGTGTTAGCGGAGAGCGCGACGGTTATTGACAGCATCTGCGACAATTTAATGCCCAGCGCCAAGTTGTTGAGCTGCGCCGCAATTGAAACCTGCGGGTAAGAAAGTGCGTAACTGTTTTGGCTGTTCAGTCGGGTGACCTTGTCAATGTCAAGTTCGTAAACGCCTGAAGCGGCGCTGGCGTGTAAGCCGAAGCTGCTTGGAACGGTGGCGCCTGCGCCCCAGTCTGCCGGGGTGCCCGTGCTGAACAATATTTGGTCTGCTGTGTTTCTGAGGTAGTCTTGCTTGTTCAGGTCTTGCATGCCGTCGATTCGGGTCTGCATTGTTCCAGCAAGGGAAGCCGTTGCCAAAAGCGCGACTGAGACTAAGAGTGCGCACGCGAAAAAGGTGTCGATTGAAACGGTAGGCATCCTTTATTCTCCCGGCGTTATCCCATGGTTATGCCGAATAGGCTTGAGAGCAGCATCTGAGATGCTATCAGCGACAGGTATGCGGTTGCAGACAGCAGTCCCGAGTACTGGAAGCCTGCGCCGAAGTTGCCTTCGCTTATTTTTCCGATGAAGAAGCCTGAGATCCAGCATTGGAAGATTATGCCCACGGAGAACATTCGCATCTGGTCCTGCATGCCCAGATAGGCGACTGAGGAGATGCTGTCGCTTGCGACCTTGGTCATCATGAACGTTGTTAAAGACACGATAGTGGTCGTCACCGCTATGAGGATGCTCCACACGAACGCCAGAACAATGTAGGGTCTCAGGAGCCCGCGCCTGTTGATTTGCAGTTCCCGCTCTTTCTCGCTGTACTCAGAGAGAATCTCAAGCGACTGAGTTGAGTTCCCGCCAACCTCGACGGTTTCAACCATCATGGCGAAGTTCAACGTGACGAACCAGCTGCGTATCTCCCGGCGAATGTTGCTGAAGGTTTTTCTGAGCGGAACTCCCCACTCGATTTGGCTTCGCATGAGTTCCAGAAACTTTGAGAATGGACCGTAATCTTTGCGTTTCGCGGCTTGGATGATGCTTTTTTCAGGAGATAACCCTATTTTCTGCGATTCGGTGACGTCTCGGATGAAGCTTGGAATGGAGTCTTCGGCGTTGTAGTTGACTTTGGCGATTCTGTAGTATTGGATGGCGGGCAGCACGGAGGCAACCACGAGTCCGATGGTGACGATTTCGGGCAAGCCCACAGGCGCCATAGCATCGGCTAACGATGGCACCATAACGAAGGCTATGAGCACGGCTCCGACTGCTATCATGATGATGGCGGCTTTCTTGTACAGGTCGTGCAGGTTTTCGAAGGCACTTCTCTGCATGTTGTGCGCTACCATTATGAAGATGAGTGACAGCACGGGCATGAAGAGGAACGCTATGAGGTACGACATGATGGGTGATATGGATAGTGAACTTTGTGAGAGGACGTCCATGACGTTTGTGGCTGAGAAGACCACGAAGAGAATGTAAGTGCACAGCACTACAATCAGCATGACCGTGTACGCTTCGACTAGGGTGGCGATTTTCTCGACGGAGCGGGTCAACGCGCTGTGCCTAAGCTCAAATATGACTTTCAGCTCGCTTCTCATGTAGTCCACTATTTTTCCGCCGCTTCTCACGGACGCGATGAATCCGCCCAGAAAGTTCCTGTACTGCTTCGAGTGCGTTTTCTCTGCCCGCATGTACATGACGGTTAACGGGTCTTTGCCTAGGACTTCCACTTGCCTTACGACTTCGTCTGCTTCCTTCCTGAAGGTTGGCAGGAATGAGAGTTTCCGCATTTTCTTCCAGCTGTCGTACGGTGATACTCCGCTGGCGGCCATAAGCGTGAAAATCATAACTACGAAGGGCAGTTCATGCTCGATTTTTTCTCTCTCTTCGCTGGTGGCTCTCGTCAGGAACCCCGTGATGCTGCCTAAAAAGCCGCCGCTTTGCGCCTTCATGCGTTTACGGCTCCTTGACGGTTTCTTGGTCTTCCAAGTCCTGCACGTTAACCGAGCTGTTCAATGCTTTATGCACGCTTCTGAAGTCTCGGAGGTTCTTCTCAACCATTTTCATCAAGATTTGTTTGCGTCTTTCCAGTTCTTGGAGAACCACGCTCACCGGGACGTCTAGGTTCTTGGCTATTTTATTCAGCAAGTAGCTCTGTTCTATGTTCTGCTGGAAAGATTCCACTGACGGGTTCCAAACGAACACATCATTAATCGCCACGTTTGGGTCTATTTCCGAGACTCTGACGAATTTTCGGCTTGAAACTTTCTTATCCGACCCCAAGAAACTTGGGGTTTTCACTTGCTTAACAACTATGACACAGTGCATTAACGATATTATGCCCTGGGGAATATTCATGGGCGGCTGAGTTAAACGCTTCACGACTGAATCCACATCTTCAGCGTGCATGGTGCAGAGTCCACCGTGTCCTGTGGCTAAGGCTTGGAAAAGCACGTAGGCTTCTTCGCCTCTGATTTCGCCGACAAGGATAAGGGCGGGTCGGTGCCGCACTGCGGATTTGATGAGGTCGTATAAGCTGACTTCGCCTTCGCTGTCACCTCCGAATCCTGGTCGGGCGATGGTGGACACCCAGTTCTCCTGCGGCAGGTTAATCTCGGCGACTTCTTCCACCGAGATTATCTTGAAGTCAGGTCTCACGAGGCACGCGATGGCGTTCAACGCCGTGGTTTTCCCGGCGCCTGTTGGACCAACTATCATGACGGACATTTTGCTTTCCATCAGCATCCACAGGTAAGCGGCGATGGACTCGTCTATGGTTTCGTTCATTATCAGGTCCACGATGGTCATGGGGTCTTCTTTGAATTTTCTGATGGTGAAGCTGGTTCCTGCGGGGGTGGTTTCTTTTCCGAAGGACACGGCGAGCCTGTGCTTCCCTGGCAGCGTCACGTCCACGATTGGGTGGGCTATGCTGACGTGTTTGCCTTGCCTGTGCACTATTCGGGTTATGAAGTCGTCAAGGTCCTCCTCGTCGGTGAAGAAAATGTTGGTTCTCGCGTTTTCGTATTTTCTGTGCCAGAGGTACACGGGCTTGTTTATTCCTAGGCAGCTGATGTCTTCTATGAAGGGGTCGCGGATTAAGGCGTCGATTTTTCCGTAGCCGATGAGGTCTCTTTCAAGGTAGTAGCGTATTTTTCTCAATCCAATCTGGTCGATTCCTTCAAGCGCTTTTGAATGTTCTTCCATTATGCTTGGTAGCTGTCTGTGGAATGATTCTGCAAGGGTTTCTTCTGTGCGTGGCGCCTTCAGTTCGTATTCCAGAATGTTTTTTAAGCGTTTGTAGGCTTCTCTCTCCTCCCTTGACATGGCGAGTTCATCGACCACGTAGAAGTAGCTGCCGTCGGATTCGTCTTGGAATATCCATGCGTAGGAGTAGGGTGGTTTAAGGGGGTAGCTTTCGACTTGAACGTAGCCTTCAGGGACTCGGCAGCCTTGGATGCCTAAGTATCCGATGATTTCCTCTTCCGAGATTTTTTCCTCTTCTTGAATTTCCTCGTTTTTCTTTTTTCCAAATGGCATTTTAACTTCCTCCAGAAAGTGATAGGTAAACTTCTGAACCGTTAGATGTGCACTCTAACGTGGCGACTCCCAGACCGCTTAAGTACGTGCCTGAAGCTGCGGCGTCAGCAGGAATGTAAGTCCGCTGTTGGCTGTTCACCGGGGTTGTGCCAAGCCCGACTTCAACCCACGTTCTCGCTGTATCGTTTTTTATCTGAATCCAGTATCTTTGGTCCCCGATGGAAGTCGGGAGGGTTAAGCTCAGGGTTGCGGTTAAGTTGTCCGCTTTTGCGTGCGAAGTGAGATCCAGGCTTTCGGTGGCCACGTATTCTGCGATGTTTGACAGTTGCTGTTGGGTCGCCTCGTTTTTCAGGTTAAGCGTTGAGAGTGTGCACGCGCAGATGACGATGGAGCCTACGATGAGTGAGGCGAAGAGCGTGTACACGTAGCTTGGAATCATGGTCGGCATCTTCTCACATCAGCCCCCTCTGGATTCTCACGTTGCACAGGACTGTTTCCAAGTTGATGATTGCTCCACTTGTGGTGCTTGAAATTGGAATTGTCACCTGTCCCGTGGCGGCGTCCAAGCCCGCTGTTATCGTTAGAGATTCGGGTTCGTATGAAACGTCAAAGGTTGTGGTCGTTATCTGCGTGGTGACGCAGGAGATTTTCAGCGGCAACTTCCCGTGAAGCGCTATGACATCTGAGGTGTTCAGGTTGATGATGTAAACGCGGATGTTGTTGACGGTTTTGCCGTTTTCTGTGCCTCCAGTTGTGTAAGACACCGTTGGGCGGTATTGTAACCGGATTTCGGGATGTGTAGCGCCGCGGGCGATGTAGAGTTGCGTCATTACGGAGCCGCTTTGGCTAACTATGCTGCGGCTGTCCCCCTTCAGGAAAAGCCCAGTATCGGGCGACCCAGAATAAGGCAGTTCGTAGCTGACTTGACCCGTGATTTCGTCGAAGACGGTTACCTCAATCTCTCCACCGTCCGTAACGTTGATGGATAAGTTGTTGGCGTCTGGCTGAACGTTCAATTGCCCACCCGAATCCCCAAACTCGAACGTGCGGGCTGAACCCGGCTGCCCCAAAACCTGCATCACGGCGTCGTCGAGGGAAAGCATGTCCTGTTTTGCCGTGGCAATCTTGAGGGTGGTGCTTCGGGTGTTGACTTTTTCAACCGCCAGGTAATAGGTGATTGAGATTACTCCCAGCATGGATACGAACAGTATCATGAAGGTAATTGGAATAGCCAGTGCTCTCTTGTTTAGCCGCAGTTTTGCGAATTTAGTTTTCTGCCTATCCTTTAGCATTTTTAGGTCTCTTCCAGTAACTGGCTACCATAAAGACTTCTCGAAAAAACGATTAAGTCGTTTGTGTGTAACTTCAAAAGACATATTATATGCGCAGATGATGCCATTGAACAAATTTTCCGAGATTGAGCCATAGTTCACTCACATCAATGGTGTAACGTTTAAGATGATTAAAAGAAAAAGAGAAAAAAACTCAGGGTCAGGTTTTCTGAGTCTACACTACTGCTTCGACGTTAGACTCTTGGTAGTGAATCGCCTGTGATGTGAACACCGTGATAGCTACAGTTAAGCCTATGTCGTTGACGGTGATGCTGTCGGGGGAGTTGATGTATATTGCCATTGTTGAGCCTGAAGTCAAGATTAGAGTGTCTGTGCTTAATGCCGAAAGAGTAGTGCTGTTGATACCTCCAGCATAGTCGCTGGCAGTTATTGCTGCTGTGCCAGTCCAGTTGAGGTCTGTCGTTAGAGTGTCTCCAGTTGTAGCAACGACGTAGAATATATTAGCTGCGTCGACATCTTGTCCACGGGCGGCGATTTTGCTGAGGACGACGTCTCTACCGCCAGTGTTTGTCACCATTGTTGCACCTACTGCTGTTCCGTCCATTGCTACCCAAATATGCGTCTTCGACAACGACAGGTTTTCTTCCTGAACTCTGGTGCTTGTCACGTTGATGGCAAAGTATGTTACGACTCCTGCGAGTAGCACTGAAACCACTAGAATGATCAGCGTTGTAACGACAGTGCTTAGAGCCAAACGATTCTTCAGTATATTCTTCATTTTTTTGTTCTCCTGAAAAACAAGAAGGGCAGAATTGAATATGTGAATTTGTGTGTAGAACACAGCTACACATAGTATCTCGGAATTGCTTAGATGTCGCCGACTATACGGTATATCGATAGGTTTCTATGTTAAAAAGGAAGGATATGCCTCTAAATGTGCGGGGTTTTAAAGCGCCGCTTCTACGTTGGTCTCTTTGTAGTATATCGCTTGCGAGGTGAACACCGTAATGGCTAGAGTGACGCCTATGTCGTTGACTGAAACGGTGCCTGGATTGATTAAGTATACGACTACTGTTTCGCCTGAAGGCAACACTAGAGTGCCATTGTTTGGTTGGGCAGGCGCTCCTGCAAGTCCGCCGAATTTAGCTGTTGCATCTATTGTACTGCCCGTTGTGTAGTTTAAATCTGTGGTAAGGCTGTCTCCAGTTGTAGCAACGACGTACCATACTTGGGTGGACATGTCGACTGCTTGACCTCTGACGGCGATTTTGCCTAAGACTACGTCTCTGCCGCCGGTGTTTGTTATCATTATGGCTGCTACACACGTGCCGTCCATTTCTACCCAGATGTGCTGCTTTGTCAATGACAAACTTTCTTCTTGGACTCTGGTGCTGACCACGTTGGTGGCATAGTACACTACGACCGTTGCGAGGAGCACTGAGACCACTAGGATTATCAGTGTTGTGACTACGGTGCTTAATGCGAATCTGTTTTTCAGGAGTTTGGACATTACTTTGATACACCTTTAGATTAGCAACCGTAGCTTCCTATAAATGTATTCTGTCATACGATTCAATATTGCCCTTACATCTTAGCCCTTAAAAACCACGCTTCATCTCCCACATCTGAATCCACGCTAAACTCCGAATCAAAACCCAAAACAAATCTCCACAAACGAGAACACCCTCAGCATCATCAATAATCCCCTTAAATAAGGGAGAGGGTACCCACTCAGAGCGAGGAGGCTTTTCCGGAACTATTTATAGTTTCTATAAATAGGGGGCTATAGTCTGTTCCGAGCGCCAGTTCTGGACCAAACCCGATGAAACATATAGGCAAAACTAGCTAAACCCAGAGCATCGCAAGTTTAAATAACCAAGCAAAACTAAAATTACAGCACCGTCATCCGTGAACAAGATGTTGGACATCAAACTCATCCGGGAAAACCCCGAGTTCGTGAAGGAAAACCTAGCCAAACGAGGCAACCCTGAAAACGACGCCATGCTCAATGAACTCATCACCGTTGACAGGGAATGGCGGCAGAACCTCACCAAACTCAACGACCTGCGCCACGAAAGAAAACTCGTAACCATCGAAATCGCCAAACTGAAAAAAGCCGGCAAAGCCGCCGCAACTGAAGTCGAAAAAGCAAAGGAAATCGACTCGGAAATCACCACAGTCGAAAAACAAGTCACCGCGCAGGAAGAGCAAACCCGCGACTACCTGATGCGGCTTCCGAACATGCTGCATGAAACCGTGCCATTCGGCAAAGACGAAAACGACAACGTACAAGTCAGAACATGGGGCAAACCCCCAAAATTCAGCTTCACCCCGAAAAACCACATCGACCTCGCCTTAAACCTAGACATAGTAGACGTTGAAAGAGCAGGCAAAGTTGCCGGCTCAAGATTCTTCTTCCTGAAAAAACAAGGCGTCCTCTTGGACATGGCGCTCATGAGCTTCGGCATGGAAGAAATGACGAAAAAAGGC
>Ga0210077_1000108_pt1 | contig 41958 bp, 39 predicted proteins | sample RushMan_CattailN_5_FD_185556 | JGI IMG/M metagenome (GOLD analysis project Ga0210077, IMG submission 185556) | Wetland microbial communities from San Francisco Bay, California, USA, that impact long-term carbon sequestration -... | ecosystem: Environmental > Aquatic > Marine > Wetlands ...
TTATTCTGTTTTTTAGAGGTTTTTTGCTTTTTCTCTGTAAACAATCGTTTTTCGGTGAAAACAGGTAAACAGCCAAAATAGCACAAAAACGAATTGTGCACACCTCTCGGAGCCTAATAGAGATTCTATGCAGAAACGATAGAGGGGTAGGTCAAACAATCCCCACAGGTCTTTAAATAAGGGAGGGGGTCTGCCGCCAGAGCAAGTGAGGCGCGGGCGAACGTGAAGCCTCAGTCCCCATAATATGGTTCGTCACAATTCAGACGGCTCTTCATGCATCATCGGCTTCAAAATAAGCAGTGAGGCAAACGGGGAAATAAACCTTGACGGAAAGAAAACAGGAAAAGGGAAGTTACTTGACTCTTGTGATTTTTATCCTGCCCAGTATCTTCCAATACTCAATCTCCGCGCCCGCAACAAGCTTCGCCTTCAAGTCCTCTTCGTCAGGGAACGGAGCATCCACATACTCGTACGTTTCCAAGTCCATGATTTGAATGCCAGTGGGGTTCACGGCGAACACTTGACCCGGTCGTTTGTCGATGATTGGGATTTCAGCGTTGCTGTCCACAGGCTTCACGAACTGGCGCTTCTGACCGTCGAAGACGCCGATAGCCACTATCCTCGCTTTAGCAGCCCCATGCTTTCCAGGCTTCGACTTGGCTATGTCCACTATGTGGCATGGCTCGTTGTCTATTATCATGTAACCTCCGACACGTAAGCTTCCAACATCAACTGGTCTGGTCATACACTCACCAATATTATTTGATTTCTATCCAAGCATTTCAGAACAACACCCATATATAGATTAAGGTAACGCTATTTACCTGAGCGGTGAAAAAAATGTTCAAAAGCGTGGGGATAGTCGCCCGCTACGACAGAAAACTGGCTTTAAAACTCGCCGAAGAGCTAACAGAATACCTCACAAAGAAAGGCTTGGAGGTTTACATAGAAGATTCCCTTGCTGGAAAAGTACAAGCCAAAGCAAGCATGGTTCCGCTCAAGAACATGAAGACCGATTTCATAATAACCATCGGCGGAGACGGAACCATCCTCAGAACAAGCATCACCGCACCCAAGCCTGAACCGCCAATACTCGCCGTCAACATGGGCGTCAGAGGATTCCTCACAGAAGTAGAGCCCAAAGACGCGTGCCAAGCTGTTGAAAAAACCCTGAAAGGCAACTTCAGAATCGAGAAGTGCGCCAAACTTGCAGTATCCGTGGGCGAAGAAGTGCTTCCCGACGCTTTGAACGATGTTGTGATTTCCGCGGGGGAACCCTCAAAGATCCTGTACACGCAGATATGCAAGGACGAGAAGCCTATACTGAAGTGTCAAGCAGACGGGCTGATAGTTTCCACCCAAACGGGCTCGACGGGCTACTCTCTCTCGGCTGGAGGACCAGTGTTAGATAAGGAGGTAGACGCGTTCGTTCTAACCCCGATATGCTCTCTCACGGTGTTCCGTTCACTCGTCTTTCCAGCAGACTCCAAAGTCACGATAAACGCCATCAGACCCAAGAAGATGCTCGTCTTGATTGATGGAAACTACCGGCAACTCGTAACAACCAAAGCCCTCGCAGTGACGGTCACGCGCTCCAAGAACGAGGCATCATTCATCAGGTTTCAAGAAGACTTCTACAATCGGCTCCGATGCAGGTTACTGTTCAAGGGAACGGGATGAGAAATTCAAGGAACCAACGAACCCAAACGCGTAATGGTGCTTGACACCTCAGCCTTCCTAGCGGGATTCGACCCCTTCTCCGTCAACGAGGACCAAGTCACCGTGCCCAGCGTGGAAGAGGAAATAAGAACCAACTCAATCATCTGGGTGCGATTCAAAACGGCAGCCGAAAACGGAAAAATAAGAATAACAACACCCACCGAAGAATGCTGGAACCAAGCTAAAGCCTCCGCAAACAAGGTCGGCGACGCCTTTTACCTCTCAGAAACCGACACCCAGCTTTTGGCATTGGCTTTGGAATTCAAAGCCGCAGGCTGCAACCCTCAAATCGTCACCGACGACTACTCAATACAGAACGTCGCCACCCAGATGGGAATAGAATTCGCCTCCCTCGCAACCTTCGGAATCCGCCGTCTTCTAGAATGGATGAGATACTGCCCCGCCTGCCACAAAGAATACCCAGCCGACTACCGCTCCACAAAATGCGAAGTCTGCGGCACCGAGCTGAAAAGAAAACCGCGAAAAAGAGCCAGCACATAAAGCACTTTTTGTTATTTTCTGTGCTTAAAAATCACGAAAAAGGCTCAATTTGTTTTCACAATCTCCCGAGGCAGTCAGGTAAGCCGGCATCTTCCACAACATCTAGCGCTCACGTTGAACCACAAACTCTTTCGCCTTACAAAAGAGTAAGAAGCAAAATCAAAACGAGCCCTTCACAAACAAATATCGGAGCCACCGTCTGCTTCGCCCTTCGAAGAGCCCTATCAACAAAAAGCGACAAAGACCCCAGACGAGCCTCCCCAATCACCCTCACATCTGGAACGGTTAAACGCTGGCACCCAGCTTTGCATTCTTCCAAGTTTGCTGTGGCCGCTTTCGAAGCCTCTTGAATGTAGCCAATAAGCCGTTCATGATCCATGGCTTCGCCGACGGGATGATAACCACGCCGCCCCAGAATCACCGCGCTCACCGCATGAGTGTCGGTGGTGAAAACCTCACACTCATCAAACCCTGCCGCAGTTAGCGCGGAGAGAATTTCCTCACGCAGCCCCGAGATCATGTTGTTTCCGTCAATGACGACATAAGCTGTTTTCTGCTCAGCCACCTTAACAACAATAGCTGTGATTCCGCCCGGACCCATGCCGTCTTTTAGACTGAACGCCTCAGGGTAAACCGTAGCCGACCCCACCTGGAAAGAATCAGGAGGCACGGAAACTGCTTTTTTAATGCAGATAGAAGCCACATCACGTAAAGTCTCCAAAGACGCCTCTATCTCGGCTGTGTCGCTTATGCTGTTATGGGCATTCACCACAACGGCGCAATCAAGACCCAGCTTTTCCGCTTCCTCACGAACAATAAAGCCTAACTCCTGCGGCAAATCTTCCGTAGTTTTTGGAGCAAGAGTGAATGAGAGAAGCGCGTTTTTCCCAAACACTTGGCAACAAGCAGTTACCCCATCTTCCGAGACCTTAACGAAAGGCGTTGCCTTCTCGGCAGACGCTGTGAACCGAGCGGATTTTATCACTTCATTAATTATTCGCTGATTCTGTGCTTGAGAAGCTAAATCAAGTTCATGGCCGAGAATCCCTAGAGGAACACATGCATCACAACTAAACTCTTTTTCAAAATTCCGCTTAAGCATAGACGGCAGAAGGCTGCTGCCGATGTTCTTGAAGGGTCCAGGATGAACAAGAGGAACGATAACGGCAGCTTTGGGCTTAGAGGAATCAAACTTTAACAAGGTGACCTCAATGTTCTCGTCCTTACCTAGTTTTTCAAGGAAATCCTCAAACGGAGCGTTGAGCCCGACCACCCAGTTTAGCATGAACGCTCTAAAAAGCGGAAATGCAGGCATGCCGAAAGTCTTGTGCCCCAACTTATCTATCAAAGAAAGGAAAAGCCACGCTGAAACGCAGCTCAGCACAGGAGCAATAACTAGAAAAGGAATGAACTGATAGGGTGAGGAGCCCGCGAATTGCGCCCAGAAAACCACAAACACTGCAACACAGAAGAACGGCTGAAGGAAAGAAGCGATAAGGCGCCGATAGAACGAGACTGATGAGGTCGAGAGAAACACCACGGCACGAAAAGTCAACAAGGCAGCAAAGCCTAAGAGGCATAGTTTAATCCACCACCCCAAATCGAACGCGATTCCACAGATGACTCCGATGAGTATGAAAAACACCCAGAGAATCCAGCCAAAGAGTGAAAGTGCGACCGTTCTTCTTAAGACGTAAATTGGGTCAGCCCCGAGGACAAAATTACATATTACAACATCAAAGGCAAGGGTTACCGCGAATAGGGAAACTCCCAGAAAGAGACCGTTTAATAATCCCCCGAACGTGGGGAAAAAGAGCGTTGATAATCCAACTACGCCGATGCAGATAGCCACCAGTGCGGAAACGGCTTTTTTGAATGGTGGAAGAAAGAACATTGACGAGTAATGCTTGAGTGCACTGTTCATTGAATGGTTCAAAGAGTTTTCAGTAGCCACTTCCACCATCTCAAGTTGAGTTTCTTATGAAATTGAAGGGGTTTATTAAAGTCTAGCTAATTCAGGGGAGAAAGCGCTGCAGCACTTAATACATATCCTTTGTAAAATAGCGAGCGCAACTGTAAATATTTTAGCACAAAGCTATCAACAAAAACGAGGCAAAACGAAGCCCTCCAAAACAGACACATAGATACACCATGGCTAACGAGAGCAATTTATTTATCTATAAAGCGACAATTATAGAAATTCTGCGAAGTCAAGTATATGCCAGAGCAAGAACTGCCCCCTTCCATATTTCACATGCTCGAAAGAAATCTGGGGAAGAAAATCAGAGTCATTCTGGATCCAGCTTACGGTTTTGAAGGCACTCTTGCGGCTGTTACACATGAACCTTCTGGGATATGGCTTTCTGACGCTGAGGCGATTGTTTTGAGGTCAACCATTGCGCAGCCTATTCCTCAGGTGGCAAGCAGAGAGGAAAGAAGCGAACTATTTCTGCATCTTAATTCGGTTCAGCGTATAGAAGTTTTGCATGCTCCAAAACGATAAAACGCCGCGGCTTTTACGCGACAGGGAAGAACACTTTAGCCAAGACAGAAATAACTATCAAAGCCACTGAGAACACCACAAGAAGTTCTGGCCTGATTTTGATGCCTTCAGTTTCTTCCTCGAAGAACCTCAGCAGTCCAGCGCTCGCCGCGGGCATCGGACCAGTTTCTTTCTTTTTCTTGCTCATTGAGCCGTTCCTTCTTTTAACCGAAGCAACAGAGTCTATAATTTTTCTGCATTATTAATGTTACGCATACCGTTGATAAGAAGCCAAAGCCAATAACCAGCACTGACTGCGAACAAATTGCCCCGAACCCAATCGCCAAGTTTTAACTACATGAAAACATAGCTAAACTGATGAAAGATGCAGATACATGAATTCCAAGAAATGATGAAACGATTGTACTTCCACAGGGATTCCGAACGCGGAGTTGAAGGCACTTACAAATGGCTTGTAGACGAGGTTGAGGAATTATGGGAGGCGCTTCAAGGAAACGATAAAGAAGCAGCGGAAAAAGAGTTTGCAGACGTCATCGCATGGCTTGCGTCCCTGGCTAACATTACAGGGGTAGACCTTGAGAAGGCCGCTGTTAACAAGTACCCTGGCAGATGCCCAAAATGTCAACAATCTCCCTGTCAATGCACCTTTTAACCCACGAGGCGTTTCTGACCGAAACCCGTCAGAATCCAAACATACGGACGGCGTCCTTTACGGTCAACGGTTCCGTCCTTCTGGAGAAGCCTTAGATGATGCATCACAACGTTGTAGGACATAGACGTCTCCTTTGCAACGCCGGCTGCACCAGAAGACCGCTTTTCAAGAACGCTCAGAATTTTGGTTCTGGCTCTAAGCCCTTTCCTTACGTTCCTCACCTGCTGCAGGTAAGCGTTTGGATGGAAACCCCGGTTAATTTTAGCATCACCAAAGATAGATTCGCGGTTTGCCTTGAAAAGCTTTAGTCTCAAGCGAAGTCGAAAAGGCTGGCTTGTTTAGGCTTATTGTTGTCAAACATCGACGCAATCTCATTCTTGATAAGGAGAATCCTCTGAGCATAATACTTGGGCAATTCATACTTGTCAATCAGCTGCTGAGCCGCGTCAAGATACTTTTCGATGCCGCCGCGATAAACAGTCAAGGTCAATGGCCCCCCACAGTAAAGGCACTTCCCCCGAAGAGGCAGACGTCGATAACGTTTGTTACAGGATTTACATCTGAAGCCCTGAGTGGAAAACGCACGCATATTACCCGCGATGTCACGGATGAAGTGTGTCGTCAAAACTTTCAAGGCGACGTGCCTCACATCCACGGCGTCAATTTTCTCGCCAAGCTCCAATTGCATATTCAGTTTTTCAACCATTGACTTAAACTGCTTATACGCGCTCTCGTTGTTGCCGAGGTTAACGTTCGAAACAGGGGTAGTAAAGTTGAAACTTTCAAATTGCGCGGAAGTTCCAAGCCGGTGGCTAATTATATCCATCATGGGACTGACCTGTCTAGCCTCAAACTTTTCCAAGGTCTTTTCATAAAACTCGAGTGGATAAGATTTGTCAACGTCGAAGTCGTGAGCCTGCCGCTGCACCTCTTTGGTGTTAACAAAGGGAATAAGAAGTAACGGAGCATCCATAATCCCGCCAATCTGCGCAGGCAAGTAGCGCCGCGAGAAGTTGAGAAGGGAATCCAACGCTAGCAGAACAGCATCTTCGTCTCCGTCGCAGTCTCGTCTCTTGGCTGAATGCCATATTGGATGGGCATAGCAGAGGTTAAGGTTTGTGAAGCCGACAATGCGACCTAGAATGCCGACGCAAGTGTGAGGAGCCAAACCCATAATCAAGTGCCCGACGAGGTCATCGGGACTTTTAACGTTGTAGTAGCTTGGAAGTTTATAGACCCGTGTTAGAAGCTCATCAATGAAATTCGCCACTCGAATGAAGTAATCCGCTGTTTTCCATGGAACGACAACATCTTGAATTTTAAGTTCACAAACTTGATCCGGACTTGTTAAGGGCAACCCATTTATGTCATGCGTGTAACCGAGTTCTCTGAGCTTTTCAACAGCAACCCCGACTTCAGCAGGCTTAAAATGTGTCAACGGCGCGTTAGTGGCATCGAAGCGAATCGTCCCGTCCTTGTAAACCGACAAATCATACTTCGCCCGTAACACACCCTTTTCAACAATCTCAGGGGCTTTATCCTCGTTCGTCAAGCCCTTAACGCCCCGCAACATTTTGGGAACAGGAACGCCAAGATTCTGCTGCGCTTCCTCAAGAAGCTTCCTGAAGTTTACGGACTGCCTCTGATACCGCACAGCAGTGACTTTACATGTCGGGCAGAGATCATCCTTCAAAACTCGACCGCACCGCGGACAACTCTTCTCAGCCTCGGTTTCACTTCCACAAATAGGGCATTTCACCTTGTAAGTGTAAGTTTTGCATTGCGGACATATACGCTTGGCAAACTCAACGAACACCGACCCCTTCTTCGCCGCTTCCACAAGGTCCCTGTGAGAGCCACCAGCCAAACTAACAGGAAAGAGCACATGCACCAAAGGTTTCATCTCTCGCCTCTTCGCTTTCTCAGGCCTGCCCATACGCGCACCCACAAACGTAGGCGCCTTGTCCTTCACATCAACGCCTGAAAGCAAAGTCACAGCCTCCAACACAGACCCCACAGAACTCCCTTCCAGAGTTCGCGACGAACCATAGCCGAGACAGAAACCAAGAGCGCACGCATCTTCGCCTTCAAGAACAATTTTGTCATCCAAAACATTATGCGGCGCAAAAATAGTCTGCAACATGTGAGCAACATTCGAGTCATTAGATCCCACAATCTTGCTAACCAAGCCTTCTTCAAGAATAACCTCAGAAGCCGCCAGCCAGTTTCGCAGCGTCTCAACTTCCTGAGTTGAAGGAAGATTCGACCAGAAAAAGACGAGGCTTGGATAAAGAGGCACATGAAAGTTCACGGAAAAAGACAGGGCCTCTTTAGCACAGGGCTTAATGTCGAAAGGATCTGCCAGAAAATCCCGCAGTTTTTTTTCCGAAATCTGGGCAACTTCAGCAGCTTTTGCTATGTCATCGCCGAACTTTTCAGCGATGGCTTTCCTCAAATCTTTAACCCACCATTCTTCAACGTAGCCTGAAGGAGAAAGCGCCTTGTTGGTGTAAAGAAAATCGCCGAAACTGATTAGGATGTCGCCCAGAAACAGGATTTTGACGATTTGGTTTTTCAAGTTGTTAAAATTTTCAATGGAAACACGAACTACTGAGCCATCCTTCAGCAGAACAACCGGAGGCTCAAGAGTGTCAACTGGCATCGTAACGCATCCCTTTCCAGGAAGTTCCAGCCGCATCTGTGTTCCCGCCGCCAAAAATTTATCCACCACCAGCATGGTCGCCGGGTGCACGCCAACGGCTGAAAGCCCTGTGTTACGTGATCTGCCGTATCTAAGCCTGAAACCGCCCCGCCTAGAGGGAAAGGAGAAAATTGGGCGCCCTGCAATTACGTCATCCATGAAACCAGCGGATTTCTTCTCGGATTTGCTTCGGAATTCTCTAAGCCAATCCCAACCTTGAAACCCCAGCTTCTCTATGATGACTAAAACCTTGAGCGCACGTCCCACAATGCCGTCGTTTACAACTCTGAGGGCGCCTCCTCTTACGCGGTTAGTCTCTATTCTTTGAAGGTTCCTAAAAGAAGAAACCTCCACGGGATCCGATTCTGTACCCGTGACCTCAACAGGAAGCCAATCCAACGCTTTCTTCAATTCTTCATCCGGAATGTGATATTGAAAGCGCCCCACCGAACGCTCATACAATCGCAGTTCCTCAATGAAACGAGAGATTTCCTCTGCTGTTGGTTTGTATCTGTCTAGCCCTAGGAGGCGGCGTACAAAATCTCCAACAACAAGAGTCAGCGCTTGATCAGTTCCGCCCGCCGACCGGATAGGACCCGCGAAGTAAATTGCCAAGTACTGTGTGCGATCCATGTTAGTTTTTATTTTAACTTGCGCCACGCCTTGTATAGGCGCGGCGGTGAGACCCTCAGTGAATATCGCAAGTGCCGTGCGGATTGCTTGTTCCGCCGCCTCCTTAGGGTCCATGCGCCCAAACTTGCCGTAAACGATTTCTTCCGCAATTTTGAACGCTATTTCTTCCCGTTGTAATTTTGCGCCTAATTCGCGGATGCTGACAGCCACGCCTTTAGGTCCAACGAGACCCTCCACAAGATCGGCTATGTCTTTCGCAATCACACATTCAGTCTTTAGCGTAGGATCCATACCGTTTGCTCTGGCGCTGTCGCTTATGGCATATAACTGTTTGAGCTGGCGCTCCATAGTCTCGATGTAAGCGGTGTATCCGTCGCTCATGTTACCGTTCAAGCGGTCTGCTCCCCACGTACATATCAACGGCGCGTTTATTTTGGCTTTCTAGCATGAAAAACGAAAAAACCTCACAATGCAAAAGCCACTTCGGCGGATTCAAATCAAAAAGACGAGGGGTCAGAGCTTGGTCCCTTTAATGCCGTCGACAATCTCAGAGACCCTCTGTTTAGCATCGGTACTTTCGATAAGGTTGCCAGTAACAATAATGTCTGCACCCGCAGAAGCAGCCGTTAAGGCTTGCTCTTTTGTTCTTATTCCTCCGCCTACGATAAGAGGAGTATCTACATAATGCTTTACTGTACGAATCATATCGGGAGGCACAGGATCTCTGGCGCCAGAGCCGCCTTCTAGATATATGAATCGCATGCCGAGGTACTTGCCTGCAAGAGCGTGTGCGGCTGCAAGTTCTGGCTTGTTGTATGGCACGGGGATGGCTTTGCCTACTATACTGGCGGTGCCGCCTTCGCCTACAATTATGTAGCCCATAGACATCGGTTCTAAACCGTATTTTTTTACAAGAGGAGCCCCAAGAATTTGAGCGCCTATGAGGAAGTAAGGGTCAACTGAATTCAGGAGAGACATAAACCAGATGGCGTCCGCGTATCGACTAATGCCGGTCACGTTATTGGGGAAAAGGATTGTCGGAAGGTCAACAGTGCGTTTGATGGCTTTTACAACGTCATCAAGATGAGCTTGGGAAACAAATGTTGATCCACCAATCATTATGGCGGCGGTTCCGCTTGTTTTTGAGTTTTCCGCCACCCTGGACGCTTGAGGAGGCGTTATCTTTTCAGGGTCTACAAGAGTTATGTGGATCGAGCCTTCGGCTTTCATTTTTTCGAGTAGGTAAGTCTCAATGGGCCCAGGCATGCATTAATCACCTCGGTTAAGCAGTTCCAGTGTTTATCGAAGTTCTTCTTGAAGAACCATAAACTCTGTCAGTAAGCATACAGTAAACGTCAACTTCACCTTGAGCAGGCTTTATCTGAAATTCTTCCTGAAGACCACAACTGCTACAGCCTGCCACGGCGCGATTTTCTTCTCTGAAAATTTCCACTCTAACGGTTTCTTTTCCACACTTCGGGCAAGAGAAGAATTTGGGCAAACGCTTCTTAGGAATACGAACAACTTTCTTTCTTCTTCGCCCCATTGTAACGGCCTTCTGCAACCTCTGGTTATGCTCCTTTATTATTTATGCTTGCCCTTAAATACTTGCCTACAACCATAAAACATAGGAAGTACGGGTAAATGAAATTGTCACCTTCCGTTCTAGACTTAGACTTATCCGAGATTGAAAGTAGAATCACCCGTTTCATTAAGATATATGTAGAAAACGCGGGGGTAAATGGTATAGTTGTTGGCCTTTCGGGCGGAATTGACAGCGGCACAATCGCCGCGCTCTCCAGCCGGGCGATAGGAGGAGAGACGGTTTTAGGATTATTGCTTCCAGAAAAGGAAACGTATAACCCGAAGGACATTGAGGACGCAAAATTTGTGGCAGAGAAATTCGGATTGCAAACACAGATATGCGATATCACGCCAACCTTGGAAGCGTTTTACAAAACCATACCCATCTTCAATTCAGCAGACAGGCTTTGCAAGGGCAACATAAAAGCAAGAACCCGGATGATTTACCTGTACTACTACGCTAATAAACTCAATCGAATAGTCTGCGGAAGCTCAGATAAGTCAGAAACAATGATGGGCTACTTCACTAAGTGGGGAGATGTCGCTGCTGACATTTCACCAATTATGGACCTGTACAAAACGCAAGTACGTAAACTCGCCACTCATTTGGGATTCCCAGCGGAACTCGCGGAAAAACCCTCCACGCCCGCTCTGTGGCCTGACCAGTTCGCTGAAACAGAACTCGGCATAAAATACGAAACGCTTGATCTCATCCTTTACGGGTTTGAACGGTTCATGACCACAGAGGATATAACGCAACAACTAAACATCGAACGCCCACTTGTTGAAAAAGTTAAAAGCAGGTGGCTTTCAGCAGAACATAAAAGAAGAGTGTTACTGTCCCCGAAACTCGGGTACAGAACCGTGGGCACAGATTTCAGGCTTCCCCGAAACGCATTCTAAAACCTGAGGAATTAAAAAATGAAGGAAAAGGTCAAAATCGCACTAGCCCAGATAAGCAGCAAACGCGAGAACAAAAAAGAAAACCTGAAGAAAATCGAAAAATTCACCTTAAAAGCTCAAGGACAAGGTGCGGACCTCGTTATTTTTCCAGAACTTTCATTGACCAGCTACGTGGTTAGAGACCAACTCTACGAGTTAGCTGAAAAAATACCAGGGCCATCAACCAAGATTGTTGAGGGTTTGGCGAAGAAAACAGGCGTGCACATAATCTTCGGCATGCCAGAGCTTAGCGAAAAGACAAAAGCCACAATATTCAACACAGCGGTCTTAATGGGGCCAAAAGGCTTTATCGGAAAATACCGCAAAATGTACCTTCCCACCCACAGCGTCTTTGAGGAGAAAAGGTACTTCCGCCCTGGCTACCAAACAGCCGCCTTCGAAACGCCTATAGGAAACATAGGACTGTGTATATGCTACGATGTTTTCTTTCCAGAAGTATTTCGGCTCACAAGACTTATGGGAGCGCAGTTGATGGTGGTCATCTCGGCTTCGCCAGCTGTGCGCAGAAGCTACTTTGAAATTTTAACGGCTGCAAGAGCTTTAGAAAACACGGCGTTCCTAGCTTACGTCAACTTGGTAGGAATAGAGGAGGGGCTACAGTTTTGGGGAGGAAGCAGACTGGTGAACCCAAACGGAGACGTAATAGCCAAGGCAAAGTACAATGACGAAGACCTTGTCATCTGTGAAGTAGACTACAATGACATGCGGGCAGCAGAAACATTCATTCCGACACTTAGGGATTTGCGCCCAGAACTTTTCGATAAACTTAAGAAGCAATCGGAACTGCTCTAATTTTACAAAAGGTCACTCAGTTCTTAAACGGGTAACAGGCAACAAGTCACACACTAATCACAGATACATCACACCCCGTGATATCAAAGAGGTATACAGGGTATCACGCGTGATTCCTCCGTGACAGGTGACGTCACATATCATAGCAAACGCGTCTGAAATTCCAAGAGGCAAGCAATTATTCATGTTACCATAAGATAGTGGCGGGTTTGGATGTAAAAGGTACAGCTTTCAAGCAAAAAGGCTTTGTTTAAAGATTAGCCGCTTGATTAGTTGTTAAACCTATGAAAGCGAGAAAGAGTCAGTTCGGAGCAAGTAACATTTGCCCCAAGTACCTCGGCAAATTCAGAAATAAAGCCAGAGTTTTGAGGTGTATTTTAAAAATTAGCACTTACGTAACGCCATAAATGCCTCATCGTCATAAAAAGAGCCATAAACACAATTTAAACGGCAAAGCATAGCCATTTTGTAAGCAAACAAGGCGAGTTAGCAGCTCACAAGATAGGGACTAAGTTTAAATTCAGAGCCAGTATACAAAAGTGTATTCATTCAGCATAATAAAGGATGAAGGACATTGAAGTTAAAAGAAGGCGTCCAAGCTTGGCTAAACGGGGCTCTAAATGACCCCATAGTCAAAATCCTTGCTAAAAACAGTCAATTAACGAAAACGCAGCTCGAAACACTGCTAATAGACGTTTTAGCCGAAAATATGTCGGGCAAACAGCTAAAATACGACGAAAAAGCGAGGTTGAGGCTAACAAAGGCCAAAATAAGCCGCGGTTCCTTTAATAGGACGTTAAAACAGTCCAAAGAAAACGTGATAAAATCAATATACACAGTATTGCTCCTAGGATATCTAGGAGTGTTTGACACCACAACTCTGGACCCGTATCTCGAAATAGCAAACAAATTGCACGATTACGTTGAGGCACACAAAGACATACCCAACAAGGGGGAAGACCTAAAAGACCATCTAAAAGTCATAGAAATCATAAGGCAGGAGCTAGAAATAAGCCTAAATCGGCTTTCTATTCCATCAGAAGAGAGTTTGTGACGTCACAAATCACACTAAAAACCACACAAACCTAACCTGAAAGGAACCATAAAACAAAGCCAGTAAAAGCGCCTAACTGGAAAATACGCTGCAAATAACAGAGTTTTTTAGGTCATGCACGTAGTAAACTAACACATATTCAGGCAGGTCAAGCTGTGATGTGTGACGTCATATAGCACAACAAGTCACAAACACCATAAAATTTAAATTCTCCATGGGAAACTGTGATATGTGATGCAACTATTCAAATCACAAATAAATCACAGAAGTGAACAAAGTGATTGATTTTCTAATGGTGCTCCTAGGCGTATTGGTTATAGTCACCGTAGGCGCGTCAATTGAGTATTACAGACGGCTACGTGAAGCCCAGAAAGAGTACGAAAAAGCCAAGAACGCCGTTGAAGACATAGTCCTAAGTTTCAACAGGGAGCTAAAGAGGGAAGCTGACAAGCTGGAGCTGGTTGCATACAAAATTGAGGGAAGTAACGCGAAGGCAGATGCAAGCGTAAAACGAGCTGACGCCATCGAAAAAAAGTTTGCGCCGTTAGAAAATCAATTGGGGGCAGTAGTGGAAAACAATGCAGCCGTGGGTTCACAGGTGGCGGAAGCTGAGAAGAAGATTCAAACGCTTGAATCCGTACAAGATGCGCTTAAAACGAAAGTCTCAGGGTTGGAGGAGCAAATGCAGAAGTTTACCGCGTTACCCGAGATGTCAGTTGAGCCGGTGATGCCTATCAAAAGAGACAAAGCCATGGCGGCGCTAACGGACACGGAGGTTGCCGTGTTGGAAATGTTATCAGCTGAGGGGGCGAAGACAGCGCCTGAGATTAAGGAGAGAGTGCAGCTTAGCAGAGAGCACACGGCAAGGCTGATGAAGAAACTTTACGAGAAAGGCTATTTGGAAAGGGAGACGGGGAAAATCCCATTCAGGTACAGCGTCAAGAAAGAAATGGAAAAATTCTTGAAAAAACCTGAAAGCCCACAGACCTGATTATTCCAGAGAAAGCTTTTGCCCGTTTAGTTTTTTGATCCGCCCATCCATTTCAGTGAGATTTGAAGACGGGGGAAGCCCGTAGTCTACTTTGCCATGTGCACCCAGGTACTCGGGATAATGGGCCACCCTTACCGGGACCGCAAACTTGATTTTCGGCTCAGATATTAGCAGGGCTTCGCCTACATCGAGCATTTTTATCTCTGTTTCGCTGTATTCCATGTAAGGCGTGTTCTCGGTCAAGTACACGCGGTCCTTCTTCAGCTCTGTTTTCATTATCACCTTGGTCCATAGCTCGGCGAAAACATCGAAATTAATCCTAGACGGTCTTGGCGTAACAGCGTTTATTCCCACTCGGTACTTGCGGTAAGTTAATGCTATGTCTGAAAATATTGTCGTAGGTTTGTTCGGGTCCAAGAATTCGTGGGCTTCCTCTAGGGTGATAAGCAGGGTCGGCAGTTTATGCCATTCCTCATAATTCTCCTCCCACATACGTTTGTAGTGCTCAGCTATGGCGGAGGCGGATAAGCAGACAACGCGGTTTTGGTCCTCAGAGCGAAGACCGGAAATGTCGATCAAGCAGGTTACTCCCTTACATATGTTCTGTAGTGCGCTTTCAACAAACGTGTAGTTAGAAGGCGGAAAGAGCTCGTGGGGCAGGGAAGAGAGTTTCTGCAGTAGAGCCTCAACAACTACTTTCTGTGCACGGATACCGACGGTGCCTTCGGCTCGATAGGTTTCTCGGACACGTTCAATCCAGTCTGCCCCGTATTGCCGGTACAGTGCCCACGCCAGTCTCTTCTGAGGGGGCTGAATATCTGGAAAAAGCGTGTTCAGCTTGGCAGGAGTCAAAGTGCTAAGGCCAACAGCCATTTTCCCGTCTCTCGCCGAGTAGTACTGAACTCGACTGTGGAAGAGCGGGTGATCCTTCAAGCCGCATTGCGGTTTGATTTCTTTTCCTTCTAAAAGTTGTCCTGCAAAATCGTAAATGAGCGCCACGGTTCTGGGGCTGTGGTCGATTATCTGAGCGTTCAAAATAAGCTCCGTGTTCGTTTTTCCAGAGCCGGTCATCCCGAACATGCCCATCATTCGGGGTATGGCATCTATGTTAATGCCAACTGACCCTAGCAGCTGGTCTTCTGAGCGTAAGTGACCCACTTCAAGCTCTCCGGAAAGCTTTAAAATGGAACAGTCTTCCTCGCTTGCCGCGTAAACCTTGTCTCGATAATTAGGGTTGAAGGTGGGAGAACGCAGTTTACCGTTTCTCTTTTCCAAGAATAAAACTGCATTTACGCTGCGGAAAGAAGAGTATGGCCCGAAAGCCTCTTTGCCCTCTGCCTCACGAAGCTGCTCTATGGTTTCAAGAGTGGAGCTGCTCTCAGAATTAACAACTCGCGCGTAAAAGTTCCGCTCAACTGAATCAATGCGCACTATCTGCCCAAAAGACAAGTTGACATCTTTATTGACGAGGAACGAGACGGAATCGCCTTTTGTCCCGCAAACGAAACCAATCGAGTTAGAACTGGTCATCCCACCACTCCCATTCAAAAGCGTGTTTCACCCCATGAATCTCGTCAGCAAAACTGCATGAAAGCTCTTCTCTTCGCAGGACATCTAGAAGTCCAGCGGCTTTCAGTGTTTCTTCAATTTGGTCGTGATAGGAGAGCAGCATTGAGTCTGAAGGCCCGGAGAACTCATGCGCAAGATAGAGGCTTATGGGGTAACCGATGCACCGCGGGTCTTCGGACACGCTGGTTAAGGGCGAAAGCAATTCGCTGATGTCTCGTTGAGTAAGGTAGTCCATTATATCACAGCGAAAAACGTGTGGACTTTCGGCGCACAACTTCACGATTGCTATGTCCCCATAGAGGCTTTTGTCCTTGTCTGCTTTCCTCACGGGATAATAAACCCAGATGTCATATGGAGCCAGCATGTACGTAGTAGCCGTCAGATCTCTTCCTTTTTCATCATGCAATGACGGCGAGTTTTTACTTATCGCTAAAAGTCTTATTCCCTCTTTCTCACATGCATCGTAAAGAGAAACGCGAAACTTGCGTTCTCCGCCGAAATATCCGCCCCCGTCCAGAAGCAGGTACATACTACGTACATCTCCATGTACGTGGTAAGAGTTAGAAAGCTCTTCGTTAAGCGTCTTCAACGCCACCTGGCTTTCAAGTTCAATTCGGAAATCCTGCAGGTAGCTCCTACGTACATGGGCGTCTCCAACAACCGTGCAGAGTCTCTCAATGTAATTCCAATCAACCGAACGTCCTCTGACAGCCGCGGACGATGCGCGCATCAAGTAAACTCCCCAGTTGTTAGCTCGCTTTAGAGTGCGTGTTGAGCAGTCGACAGCTATGAAACTTCCGTCATGTAAGTTTATCCTTTTCAAGGGTTTAATCAGTGAGGCGTCAGGTTTGACTGCTATTAAGGGTTCAGTCCGGACCTCGGCGGCGCCGGCAATTCTGCCTTTGTCGACGTAGCATTTGAGCTTCCTCTCCATATCTTGGTAATCGACTTCTAAGCTGTTCATTCACCAGCCTTCTTGTAGCATTGAATATTATTCCTTAAATGTACCCAGATGGTTTTATGCTTTTCACTTAATCAGGGTTTAGGTAACTCACGAATTTGGAATCTCTGAAAAACATTACCGCAAGCTTTGCTTTATCGCCGCTTGAGGAATATTAGGCGCAACCTTATACTTCAAATTGTTAGCACCGCCACTTCTCAGAAGCATACCTCTAGAAGTCATTCTGGCAAGGTATGTGGAAACAGTGCTAAGGCTGATGGGTTCCTTGAGTTCCTGCTCATAGACAGATTGCAGGTCTTTAGATGAGAACCAAATTAACGGAAAATTTTTCTGAATAACAAAGTTAACTTTTTCGAACCGAGAAGCATTATTATTTTTTAACACATTGCTGGCAGCGCCTGTGTTTGCCCCTTCATCTGGCATACCACCTAGCAACTCAACAAGATCTAAGAGGCGCAGAGCTTTATCTCTGGTTATTTGACCCTCGAATGCGATAGTGTATCGATTGCCTTCACTATCGAAGAGCTCTACACGCATTTTTCGAGCCGGCATTAAAGTGCGCACCTAAAGTGATGTTCACAAGCTTTACACTTCACAACTTATAGCTGTTATGGTGAAAGCAGAATTTGTAAAAAGGCAATATTATTGAGTAAAAACGAAAAGAGCCTAAAATTTCCAGTATTTTATAATAACAGGTTTCACAGGAATCCAGATCAGTGAAAAAGTGGCAAGCGTTGCCCTATTTCCGTTCTCCAGTAGAAGTGAAGGGGTGCCTCCTTCACAGAAAAAGGACATGAATAGGGTAATTCCGGCAAAACAATAGCAGTAAATCGTAAATCTTTATGTGAATTCACAATGGTTTCACAGAATTGTGAATGGAGACAACTATCCGCGAGCCAAACTTGGAAGAAATATAAAGTGTTCAGGCACTTTGAGTTTCATTGAGATAGCAAAAAATGAAAGTACATAATGTACGTAGTATAAAATGGGTAAAATTGTTGGAGAACACTGGCACCCCTATGTTTCCGCTCGAGATTTTAATCCACTGAAAATTGGAAAAGGCCGGAAAAAAATTTATTCAAGCATTATCTAATTTCTTTAACATAACAACTATTATATGTTAATTGTAGTTTACATTTCAGAGTATATTTCCTAAAGAAAGAAATTAACATCTTTTTGAAAAAAGACTATAAATTTCCAGTAGAAACTCTGGGGTGAGTGGCACACTTCATTTTTCCGTTTTCTGGCGAGAAGTTACTCATGTCTTCTAGGATTATTATGTCTCCAAACTATTTTTTTGTACTGTGCCCTTTATTTGCTCCACTCGAAATAACGGTGGTACCTCTGAAAAGTCGCGGGGAAGGCAAGCAGATGGGAAATTCAAGCATACTCGATGGCGTGTTCGATAAATTCGTGAACGGCGCTAATCTCTTCAAGGATCGGGAAGCTCTGAGGCACGATTATCTTCCTGAAAGATTGCCTCATAGAGAAGATCAGATAAGACTTCTCGGCGAAACTGTTGCCCCAGTCTTAAAGGATGCCAGATGTTCAAACATTTTTATCTACGGCAAAACTGGGACTGGTAAGACAGCTGTAACTAAATATGTTTTAAGTCATTTAGAGTACAAGGCAAAAGAGTATGGTTCTCCAGTTAGGTTTTGTTATGTGAACTGCCGTATGACAGGGTCCGAGTATAGAGTTTTCGCAAGTCTAAGCCAAAGTCTAGGAATCACTATTCCTTTCACAGGATTATCGGTTGGCGAAGTGTTTGACAGGTTCCGCAGTGGCTTGGATTCCTCACGTATAATTTTCATAGTGGTTTTAGACGAAGTGGATGCCTTGATAAAAGACCGCGGGGATGGCCTCTTGTACGAGTTAACACGAATAAACGAAACTCTCTCTAAAAGCAAGGTTTCTATAATCGGCATCTCAAATGACCTTCGGCTGAAAGAGTTCCTTGATCCAAGAGTTTTCAGTTCATTAAGCGAGGAGGAAATGGTCTTTAGGCCTTATGATGCCGGCGAGTTGCGGAACATTTTATGTGAGCGTTCCAAAATTTCCTTTAATGAAGGGTCTCTCTCTGACGCGGCTTTGAGCATTTGTTCTGCTTTAGCTGCTGCGGAGCATGGTGATGCGAGGCGAGCCTTAGATTTGTTAAGAGTGGCGGGTGAAATTGCGGAACGCCGAGGCGCCAAGATAATCACTGAAGAACACGTTAGGGACGCTGAAAAGCACATCGAGCATGATAGAGTGGTGGAAGCGTTGAAAAATCTCACTCTCCATTCTAAACTGGTCCTTTTTAGCGTTTACCGCTTGGGCAAATCAAGTGCCACCACTGGCGAAATCTATGATATTTACCACAAACTTTGTGATGATTTAGGTGCTGGGCTTCTGACGCAGCGACGTTTAGGCACTTTGGTTAATGAGCTTGATGCGATGGGGCTTCTGAACGCGAAAGTTGTGAGCATGGGGCGTTACGGTCGAACCAAAAAGATTCGAATGGAAATATCGCGGACTCTGATGAAAGACGTTTTCGAGAGTGACTCAAGGCTTGGTCAACTATTTGATAAGCGCGCGTAATACTTGTGTAAAACGCGCAGTCTAAATGAATGAGAGCACGTTTGTTCCCAGGGTCTGCAGGTCTACAACTGGAACTTTTCCCGGTGTTGGCATTAACCCTAGTTTTTCCATGTACTCTGTCTGATCTTGCCAGCCTCCTGAATTCACGACTAAAACACCGCGGTAGTTGCAGCAGCCTACTACGTGCACATGGCCTGCGTGAAAAACGTCTGGGACACGATCCATTACCAAGAAGTCTCGGTTTTCTGGGGATAGCATAGTTTTTCCTCCGTACAGAGGTGCCATGTGGCGGCATTGGAGGAGAAGCTTCATTGCCTTCTCGGGTTGTTCATGGCTTAATCCTGGAACGGCGGATATTACGTCGTCTAAACTTCGCCCGTGGTACATCATGACTTCTACGTTGTGTAAACTAACCAGGCATGGGTTTCCGAGAGAGTGTATTTTTCTTGTTTCTTGGATGGTTTCCAAAAAATCTTCCGAGATTGCTGGTTGAGGCAACGCATTTCTTGCTGCATCATGGTTTCCTGGCGAAACTATGACTTCAATGTAATCTGGGATTTGTTCGATTAGTTTTGACGCGAATTTGTATTGCTTGTGGACGTCTTTTATCAATAGTTCGTTTATTTGATTGGGGTACACGCCGACGCCATCCACGATATCGCCTGCTATTAACACGTACTTTACGTGGCTTGCTATCTCTTTCATCCGTTCGTTTCCGTATTTTCCGTTAAGCCAAAGTGTGAAGCGGTTAAAGGCTTCTCTGTTGAATTTTGTGCTGCCAACATGTATGTCTGAAGTCAGCACGGCGTAAACTGGTTCTGGGGCTCTACGTTGAGGCTTTTGACCTACTTCCGGGTAGATTATGTCCTCAGCTAGGAAGAGGTTGCTTCTTGTTTTCATGACTGCTACGCATACAACTTGGTCGCAGATGAGGTTGCGGGTTTTTCTGTGGAGTTCTTCTGGCGCATTGTGGGAAATTAGGATTGTGGCGCTTGCCTGCAGGTCTTCAATTGTCAGCAGGATTTGCTTTTTAGCTTCGCGTTTTTCGACAACCATGCCGATTATCTTCAATTTTGTTTTGGCTGGAGCTTTTGCCGCTTCTGCAATGGGTGTTGCGGCTCTGACATCTATTCTTTGCCTCAGAAGGCGCTCAATGCGTTTGAACCTGTCTTGGAAATACTGGAGGTACTCCTCAATGGTTCCGTTGGAGCTGAGTTTCCCTGTGGGGTCTTCGAGTATGTTGATTTTTGCTTCCACGCTTTTTGCGTAAGGTTGAAAAGTGCATTCCGTTACATGGGTTTCTATCGGTTCTTTTGGTTTTTCCTCTTGAGGGTGAGGTTGAATTTGGGTTTTTTCCACTGGTTCTGGCTGTTTTAGAAGCGTTTCCAAGAAGCTTTTGTCGATGAATATGGGTTTTTCTTCCATGTCTTCCAGTCTTTGCAGCGCTTGGCTCATTATAGCAGAAGGGTCGTTGCTGTTGGCGGCTGCGCTTAAGAGTTCAAAGGCTTCTCGGTTTAGTTGGTATCCTGCGGCGATGGTTGTTTCGACGGCTTTTTGCAGTTTTTCGTGTTCACTCATGAGTTACAGGCATTCCCTGAAGTTGCTACCTTCTTCTTGGCGCGCTTGTCTGATTCGAAGGATTGGCGGAGACTACCAGAGCAATTCGTGAAGGTGGCTGGTTCTATGTGCTTTCTCTCCTATTAGCTTATTCAATTTTCTTCTGCGCGGGCGTTTATAGCAAACAGAGGAAAACAAAGCTTTCTTTTTGTTATGCTGATGACGCCTTTTAGTTTATGGCTGTACAGTTGGTTTTTTGATTGGTCGCCAGCCGATTGTACATTTAGCTTTAAATTCTATCATGTGCGTTCAAGTTTATATAGCTGCTATGATATTCAGATATGTTAATTCAAGATTGCAGTAAAATTGGAGGCAATTATGATGGGTGATTTGCGCAAGGTGCAGCGCACGCGCACTGGAACCTTTTTTGTTTGTTTGCCCAGAGCTTGGGCTGACCAGCATGGTTTGAAGAAGGGCACTTTGGTGGCCCTGGATGTAACTGGCGATGGCAAACTTTTCATTGACCCGAAGTATGATTCTGAGCAGCAGCCTAGAGTTGTGACTTTGAGTGCTGGTGCTTATTTGCGCCGTGAGATTATCGGGCGTTATCTCTTGGGTTTCGATATTATCCGCATTGAGGCGAAGGATGGGATAGATTTTGAGGTGAGGAACGTTGTGAAGGCTGCGGTTGGGTCTTTGATTGGGTTGGAGATTGTTGAGGAGAGTTATTCTCAGATTGTTTTGCAGTCTTTGTTGGAGCCTTCTGGGTTTCCGCCGGAGAAGATTTTGCGTCGGAATTACGCTATAGTTGGGGGGATGAATCGTGACGCGGCGAACTCTTTTATTAATGGGGATTTGCAGTTGGCTAAGAGCGTTATAGCTCGGGATGATGAGAGTAACAGACTCTATTTTCTGCTGGTTCGTATTTTGCGTACGATTATTCAGAATCCTCGGTTAAGTGATAAGCTTGGGTTAACGGCGATTGAGTGTGTGGATTACCGTTTGGCTGCGAGTTTAATTGAAGCTATTGGCGACGCGTGTGTGCAGGTTGCGGCTAAAACGTTGGAGCTTAACGGTGTTAAGCCTTCTGAAGAGCTGCAGCGGTTGCTGGCTAGTTTGCAGGCTGCTTGTTATGAGGCTCATGAACTGGCGTTGAAGGCGTTTGTTAACAAAGATATTGCTGTGGCTGAAAGCGTGAGAAACATGAGTGAGAAGATCGCGCTGTTGTCGGCAAGCGTTGAGAAGGTTGCTAAGGAACAGCAGGTTGAGTTGATGCCACAGATTTTAGCGGCGTCTTCTTTTCTGAGGCAGATTTACGAGCACAGCGTGGACTTGGCTGATTTGGTTGTGTGAAGGTTATCCTTGTTTTCGGCTGGAATTAGCGCGTGAGGTTGAGAAAACAAATTGATTGTTTTTTGTTACGGAATGTGCTTTTTTGTTATTTGCTGGTTGAGGGCTGGGCTGTCGTGTGATTTTTTCTATAGCCCCACTTATTTAAAGGGCTGAAAGACGGTTAGCTTAAGCAGGGGTGAGTATTTTTTGAAGTGCTGCTTTGACAAAGCGCCTTTGCCTTATGAAAAGAAGTTGCGTTTTACTACGTACATGGTACCCTTTTCCGGCAAGGGCAGCTTGAACTTTTGCGTCAGTGTTAAATCCTCCGCGACTAGCCTATAGGGTGGTGAAACGTATGCACGCTAAGCCTTCAAGTGGCAAACAGTACCACATCGCCTGCGCACGCGGCGACCTAGCCGAGTACCTTCTGGTGCCAGGCGACCCCGACCGCGTTCCAAGAATCGCCCACTTCTGGGACACGGCCAAAGAAGTTTCCAGCAACCGCGAGTTTCGCAGCTACACAGGCAAGTACAAGGGCGTCCCAGTCTCCGCGCTATCAAGCGGTATAGGTCCAGCCTGCATGTCCATCGCCGTCAACGAAGCCGCAAACATAGGCGTAAACACGTTCATAAGGGTAGGCAGCACAGGCGCCATACAGCCCGACATCAACTGCGGCGACATGATACTCTGTTCCGCAGCCGTGCGCCTTGACTACACGAGCAACTGCTACATCATACCAGAGTATCCTGCCGCAGCCAACTACGAGGTGCTGATGGCGCTCATCGAAGCAGCCGAAAACCTGGGAATTTCAAATTACCATGTGGGCGTAACCGCTACAACCGCCGACTTCTACGCGGGACAAAACCGCACCAACAAACTAAGCGGGACTCCTGAGGTGGCAAACTTGCTTCCCGTATTGCAGAAGGCGCAGGTGTTGAACATAGAAATGGAGACCGCTACCCTGTACACGTTGGCAAGTCTGTACGGACTTCGGGCGGGCGCAGTTTTGGCGGTGTTTAACAGTCAACTCACTGGCGAGTTCAAGGCAGGCGCTGGCGAAGAAAATGCCATTAAAATAGCCAACGAAGCATTCATTATCCTGCATCATTGGGACGTGGTGAAGAAGAAGAGCAGGAAACGCTGGCTGCACCCGTCGCTGCTGAAACTGGAATGAAAACTCTTTTAGACCCGCTCGCAGATTCTTTAGCTAAGCCGGGGTGGCGGAGCGGTTATCGCGCTGGCCTCGAGATCCAACGTTGCATAGCAGTGGGCAAGCCAGCCAGTGGGCCTTTGGCTCGCAGGGGTTCGAATCCCTTCCCCGGCGCTGTTTTTCCAAGCAATTTTAGGCTTATTTTGTAAAAATAGGCATAAATTATGGCGATTTTGGTATTGTTCAGAAATGAACCTAATTTAGCGGAAAATTTTTACTAGTGAAAATTTTTGATAAAGATGCAATGGAAACATGCGGGGCGGGTAGTTTAGCTGCTCGCGCGCAAAATTTATGATGTTTATTTGATGGAAAAAGCTACCAAAATGATATAGCAATTTCCAAAAACCTTAGAACAAAATTTGTACTTGTATCCTATTTTTTGGGAAGCAATTCGGCCAAATCGTAAGTGGCAACACACAAAACGCTATCGCAAGCCCCATAGTACACTAATACTTTGTCATCGATGACAACATTGCCACAGCTAAATACGACGTTCGGCACTTTCCCGAAGCGTTCATAATCCTCAACCGGAAACAATATAGGCATTTCAGAGCGATGCAAAACCGTTTCGGGTTCGTGCTTGTCGAGTAACGCTACGCCAAGAGAATAAACTTTTTCGAAACTCACACCATGATAGATCATTAGCCATCCTTCATTAAGTTCGATTGGCGGGCCGGCTGCACCGACTTTCCAGTTGTCCCAACTCTTAATTCTCGGTCTGAAAAAAGATTTGATGTCATACCATCGTTTAAGGTCGTCGGAATAAGCCACGCAGAGATCAGGTTCAAAACGGTGAAACATAACGTATTTACCATTAATTTTTCTTGGAAAAAGCACAGCGTCCTTGTTTCTTATGCCTTTAAAAGGCAGCAAGCGCTCATTCCAGTCCCAAGATTTGTTTAGAAATTTCTCTACGGCGATAGAAGTTAAAGAGATTTGATAGAGTTGCCCATGGTCATGTTCTGATAGAGCGGTGTAAGCCATGACTATCTTTTCTCCGAAAATGGACAGCCTCGGGTCCTCGCACCCACTGTGTTCTACTTTACTATTTGGTTCAAAAATCGGAGTTGATGGACGATCTGTGATGGTGTATCCGTCTGGCGTAGCTGCATATCCTATCCTAGAAATACCATCATTTCCAATCGCCCTGTAAAGTATGTGAATTTGTTTATCGAGTAGAATAGCTGCAGCGTTAAAAACCAGTTTTGACTCCCAGGGGTTTTCAACTCTCGGCTGAAGAATGGGATTGCCCTCATAACGTTTCATTAGCAGCGTTTCCTAGCAGTATTTCGAAGACTGTAATCCAAAGAATTCATCGAGTAATTTTCTGACTGAAAGCAAGCCAACCAATTCCCCTTGGCTGTTAACAACGGGCAAGTGTCTAACCGCACGTTCTACTATCAACCGCCTAGCTTCTTCGAGAGAAGCTTCTTCTCCGATTGTAATAATATTGCTTGTCATTGCTTCCTCAATTGGAGTATCCAAATTAACGCCTTGGGCTACTACTCTAATCACGTCCCTCTCGGTAAATATCCCAACGCATTTCTGATCACTATCAGTTATTACCAACGAGCCTATGTGTTTCTTGTACAACGTCTCTATGGCTGCCTTTATAGAAGTTTTAGGATCTGTTGTGACAACGTTTCTGAGCATTACATGTCTTACCATAAGCATATTTTATCTCCTCCACTCAACATTCATGATTTGTCACTTAGTATGCGTTTGTGTCTATTTGATCTATTTGGCAACATATTTAGGCTTTGTGAAGTGTTCTTCAACAAGTGGCCTGCAAACCCAAAATAAGTTTGATAACCATGTATTCCCAGAAATTATTAACTCTGGTGGAACGTCTACATGTGTGAAGCTACTGCAGTTCTGTGGTGGTGTTTCACCGACTGAATCTCTAGTGCAGCTGACAAGTAACAAACGATAGCTTCTGCACCCATGTTAAGGTTTAAGCCTTTTGGGGTTATCCCGTCATAACAACCACCAGTGTCTGAATTATAGACCGCCAGTTTTAGGGTGTTTTGTCCAAGAAACCAATTGAAAATTGCCAATGCTGCTAATCTGTAATTGGGGTCGCCTGTTTCACGAAAAGCTGATATAGCTGCTTCCGTCATGACGGCGGCTTCTACAGATTGCTGATCATACATTGCTCTCTTCTCTCCTTTTTTGTACCATCCACGATTGCCGATAGGTACGAACGTGCCATTGACCATTTGCACTTCCAGCAGGAAATCTATTGATTCTTTGGCAGTCTGTAACGAAAGTGGATATGCCATCTCTTGATGTGCCTCAAATAGGGCCTGAGGCAACCTGCCGTTCGCGTAGGTGAGATAAGATTCAAACCAACGCCAATCTTTGGAATGTTCAGCTTTGTAATGCCCTAGAAGCTTTTCCACAAATTCACTAATGCTTTTCTTCAAGTTTGGGTCTTCCAGGTAAGCCTTTTGGTAATATTTTAGCCCCATTATTGCGAAGGCTTTTGACCTTGGCGATTTAAAGAAGAAAGCCCAAGGAAGTAATTTGTCAAAAATCTCTTTTCCAATTAGACATTTCTCGGAGGATAGATTGCTGGCTATAACGAAACCGCAGGACCAGAGTGTCCGTCCCATGCAGTCTTCTGAGGCTTCATAATCCATGAATCGCCTATCATAGCTGAGTAAGTTGTGCATTTTGCCATCTTTTCTTTGCATGTGTAAAACAAAACTAAGATAGGTATCTATCAATCTATCAACGATTTCAGAACTACCCTTTGCTTGGAAATATTTTGCTAAGGCGATGAGTGCCCGCGCGTTGTCATCTGTTGTGTAACCCTCTTCTCGTCGTGGGGTCCCGAATTTTGCGTGCTGAAGTAGACCTGTATCATCCGTTAGAGAACGGATAAAGTCAAGCTTCATGGGCGGTAACTTCAATTGGATATGCCTCTACTTTATGCTTTGAAATTAGATTGAATAACTCGGCGTATTTTTTGGCAACTCTGGACCAAATGAAACTTCGACTGTATTCATATGCTTTTGTCTCAGTCTTCATTTTCAAGCTTTCATTGGATAAGAGGGTTTCCATCGCATCAGCTATTGAAGCTGAATTCTTGAAATCACATAAAACCCCTCGGTTATTGTTCAAAACCTCTTTGGCATGGAGATAGGGCGTAGATACTACAGCTCTTCCGGCTGCGAGGGCATTAATCAGTGTTCCACTGCTTATCTGATTCGCACCAGGGTAGGGTGTTATGTAAATGTCTGTGGCTTGAAGGTATCTAATTAATTCCATTTTGCTGAGAAAGCGATTCTGGAATACAACGTGCTTCTTAAGCCCCAATTCTTTAACCTGCTCAAAGAGCATATTACGATATTTCTCTCCTTCAATCCTCTTTACCATAGGATGAGTTTCCCCAATAATCAAGTAAATAACTTCTGGATGCTTGGCTACAACCTGGGGAAGTGCTTGAATTGCGTACTCGATGCCTTTGCCTCTACTTATTAACCCAAAAGTGCACAATACAATTCGATCCTTTAAACCTATTGCGGGTTTGACGTAGTCGCTGGAAACGAAAGGTATATTTGGGCAACCGTGCGGTATGACATTCATTTTTTTAAAGCTAATTCCGAGCTGTGCTAAAATCCCTATTGCTATGTTATTCATGACTACAATCGCGTTGCTTCGAGATAAAATTTGCTTCAGGACTCTTTGCCCCTGCGGCTCAAGGTCCGGCTGCAACGTATGGAGAGTTGTTACCACTGGCTTCCTCAGGGTCTCGAGAAAAGAAAGAACATGACTACCCCATTCTCCGCCAAAAATGCCGAACTCATGTTGAATATTAACTACATCAACATCTGAAGAATTCACTTCTTCAGCTACCTTGATGTAATCCTCTTCATTGTTGTGCCTTATCTGCCATTTAACTCGTTCATCATAGCGGTGAGACGCTCTGTTTTCATTTACAGCAATCACGGTGGATGAAACAGAATCACTATAAAGATCCATAGCATCGACCAAATCTTTGGTAAAGACGCCTATCCCACACTTCCTCGGAGGATAGGTGCTAAGATAACATACTTTTTCTGAAGTTCGAGAATCCCACAACATTTTGCGTATCCTTCCATTATGAACATTTACCAATTAGACCAATCTGGAGAAAAAGGAAAGCACGAGCACACCGATCTATGCGTTTAACCGATTCAACTCTTCCTCTAAAGAACTCTAATAGTCAATATGTAGTACGTAGCCGGCTATATTAGGATAGCCACGGTGGCAAACACGTTTGCACGTCAAACTATCCGGTTTTCGGGTCCCACTTTTGAACGCCACGTTTTCTTTATTGATTCTCTAAAATGCTTCCAATGATATGTGTTTGTTAGTGCACCGTTTGTGGGATAGTCCCAGCGAACTTGTTATGCTAGAAATAATGTTGATAACGCGCTTTTACTAGTAAATTGGGGTCCGAGTCCCTTCCCCGGCGTCACTTTATTAAGTAATTTTTGGGCTTATTTTATGAAAAAGGGCATAAATTGCAGCCTTTCTGATGTGTTTTCAAAAAGAGCTAAATTTGGAAAAAATTTTTTACTAGTAAAAAATTTTACAAAAGAGGCAACAGAAACAATGATGGGTTAGTTTGTCTCGTGCATTTTTATAGAGTATGACCAAATTGGAGCCACGGCGAGGCTGCTGGTATTTGAACTATGAATTTTAAGGCTGAAGCCACCGTAAAAAAGAAAGGCGGTAAGTATTACGTTGAAATTTGACTCTGGAGAAACCGAAATCCAAATGCGAAACTATGGCATAAAAGAAATGAGGCTTTTTGTGACTAACAACAAAGTAGTATTGGAGTGCCCTCAGTGCCACTGGATATTTGAGGTTAAAAGTCCCGGATATTTTGCTTTCAACTGCCTCTGTGAGCAGGCCTCAAGAGAGCGTCATCGAAGAAAAGGTAATCGAAGTTGCACATATTTGCCGAAACCCGAGATGCAAAAAGAAATTTTCTGTTTACGGGTTGCCCTCTGAGTAAAGGTCCTGCATGAGTTTTGGACTTAATTCTGCAAAATAATCCTATTCAAAGATGATTCACGGAAACCGCAAAAAAATCTGCAGAATACTCTCATTTAGTTAGTTTATAAGGGAGCACACTCTACTCATAGAACAGTAGCGTTCTAATGTTGATGGATGCGAAGAAAGCAGACAACGTTACACGTTACAACAACAAAAAGGAGTAATACAAAATGTCGGAAAAATCGGGAATTGTTTTCATCGGAAGTAAACCACCAATGGACTATGTTCTAGCTATCATTACAGGTCTATCCGCGAACAATGCTACAGAGCTAATCTTGAAAGCTAGAGGACGCGCAATCGCCACCGCCGTTGACGCAGCTGAAATAACCAGAAGGCGCTTCCTAAAAGACCTAACAATAAGCAAAATCGCGATAGGGACAGAGGAGCTGCCGGCGAGAGAAGGCGAAAACAGGTCACGAATGGTCTCAACGATGGAAATAACGCTTACAAAAGCGTAGGCGAACCTTGCGAAACCTTCATCAAATAAAAAATCAAAGCCCCCCACTTTCTTTGGCAAAACGCTGAAAAACTTGGAACGTTTTTAGCAATTTTTGTTTTCTATTGATACTTAAGGACCTAAATGTTCCATTATGGAAAGCTGGTCCAGCCATATTCTATTTTGCCATGAGTTCTTCTGAGATTTTCAGAATGCGCCTCTTTATTACTGCCGAAAGCCGTTATGTGCTTTTCAAGGTCCTGAATAGACATGAAACAGCATGCACAACGGGCATCGACAAAAATCTACATCAGCTTCTTTAGTATCCCTCTCCTCCGTGAACATCCCTCTCACCATTGCATGATAGAACTGTTTATATATAGTTTCAACATTTTTGCAATGCATTATGGCGATTGAGTATGCCTAAGAGCAAGAAAGAAAAAGCCGCAGGACTGGAAAAGCATAGGCAACTTCAAAGAGAGAAGGAAATGAAAAGGAAACAGAGAAAGCAGGTTTCGCTTCCTACAAAACACACTAAAAAGAAATAGTAAACTAAACGATATGCAACGACTAAACCATTTGTTCTCTATAGCCTCTTGATTCTCCACGGTTGCCCTATTGCTAAATTCTGTAGATGAGAATACGCCTTCTTTATCTCTTACTTCTTTGCATCCTATTTGTTGCTGAGCCGCTTTTCAATATTATCCTAACCCTTCTTCAAATGCACAACGCACTGTCGATTTCTCCACATTGTTTTTCAAAACTTCAGACATTCAGTTTATAAGCGTCGATGCAAACGTTAGATGTAGCGTGTAAGAAGCGATTTTTGCACAGCAAAATATTAGGAGTTGAAATAGCATATGTACCGTGACAAAGAGATGCACAAGGCAGTCTGCGCTGATTGCGGCCAAGAATGTCAAGTTCCGTTCAAACCTGACGGAACCAGGCCAGTTTACTGTCGAGAATGTTACGCAAAAAGAAGACCGCCTAGACGATATTAAACTAGGCTATCGGCTTTAACTCAGAAATAGATTTTCCAATAATCTTCTCAATTTTGTCACAGTTTCAGTGATTTTTTTCCATCTCGTGATCTGGCCGTGTTGGAAATTAACGTGATTGTCTTGTTCCCTGCCAAAATCTGTTGACAGATATAAAAGATAATTTGTAGGCAGCCAAACAGAAACGAAACCGTGCTTTGATTGTTAAGTCGTGCTGTGTAGCAACTCTATCGATTTCAGTCGGGGTTTGAGGACTTCGTTGTTGATAGTTCCTTTTTTTCCAAGGTTCAGCAATCGTTCCCCCCTAAACATGGATGCTTGAGCGTTCTCAATTTGAATAACATCCCCTACACATACACCATTCATTTGTCCATTCCACAGGCAAAGTTTAATTGTTCCCGTCTCATCCCCTATTAACACCTTAGCAACAGTAACGTTGTTTCCGTATCTTGTAACAACAGGCTTTGACTCTGCAATTTCCAAAATTTTAGCTTTCAGATTAACATGGGTCATTCCAACCCGCAAATCTTTGATGGTATTGGCAGTCACTGTTCTAGCTTTCTTTGCTAGATACCTATGAATCCTATCGGTTCCCATGAAATTTCTAAGATGATTGTTTTTATTCAAGAGAAATTCTCCGTCGATTGGAAATTGTGCGATGACTTCAGACCCCCTCATAATTAAAAAGATCACGTTTGTTTTGATTCTGCCTCGACAATGGATTGATAAGTTGCCACAATGGGATTCGTGTCCCTGTGCCGTGCGTAGGGATTCTAAGAATTTTTCAGGGTTAACTTCATATTTTACTGAAAGAAAAGCCAAATACTCGCCAATTGACGGATTATGCCTTATGTTTCTTCACCTTTCTGCCTCTACATTTTAAGATAACCTTTGTTTCTAAGCCAATCCGACTGGTTTTTCCTGTACCGCCAGAAAATATCGCCTCGCCTGTCGGCCTGAAAATCCCAAGGAGAAACCAAAACGATGTCACCTTCTCTAATCCAAACACGCCTTTTCAGCTTGCCCCGAACCCTGCACAACCGCTCTTTACCGTCCTGACACTTAACCATGATTCTGTCACCACCAAGCATCTTAACGGCCATGCCTAAAACATCGCTTGTAGCTGGTAAAACCATGTTTTCAAGGTTCCCTTCATTTGTTATTTTTCTTTTGCCCGTTTTCCAACACCAAATTATGTGGTCGCACTTGCATGCGCCATTCATCTGCCAATTAGAATAGTCTGGAGAAAAAGGAAAGCGCAAGCCCGCCCGATCTGCGCGTACAGCCGATCTGACTCTTCCTCTAAAGAATTCTAACAGTTACATCAAAGTACGTAGCCAACTATATTAGCATAGCTACTATGAAAACAAGTTTTTATGGTCCTTATAGTGTTTAGTTTTAGCTTGTTTTGAGCGTCATCCAGACGACAGCGCTAAAGTTTCCCCATAGTTTCTGAGTTATTTAGCCCATGCGTTTATATGTGCGTCAGCACACTTTTATTTGAAGAGTTTCTCTTATCCCTTGGGCTAAACCTATCGAGTAATTGGACCTTTTCAAAAGTAAAACAAAACAAGAGGTAAATGGAATTGTGTATGCTGAGAGTAGGTTTAGTGAAAAACTGCAGAAGATGCAAATCATCTGTGCGAACCACCTGCACGTTGAGAAAGAAATCCCGGAAGAAATTCTACGTAGATATCAAAAAGAAGGGGGAAACAAAAACATAGTGAATGTGGGTGACCATGTGGAATGCCCAGAATGCAGGAGGATGGGCCATGTTGTGTGGGTTTCGAAAGACGGGAAGACGGCAGGAATTCAATGCCCAGCAAGTCACCGCTTAACGAGTCGCCCTGCTTCAAGACTTGGCACAGTCGAACGCCCACAATCTAAAACCTGTAAAAACATGGTTTTCATAACAGAAAGCAAATGAGAAGAACCAGAAGATGTTTACGTTAGAAGAAACCCCTTCGCTCTCCAGCAAAATGAGAATAAGCTGTGACCGCAACAAACTTTCCAATTTCTCTCAAAAACAAGTTAGGTTTTACCTGAAATACTCGTCTTTCGTATTCAGAGCCTTAAAAAAACCTTCATTCCAAAAGTTCCTCCGCTGGATGCTGAAAAAAGAAACAATAGAAGAACAGGCAGTCAGAGCTGTGCATGTTAGGGTCCTTCCCTTGAGAAGGGGCAATGGGAAGGGCATTGCGGGACACTGTGACACTGCACGAGGAAGAATCCGGATTTACCCAAAAACAACAAAGTTTTGCCGAACTTTCAAGCAAAAATTTGGACGCAATACTCTATTGGATTACGCGGTGAACAGGGCGAGAGCGGCACTAATACATGAGTTACTGCACTTGAAATACAAAGGGGACGAAAAAACGGTTAGAGAACTAGCCAAAGACTACTTTTGCATTTTCACGCGAAAACAACCTGCTCAGAGTGCGCATTCACTTTTTATCTATAAGATGATATTTACGGTAAAAATCGGCGGAAAGAAAGCTTCTTCAAGCGCCTCAAACAAGCCAAGTGCGGGGATAAAACTAAATGAAACATGTTTAAGAGCAAGTGGTATCTTTAAGTAAGCCTTGCAAAGGTGGAAGTTTTGTCTCAACCAGTTTATGGAAGAATAATGAACTATCGAATAGGCATCAGAACACAAATGTCACGTGAATGCCTAATTGAATTCACGGACGTAGGTACTGCCGTTAAGGCTGGCCAACTCCTTGGTCGAAAAGTGGTTTGGAAAAACGAAAACAGGAAGCTCATAGGTAAGATTGTGGGTTTCCACGGAAAGAACGGCGCTGTTCGAGTAAGATTCAAGAAGGGAGTACCAGGTCAAGCGTTAGGAACAGCAGTCGAGTTAGTCGGCTAAAGAATTTGAGCTATACACCTCTGCTTCGAAAGTTCTCCATATACTTTTTTTCAAGTTGAAGGTATTATGCCCTTAGGATGTTTAGACATCCAATCCATGGCGAATGCTTCCGCTTTTGCTTCAGTGGGATATTCCGGTGATATTTTTCTTCCTTCCTCATCATCCTTCACTTTCGGAAACAGAAACACCACGTAATGCTCTCCATACTGTTTCTTTGTGACAACGAGATTTTGTCCTGTGACTTCATTTAAAAATCCCCTCTCCTTGTCTATTCTTCTCCAGCCTTTTACTATCTTCATGAAAAACTCACCTACAATTTCAGTTGCGTAGGCAATCCGCGCCCGCACAATTTGTTTTTTTCTTTCTCAGACACTCTTTTCAGCATGCCATCTTGCCTAGACAGTTTCCTTGTTGTGTGTGCTATAAGACCATTGGAACACGCTAGGACGGTCAGCCTCCTTCTTTCCTGGCCTGATATTCCTTCGGCGCGCCCATGCTTGTTTCGGGTCAAAACCGTTTATTGTGCTGACACTTTGTGACCGCTTAAGCGTGTGTTTTGAAAAGCACGTTTTACAGTAAACGGGTTTGCCTGCCGTGGGCTTGAAAGGGACGGTGGCAGTTTTGCCGCAGTCGGTGCATTTAATCTCGAACACAGTCTTGTTGATTGTGACAATCACCTCTAGTGTCTCTGAGTTGTAATTGAAAAAAGTTAATTTTCAATTATCATAATTACAAAGCCTGCGGCTGACTTAAAGGTTGTCATTTAAAAGGCTGATAATGTTCTGTTTATTCGTAGCTGCCGAATCTTTTCATGCATTCTGGGCAGATTTTTTGCTTGACCGCTCTTTCTTTTTGAGTTTGAAAGAATTTTTTGCAGAAACGGCACTTGATTTGAATGACAGGGTTCGTTGCAAGCATGTTCAACCTTCTTGCTATCTCTTCTTTGATTTCAGAATCACCCTCCGTCTTCAAAGCCGCACTCAATAACCTTCTGGCGGTTTCTAAGCTTTTATTTCCGAAAAACTTCGTGAAAGTACTCGGCATCTTCCCATTAGAATCTATTTTCATTGGCAACATGCTTACAAAGTTTGCCGGATAGTTTTCGGACCTGTTCAAGTCTACGACAGCGAAGCGCAAATGGTTCCATGCCGGATGATTGTTACTACTATAATCTCTCTTGAATATTCTCAATTCAAAATTCATATCTTCGCCTGTGAGAACAAAGAGAACAGTCGCGGTTAATCAACATACCTATACCTATGCCCTTAAGAGACTGACAAGACATTATAGTACTGAGGAAACAGAAGAATGATGAAGTGCGCTCAAAAAAGAGAAGGAGCGCTTGTGAGAAACAAAATCGCAAACATAGAAAACATATTCCTTGGAAACAGCACGAACAACGACATTGAATCGATTGTTGCGTGCGTATGGGAAGACATCAGTCAACAGCATTTGCCAAGGATGCTGGAAGATTTGGAATCCTTGAAGTATGTGCCAATTGAGATCCGGAGGAAAGCGGCAAGTGAGCCACTGTTCCTTGTCCGAAGTTAATAGCAACGTGCAGAAAAACAAAATACTCTTACAACGCGAAAAGGTAGCAGGGGCTTTATCATTTAAAGAAAACGACACAACAACTTCGGATTCCCTTGCAATGAACTACTTCATTTGATGGTCACCCCAAAGCTGTACGCTGATTTTCATTGGACGAATTTGGGTGAAGATAGGCAAGCTTTGGTGGAAAGGCATACATTGGTTTATTAATACCGGATTAGTATTTAGTGCAGCTTGCAAGAAGTGTTTTTGCAAAGTCAATTTAAGGAGTTGATATACCGAATGTTCAGGGACAAAGAAACATACAAAGTGGCATGTTCTGAGTGCGGTCACGAATGGCAAATTTCAGCCAAACACGATGCAAGCAAACCAATATACTGCCAAGAATGTTACTGGAAAAGAAGACAACTGGGAGAGTTCTAAGCTAAATAAATAAAGCACCATCCCGCCCTTTTTTGCGAGTTTTCATAAGCTATTTTGGTTATTGCCGGAAATTCTTACTAAGGCACGCTATTTCGTATGCTACTTGGTTCTTGCCTTATAATAGCATCCATGCGTATTTCGGTAAAGTTTTTTATGCTTGTGTGTCATTTTTTTTCTGTGCGACATTTCTTCCATTCCTCATAATTGCCTGTGTATCATTTCGCGAGCTAACTAAGCAACAGTATAAGTGAGACCAGCCAGTATATATAGACATAAGCGGCGAAAGTTATGATTTTAAAATGTCCGGAATGCGGAAACACGTTTAAAATCGATGTGGTTAAAGATGGCGAGATGGTAACTTGCCCTGTTTGCGAAGCAGATTATACGGCAGTTATAAAGGATGGAAAAGTACATCTTAAAGAATTCATTTATGAAGCCGAAGATTTCGGCGAACTCTGAAATAGCACAAGCGCAAAAGGTGATATTTGAAATGATGAAGTGGGAATACAAGGTGGTTCCGATAAAGACGCGGATACACTCCGCCTCCTTTGAAGGGGGCAACAAGCCTGTACTGGAAGACGTTCAAAGTGACCTGAACAGCTTTGGCAAAGAAGGCTGGGAACTCGTAAGCGTCCAAGACATCAGTCTCCAAGATGGTAGAAGGTTCACAGTCGCATACCTCAAAAGGCAAAGAGGAACCGAATAAAAGATACGTAGAGTCTACCTCCCTGCTCGATTCACTAGTTTTTTCATCTATAGTTTTACTAGTAAATTGGGGTTCGAATCTCCTTCCCTGACGCCACTTTCAAATCGGTGTCTCTAAGAATATAGCGGCTCTGGAGACTGAGATGGCGAAATGTCCAAAAAAGGAGTTGGGAGTCTATTGTGTATTTTGAAAAGCTATTTAATCTTTTGAACGGCGCGCCCTGCAAATACTCCCCAAACTCCCATAGCGACGAGACTTGGCATAATCAGTACAGACAAGACTGGCACGATGATGTAGAAGCCGCCGATGGTCCCTGCGACGCCCGCAGTTAACCCTGGAAGAGTCGCGCGTTTGCTGAAGGAGCCTTTTATCATAACTGCTGCAGTGATTGCTAAGCCCACTGAGGAGATTACGAAGCTGCATAGAGTAACGATTGGTAACGTTGACAGGATGTTGTTTGCTATTAACATGACTGCTGAGCGTTGTGCTTCGCTTGTTGCAGTTGCCAAGGTTTGAGTGAGCGAGACCAGTTGGAAGGAGTTGAGTTCCGTGATTCCCGCGTCAAACACTGCGAACACGATCATAAGCGCACTGGCTGTCAGCATAGCCGGTTTGTTTGTGTCTTTCAGTGCAAGATAAAGAGCTATCGCGGCTGGGACGATGAAGACGTCAGCTAACGTAAAGAATGCGAAGTTCGTTAACGAAAGCAATCTGTGAGCAGCCAAGGCATTCATGTATTCTACGGCGTTACTTGGCGCTGGGCCTATCATGAGGCTAAGTACTGCACCGATAAGATAGGACATGCCAACTATGATCAGTGAGACCCCGCCTACTTTGTACATTCGCTTTGAACGCATGCTTGTTTCAGTCATTGTTTTTCACCTCCTTGGCTTGTTGCCTTCTTGATTTCGCTTTCCTCAAGGTTTATTCTTAGAACGCCCTTGTCGCCAACAACCTCTAGAATAACGTCATCAGCAAACGCTGCACGCTGTAGGTGGCCGATGGTACCCTCAACTAAGACGTTTTCATGGCTACCGTTGGTTAAGGTGACGTTCTTAAGATTCACTTTAGACTTCAGCTCAACACTGAAGAACCGTTCTTTTCCAAGTTTGCTTTTCATCTCACATTCCTCTGAAATACCGATGAGGCTGCCAAAACCCATTAGTTTTATTTGACAATGAAGTGTAGTACAACACAGCAATGTGAAGTGCTCAACATTGGTGATAGCTGATGGAAAATGAGGAAGGCTTAGAGAAGCTGTTTTTTGAACTTGCAAGCGAAAGTCGGCTCGGCATACTTCGAGAACTGCAAAAAAAGAATTCCAAGATGCAAAAACTGGCTAGGAAACTAGACCTCACTGACACAGAAGCTTTTAGGCAGGTGCAGAGGCTTAGTGAAGCACTGTTGATTCAGAAGCAGACAGACGGCACCTACGCGATTACTCAATATGGCAAATTGATACTGTTTCTTTCTAGGTCAATTGATGTTGTGCATAAGAACAGGAAGTGCTTTTTAACCCGCGATATTTGGCGTCTTCCCGAGCCGTTTGTTGAGAGATTAGGCGAACTCGAGGAAGTCCACCTGAGCACGGATATGTTTGACATGTTCAATTCAGCAAATCAGGCAATTGCAAAAGCGGAGAAGTACATTTGGCTGATTGGCGATAAGCCCATAGCCTCCATGAATGCTAACGTGGGTGAGAGGGCGGCGAAAGGCGTGAAATTCCGTGTTCTGTTTCACGAAAGCTTGCTTCCCCAGTATAAGCCTACTCTTGAAGAGCTGAACATCGTTGAGAAACGAACCCTCTCAGAAGATATCCCTGCTACCATGGTAATTACAGAAAAAGTAGCTGGCGTGAGCCTATTATCCATTGACGGTAGAGCCGACTATGCCCTCTTCTACGGACAAGACCCCGACTTTATGAGGTGGGCGCACGATTTGTTTCTTTATTACTGGGAGCGAGGCAAACGCTGCTATCCCGACGCCACCCCGTGAACAAAGATGTGCATCTCTTAGCTTTCAGTACCTTTGTTCTATGGTTTTTCTTCTATAGTAAACGTCCATTAATCTTATATCACATGTCTCTGTATTAGAAACGCGCGAGAGGGCGGGCTTTGCGAAAAGCAGTGCAAATACTTTATGTCGTGCTTTTCATAGTTGTAATGTTGAGTCTGGATGTTTTTGTGCAGCCGGTTTCCCAATCTTCCGCCCTAAATTCAAATTTAGCCCTTCAAGACCTTTCAAACCCAACCGACTTAAGTTCCGTTGTTCCCGCGCTTATCAGCTCAACAACTAACACGACTGACACTGACGGAGACACGATACCAGACTCGGTGGAAATCATCATCGGCACTGACTTCAACAATACCGACTCGGACTTTGACCAGCTAACTGACTCTTACGAGATCGCGCATGGCTTGGACCCGTTAAATCCTGACTCGAACAACGACGGGTTGCCAGATTATTATGAAGTGACTAACGTGCCTTCTTTTGATGTTGATGGCGACAACGTTACTAACGCATGGGACTTTGACAACGACGGAGACGGCGTCAACGACGCGGTTGATTTATCCCCGTACGCCAACTCCGCAGTAAGTGACAGCTTTAATTTTGACATAGAAACGAACGGTTTGCCAACCTACATAACTTTTCAGGTGAAACCGGAAAATTCGAGTTACCTGAAACTCGTAAACCAGTATTGGAACTGGCCAATAGACGATAAAGGGTCCATGAAAGACCTTGACAACTCCACCGACGACCTGCACCTTATTCCGATGCTTCACCTGACAGCCAACTTTATTCCCGATCAGTCGAAGGTAATTGACTATGGCATAACCACTGACTCAAACGGCGCGTACGTGCCTTTGTACGCAGTGGACGATTACGGAACCACGGTTGCGTTGACTGGCAGAATGATGTATCCGCCAAGTCCCCCGCTTAACCTCTCATTGAATGCGGAACTGGTGTGGAAGGTTATCGGCGAAACCGACGAGAAAGCTGTTGCGTTGAAGACAGGTGGCAAATATGTTTCTGTAGACGGTGAAGGGAAAGTCGCTGTTAGCGGGGTCGCAGTTGGCGCGGCAGAGACGCTGCAGTTGGTTGACTTGGGTCAGGATACGGTGGCGTACAAGGCTCCAAATGGGCTGTACTTGTCAGTTGCAGACAACGGAGTGGTCTTTGCAAACGCCACTGAGATAGGTGATAGGGAACGCTTTGAGTTAACAACATTTTTCGGCCTATTCGTGCTGAAGGCTTACAATGGGCGCTACCTAGACATTCAGACCGATGGAACACTAACCGCAACACATAGTGGATTTAACCTACTTAACCTGCCTAACCTTTTTCAATCCATAAACGCAGGAGTAATTTCAGCAGACATTACTCTAGTTACGTACAAAGAACCCTTCATGCTTACCGGTCTCACCGTTGAGGAGAACTACGGTTCTCAGGTGGGCTTGTTTTTCAGCCACAACAGGAACGAGACGATAGCCGCCCAACTGCTGTTGTCCTACGCGTTTCTGAGGAACTCAACAACAACCCTAGCAGAAATGCCCGGAATCCTCAGCAGCTGCGGTTCTCAAGTGTTCAGTCAGGTAAGCGATTTCCCTCATAAGGACGCAGCGTTCATGGCGTTGACAAACGAGGAGATGCCCAACGTCCTGAATATGCTGCAGGCTGGGGCGGGTTCACAAATCTTGCCTGTAATCAGCTCGCTTGAAGATCATTTTGCAAGTCTCGACCTCTCACAGATGGCTCCCAACCTCGACATAGCGGGCGCCTCTTGGAATGCGAACTTGACTGCTGAACCCATCGTGACTACTAAAACATTGAAGATGGACTTATACAACACAACCACTCTTAAGTCGCTCGAGATAGACGACGTAGCAGCTGAAGTCAGCCAGTGGGAACCAGACGAGGACGCCTCGATTCAATTGACTACTATGATGACAGCTTGGAACGTCGGAGAGCAACTAGTCACAAAAGTGGGTCAAAACGAGACAAAATTCGATTTCTTCGGAGAATACCTTAACATCTTCAGCCAAATACTGAACTATGGAACGGGCGCCTTCAAGGCTTACCGTTTGACTGCCCTGCGAGGCTACGAAGCTTACAGACTCCTCAGCGAAGCCAACGAAATATGGAAGGCAAGCGGGGGGCACATAGGCGGAAAATCCTTTGCAAGCATGTTTAAGGCTTGGAAAACGAATTTCAAAAACATCGGCACCGCAAAAACCGGTAACATGCTGGCTTTTAAGAGAATAAGCCAAACTCTTGAGGTCATAGGCGCACTTGTTGATGTTGGCATCGCAATCTACTCTGTTTTTTCAATCATAGACAGTGGCCTGAGCCCGATGGCGTTGTATTCAGCGCTGCTGCTCACAGTCATGACGTTGGCGTATTCCTTGGCTCTCACCCTGATTGGAGCAATACCCGTAGTAGGTTGGCTCATCTCCTTGGCAATCGCAATTTCAGACGTTCTTGGCCACTGGTCGGAAAAACTGTTCAACGCAATAATCTCCGCAATGTCTAAAGTCACAGCCCAAGTCACCCCAAACATCAAATTTTCCAGCGAGCCCTCAATAACAATCACCGACAAAGACAACAACGGTCTCGATGTTGGCGACCGCATCGACTACAGTGTTCGCATAAACGCTACCCTCACTAGTTCAGACGCCCAGTGCTTAGCATACAGCGAGCTTTACCCATATTACACAATAACAAACCCAGTTGGAACCAACTCCACAGTCGGTTATCCTTACTTGACTGAATGGGTTTTCATGGCCAAAGACCTTGGACAAAAAGGGAACGACATACACTTGTGGCTACCAATACCTCCCAGTTCCATGCGAAACTACTCTTCAGGCACGGGATGGAGAGCCGTGGAATACCCCGTTGGAGGCTGGATCGAACCTGGTGTCGCTATGCCAAACTTCCCCGTGACTCTTCAATCTTCCACGGAGTATGAACTCTGGTACAAGTACAAGATTTTCTACTTCTTTGTTTTCTACTGGTTCTGGGAGGAGTATCTCGGTCGCAACGCAGGTATCCAAAGCCTCGGTAGCGAAACGCTGTACTTCGATGTTCTCCCGGATAGTCTTTCTGACTTCATTAACTGGAAGAGCATCACGGCAGTCGACCGAGACTTCGACGGCCTGAGAGACACACAGGAGAATGCTACCAATCCGTTGCTGTGGGATACCGATGGCGATGGGTTAAATGACAAATACGAACTGGACATTGGAACTAACCCCTTGGTCTTCGACACGGATCACGATGGCTTAAACGACCGGCTTGAGCAGGTTTACGGCACAAACGCCACAGACCCCGACACTGACGGCGATGGGCTTTCAGACTTCACGGAAATCAGCGGCTGGATTGCCGTCTTCACCCACGAAGGCAGCCTGTTTACCTTACACGTGACATCTAACCCGCTTATCCCTGACACCGACAGCGACAGTTTAGCGGATAACCTTGAATACGCAAGTAGACAGAACCCGAAATCGAAAGACACCGACGGCGACGGCGTTAACGATATAGAACGTGAACCTTTGCCTCTGCCTGATTGGCTGGTTGACAGCGACGGCGATGGGCTAAATGACAGCGTCGAAAAAGCAGGCTGGAACATAGTCGTCACAAACTCAAGCGGCACATATGCGGTCCACGTTACAAGCGACCCATACATTAACGACACCGACTTCGACGGACTTACCGACCTCCAAGAATACAACATGTTATCAAATCCCAGAGTCCCGGATACTGACGGCGATGGAATTACCGACCTCAAGGAAACCCAGTCTGGAACAAACCCCGTCTCTAAAGACACTGACGGCGACGGACTTGATGACGGCGTTGAACTTACTCTCGGCTGCAATCCTAAAACAAGCGACACTGACGGCGACGGCTTGTCAGACTTGGATGAAGTCTTACTTGGTTCTGATCCTATGCGTAACGACACCGATTCAGACGGGATCAGCGACATGCAGGAAGTCCTGTTTGGATCTAACGTTGCCATTCCCGACTCGGATGACGATTTACTTTTTGACTGGCAAGAATTCAGCCTGGGCACGAATCCCGTTAACAATGACACTGACAACGACGGTCTCTTGGACGGTTTCGAGGTGATGATTGAGACAAACCCGTTGAGCAACGACACTGACAGCGATGGAGTTTCAGACTCCAGAGAACTAGAATTAGGCATCAGCCCATTTTCAAACGATACTGACATTGATGGTCTCTCGGATGGCATGGAACTGATGCTGGGCACGGCTCCGTGGAGCAACGACACAGACCTCGACGGACTAGACGATCTAGACGACCCAGATACCTATGTCCCGAACGTGAAGCAGGTTGTTCTGGCGTATGATGGCACCTTAGAAACTGAACCGTTCATAGGCAATCTTGGTTTGTACACCAATGTGACGGTGGTTTCCGCTGAAGAACTGCTTGCTAACTATTCAAGCGCCCCTTACATAGTGCTAATCGGCAAACCCAATAACGAAAGTGGAACGGTTGGCAACCTTGTCGGCGGTCTTTTGCAGGATTACGGTGAACATCTGACAAACGAGACCTTGAACACCAGAATTGCCGTTCGCTACGGCGTGTGGAGCAGCAAACAGACCGTTG
>Ga0210077_1000109_pt1 | contig 41671 bp, 40 predicted proteins | sample RushMan_CattailN_5_FD_185556 | JGI IMG/M metagenome (GOLD analysis project Ga0210077, IMG submission 185556) | Wetland microbial communities from San Francisco Bay, California, USA, that impact long-term carbon sequestration -... | ecosystem: Environmental > Aquatic > Marine > Wetlands ...
CGTCCGCCTCCCGCGGCAAAAACCAACTATATCAAAAAGCGCCGCGGCCAGTCCAGGAACAGCGCCCGCGGCCCCCCGCTTCGGACGCGCAGAAATTGGGGACACAATACTAATTCTCGCCTCATGGTCGATTGCGAACGCCCGGCCCGAAACAGGATTCGTATCCATTCGTTAACGCGGAAATTAGGATTGTGCGCCCGATCCACGAGGTCGCGGCGGCGTCCTGATTCGCGATATCCGGTCGCGGCCGGTGTACGGCTTGATGTCAAGGACGGGCGTCCCGTCGATCAGGTCGAGTCCCGAGACCTCGAGGACGGGTCCGCGCCGGGCGAGGAGGCGGACGACGCTCATGCCGACGGCGTTGGGCCGGTGAGGGGAGCGGGTGGCGAAAATGCCCCGGGGCCGGGTTTCGAGGGGCGGAACGGTCTCGAGCTTGAAGCCCTCGGCCCGATGGAAGGCGAAGATGACGATGATGTGGGAGAACTTGTCGAGGCCGTCGAGACCCCGCACGAAGGGCTCGTCGATGATGATCGTGCCCTTGATCCGGCCCAGGTAGCCGCGCGGGGCGACGGCCGGAGGCGGCAGGTCTTTGGGATTCTTATACGGCGAGCGGACAACCCCGATCGGCCTGAAAGAGACGGGCGTCTTCTTCATGCGGCCCATGTCATCCGGGCTCAGCCGGAACGCCGGCGCTCAGTCATTGACGAATGTCAGCCACTTTTCGTAGCGGGGAGTCCGGCCGGTCACGGCCTCCCTGTAGGCCTTGATCATCTCCTGCGTGACCGGACCGACGGTCCCGTCGCCGATGGGGTGTTCGGTCTTGCCCTGGCCTGGCGCGGACGCGTCCACAGCGCGGACGATGGGGATGACCTCGACGGCCGTCCCGGAGAAGAACGCCTCGTCGGCGTCGAAGAAGTCCTGGAGGGTGATGGGCGCGACCACCGTCTTTCGTCCCAGGTCGCGAGCGATCTCCAGGAGGCTCGTCCGGGTAATGCCTTCGAGGACCGACTCGCCGCGATCGTTCGTGTGCAGGACGCCGTCCTTGACCAGGAAGATGTTCTCGCCGGGGCCCTCGGCGACCCGTCCCTCGATGTTCAGGAAGACCGCTTCGTCGCATCCCTGGGCCCGGGCCTCGAGACCGTTGATCGTGGACTGGACGTAGATCCCGCCCAGCTTGGCGGCCATGTTCAGCTGGCTATGATGGACCCGGCGCCAGGGGCTGACGTACACGCTCGTGCCGAGGGAGGCCTTCTCGCCGAGGTAGGCCGCCCATTCCCAGGCCCCGATGACCAGTTCCACGGGGCAGGCCTTGGGCACCAGGCCGAGGTTCCCGTAGGCGTAGAAGAAGAGCGGCCGGATGTAGCAGCTCTCGAGCTTGTTCTCCCTGATCGTCTGCTTGATCGCGGAGATGACGGCCGGTTTGTCGTAGGGGGGGGTCATCTTGGCCACCGACGCCGAAAGCATGAACCGGTCGATGTGTTCCTGAAGGCGGAAGACGGCCGGTCCCTTGTCGGTCCTGTAGGCCCGGATGCCCTCGAAAACGGACGTCCCGTAATGCAGGGCGTGCATCATGGGATGGCAGCAGCCCTCCGACCAATCGATGAACCTACCGTTGTACCAGTACTTTCCGGCCTTGGGGAAGAACGTGTTGGCATACATGGATGACTCCTTCGCGGCGGAGGGCCGCCCGGGTACGAGGGGAAAAAGGGCATGGCAATCCCGCGCGGGAGGCGGGAACGCCCGTGTGTCTATAGAAGGCGGTACCTCGTCATGATGTCTGGAAAACGGGGCCTGACCCCGCTTAGAGGTCATGCTAGCACATCCCGCTCGGCCGTGTAAAGAGAGAGGGAAGCCCGGCTGACTCCCGGCGCCCGCGGCGATTCTACCCGGCCGAGGCGGGAGAATGGGACGGACCTGACGCGGGCCGGCGATGCGCGCCCGGCGCGTGCCGCGAGAACGGCGAGACGGGGAGGCGGGGTGTCGGTACGAGGCTAGGCCGGCTCGTAGAAAACCCTGCGCCCGTGGCGGATTTTTCGGATGCGCTTCGCCAGGATGAGGGCGCGGAGCGTCGCACCGACGGCGGACGCGGAGCGCCCGAGCGAAGCCCGGATATCCGCCGAGGTTACGGGACGCCGCCGAATCATGGCCTCCATGGCCGCGGCCAGGTCATCCGTTGCCGGCCTCTGCCTCTTGTCCCCGAACGGGGCGATGATCTCGGCCCGCGGCCCGAGGACCCGGCGGATGCGCTCCAGTTCGCCCCTCGCGAGCGGCTTGGCCCGAGGGTCGGCCGGGGGCCTGACCACGGTATTGAGCTGGACCCTGTCGGGGCGGATGGCCTCGATCGCGGCCTTGAGTTCGCGGACATGGGCCGGCCGGTCGTTCATTCCCTTGACAAGCATGACCTCAAGCCAGATCAGGCCGCGGAACTCCCGCCTGAAAGCCACGAGACCCCGGACGATTTCTTCCGCGACGAGCGAGGGGTGCGGCCGGTTCACGGCTTGAAACACCCGGGCCGTCACGGCATCGAGCGAGGGCACGACGATATCGGCCGCCAGCAGGTCGCGCATCACGGATTTCCTGGTCAGGAGAGTCCCGTTGGTCAGCACCACGACCGGGACGTCGGTCATCTCTTTGACGCCGCGGATGATCCGGCCGAGGTTCGTGTTCAGCGTCGGCTCGCCCGAGCCCGAAAACGTGACGGCGTCGATCCGGCGGCCCGAGCCGAGGGCCCGGCTGACCTGGTCCAGGACCTCCCGGGCGTCGAACCAAGCCCGGCGCTGACAGGTGGTCCGGCCGACCGACCGCAACTGACAGTACACGCAGTCCAGGCTGCACGCCTTGTACGGAACGATATCCACGCCGAGGGAGAAGCCGAGGCGGCGCGAGGGGACGGGGCCGTAGACGAAGCGGTGGCGACGGCGCGAGCCGGAGCGCGGGGTCGATGGCCTGGGCGTGGCGGCGCGGGGCTCCGCGGCTTGCGGCGGCACGGGACGGGTCACGCTTTGTCCTTGTAGATCTGGATGAACATCCGCAGCGAGCGGTCGTAGGTTTTCTCGATCGAGTCCGGGAACAGGCAGGCGGGCAGCTCCCGGCGGGTCCAGTGGTAGGTCAGGCATTCGCAACAGATCCCCTTGCGGCTGCACGGCTCCCAGCTGCAGTTGCAGCCGGCGGCGTTCTTTCGGCTGTGGCACTCTCTCATTGCGTCGTCTCCCTGCGCGGGCGAAATCTCCGGAGGTGGGCTCGCAGTCGCGATCGCGTGCGGGCTCGCATTCCGGAAAGCCAGGGTCAACGATAGCTTGATTCCGCGGCGAGCGCAAGCTTGGCCGGGCCTTGCGGGGAACTCGAGCCTCGAGCGGGCGGCGTTGTCTTCGGGCCGGGGTTGGTGTATCATGTTGGAATTCAACGGTTTCTCGAGGAGAACGGCATGCCGCGATACACGGATAAGGAGGCCCGGGCCGGGCTCGGGGACAGGCTCCCGGCCATCGAAACGTTCGCCAACCAGTTCCCGGGCTACGAGATCACCATCGAGGCCCCCGAGTTCACCTCGGTCTGCCCCAAAACGGGCCGGCCGGATTTCGGGACGATCCTCGTCCGCTACGAGCCGGACAGGCGCGTGCTGGAGCTCAAGTCCCTCAAGGAGTACCTCCTGGCCTACCGGAACCTGGGGATATTCTACGAGAACGCCGTCAACCGGATTCTCGACGACATCGTTCGGGCCTGCCGCCCGAAGCGGGCCGTCGTGACCGGGCAATTCAACCCCAGGGGCGGCATCCGGTCGGTCGTCGAAGCCCGCCATCCGCGGTCCCGCGGCCGGAGGTCTTGAAGGGCCTTCCGCGCGAGCGCCCCGTCCAAGCCCATGTCCGGAACACCAGCGCCTCAGCCGAGGTTCGCGAACGGCAACGGCTCGCGGATAGGAAAGTCCGACGCGCTGATGCTGCTGACGGTGCTGTTCTGGGCCGTCAACCTGTCGTCGATCAAGATCGGCCTGCGCGAGTTCTCGCCCGGGGCGTTCAACGCGGTCCGGCTGACGCTGGCCTCGCTGGTCTACCTCGGCGTGCTCGGGCTCAGACGCGAGGGCTTCCGGCTCCCGGCGGGCGACTGGTGGCGGGCCGTGCTCATGGGCGTCTTCGGCATCACGGCCTACCAGCTCTTATTCATCCAGGCCATCAACGAGACGCACGTCTCCACGGCGTCCGTGGTCATGGCCACCAGCCCCATCTTCATCGCCGTCCTGAGCACGGCCCTGGGCCAGGAGCGCCTGCACTGGGCGGCCTGGATGGGCATCGTCATTTCATTCGGAGGTTTTCTGATCGTCGTTACGGGGGAGAACGGAGGGGCGTCCTGGACCTGGGCCGGGGTCCGGGGGGCGGTGCTCATCCTGGGCGCCAACGCCTGCTGGGCCGGGTACACGGTCTTCTCGAAGCCCCTGCTCGATCGGGTTTCGCCCTTCAAGCTGGCCGCCCTGAGCACGGCGGCGGGAACGTTCCTCTACCTGCCCTTCACGGCACGGGACGTGGCGGCGGTCCGGTGGCGGGGCATCTCGGCCGAAGGGTGGGGAGCGATCGGCTATTCGGGCCTGGTAGCCATTGTGTTGTGCTTTGTCATCTGGTACGTCTCGCTGAAGAAAGTGGGCAGCGCCAAGACCGGGATCTACAGCAACATGACGCCGATCTTCGCCACCGTCTTCGCGGCCCTGTTCCTGGGCGAGGGGGTTTCGGCGGTCCAGGCCGCCGGCTCGGCCATCGTCCTGGCCGGCGTCTATCTGACCCGCTCCGGCTACCGCCTCTTTTTGGGGTCGGACCAAGTCAAGTTGTTGAATAATAAATAAATGAATCGGGATTCGGGGCCATTCTAGGGCTTAAGTGCCGCTTTTCGGGACTGAAAACAGGCACTCAAGGGGCCCCGCCCCGGGGGCAAGGCGGCGGAAGGCCCGGAGGTTCTCGGCCTCGAGCTCGCCGATTTTCCTTATGAAGTCGAGCTGTGCCACCGGCCTGCCGGAGGCCGGCTTGACGTTGGACATAGCGGGCGCCTTGCCGGACCTGGACCGTGCGGGTCCTCTCATGCCGGCGAGAAAGAGACGATGCGGGGGGCCGGGGCGATCATGAGGGCAAGGAACAGCGATCCGGAATCCCGCTTTCCCGCCATGGGCTGATGCTCCCTCCGGCCCAGGACCGTTGCCGAGGCCCGGAAGCGCGGGTGAGGGATGCGCAGGCGCGTGCGTTGCCGAGGTCCGGCCCCAATCCACAACCCAACGGGCTAAGTCGAGGCGGAGTCCCTGTATTCGCTCAGGAGCGCGGCGACGAGTTCTTTCACGGTGACGATCGTCTTCACGCGATAGGCGTTGGCTCCGGCGAAGGCGAAACCGCTTCTCAGCCGGCCCTTTCGGGCGCTCGTCAGGGCCAGGGCGATGCAGTAAGGACTGGTCAGCTGACGGCACGTCACGATGCAGTGATAGGGACACTTGAACGGCTTCCTCTTGCCGGCGCCGACGTCGTCGATGAACTGATTCCTGATGGCCCGACCCGGCATCCCCACCGGGCTCCTGATGATGACCAGGTCTTCCTGCTTGGCCGCGAGATAGGCCTGCTTGAATTCGGGCGAACCGTCGCATTCCGCGGTGCCGACGAACCGGGTGGCCATCTGGACTCCCGATGCGCCGCGGTCCATGTAATCGCGGATATCGGCTCCCGTGAAGATGCCTCCGGCCGCGATGACCGGGATTTGCTTCCCGGACTCGTCCTCGAAGCGGCGCATCTCTCCCACGACCTCGTCGACGAGTTTCGGCAGGGAGAAGGCCGGGTCCCGGATCTGTTCTGGCTTGAACCCCAGGTGCCCGCCGGCCAGGGGCCCTTCGACGACGAAGGCGTCCGGGACATAATCGTACTTCTGGACCCATTTGCGGATGATCAGGGCGGCGGCCCGGGCCGACGAGACGATGGGAACCAGCTTCGTCCGGCCCGCCCGGCGGGCGTCACCGAGGACTTTGGGGAGCGCCAGGGGCAGCCCCGCCCCCGAGAAGATGAAGTCGATCTTCTCCTCGACCGCGGTCCTGACCAAGTCGGAAAAGTTCGACAGGGCCACCATGACATTGACGCCCAGAAGGCCCTTGGTCATCGCCCGGGCCTTCCGGATCTCGTTCTTGAGGGCGCGGACGCTGGCCTCCTGGAAATGGGCGAACCCGTCGCGTTCGAGCATTCCGATTCCGGCCGCGGCGATGACCCCGACTCCGCCTTCGTCGGCGACGGCGGAGGCCAGCCCGGCCATGGAGATTCCGACCCCCATGCCGCCCTGGATGACGGGGATTCCGGCCGTCAGATTGCCGACCCGAAGTGACTTCATGGGGTTCATCATGGGCGCGTCTTCCTAAGCGTGTTGGTGCGTCTCCAGTGAGGATGCGAAAGTCAGAGGAGGGTTGCTATCGGCGGCGCGCGACCCGGTCTTTGAGCTTCGTAGCCAAGTCTGGAGCCACATTATAGGTCTTCCCGGGGGGGAACGCAACACTCGGGGCCCCTCGGCGGACCGGGTCGATTTCCCTCAAGCCGGCCGTCCGGGCCCCGCCCGTCCCTTGCTATTTGGCCGCGACGCTCCTAGAATAAGCTGGATCAAGGTCGAACGCATGGTCCTCGTCGAAATACTGAGATCGCTGCGGCCGAAGCAGTGGATCAAGAACTTCTTCCTGTTCGCCCCGCTCCTCTTCTCGCAAAACCTCTTCAACGTTCCCCTCCTTCTCAGGACCGTCGAGGCCTTCGCCGCCTTCTGCCTGGCCTCGAGCGCCCACTATATCTTCAACGACCTGCGCGACCTCGAGGACGACCGGCGGCACCCGGTCAAGTCGCTGCGGCCGCTGGCCTCGGGCCGGCTCCGGAAGCCGCCCGCGGTGGCCGCCCTCGTCCTCATCGGCGCGGCCGGAATCGCGCTCTCGGCGGCTGTCAACGTGCCGTTCCTGCTGATGGTCGCGGGCTACCTCGTCCTCCAGACGGTCTATTCGATGTGGCTCAAGCACGTCGTCATCATCGACGTTTTCGTGATCGCGGCCGGGTTCCTGATGCGCGTCGTGGCTGGCGGGCTGGCCATCCGGGTCGAGATCTCCTCGTGGCTTCTCATCTGCACCATCCTGCTGTCGCTGTTTCTGGCCATGGGCAAGCGGCGGCACGAGCTCGTCCTGCTCGACAAGGACGCGACGACCCACAGGCCGATCCTCAAGGAGTACAACATTTACCTCCTCGATCAGATGATCTCGGTGGTCACGGCCTCGACGCTCGTCGCCTACTGCCTGTACACGATCTCCGAGGAGACCGTGGCCAAATTCGGGACACGGAACCTGATCTTCACGGTCCCCTTCGTGCTCTACGGGATTTTCCGCTACCTGTACCTCATCCACCAGAAGGCCGAGGGCGGGACGCCCGAAGCCCTGATCGTGCAGGACAAGCCGCTGCTCATCGACATCTTCCTCTGGATCGCGGCCGCGGCCCTGATCCTGAAGTTCAAGTGAGGCGTGAGGCGCGCATGACCCGAGCCAGAGTCGCCGTCCTCAGGACAAGTCCGGACACGGTCCTCGACGATTACCGGACGGTTATGGAACTGGCGGACTACCCGCGCTTTCTGCCGGCCGACCGCGACACCCTCATCAAGCTCAACCTGTCCTGGACGAAGTACTTCCCGGCCTGCTCGAGCCAGCCGTGGCAGGTCGAAGGGGTCGTGCGGACGCTCGTCGACGGCGGGTTTCCCGGCAAGCGGCTCCTGCCGGTCGAGAACAAGACCGTCGTGACCAACCCCCGCAAGGGGGCCAAGGCCAACAAGTGGCTGCCGATCCTCGAAAAGTACGGCCTGGAATTTACCCCGCTGCCCGAGGTCGAGTGGACGGTCCACCGATTCGAAAACCCGCTCCTGAAGCTCAACGAGATCTTTCCAGAGGGCATCCAGATCCCGAAGATGTTCGTCGGCAAGAACATCCTCCACCTGCCGACGGTCAAGACTCACGGCCACTCCACGACCACCGGCGCCGTCAAGAACGCCTTCGGCGGCCTGCTCAAGGAAGTCCGCCACTACGCGCACAAGCACATTCACGAGGTCCTGGTTGACCTTCTTTATATGCAGCGGGAGATCCACCCGAGCCTGTTTTGCGTCATGGACGGGACGGTCTGCGGCGACGGCGCGGGCCCGCGGACGATGATCCCCCTCGTCAAGAACCTGATCCTGGCGAGCGGGGATTCGGTGGCCATCGACTCGGTGGCGGCGCGGCTCATGGGCTTCGACCCGATGACCATCCCGTACATCAGGATGGCCCACGAGCGCGGGCTGGGCGTCGGCGACCCGGCCGAGATCGAGGTGGGCGGCGAGGACATATCGGGGGTCGACTTCGGGTTCAGGACGAGGCGGAGCCTGGTCATCTGGGGCGATCAGATGATCCGCAAGGGCTTCCTGCGCTCGCTCGAGAAGATCCTGTTGCACTCGCCTCTCGTGGTCTGGGCGCCGTTCGCAAGCAACGTTTACCACGACCTGATGTGGTATCCGACCATCGGCCGCCGACGGATCCGCCGGTTCCTGGCGACCGACTGGGGCGCCCTGTGGAAATCCTATGGGGTCGGATCAAGTTAAACAACTGATATAATTAATGATGATCAAGAACAGTGCCGCCGATTAAGCCTTAAATCCCTCCTTTGGGGCCCCAAAACGAGGATTTAAGGTGTCTGTGTGGGGGCTGACGCTCCCGGCAGTCCTTAACTCATACTTTTTGCCACCGAAAACACCGACTTAACCTGAATTATTCACGAGTCGAGGCGGCTGCAGATGCGCGGCGTCAAAGGGTGAAGCTGTACTCCGAGTACTGCGAACCCTTTGCAACAAAGCAGATGCGGTCGGATCGGCTCGCCCCGAGGGTAAAAACGCCGGTTTTGGCATTTAATGATTTTCAGAGAGAGCCGGCGTTTTTATGAATAATTCAGGTTAAGACGCTTTCCCAGATGATAAATGTTGATATCGTGTTTATTAACAACAACCTGGCTTGGTCTGATCCCAATTATCGAATACGGAAGACTTTGTGGAGTTGCAGCGTGACGCGGATGCCGTCCAACTCGGCCCGCCCGGACCTCTCCAGCAGGTCCATGGCCTTGCGCATGCTCCACGCGGCGTTCGACTGGGGCTGGAGGAGGATCGGCACCGCAGCCGGAAAAGCCTGTCTCAGGCTCCTCACATCATCCAGACTCAGATCGCGGCACACGACGAGCTTGACCTCGTCGGCCCTTTGAAAGAACGCCGGATGGCAATCGTACTCGGGGGGCTTGGGCGAAACGGTGGTCCAGTTGATTCCCGGAACGGGCGGGAAAGTCCCGTTGGTTTCGACCTGAACCCGCAGCCCGTCCCGCTTGAGCGCCCGCACCAGCGGACGGATGTCCTGGCCCAGCGGCTCTCCGCCCGTCAGGCAAACCCATCGGGCCGGAAAGCCCTTCCGCAGGCGACCCACCTCGGCCGCGATGTCGGCGACCGCCCACTCCCGCCCGCCTTCCCAGGCCCGTTTCGTGTCGCAGAATCCGCACCTCAGGTTGCACCCGGCGAGTCGCACGAAGACGGTCGGTTCGCCCTGGCGCAGTCCTTCGCCCTGGACCGACGCGAAGACCTCAATCGTTTTCAGCGTACGTCGCCGAGGCATCTTCGGATTCCCACACTGTGACCGCCGCGACCGGGAAGCGCTCCTTGAGTTCCCCATAGAAATGGCGCGACAGGTTCTCCGCCGACGGGTTGAACGCATAGACGTCGTTGAGCAGCGCGTGATCGGGAAGGATCGCGGCCAGGGCTGTCTTGATCTCCGTGAAGTCGATGCCGATTCCGTCCTCCCCCACTCGGGCCACCGCGATCTGCACCTCGACCTGAAACGTGTGGCCGTGGACCTTTTCGCACTTGCCCTTGTAGCCGCGCAGGAAATGGGCGGCCGAGAACCTGTCCCTGACCTTGAGCGTCCAACTCATAGCTTGCCTTCCTTTCGCAGCCGGACGAGGAGGGGATCCTCGCGTCCGACCTCGCTCCAGCCCTTGGCCCGCATCCGGCACGACGCGCACTCCCCGCACGGGACCTCGCCTCCCGCGTAGCACGACACCGAATAGGCGTAATCCGCTCCCAGCGCGATGCCCGTCCGGATGATGTCGGCCTTGCTCATACCGACGAACGGCGCCAGGATGCGCATCTTCGGCCTGCCGAAAGCGGCCGACGTCCCCAGGTTGACGGCGTGCTCCATGGCCCGCACGAACTCCCGCCCGGTGTCGGGATAGTCGGGAGAGTCGAGCACGTGGAAACCGCAGACGAGGTTCCTGACCTCGCGCGCCTCGGCCCAGGCCGCGGCCATCGCCAGGAAAATCCCGTTCCGGAAGGGCACGTAAGTCGCGGGCGGACCGGCCGCGGGCAGCGACTCCCCGCCCTCCTCCTTTCTCCTCGCCGCCTTCCTCCCCTCGTCCTGCGCGGCCTTCGGGACGGCGGTGGCCGCGTCCGTCAGAGCCGACCCTCCGACCTGCCTGAGGTCCACGCGGAGCAGCGTCCGGCGGAGCTTGAGACGGCGGACGAGCCTTCCCGACAAGCGGATCTCGACCCTGTGCCGCTGCCCGTAATCGAATGTCAGCGGGAAAACGTCCGCGAAACGTTCCCTGGCCCAGTACAGGGCTGTCGTCGAATCGATTCCGCCCGAAAAAAGGACCGCGCACGACGTCACGGCTCACGCCCTCCCACCAAGATGATAGAGGACAACGTTCGCCTTTGCAAACCGCCGTACTCTCAATCGTGCAGACACATGGCCCGGGCCGCCCTCGAATTGACAGGCCGGGGCCGGGATGGTATATGTTGAAATTCTCATCATGGACGCCAAGAAGTCGGTAGAGGAAGGCATCGCGGACGTTATCCGGACCTACGAGCTGCTCGACCGCGCCCGGACCGGAAAGGACATCGTCATCCGCGACGACCAGTTCGACCCCGAGGCCCTGCTCGACGCCGCCCGCCTGTCCCGGTCGCGCGGAATCCGGATGGGCGTTCTCGACACCGGCCGGTTCGACGTGTCCGGGCTCGGCTGGCTCCTCCGCGAAGGCGTCCGCCTGTTCACGTCCGACGAGGCCAGGCCCTCGGCCCGCGAGCTCGGCCTGATCCTGGAGTCGGCGCTCAAGGCCGGCACCTCCGTAGCCTGCTTCCGCAACGGCCCTCTGCCCTCCGCACCGGCGCCCGGGGAGTCCCCGGCCGAGCCGGAGAAGGGCGGACAGGACCCCGGCCCGCAAACCGGAGCCGCGGCCGCGGCGGCTGCCGTATCGGCGGCGCTCGCCGGTTCCTCCGGCCCGGATACCGTCTCCTCGCTCGACCTCCGCCTCCTCCTCTCCGACGGGCTGGACCTCCACGTCTCGAACGTTGCCCATCCCCGCGACCCCGCGGTTTTGGCCGACCTGGCCGATGCCGCCGCGTCCGGGAAGAGCTATCTCGTCTACTACCATCACGGCCCCGTCGACGAGGGGCTGCCCGCCCTCGCCGCGCGCCGGGCCTGGGTCCACGTCTCCGACCGCGCTCTCCGGGACGACGAAGCCGAAATCGCGGCCGCCGCGGCCTCCGCCCGGGCCGCCCGCGCCGCGGGCTCGAGGACGATCGTCCACATCGAAGAGGGCCTGGCCCTCGACCCGCTCTCGCGCCTCTTCGCGGCCGGGGCGGTCGTCATCTTCCACACGGCGCCCGCCGGTTACCGGTCCCTCCTCCGCTCTTACGAAGCCCGCGCCGCGCGGCAAAAACTTCCCGCGCGGGCCTCCTACCTGACGACGGCGTTCTTGCCCTGAGCCGCCCAAACGCCAAATTGCGCGAAACCGCTTGAAAAATAAATTCGTTCCGCTACAATAGGCGATTCAAATGGAAACCGAGGCGCTGGGACACACGCTTTCGCTTTGGACGGTCGTTCCGTTCGCGGGTCTTCTCCTGTCCATCGCCCTGCTGCCGCTCAAGGCGCCGCACTTCTGGGAGAGGCACCGCAACAAAGGGCTTGTCGCCTTCGCCTGGTCCCTCCCGGTGGCGGTCTTCTTCCTGCTGCGGGCCCCCCACGAGCTGCTCCTCTCGGCCAAGGACTATCTCTCCTTCCTCCTTCTTCTCACCGCGCTCTTCATCATCTCGGGCGGCATCGTCCTCCGCGGCGACATCCGGGCGACACCCGAGGTCAACACCCTGTTCCTGCTCATCGGTGCGGTCCTGGCCAACTTCATCGGGACGACCGGGGCCAGCATGCTCCTCATCCGCCCCATGCTGCAGACCAACAAGGAGCGCCACCGCACGCTGCACATCCCGATCTTCTTCATCTTCCTCGTCTCCAACATCGGCGGCTGCCTGACCCCGCTCGGCGATCCGCCCCTCTTCATGGGCCTCATCCGGGGCGTGCCGTTCTTCTGGACCCTCCGCCTGTTCCCGCTCTGGGCCTTCGTGACCGGCATCGTCCTGACGATCTTCTTCTTCATGGACACCTACCAGTACCAGCGCGAAACCCAGCGCGATCTCATCCGCGACCGGCAGCGCGTCATTCCCCTGCACATGAAGGGCACGCTGAACTTCGCCTGGATCGGCGGCGTCATTGTGTCGATGTTCCTGCCCTTCCCGTTCCGCGAGGGCGTCCTGGTCCTGATGTCGGCCCTCTCCCTCCGCACGACCCGCAAATCCTACCGCACCGAGAACCGCTTCACCTACGACCCGATCATCGAGGTGGCCGTCCTGTTCGCCGGCATCTTCGTCACCATGGTCCCCGCCCTGCTCATCCTGAACACGCGCGGCGCCGAGCTCGGGATCGCCAGGCCCTGGCAGTTCTTCTGGCTCACCGGGACCCTCTCCTCGTTCCTGGACAACACGCCGACGTACCTCGCCTTCTTCTCGCTGGCCCAGGGCCTGGGGCTGCACGGCGCGGTCCAGGGCATCCCCACGCTATTCCTCAAAGCCATCAGCGTCGGCGCCGTGTTCATGGGCGCCAACTCCTACATCGGCAACGGGCCGAACTTCATGGTCAAGTGCATCTCGGAGCACTACCACTACAGGATGCCGTCGTTCTTCGGGTACATGGTCTACTCCGTCCTGGTCCTGTTTCCCGTCTATTTCGCCGTGACGCTCGTCTTCTTCAGGTAAACTCGCGGAAGAAATCCCCATGTCCCTCGCTCCGAAAGCCCCGCCTCGTCCCGGGCGCCGAATTGTGCCCGATCTCCGCCGGCGTGACTGTGCGGAAATGCGGCACGCGGCGCGTTTTAACACTACCGATCGCGCCCGGTCCGGAAAAATATACAAAAAAAAGTGGCCCTGCAGGCCCAAAGGTCTTGACATTTCGTGGAATTGGTCTATATATGAAATTAAAAATCGGAATATCGAGCAGGAGAAAGGGTCACAGGTCATCACCATGCTGACGGCGCTGGGCACTTTTGAATACTTGAGTTGAAGGACGAAGAGCCATGAAAGTCGCGCTGCTTTACAGCTCGAAATCGGGAATGGAAGCGGCGCTGTCCCGTTGCCCCGGCGACGCCGTCGAGGAGGACGAAGAACCTCCACTGGACCTGCTCGCGGAGTGCGATTCCGACGAGACGATCGAAGCGGTGGCCCGGGTCCTCCGTGAGCGCCACCAGGTGATCCTGATCGAATCCGACGAGAAGGCTTACGGCCGGCTCAAGCGCCAGCGGCCACAACTCGTCTTCAACATGTCCGAGCGGCTCTTCGGGCCCAACCGCGAATCCCACATCCCGACCGTCTGCGAGATCCTCGGCCTGCCGTACACCGGCTCGGACCCGCTGACGCTCGGCATCTGCCTCGACAAGTCCCGGGCCAAGGAGATCCTGTCCTATCACAAGATCGCCAACGCGCCGTTCTGGATCGTCGAGTCGCCGCTCGACATCCCCCCGGGCATCCGGCTCCCGGCCGTGGTCAAGCCGCTCTTCGAGGGCTCGAGCAAGGGGATCAAGGACAACTGCCTGGTGCGGAGCGTGGCCGACCTCTACGCCCGGGTCCACGAGATTATCGGCCTCTACAACGAACCCGTGATCGTCGAGCGATTCCTGGCCGGGCGCGAGTTCACGGTCGGGGTGCTCGGCAGCTACCCGGACCACGAGATCCTGCCCATCGTCGAGATCGACCACACCCAGCTCCCTTCCGGGGCCGCCCCGATCTATTCGTACGAAGCGAAGTGGATCTGGGACAGGCCCGAAGACCCGCTCGACATCTTCAAGTGTCCCGCCGCCGTGAGCGACGACCTCAAGGTGAAGATCGAACACCTCGTCACCCGGACCTGCGCCGTCCTCCGCATCCGGGACTGGTGCCGGATCGACGTCCGGCTCGACGAGAAGGGGGAGCCCAACGTGCTGGAAGTCAACCCGCTGCCGGGCGTCCTTCCCAACCCTGAGGACAACTCCTGCCTGCCCAAGGCGGCCCGGACGGCCGGGTACTCGTACTCGGACCTCATCCACCGCGTCGTCGCGGAGGCCTCGCGGCGCTGGGGCATCCGGGCGCCGCGGCCCAGGCCCGCCGCGGGCGAGAGGGCGGCGGTCCAATCGGGTCGAGCATGAACGGTTCATCCCGGATCGGGATCGTCTTCAACGCCTACGAACCGAGACCCGTCAATACCGGCGAGCGGCTCTCGGAGGAGTCCGTCGCCGACATGGCGCAGCAGGTCCACGACGCGGTCAAGACTCTGGGCTGCGACGTGACCCTGGTCCCGCTGCAGAAAAGTCTGTTCAATTTCCTGAACCGGGTCAAGGAGGTCGGCCCCCAGATCCTGATCAACCTCTGCGAAGGGTACTACGGCCGGCCGCAGTGGGAATCGAACGTGGCCGGCATTTTCGAGCTCCTGGGCATCAGCTTCACGGGGAACGACTCGAAGACGCTGGCCCTCTGCCAGGACAAGCACAAGGCCAAGGCCGTGCTGCGGTCCTGCGACCTGCCGACGGCTCCGGCCCGGCTCGTGCTGGCGGCCGACCAGCCCGTCGACCTCGAGTTTCCGGTCATCGTCAAGCCGAACAGCGAGGATTCCAGCCTGGGGATCTATCCGGAGTCCGTCGTGTGCGACGAGGAAAACATGCGGCGGCAGTTCCAGCGCATCCTCGAGAACTACAAGCAGCCGGCCCTGGCCGAGCCGTATATCGACGGGCGCGAATTCAACGTGTCGGTCATGGAGAACGGGGAGGCGACGGCGCTGCCCGTCTCCGAGATCGATTTCAGCGCCATGCCGGCCGGTCTGCCCAAGATCTGCAGCTACGAGGCGAAGTGGTTCGAGGACCACCCGCTCTACCAGAAGACGCCGCCGGTCTGCCCGGCCCCGATCGACGACGGGCTGCGCCGCCGGCTCCAGGCCACCGCGGTCGAGGCTTTCCGGATGATGGGCTGCCGGGATTACGCCCGGGTCGATTTCCGGATGGACGCCGAGGGGCGCATCTTCATCCTCGAGGTCAACCCCAACCCCGACATCAGCCTCAACGCCGGGTTCGCCAGGGCCCTGGCGGCGGCCGGCATCGAATATCCCGCGTTCTGGGAGGCCATGATCCGGAACGCCGTGAAGAGACTGGAAACCAATGATACGGCCAATGCAGGCCCGCGATAAGGCGGCCGTGATGGCGCTCATCCGGGCCACGGGGATGTTCACGGAGGCCGAGGCGGGCGTGGCCGAGGAGCTGATCGACGTCTATCTCGGCGACCCCGGCCAGAAAGACTACAGCGTTGTGGTCGTCGACGAGGGCGGCGGCGCGCATAACGGGCGCGAGCGGGAGGGCGCGGGGAGCGGCGGCGGTCCGGTGGCCTACATGACGTGGGGCCCGACCCCCCTGGCCGAGGACGCCTACGACCTTTACTGGATGGCGGTGGCGCCGGCGGAACAGGGGAAGGGGCGCGGCAAGGCGCTCGTCCGCTGGCTTGAGGACGAGGTCCGCGGCCGGGGCGGGCGGCTGGTCCTCATCGAGACATCATCCCAGGACAAATATCGGCCGACACGGCAATTTTACATCAACCTGGATTACCGGGAAGTGGCCCGCGTGCCGGATTTCTACCGGAAGGGCGACGACCGGGTCATCTACGCGAAGTACTTCGGCTAAGAAGGAGTTTGGAGGAGATGGACGACTGGCAGCGCCTGTTGCAGGGCAGTCTCAGGAAACCGGAAGAGATCGCCCAACGCTTCGGACTCGAACTGGAGGACGTCCGGCGGATCGCCCGGGTGTTCAAGATCCAAATCACGCCGTACTACGCCAGCTTGATCAAGAACCGCGGCGACGGCCTGTGGCGCCAGATGGTGCCGGACCCGGCCGAGCTGCGGGAGCACACGGGGGAGGCGGACCCGCTCCTCGAGGACGAGGACTCGCCGGTGCCGGGCATCGTGCACCGCTACCCCGACCGGGTGCTGTTCCTGGTGTCGCACAGCTGCGCCTCGTACTGCCGTTTTTGCACACGGAAGAGGCACGTCGGGGACCCGTCGAAAATCAACCCGCGCTACATCGAGGGCGGGCTCGAGTACATCCGGAACCACCGCGAGGTCCGGGACGTCATCATTTCGGGGGGCGACCCGCTGATGCTCAATGACCGGAGGCTCGAGGAGATCCTGAAAGGCGTGCGGGCGGTCCCGCACATCGAGATCATGCGGATCGGGACGCGGATGCCCTGCGTGCTGCCGCAGCGGGTGACCGAGAAGCTGGCGGCGATGCTCAGGAAATACCACCCGCTCTACGTCAACGTGCACTTCAACCACCCGGACGAGATCACGCCGGAGTCGTCGCGGGCCCTCAACCTGCTGGCCGACGCCGGGATCCCTCTGGGCAACCAGACGGTGCTCCTTAAGGGCGTCAACGACGACCCGCTCGTCATGCGGGGGCTGATGCAGAAGCTGCTCGCGGTGCGGGTCCGGCCGTACTACATCTACCAGGCGGACTACGTGAACGGGACCGAGCATCTGCGGACGACGGTCGAGAAGGGTCTGGAGATCATGGACGCGCTGCGGGGTTGGACGTCGGGGCTGGCCGTGCCGTACTACTGCATCGACGCGCCCGGAGGCGGCGGCAAGATCCCGCTCATCCCGAACTACCTGCAGTCGATCAACGCCGAGCAGGTCGTGATGCGGAACTACGCCGGGGAGCTGTACGCCTACCCGCAGGTCAAACAGAAAGCCAAGCGCAAGCCGCGGCCGGCCGTCGCGCCCTGCTTCAACTTCGACGGCCCCATGCCGTAGGACGGGCGCCCCCGGCACCAGCAAAGACGGTACCGGGTCTACAAAGTGCTGGTTTTTTCCGGGTCCGCGCAGGCCCCGGCCTCGCCTTCGCGCCGCCCCATTTCCGCCTGTTCAGCCGAACAGCCGCTTTTCGACATCGCGGACGGCCTGGGCGAGGGTTTCGTTGGAAGGCAGTTGCTTCTTTACTTTGCGACAGCTCTCCGTGATCGTCGACATTCCCAATCTGAAAAATTCGCCCAGTTCCCTGAGAGAGTAGTCGGTGTTCTTATGGCTGATATAGAGGGCGGCGTTCCGGGCCAGCCTGTTTCCGGGCCCGAGAATGGATTCGGTGAGGGCCCGGACCGCGTCAAGGGACGGCCTATTCCTTATCCTCCTCAACTGCGGCAGGTTACGGTCGGGCCGGCCGGGAGCGTCCGGAGGAATGATACTTTTGAGCCGGTCGATGAATCGGGCCCCGGCCATTATGCCGGACTTGTAGGCTTCCGAGACAGCCTCGGGTGTCCCGCGGCCGATCTTCGAGATAACGTACTCGGCGTACCGGCGGCGAGACTGGGACGCTTCCGAGCCAAAGAGGCCCAGCACGAAAGAAACGTCCATCCATGATTCGGGATCTCTGAGGCCGACATACTCGCGATAATTTGACCAGGGGTATTTTTCCGGCAGGTCGGTGATTCCTGCCTCGACCGGATTGAGGTGGATGTAGGCGGAGAGTTCCTGGGCGTAGACATCGGCATCCACGAGAATGGACTTGTAGCGCCCCTGGAAAATGTGGCCGACGCCTTCGTATTTCTTATTGAAATAGGCGGCATAGGCTCTGTTGACCATGTGCATGATCTGTGAGAGATGGCCGCTCAGCGTCCTCAGGAATAAATGGTAGTGATTCGCCATTAGACAATAGCCGAGATAGACGCAGCCGAATCTTTCGAAGGCGTCCCGAAGGCACTTGATAAAGTAGTACCGATCTTCATCGGCCAGGAAGATGGCCTGCTTTTGGTTGCCGCGCGAATACACATGATAGCAGGCTCCCGGATATTCGATTCTGAGTTGCCTCGTCATGACTCTGACCTCCTTAATCCGGGCCTGCAAAAAGAAGAACGTTTGGGACGCCGGCTTTTTCTCAGCCCATCCGGCGGGAATGGCAGCGGGTCTGCAGAGCGCCGGCCTCGATTCCGGCACCCGGGAGCGGACGCGGTGCCGGCTGCCCCGCTCGATTCCTTCCCGCGATGGGCCGGCCGTCACCGGATAACCGAAATGAAGCGTCGCCGCGAAGAGGTTCGCCCGACCGTACCAGCTTAGTCCGGCCGGCGTATTGTAATCGGGTGCGCCAGCCGCTACAATGATTTCGACAAGGAGAGGGTTATGGTTATGACGGTGGTCGGGCTCGGCATCATTCTCGACTCGATATTTCTCCTCCTTCTTGTCTATATCAGGTCCGGTCTCCTCTCGGCCAACGTCTTCAGCACCCAGAGAGGCATCATCATCGTCGGCAGCATCGCATTTTTCTTCGTCCTGGGGTTCATCCTGACCTTCTCCGGACTTCGGGCGATGCGCCGCTTCAGGGCCATCCTGAGGGGTTCGATCAGAATGCTTCTCGACAAACGCTACATCGACGTTCGGGAGCTCAGCCGGACGTTTAAGATAGGGGAAATGCAGATCATGCAAAACGTCGAGAAGGCCAAACGCGACGGCTACCTTCCGCTCGACGTAGATATCAAGTTTGCCGGGGGCCTGCCCCTCTAGGCGCGGCCCGGCCGCCGGAACCGGAGCGTCCCGATCCCGGCGAAGCTGAGTTTCCCGTGTCATCGCACGCCCGCTCGGGCTTGGAGCCGGGCTTGGTGCCGGACTCGGGAATATCGCCTTTCAAACGAATCCCTCCCGGCAAGAGACAAGACTCGGGTCGAGAGGGGAGGGAGTCCCCCGATTCTGCGGGGCCGGTGGCTTTTCCGATCGGGCTCTGGAAGAAAACCAGCATTTTGTAGACCCGGTACCGTCTTTGCTGGTGCCGTTCTTGGTCAACCGGCGGAGCGCAGGCGGGCCAGGTAGGCGGCCAGGCCGACGTCCCGCACGATGGCCAGGGTCTCGTCCTGCGTCAGCCCCCGCTTCTCCTTCAGCGACTCCAGGATGCGGATGATCGAGAAAGCGACCTCGGCGGTCTGCCCGGCCTCCCGCGTCTTGTCCTTCAAGTACCCGATCGCGTCGAACAGGACGGCGTTCGCCTCGCCGTAGGTGATCGGGTCCCTCAGGCCGCAGGCCTGGACCCATCCCGGCTGCTTCAGGACGTCGTTGACGTGCGACTGGATGAGGTAGGTCGCCCGCCCGATGAGCTTGAGGTTGCTCGGGCTCACGTTGGTCATGGTGTTCCCGACGACTTTCCCAAGGACGGCCATGACCGCCGTCGAATGGGCGTTGAGAAGCATCTTGGTCGCCATCTCCTGCTTGAGCCCGAACGGGTCGCCCGCCGCCGGGACTTCGACCGGCACCACCCGCGCCGCTCCGACCTTGGCGCTAGCGAAGGAGGCCTCCGCCTCTTTCGCGATCTTGGCCGCCTCGCGCTCCCCCTGGTCCGTAACCAGGATCACCCCGAGCCTCGCCCCCAGCTCGGCGCACAGGTCCATGAACCGCCGAAAATACGACCCGGGCCGCGCGAGCTCTCCCTCCTCCGGCGTCAGGCAGACCATGATCCCCAGGTCCTCCGGCTTTGGGGCCCGGCTCTCGGCCCCGCCGCCCCCGAACGAAAAGTCGTAGAGTTCCTGCTGGTCGTTCCCCGCCTTCTTGAGGCTCTCCAGGGCCGCACGCCTGAGGTACGGGTCCTCGATCCCCGCTTCGAACGGCGCGCGGTAGAACCCCGCGTCGAGCCCCCGGAAGGGCCGCCCCAGGAACTTCGCCCACGCCTCGCTCCCCGTGTCCGCCGCCGTCCAGACCTGGATCCAGCACTTCCGCTCCGGCTCTCTCACCGTATCCAGCGGGTACAGCCTGAACGTGGGGCTCCGCTCGGTGCTGTCGATGAAGACCGTGATCAGCCCCTTGCCCGCAAAATACGTCGAATGCCTCCCCGCCGCGTACGTCGCCGCCTCGAGGCGCGTCAGCTCCGCCAGGGCCGGAAGCGCCGCCCGCGTCGCCTCGAGCACCCCGCCGAATTCCCGGAGCCTGGGCCCGATCGCGTATTCGCCCGCGAACCCCAGCCCCGCCATCTCCTTGGCCGGCAGCCATTCCCCGAGCACCCGGGCCAGCGCCGCCTCGATCACCGTCCCGACCACGTAGGTCTCGATGGTCGTGGCCTGCATGCGCGTCGACCCGGTGATGGCCTGCGGCCCGGTCGTCAGGTTGATCTTGGTGATCCCCGGCTCCTCGAGAACCTTCCGGCTCCGGTCGAACGGCCTCAGCCTGTCGTCGGGATTGTTGTACACGAAGTACAGCGCCTTGCGGCTCGCCTCCGGGTCGTATCCCGGCGCCGCTTTCCACTGCTCGAGGGCCGCCAGCACGGTGCCGATGACCGACGACGTTTCGCCGCCCTCCGTCACGCAGATGACCACGTCGCCGGGCCCGACGCCCCGGTCCTCGAGCTGCAGCCGCCCGACGAGCTGCAGGTCCTCGAATCCCTCGAGCGAGCTGATGAGCGCCCTGTCCGCCCCCGTCATCTCGCCGATGAGGTCGCCCTCGATCGAGTCCGAGACGCGCCCCTCGAGCCGTCCCCAGACCTTCCCGTCGGCCCGGACGCGCCGCCAGAACGGCCGCCAGAACGAGCTTTCCACCTGCTTGGCCAGCCGCCCCGTCGCCCCGCAGCCGTAGACGTAGATCTTGCGCTTTCCCCGGACGGCCCCGGCCACCGCGTCCACGGCCTGCTCGAGGTCCTTCGTGTCCCCGGACATGGCCTCGAGCTTCGTCCGGATGTCGTCGTCCACCGCCGACAGCATCCGCAGCCCGGCCAGTGTGTCTTTCTGGATGCGCTCGCCGAGGTTCCAGGTTTTGGGATGCCGCTGCTCCGTGAGCAGCGTGTGCAGTTGGAACTGCGTCTTGTTGCGGACGTAATCGACCGACTCGTCCGACGGCGTGATCCCGAGGAGCTTGAGCAGCCCGCCCGTGGCCCCCTGCGGCGCCTGTTCCTGGACGCCTTGGGCCCCCGCCGCGACCGCCAGGATCACGGCGAGCAGGGCGATGCCGGGCGCCCTCACAACTTCCCCCCGTACTGGTGCTCGTCGTCCACGATGTCGTGCTCCCGCCAATCCTCGGCCCACTCCTCGACCCGGAAGATCTTCGCGCCGCCTTCCTCCGTCGAGCAGACGATCCGGTCAAGGCCGCAGTTGATGAGCATCTTCTTGCAGATGAAACACGGGAAGGCATCGATCGGCCCCCCGGTGTCCGGCCGGCTCCCGAAGATAAACATGTCCCCGCCGAACAGGCTGACCCCGGCCCGGGCGGCATTGATGATGGCGTTCTGCTCGGCGTGGACGCTCCGGCAGAGCTCGTACCTCTGCCCGTGCGGGATGCCCAGCTTGTCGCGCAGGCAGGAGCCGTGCTCGAAGCTGTCCCGGGTCTTCCTCGGCGCCCCGGCGTAGCCCGTCGATATGATCTGGTCGTCCCGGACGATGATGGCCCCGATCGTCCTCCGGAAGCAGGTGCTGCGCCGGGCGACTTCCCTGGCGATCCCGAGGTAATACTCGTCCTTGCCGATGCGTTTCGCCGTCATAGCCATTCCTCCAGTTTCCGGTGCAAGTCTTCGATCGTGCCGTCGTTCACGACGAGCCCGTCGGCCTCCGCCATGCAGGCCTCGATCTGCTGCCCGGCAACGCCCCCGGCCCGCTCCTCCTGTTCCTTCCTCCGGAACTCCTCGAGGGTCGCCGCCGACTCGTCGCGGCCCCGGGCCGCGGCGCGCCGGAACCGGACCTCGACCGGGGCGTCGAAGGCCAGCAGCACGAACCCGCCCTGCCCCCTCAAATACGCGATCTCGGCGACGTTCCTGATGCTGTCGATGACCGCCGGGCCCGTCACCCTGGCCATCGTCCGCCGGGCCAGGACGTCCGGGCCGAACCGTCCCCTGAGCTCGTTACCGACCCGGATCAGGTTGTCGCGGCTGGCCGCCTCGCCCCGCGCCGCGAGCTCCTCCCGCAGCACGTCGGACAGCGAGCGGCGGGCGTAGCCGCGGCTCTCGAAATAGAGCGCCGCCTCCCCCTTGCCGGACGCGTTGGTCCCCGTCAGCCCGATCAGTTTGGGTCCGCCCGTCATCTTTATTTCCCTTCCGTTTCCGCCGTCCCGCCGCTCCATGGCCATCCGTGTGCCGGGACCTGGCGAGGCGCGGGGCCGGCGCGCCCGGCCCGAGCCGCCCCGGGGGGAGCCGTCCGGCCGCGCCCCGGTCCCCGGAGCCCCCGGGCCCTCGATGCGCGCCGCCGCGCCCGGCTACTTCCTGACGATCCGTCCGACGGCTTTGACGTAGTTCAGAAGCGGGCTGGTGGCCCGGATCCGCGGCCACTCGCGCCTCAGCGCGAACGCCGCCCCCAGCCTCCGGCCGAGCGGGCGGCCGTGAAAGACGACGATAGATTTTTCCAGGACGTTCGTCAAGTGGCTGTCGTAGGGGAACCACCAGAGCTGCGATTTCTTGCGGAAAAAGTCCGTCCCGACGTACTTGATGTTGACGAGCTCGTTGAGGCCGTAGGGGCCGTGCGACCGGCCCATCCCGGTCTGCTTGATCCCGCCCCAGATCGCGCCGGGCTCCACGAACGAGTACATATGGTCGTTGATCGTGACCGATCCGGCTTCGATGCGCTCGGCCGCCCAGGCCGCCATCTTCCGGCTCCGGGTCCAGACCGAGGCCGTCAGCCCGTAGCGGCTGTCGTTGGCCAGGGCCACCGCCTCCTCGGGCGTCCTGAAGGTCATGATCGGCAGGGCCGGACCGAACGTCTCCTCGGTCATGATCTTCATCGAATGATCGACCTTCGCCAGGACCGTGGGTTCGATGAAATACCCGGGGAGCGACGCCACGCGCGACCCGCCCGCGAGGACCGCCGCGCCCTTCCCGCGGGCCTCGGCGATGTGCTCCTCGACGACCGCGAGCTGCCCGGCGTTGGCCATCGGCCCCATGTCCACCCCGGGCTCGAGGGGATTGCCCACCCGGACCTCGCGCGTCAGGGCCAGGACCCTTTCCGTGAACGCCTCGGCGACTCCCTCCGCCACGTAGGCCCGCTCGATCGAACCGCAGCTCTGGCCGCAGTTCATGAGGGCCGTCCAGACCGCCCCGCGGGCCGCCCTCTCGATGTCGGCGTCCTCGAGGACGATCATGGGGTCCTTGCCGCCGAGTTCGAGCGTCAGATTCGTCAGGTTGCGGCCGGCCAGTTCCATGATCCTTTTCCCGACGCCGACGCTGCCCGTGAACATGACCGTCCGGATGTCCGGGTGGGTGATCATCTCCTCGGCCCGAGGCACGCGGCAGACGACGACGTTCACCGCCCCGGGCGGCAGGCCGGCCTCCGCCAGCACCTCGCCCAGGAGAAGTGCCGTCAGCGGCGTCGAGGTCGACGGCCGCAGCACGACCGTATTGCCGGCCGTGAGCGCGCTCAGGACGTCGCAGACGGGGATGAGGAACGGGAAGTTCCAGGGCGAGATGACGAGCGTCGGCCCCAGGGGGTGAAAATGGTAGACGCCCGTCTTGTTGTAGAACAACGGCACGTGGTGCCGTGCCGGCCGCGGCCGCAGCAGGCGCCCCTGGCTGCCGGCGTAATAGTGCAGGGCCTGGAGCGCGCCGTAGACCTCGACGGCCAGCGATTCGGGATAGGGCGAGCCCTTCTCGAGGGTGATGCGTCTGGCCGCCTCAACCGCCCGCCGCTCGAGGACGGCCTCGGCCCGCTTCAGGATGGCCCTCTTTTCGGAGGCGGGGAGGGCCCGCCAGACGGGGAAGGCGGCCTTGGCCGCGGCGATCGCCGCCTCGCACTCCGCGCTCCCGGCCAGGCTCGTTTCCCCGACGGGCTCGAGGGTGGCCGGGTTTTCCGAGACGAGGCGCGCCCCGGTCTCGACCCGTTCGCCGCGGATGATCAGCCGTCCGTCCATATTCATCCGGCCGGTTGCTCGCCGGGGCCGCCGGATCCTTCGGCCGTCGCGTCCTTCTTTTTCCGGCCCGCGATGAGGGCTATCAGGATGCTCAGGCCGTAGAGGCCCAGCATGGGCACGGCCACGATGCTCTGGGTGACCCAGTCGGGCGTCGGCGTGATAACCGCCGCGATGACGAAGATGACCAGGACGGCGTACTTGAAGTTCCGGATCATCCAGCCTGCGGTAACGATCCCCATCTTCGCCAGCAGCAGGACGAGCGTGGGCGTCTCGAACGTGACGGCGATGCCCAGCAGGACCTTGATGGCCAGGCCGAAGTATTGGTCGATCGTGATCACCGCCTGGAAGTCCTTGCCCATAGTCAGGAAAAAACGGCAGGCGAAGGGGAAGACGACGAAGTAGCCGAACAGCGCCCCGAGCGAGAAAAAGACCGTCGTCATCAGGACGAACGGGATGACGTACTTCTTTTCCTTCTTGTAGAGGCCGGGGGCGATGAAATACCAGAGCTGGAGGAAGATGAACGGCGAGGTGAAGAAGATGGCCGCGAGGAAGGCCGTCTTCAGGTACATCATGAACGGGGCGGTCAGCGTGGTGAAGGCCAGCTTCGTCCCCTCCGGGAGGTACTGGGTGACGGGGCGGGCCAGAAGGGCGTAGATCTGTTTGGAAAAGATCCAGCCCGGCACGAAGCCCGCGACCAGGGCCAGGGCAGAGTAGAAGAGCCGCTTCCGGAGGTCCTCCAGATGCTCGAGGAAGGTCATCTCGTCAGGAGATTTTCTGCCCTTCCCCTCGCTCATGTGTTCCTGGTTCCTTGGGAGTATCCGTTGGTGCGGGTGATCCGTTGTCCGGGCCGGTCCCCGGCGCGCCGGCGGCCGGAGCCTTGGCGGACGCTCTCGCCCGGCGGGCCTTCGGCGCGGCGGCTGATTCGGCGACGGGGGGCTTCACGGTCCGCTTTCGGGACTTGGCCTTCGCCCTGGGGGCGGTTCCCCGTCCGGCAGCGGTTTCGAGCATGGAACCGTCCAGTTTCTCCGGCTCGGCGGCGGCCGCTTGGGCCGCCGGAGCGTCGCCTGGGGCGCTTCCGGCAAAGCTCGCGGTGTCCGACCCGGCCCCGGCCGTCTCCGCCCGGTCCGCGTAGGGGTCCGGAACGGCGGCAGCGGCGGTTGCGATATCGGGCCGGACGGAGGGCGTTGCGGGGGTCGCGGGCCCGGGGTCCGGGGAGAACCCTTTCTTGAGGTCCTCCTTCAAGCCCCTGACGGGGTGGGAGATGTCGGTGATGGACTTGAGGTCCTTCCTGAGGTCCGTCACCCCGGTCGCGTCGGCGATGCCGCGGGCCTCGCTCCGGAGGCTCTCGACGCCCGCCCGGAGGTCCTTCCCGACGTCCTTGATCTCGGAGGCCTGGATCTCCTCTTCGATCCGGCCCTTGATCTCGTCGGAGGCCTTCTTGAACTCGCGGATGGCCTTGCCGACCGACTTGCCGATCTCCGGGAGCTTGCGGGGCCCGAAAACCAGCAGGGCGACGACGAATATGAGGATGAGTTCCGTGGGTCCGATGCTGCCAAACATGACTCTCTCGCAGCAGTCATTATACCACAGAAGCGACCCCCGTCCTTTACAATCCCGGGCCCCTTTGCTAATATAAAAAGTCGTTACAGGCCATGACAAAGCGCGTCCTTCTCATATCGTTGGCGGCGGTCCTTCTGCTGGGTGTTCCCTCCCATGACCAGGACCAGTGGTCCGCCGGGGCGGAGAAGGCCCGTTCCATCGCCGAGATCCTCGAGGCGGACTATTACAAGCCGGTCGACCAGCAGCAGCTCGTCGACGCCTCGATCCGCGGCACCCTGGACACGCTCGACCCGCACTCCTATTTCTTGGACGCCGAGAGCTTCTCCCGGATGCGGGAGGATTACACCGGCAAGTACTACGGACTGGGCATCCAGATCCAGAAGCAGGGCGAGAAGCTGGTCGTGATCTCGCCCATCGAGGGCACGCCGGCCTGGCGCCTGGGCATCAGCCCGGGCGACGTCATCTCTCACATCAACGGCGAGAGCACCGTGCCCATCTCGAGCTTCGACGCGATGCAGCTGCTGCGCGGCGAGAAGGGCACCAAGGTCACCATCACCATCGCCCGCGAAGGCCTGGACAAGCCCTTCGACCTGACCATCACCCGCGAGGAGATCCCCCTCCTCAGCGTCCCGTACGTCTTCATGCTCAACGACGAGGTGGGCTACCTCTACATCCGGAACTTCGCCGAGAACACCCCCGACGAGCTCGAAGACGGCCTGGCCAGGCTCAAGGACCAGGGCATGCAGAGCCTCGTCCTGGACCTCCGGCTGAACGGGGGAGGGCCGCTCGTCCAGTGCATCGAAGTGGCCGACAAGTTCCTGCCCGAGGACGCCCTCGTGGTGTCCATGAAGGGCCGCAACCCGAACTACGACAAGTCCTTTCGGGCCCAGAGGGACGGGCAGTACGAAAAGCTCCCGCTGGTCATCCTCATCGACCACGGCACGGCCAGCGCCTCGGAGATCGTCAGCGGCGCCGTCATGGACCACGACCGGGGCCTGATCGTGGGCGAGGACTCGTTCGGCAAGGGCCTCGTCCAGACCGTCTTCCCGCTGACCCCGACCAGCGCCGTGGCCCTGACCGTCGCCAAGTACCTGACCCCGAGCGGCCGCTCCATCCAGCGCGACTACACCGAGATCGACGACTACATCCTGAGCAAGCGCGCCCCCGACGACTCCCGGGAGGTCAAGTACACCGACCACGGCCGCAAGGTCCTGGGCCAGGGCGGGATCACGCCCGACTACAAGGCCGACGCCTACCTCAAACCGTTCACCGGCCGCCTGCGGCTGAACGGCGAGTTCTTCAGCTACGCCCGGAAGCTCGCCGGGCACCAGACACCCCTCGGGCAGAAGCTCGTTTTCCCCACCGACCCGGCGACCCCTGAAAGCCGGGCGGCCGGCAAGATCGCCGTCGGCCGGCCCTTCGTCGCCGGCAAGGCCGTCCTCGACGACTTCCGCGACTATCTCAAGTCCCGCAACATCACCTATGAGGAGAAGTCCTTCACCGAGGCCGAGGGCGAGATCCGCCGGGAGCTCGAATGGCAGGTCACCGCTGCCGTCTGGGGCCTCGAGGAGGGGATCAAGGTTTCGCGGCAGGAGGACCCGATGGTCCAGAAGGCGCTCGAGGTCATGCCCGAGGCGGTCCGGTTCGCCCAGGGGAAATGGGACCCGCCGCAGCGGGCGGATGACCGCCGTTAGCTCCGCCGCAAGGGCAGGCGCGGCCGCCCGCCGGGGGCCGGACGAAAGGAGTCGGGGATGAAAATCGCTCTCGCTTCCGACCACGCCGGCTTCGAGCTCAAGACCGCCGTCGCCGAATACCTCCGGGGCCGCGGCGTGGCCTTCGAGGACCTCGGCTGCCGTTCGGGCGAATCCGTCGACTACCCGGACTACGGGGCCTTGGCCGCGCGGAGCGTCGTCGAGGGAACCTGCGACCGGGCCATCCTGGTCTGCGGCACCGGCCTGGGCATGGCCGTCACGGCCAACAAGTTCAAGGGCATCCGGGCGACGCCCTGCTGGAGCGAGTACGGCGCGGAAATGAGCCGCAAGCACAACGACTCGAACTGCCTGACTCTCGGCGGCCGGACCCACACCCCGGATCTGGCCCTGGCCTGCGTCCGGGTCTGGCTGGACACCGCCTTCGAGGGCGGCCGCCACGCCCAGCGGGTGGGCAAGATCCTGGCCATCGAATCGACCAACTTCAAATAAACGCCAACCGTCATCCGAGGAGACGCCCGATGTCATCATTCTACGAGAAAACCCGCGACCTGGCCGGCCGCGTCGAACGGAACAGCGCCTGGCGCCAGAGGGAATGCTTCAACCTCATCCCCTCTGAATCCACGCCGTCCATGCTGGTCAAGATGTGCGAGATCGCCGACCCGTCCGGCCGGTACGCCGAGCACCGGACCATGAAGGGCGAGGAGGTCTACTTCTACCAGGGCATCGATTTCATCCGGGACGTCGAGGCCGAGGCCCGGCGCGAGCTCGGGCGCTACTTCGACTGCACCGACGTGGAGCTGCGGACGATCAGCGGCCAGATGGCCAACGAAGTCGTCTTCAAGGCCATGGTCAAGTTCGTCAACCGGGGCAAGCCCGAAAAGGAGCCCTCGCGGCGGCTGCGGCTGGTCATGAACAACGAGCTCATCTACGGCGGCCACCTCAGCTCCCAGCCGATGGGCGCGCTCTTCAACTATGTCGAGGAGGATGCCGAGACCGGCAAGGAGCGGGTCATCAATTTCCCCGTCCTCAAGGGGAATCCTTACAAGCCCGACCTCGAGCGGCTCGGCGAGATCCTGGAGACCGAGCGGCCCGAGCTCATGATTTTCGGCAAGAGCATGTTCATCTACGCGGAGCCGGTCAAGTTCGTGGCCGACATCGTCAAAGGGTGGCCGCAGAAGCCGGTCCTCATGTACGACATGGCCCACGTGCTGGGGCTCTACGGCGCCTTCCAGGCCCCGTTGGCCGAGGGCGCGGACGTGGTCACCGGGAGTACCCACAAGACGTTCTTCGGGACGCAGCGCGGTGTCGTCGCCGGGAGCTTCCCCAAGGAGTCGCCGATGCGCCACCTCTGGCTCGACATCAAGTCGCGGGCCTTCCCCGGCTCGACGAGCAACCATCACCTGGGAACCCTGGTCGGGCTGCTCATGGCCGCCTACGAGATGAACGAGTTCAAGGAGGCCTACCAGAAGCAGGTCCGGGCCAACGCCAGGGCCCTGGCCAAGGCGCTCAAGTCGCACGGCATCGCGGTCGAGGGCGACGAGGCGGACGGCTTCACGGAGACCCACCAGGTGCTGATCCGGGTCAAGGCCCACGGGCCGGGCATGGCCATCGCCAGGCGCCTCGAGGACAACAATATCGTGACCAACTACCAGGCCCTGCCCGACGACGCGACGTTCCTCGAGTCGAGCGGCATCCGGCTGGGCGTCCAGGAGATGACGCGGTTCGGGATGGTGGAGAAGGACTTCGACGAGCTTGCCGGGCTGATGGCCGAGGTCATCATCCGGAACAAGACGGTCAAGGACGAGGCGGCCCGTTACCGGAAGAATTTCGGGGCCATGCGCTTCTGCCTGCCGAAGGAACAGGCCGCGCCCCTGGCGGCCAGGGTCGCCGCCGCGGCCATCCCGGATGCCGAGTATGCGGCCCGGTTCGCCGATAACCTAACAAGCGTCATAAGGGGATGATCCGAAGACGACATCGCATGGACGCAGACCGATGCAGCATCGTGAGAGAAAGTGCCCGGCCTGGAACCGAATCCAAAGGCATTGGCCGAAGTGCGCGGAGAGGGCCGAATCCAATGTCGTTGCGAGGAGCCGCCCTTGGCGGCGGCGAAGCAATCTCATCTTCCATATCTAGGGAAAAGAAATTGTCCATGACTCCTCTCATGACGGAAGGAGAGTGACACGATGAAAGTCCTGATCGTCGGTTCAGGCGGACGCGAGCACGCCCTGGTCTGGAAGCTCGCCCAGAGCCCCCAGGTCGAGAAGATTTTCTGCGCCCCCGGCAACGGCGGCACCCGCCTCCTGGCGGAGAACGTGGCCATCGAGGACGCCAACATCCAGGCGCTGGCCGACTTCGCCGGGCGCGAGACGATCGGCCTGACCGTCGTCGGCCCCGAGGTTCCGCTCGTCATGGGCATCGCCGACGAGTTCGAACGGCGCAACCTGCCCGTCTTCGGCCCCTCGAAAAAGGCGGCCGAGATCGAGGGCAGCAAGGTCTTCGCCAAGCAGTTCATGGAGCGGCACAAGATCCCGACCGCCCGCTTCAAGATCGCCGACAGCTTCGACCAGGCCAAGGCGGCCATCGATTCCGGCGACCTGGGCATGCCGCTGGTCGTCAAGGCGGACGGGCTGGCCGCGGGCAAGGGCGCCGTCATCTGCCGGTCGCCCAAGAAGGCCGAGGACACGGCCCGGGACATGCTGGTCGAGAAGAAGTTCGGGGCGGCCGGCCGGCGGATCGTGATCGAGGAATTCCTCAGCGGCCGGGAGCTTTCGTTCATCGTGATCTCCGACGGGGCCCGCGTCCAGCCGCTCGTCTCGGCCACCGACCACAAGGCGGCTTACGACGGGGATACCGGCCCGAACACGGGCGGCATGGGCGCCGTATCTCCGTCGCCGTTCATGACCGAGGAGCTTTTCAAGGAGATCATGGCGACCGTGATCTACCCCACGGTCACCCGCATGCTCGAGGAGGGCCGGAAGTTCAAGGGCGTGCTTTACGCGGGACTGATGATCACCGAGCAGGGCCCCCGGGTCCTGGAATTCAACGGGCGGTTCGGGGACCCCGAAACCCAGCCCCAGATGCTGAGGCTCGAGAGCGACCTCCTGGACCTGCTCTCGGCCGCGGTGGAGGAGGACGTCCTGCGGACCGAGGTGAGATGGAGCAACCGCCCGGCGGGCTGCGTCGTCATGGCCTCGGGAGGGTACCCTCTCCGCCACGAGAAAGGCAAGGTCATCCAGGGCCTCGAGGCCGTCTCGGAGATGCCGGGGATCACGGTGTTCCACGCCGGGACGAAGTTCGAGAACGACGCCTACGTGACGAACGGCGGGCGGGTGCTGTCGGTTTGCGCCTCGGAGCCGACCCTCGCAGAGACCATGCGCAAGATCTACGAGGCCGTCGGCCGCATCCAGTTCGAAACGGCGCACTACCGGCGCGACATCGGCGCCGCCAGGGAGGCACAGGCATGAACGTGATGATCCTGCTCGGCAGCGAATCCGATTTCGACGTCATGGCCGACGCGCTCGGGGTGCTCAAGGAGTTCGAGATCTCCTTCCGGCTCGAGGTGAGCTCGGCCCACAGGTCGCCTGAGCGGACGCTTCGTCTGGTCAAGGAGGCCGAGGCGGAGGGGGCGCGGGTCTTCATCGCCGTGGCGGGCAAGGCCGCTCACCTGGCGGGGGTGGTCGCGTCGCACACGGTCCGGCCGGTCGTCGGCGTTCCGGTCGAGAGTTTCGGGCTGGCCGGCATGGACGCGCTGTTCGCAACCGTCCAGATGCCCAAGGGCATCCCGGTGGCCGCCATGGCCCTGGGCAAGCACGGCGCGGTCAATGCCGCCCTGCTGGCCGTCGAAATCCTGGCCGTCGAGGACGAGGCGCTCCGCAACAGGCTCGTCGAATACCGGGAGAAGATGGCCGCCAAGGTCGAATCCGCATCCCGGAAGCTCCAGGAAAAAATATAAGTACGAGAGAAGCTCTAAGGGCGGAGCGCGGCGGTCTAGAATGTCATCGGCGAGCGCAGCCTCTCAGAATGTCAATGGCCTGGAGCCGTCCGGAATGTCATTGCGAGGAGGCGTTCTCCTAACCGCCGACGCGGCAACCGACGCGAAGGCTTCACCCTTCATGTCATTGCGAGGAGGAATCTCTTGATTCCGACGCGGCAATCTCATCTTCTAACAACCCAATGCGGAATCCTGAAGACGAGATCACCACGCCGCGACGGCTCGTGATGACATTTAAAATAATCTTCCACTTCATCTTCTACGTTTTTGGGAAGATGACCGCCCCTATTTTCTCTCCATCCCCTCCGCCAGGTCCTTCCACTCGGGATTGGCCGCCTTGACCAGCATGATCTTTGCCTTCCTCTTCCCCGCCTTGATCTGTTTCTCTCTTTGAATGGCTTCCACCGCGCTGTCGAACGTCTCGTAATAAACAAGTCGGTTGACGTTGTACCTCGCCGTGAAGCCTCGAATGGACTTCGTCTTGTGCTCCCAGACCCGCCGCTCCAGGTCGCAGGTGATGCCGGTATAGAGGACCCGGTTGTTTTTGTTCGTCAGGATATAAACGTAATAGCTTCTGTCCGTCATCAGGAAGAATAGACGTCCGGCAACCGTCGCGCGTCTCACTTGCGAGAAAGGGCGAGACAATCGATTGATGAATGGCGAACGGGCACGGTCAAGCCTCGACGACGAGGCCTTCGGTCGACCATGACGTGACTTCGGCGATGCGGACGCGGACAAATTCGCGTTCCGCCGCCAGGCACGACGGAACCATGACCTTGATATAGTTGCCGGTCAGGACCTCCGTTGCCGCCAAGCGGTTGCCGGGGCTTCCGAAGCCGCCTTGTCCCTCCGGCCGCCTCCGGGCCGCTTCACCGATCACGACCGCCTCGAGGTCCTTTCCCAGGAACGTCTCTCGAAAACGGAGGCTTTTTTCGGCGGAGAGGCGTCGGAGCCTTTGCGACCGGGCCTTCTTGAGGCTGTCCGGGACTTGGGAACGCCCGGCGGCGGCGGTCCCTCGGCGCGGGGAATACGAGAAGACGTGAAAGTAGGTCAGGGGCGACAGCCTCAGGAAGTCCTCGAGGACGGCAAAGTCCTCTTCGGTCTCCTCCGGGAAGCCGACGATGATGTCCGCTCCGAGGGCGGCGTCCGGAGCGAGCCGCCTCAGGCATCCCAGGATCGATGCGTAGGCGTCGAGCCCGGCCCCGACCGCCCGGCCCATTTTTCGCAGGAGCCGCTCCGAGGCGTGCTGGAGAGAGAGGTGGAAGTGCCGGCATATCTTCGGGTTGCGGGTGACGTACTCGATGAAAGGCTCGTCCATGCCCCTGGGGTCGAGCGAGCTCAACCTGACGCGACCGAGGCCCTCGACGACCGTGATTCGTCGAAGAAGCTCCGTGAGCGAGGCCTTAGGCTCGAGGTCCTCCCCCCAGGAGGAGAGGTGGATTCCGGCCAGGACGATTTCGCGGTAGCCGTGGGAGCTGAGATTCCTTACGCAGGCGACGACATCGTCGGCGCTTGCGCTGGCGCTTCGACCCCTGACGCTCGGGATGACGCAGAATGTGCAGCGGTTGTCGCAGCCGTCCTGGACCTTGACGAGGGCCCGGGCCCGGTAGGAGGCGAACGGCGGCTGCGACTTCGACTCGAGCCGGCCGGGCGCGGGGATCTCATCTTCAGCGTCTTTGCGGGGAGCGCGGCGACGCGGCGATCTCGTCTTCTCAAGCCCATACGGCAGATCCTTGGAAGAGGAGGTTGCTTGGTCGCGTCTCAAGAGAGAGGCTCCTCGCAATGACCCGGAAGGAGTAGCCGCCTTGCCGGTTGCCGCGTCGGCCGTCAAGGAACGGCTTTCTCGCAATGATACGGCATGGGCGGCCTTCGTATCAGTTGGCCCGTCGGGGGGAGGGAGACTGCCTCCTTGCAACGACACGGAATGGGCGGGGTTCGCGTCGGTTAGCGCGCCGGCCGCGCTGACGATGGACAGCACTTTGTCCGTCAGGACCGGCTTTTCGGCGTTCCCCAGGACGGCCGCGACACCGGGCATGGCCGCCAGGGCTTCCCGCTCGCGCTCGGCGTAACATCCCGTCACGATGAGCCTGGCGGCGGGGTTCTCGCGGCCGACCCGGTTGATGAACTTCTTGACGTCGCGGTCGGCCCTGGCGGTCAGGGTGCAGGAATTGACCACGACCAGGTCCGCGGCGGCCCAGTCCTCGGTATAGGACAGGCCCGCGGCCTGGAGCTCCCGGGCCCAGGCGAAGGCCTCGGCCTGGTTGACCCGGCAGCCGAAGGACTGGAGGTGGACGGTCGGCATCTTTTTATTATACAGAACGAAGTTGTTTTGTCGCATTCGTTTCGCGGTTCCTAGAAGACGGTCGCCGCGTCGCGCCAAGAGGCACTCCTCGCGATGACACGGAGCGAGTGACCTTCGCGTCAGTCACCGCGTCGCAATACAAGCGAACAGCTCCTCGCAATGACACGAGGCGTGTCAGTTGCCACGCCAAGAGGCCCGCAAGGACACGAAACCAGCCTCTTGAATGCCTGGCCGAAGGGCGTGTATGATTGCCCCGAGAAGCCCATGGCCAGAATCCGCCTCCTGGACCCCGAGGTCGCCCAGAAGATCGCCGCCGGCGAGGTCATCGAGCGGCCCGCCTCGGTCGTCAAGGAGCTCGTCGAGAACTCCCTCGACGCCGGCGCTTCCGACATCCGGGTCGAGCTCCAGGACGGAGGCAAGCGACTGATCAAGGTCGCCGACGACGGCTCCGGAATGGGCCGCGACGATGCCGCCCTCTGCTTCCGCCGCCACTCGACCTCCAAGATCTCCGCCGAGGCGGACCTGGAGCGCATCGCCACCCTCGGCTTCCGCGGCGAAGCCCTGGCCAGCATCGCCGCCGTTTCCCGCCTCACGCTGCGCACCTTCGACGGCGCGGGCGACCGCGGCACCATGATCGAGCGCGAGGGGGAACGCCTCCAGGCCATCACGGATATCGCCCTTCCCCGAGGCACGACCGTCGAGGTCGCCGACCTCTTTTTCAACCTTCCGGCCCGCCGCAAGTTCCTCCGGTCGAGCCAGTCCGAGCTGGGGCTGATCACGAAGTACCTGACCCAGGCCGCCCTGGCCTGCCCCGGCGTGCGGTTCGTCCTGGCCCACGGGCCGCGGGAGGTCATCAACTGCCCGCCCGTCGAGGCGCTCCGCGACCGGATCTTCCAGCTCTACGGCAGGGCGATGCTCGACGGCCTGATGGAAGTCAGGGCCGAGGACGGAGAGGGCCGGGTCCACGGCTTTGCCTCGCGGCCCCTGGCCGGGCGGGGCAACCGGTCCGTCCAGCACTTTTTCGTCAACAGCCGTCCGGTCAAGGACCGCATCCTCCTGGCGGCCCTCAACCAGGCTTACACCGGAATTCTGGAAAAGGCCCGCTACCCGGAAGCCTTCCTCTTCATCACGGTGCCCTACGCCGACGTCGACGTCAACGTCCACCCGGCCAAAGCCGAGGTCCGGTTCCGGGACTCCCAGGCCGTCTTCCGCCTTATCCTCAGGGCCGTCGAACACGGGGTCGGCCGCCTCCCCACGCTCAAGGAAGTCTACCCGCTGGGCGTCGACAGGGCCCCCGTCTCCGCGGTCAGGGAGGGGGAAGCGGAAGGGACGGAGAACATTCCTTCGTTGGGGTTCGGGACTCTGTCCCCCGAACGGATCGATTCTTCGGCGCCGGGGGACGTCGCTGCGAGAGGCGATGCGGCGAGCGAGCGCGGCACCGGGGCCCCGGCCGGCGGACGTCGCGCCCTTTGGGGCCGGTACCCTTCGACAGCGCGCCCCGGAAGTCCGGCCCGCGGCGTCCACACCGCTCCAGGGGCCGGTCCCGCCGGGCCGGAAGTCCTCGGCCAGTTCGGGAACCTCTATATCGTGGCCGCCTCCGACGAGGGGCTTCTCGTCATCGACCAGCACAACGCCCACGAGCGCGTTCTCTTCGAAAAGTACCTCGAGATCGACCGCGCCAAGGCATGGCCGCGGAAGGCCCTTCTCATCCCGGCCATCCTGGAGCTCACCCCCTCCCAGGCCGTGAGCTTCGAGGAGAGCGCCGCCCTGTTCGAGGAGCTCGGGTTCCAGGCCGGGATGATGGGCGGACGGTCGCTGGCCCTCAAGGAGTATCCCGATGTCTTCGCGCAAGACGAGGCGGCGACCGTCTTCCTGGCGCTCCTCGAGGACGCCGGAGGCGGCGACGCCGGCCCTCTCGACAGGCGCCGGAAGTTTCTGGCGACGCTGGCCTGCAAGAGCGCGATCAAGGCCGGCCAGCCCCTGAACTTCGAAAAGATGGGTTACCTCGTCGCCGAGCTCTTCAAAACCTCCCAGCCCGCCCTCTGCCCTCACGGGCGGCCGATCGTGGTCCTAATCGACCGTTCCCAGATCGACAAGGGCCTGCGCCGGGCCTGACTCGTCCGCCACCCTCCGGCCGGGCCTCGCGGCTTCCCCCGGGCCTCCCCAAATTGACAGCCCCTCCGGCGATTTGCTAAGATGACTTGGCTTTCGAACAGGGTGAAGCCTCCAATCACGCTTTGGGCTCCTGTCCGCGGACGAAACGAGCGGGGAGTGGCGCAGCCTGGCTAGCGCGCCTGCCTTGGGAGCAGGAGGTCGGCGGTTCAAATCCGCTCTCCCCGATCCACCTCTCGCGACGAGCCCGCCCGCGTTCGGAAAGCGTTCGGCCCGGAGACGCCCTCCCGGAAGTGAACGCGCCTGTAGCTCAGGGGATAGAGCAGCTGCCTTCTAAGCAGCGGGTCGGGGGTTCGAATCCCTCCAGGCGCGCCATCCTTTATTTTCGGCCGGTTTAAGGGCCTTGCGGCGCTCCTGCAAGTCCGCCTCTGCCTCCGATATGCCTTGGATGAACCCGATCTCGTTCAGGGTCTTAAAGGGCTCATTCCATTCAAAATAGATCGGCGAGAGGGTCAAGGCCGGATCGTCCTCGACCGGCTGAACCAGGTCGTTTTTTCGGGCCAACCGGACTGTTCTAAACATCAACTTATTGAGCTTTTCCCGTTTTTCGGGTGTAGCGGCTAAGTAGTTGTCCTTCAACGATTTGGACAATTCTAAAGTGTCACGGATTTCTTCGACCGAGACTGACCTGAACCCCGACTCTTGGTCCATTCCGGATGCAACTTTTTTGATAAAATCGGGCATTCGGAAAGGAGTTCGGGATGAAGAAGAAGTTCACAGAGGCGCAGATCGTCATTGCCCTGCGGCAGGCGGAGAGCGAGACGCCGGTCGCTGAGATCGTCCGGAAAATGGAGATCTCGGAGGTCACGTTCTATCGCTGGAAGAAGAAGTACGCGGGGATGGGCGTTGCGGAGCTCCGCCGGTTGAAGCAGCTCGAGGATGAGAACCGGCGGTTGAAGCGGTTGGTGGCCGATCTGACCCTCGACAAGCAGATGCTCCAGGATGCCTTATCAAAAAAGTTCTGAGGCCCGCCGAGGAGCGGGACCTGGTGTTCGTCATGAAGACGTCCTACCGGGTCTCCGAACGGCGGGCGTGTCGGGCTTTGAGACTCCCCCGGTCGACGATCCGTCACAAGAGCACGGCCGACCCTCAGACGGCCCTTCGGATGCGCCTGAGGGATCTGGCGATGGCGCGGGTCGGCTACGGATATCGGCGGCTTCAAGTGCTGGTCGAGCGGGAAGGCTGGCACGTGAATCACAAGCGGGTTTATCGCTTGTACCGTGAGGAAGGCTTGGCCATGAGGCGGAGGCCGCCCAGGCGGCGCAAGGCCTGTATGAAGCGAGAGCAGCGGCCCCTGGCCACGGAAAAGAACGAGTGCTGGAGCATGGATTTTATGTCGGACGAGCTCTTCGATGGCCGGCGGATCCGGCTTTTAACGATAGTCGACAATCATACTCGTGAAAGCCTGGCGATCCATGTAGGCCAGAGGATCCGAGGCTGCGAGGTGGTCGAGGTCCTGGAGCGGGTCATGAAGGAACACGGCCGGCCACAAACGATCCGGGTGGACAACGGCCCGGAGTTTATCTCCAAGGACGTCGATCTCTGGGCTTACTGGAACCATGTCACGTTGGACTTCTCCCGTCCGGGGAAGCCGACGGACAACGCTTATATCGAGTCGTTCAACGGGCGGTTCCGGCAGGAATGCCTTAATGAGCACTGGTTCCTGAGCTTGGATGATGCCCAGGACAAGGTTGAAGCTTGGCGGAGGGACTACAACGAGGAACGGCCTCACAGTGCTCTCGGCAACTCGACTCCCGAGCAATACGCGGCTCGGGCCGAGCCTCAAAACGAGCTGCCCGCGCTGGGCATCGAAGCGGACAAAAAAGAACTTGCTTATCCAAAAAGTTGCTGACAAAATGGGCGAGAATCGGGGTGCGGGTCAATGGTCGGAGAAATCACTTTAGGGCTGGCACAATGTTAGGGGGCAGGTCACTGTAAGCCAGACTATCATGAGGGGCGGAACCTTCAGGCTGGGAAATCAGCCCACGAGTCTAGAAGCGGCTGATGACGGATAATTTCATATGAATTGCCGCAATTCATCGGGAGGTGAGGTGATGAAGAGAATAGTCCAGGAAATATTGATCTTGACGGCATCATTCCTAATCCCAGTTTCTGTCTATCCTAATGAGATCTTTGCCATAAAAGCTGGGCGTCTGATCGATGGCAAGAGCTCAGACATGAAAAGCGATGTCATTATAGTTGTTCAAGGTAATAAAATTACTGCCCTTGGTAAAGCTATCGATATTCCTGAGAATGCCATAATTATTGATTTAAGCGACAAAACCGTCCTTCCCGGTTTTATCGATGCCCATACACATATAATGATAGATGGGATTAAAGTTGGAGATGATCAATATATGAACTCCACCCCTTACCGGACTATTCGAGCCGTTGCTTCTGTACGCAAGGCACTTTGGAATGGATTTACCGCAATGCGCGATATGGGATCATGCGGAACGATGTATGCAGATGCCGATGTAAGGAACGCGATTAATGAGGGACTTATCCCCGGCCCGCGCCTATGGGTATCAACACGGGGACTGAGCACGACGGGACACTTTATGCCATTTGGATATACTTGGGAGTTAGAGCTTCCTAAAGGATGTCAAATTGTTGATGGGCCAGAAATGTGTCTTAAAGCGGTTCGAGAGCAATTGGCTCATGGTGCGGATTGGATAAAGATATTTGCCGATTGGGGTGAAGTGAGTTTTACAGAAGGGGAGTTATCAGTCATCGTGGGTGAAGCTCATCGGTTGGGAAGAAAAGTGGCTGCTCATGCGACGACCCGAGAGGGGACGGAAGCGGCTTTGAAGGCGCGTGTCGATAGTCTTGAGCATGGCTGGGGCCTTAACGATGAACTACTTGAAGAAGCGAAGAGGCAGGGTGTGTACTGGTGCCCCACACTGCTATATCTTGAGCCAAAGCCACCCCAAAAACCTAACAAAGTTCTTGAAGACTTTTTTGTAACTCTTTACAAAACTCTCAATCGAGCTTATAGGGGAGGAGTAAAGATTGCTTTAGGAACTGATTCCGGTTCATCTGGCTGGTCAACCAATCAAGCCAGGGAATTTGAATTTTTGGTTACCAAGGCAGGTTTTAGTCCTATGGATGCTATTAAGGCGGGAACTTCTGTTCCTGCAGAACTAATGGGTCAATCGGATAAAATCGGCCGCTTAGCTCCTGGGATGTTAGCCGATATCGTCGCGGTGCAAGGAAATCCATTGCAGGATATCACTGCGCTTCAGCAGGTTATATTTGTTATGAAGGATGGCGAGATATTTCGCCATGAGGGCACCCCTTTTATCGGCGGGGCGACTTGCACACCCTTCAATCGGTGACCAAGACCGTCACTTCGGTCATCATCGGTGCGGCCACGGCTCGCGGGGAGTTTCACGAGCTGTCGACACCGGTCCTAAAGTTCTTCGACGAATCCCAGGTGGCCAACATCGACGAGCGCAAACGCCCCGTCACCCTCCGGCATCTGCTGACGATGACTGGAGGGTTCGACTGGAACGAAGGCCTTCCGTACAACGACCCTAATAACACCTGCAGCCTGATGGAAGCGAGCTTCGATTGGGTGAAGTTCGCCATCGACCGGAAGATGGCCCGCGAGCCGGGGGCCGTCTTCAACTACAACAGCGGCGAAACCCAACTTCTGTCGCATGTTTTTCGCGTCGCCACCGGCCGGGACATCGAGGAGTACGCCGCCGAACATCTTTTCAGCCCGCTGGGCATCGAGCGCTATTTCTGGAAGCGTTCTCCGGCCGGGCCGGTCGACACGGAGGGAGGCCTCTACCTGAACCCTCGTGACATGGCCAAGATCGCTTACCTCTACCTGAGAAAGGGGGTCTGGCGGGGCCGGCCGGTTGACTTTTGAGCGCCGTGCTTATAAAAGGGAGTCCGTGGGCATTCGGTCCCGGCATCTTCGGTTCTTCAAGGAGTTCCCATGAGAGCTTTGTCCCTCCGGCCGCGTCTTGTCGTCTGCCTCGCTCTGGTCTTGAGCTTCCTGTCAGCTTTTGCTCCGGCTCCGGGCTTTGCCCAGACCGCCGCCCCCGTTCCGGCCAAGAAAGCGATGACCGTCGACGATTACTCCGAGTGGCGGACGATATCCGACCAGGCCCTGTCGCCCGACGGGAAATGGCTCGTTTACGTCCTTGAGCTGACCAACGTCCTGCCGGGGGAAACCAAACCGGAGATGCACATCGTGAACCTCGAGACGAACACGGACGTGACCGTGAACGACGCGAACGACCCGGCCTTCTCGCCCGACTCCCGATGGATCGCTTACCAGGTCGACCCCGGAGCGGCCGAGCGGGCCCGCCGGGCGCGCCGCGCAACCGGCGGTTCGGGCAACGCCCCTTCCGGGAATGCTCCCTCGACGCAGCCCTCGCCGGGCCAGACCCAGCCCGCCTCCGGCCAGACCGGACAGCAGGGCCGACGCGGCGGCTCGGAAGCGCCCATCCCGCCCCGCCGCGTCGACCTGCGGAATCTCGCGACCGGGGCCGTCCGGTCCTGGGAAGACATCGGCACGGTCGCCTTCGCCCAGACCTCGTCGCATTTGGTTCTCCGGAGGCGCGGCGGCGAGGCCCCGTCCGCGACGCGCCGCCGGGGAGGGGGAATGCCGCCCCAGGCCGCGGCCTCAGGCGAATCCGCCGCCGCCTCGACCGGGCCCCGGGGCCGGGACGCCATCCTGCTCGACCTCGCGACGGGCCGCTTTCAGCTTCTCGGGAGCGTGGCCGACTTCGCCTTCAACAAGAGCGGCGAGCTCCTCGCCTACACCGTCGACGCGGCGGTCAAGGACGGGAACGGGCTCTTTGTCTTCGACGCCCGCACCGGCCGCTCAACGCCCCTCGACAACGACGCCAGGAACTACAACCGTCCGGCCTGGAACGAGGAAGGCACGGCTCTGGCGGTCCTCAAGGGGACCGAGGTCGAGAAGATGCGCGAGAGGGACAACCTCCTCGTCGCTTTCCCGGACGTCGCGGCCTGCCTGAAGGAGGGCCAACCCGCTCCCTTGGCGGCTGTTCTCGACCCGGCCAAGGCCGAGGGCTTTCCGAAGGGATGGGTCGCCAGCGACCGGGCCGGGCTGTCCTGGAGCGGCGACGGGAAGCGCGTTTTCCTCGGCATCAAGGAGCAGGTCCCCAAGCCCGACACGACCCGGAAGTCCACGGACGAAACGGCCGATGTGGACGTCTGGAACACCAACGACGACCGGGTCCAGTCGCTCCAGATGGTTCGGGCCGAGCAGGACCGCAATTTCACCTTCCGCGCGGCCTTTGACGTCGCGGCCGGGAAGTTCGTCAAGCTCGCCGACGAGACGATGCGCGAGCTCGACATCGCCGAGGACGGCGGGTGGGCCGTCGGCCTCGACACCCGGGCCTACCTGCGCGACGAGAGGGTCCTCCCGGCCGGGGACTTCTACCGAGTCAACACGTCCACGGGCGAACGGACGCTCATCGCCAAGGGCCAGCTCGTCGGCCGCCACGTCTTCGGCATCCATCCGCGCGGCACCCATTTCCTCTACTGGAAAAACGGGATGATCATGGCCTACGACTTCGCCGCAGGGACGGCCAAGGCGCTCGGGGCCGGGAAGGTCAGCTTCGTCGACACCGAATACGACCATCCGGGAACCAAGCCGTCCTACGGCATCGCCGGCTACACGAACGACGGCAAGAGCGTCATCGTCAACCACCGCTACGACCTGTGGCTCGTTCCTC
>Ga0210077_1000110_pt1 | contig 41343 bp, 41 predicted proteins | sample RushMan_CattailN_5_FD_185556 | JGI IMG/M metagenome (GOLD analysis project Ga0210077, IMG submission 185556) | Wetland microbial communities from San Francisco Bay, California, USA, that impact long-term carbon sequestration -... | ecosystem: Environmental > Aquatic > Marine > Wetlands ...
GTGGTGAACAGCGCCTCCTCGAGCAGGTATTCCCAGTAGCCCGCGAACTCGCGCTTGGCGAACACCCGCGCCTGCAGCGCGTGCGCGCGCCCGCCGTGGCCGGCGACGATGACGCTGTCGTCCACCTCGCACGAGGCCGCCGTCCCGCGCGCAAGCGCCGGTGCATCGAGGCGGCCCAGCGCCTGCACCAGGCCGAATCCGCTCGGCTGGTCGTAGGCGAGGGCGTGCCCCCCGATCACCTGCCCTTTGTTCGTGGTCAGCCACAGCGTCGTCGCCTCAGTGATCAGGTAGCCGATGGTGAGCACCAGGCCCTCGCCGATCACCACCCCGCTGCCGGCGCGCTCGGTGCCGAGGATTCCCGCCGTGAAAGCGTCCTCGGGAATCTCGGCGCGCAGCATCACCACCGAGTCGAGCGCGGCGCCGAGGTCGAAGCCGAGCTCGGCCGGCCGCGGCTGCAGCTCCTCGGGGAACGCCCACTGCTCAGGCTCGCTCATCGCATGTTCCGCTTCCGGCTCACTTCGGCTGTTGTCTCGACTTGATGATATAGGCCCTGGCGCGCTGGACCTTGTCGATGCAGTTCGGATACTTGCCGAATTCCTGCTGAACCTTCGCCGCCGTCAACAAGCCGGCCGCCTTGGAGTACTCCACCGTTCCGCCGAAACCCTTGGCCTTGGCGAAATCGAGTTCTTTGTAAGCCACCCTAAGGCCGCTCTCGCACTGCGCCGCCTGCGAGCTGGTCGGGTTGCCGGCGCAGCCTGCCGCGGCGCCGAGAAAGAGCACGAGGACGGAGACGGTTGCAATTCGCATGTCAGATTTTTCCTTTTGATAGAACAGACTAGTACGCTCGCGGAGCCGGTCATTCCGGCAGTCCAGCCCTGCGAAGGCCTTTTGAATATTTCGCAACGTCTTCGGCGCGCCGGTACGGGCCCAGGACGTTCCTGAGGTTGGAAAGCCGCAGCGTCGGATACAGGTCCCGCAATCTTGCCACCGACATCCCCGCCTGCGCCAGCCTCCCAGCGAACGCGTTGCTCGCGGCGTCGATGCGCAACGCGCCCTGAAGATCGGAGCGGGCTTGAAGCGCCTTCGCGGCCCACGACGCCGCTTCATCGTAGCGACCGGTGAAGAAATAGGCATGCGCGATCGCGAATTGCATTCCCGGCGTGCGCGGTTCGAGCGGACTGAGGCGCATCGCGACTGTTAGGCGGGCGATTGCTTCGTCCGGCTTGCCGAGCCAGACCTTGGTCCAGCCGCCCCACTGCCAACAGTTCGCCAGATTCGGGTAGAGCGTCAGCGCGCGATCGACGATGGCCGCACCGGCGTCGATGTCGTGCGCGACGTACGCGAGCGCCCAACCGCACGCGCCGAGCACGAACGCGTCGTCCTTGCCCAGTTCCACTGCCCGCCGGGCCAGCCTTGTCATTTCGCTCACCTCACTGGCGGAGTCGGTCGTCCAGCTATGTCCCTTGCGCAGGACGTAGCAGTCGGCGGCCATGGCGTAAGCCAGTGCGAATTCGGGGTCGAGCTCGATCGCCCGCCTGAAAAGGCGCAACGCCTCCGAAACGCGTTCCCGGTTCCCGAATTCGTAATAGCTCGCGACTCCGCGCAGGTAGAGGTCATAAGCGTCGAGACTCCCGGTCGGTTTGCGCCTGGAACCCTCGATCTCGACTTGTTCCACGCTCGGCGCAATGGCGCCGACGACGCTGGCCGTCACCCTGTCCTGCAGACCGAAGATATCTTCGAGCTCACCGTCGAAACGGTCCGCCCAGATGTGCGCGCCCGTCAACGGATCGACGAGCTGCCCCGTGATGCGCACACGGTTCCCGTCCTTGCGTACGCTTCCTTCCAGCAGGTAGCGCACACCGAGCTCGCGGCCGACCTGCTTGACGTCCACGGCCCTGCCCTTGTAGACGAAGCTCGAGTTGCGCGCGATCACCAACAGCGAGCGAAGGCGCGAAAGCGCCGTGATGATTTCCTGCGCGAGGCCGTCTGCGAAGTACTCCTGCTCGGGATCTCCGCTCAGATTCTGGAACGGCGGCACTGCAATCGACGGTTTGTCCTGAGACGGGGCGAGTGCTTCCGCATCGGGAAGCACCTCGGCGTCGAAGCGGTAGCCCCGGCGCGGCACCGTCTTGATCAGGCTCTCACCCGGATCATCAAGCACCGCGCGTAGCTCGGTCACGCACTGCGTGAGCGAGGCCTCGGTAGCGACGGACTTCGGCCACAGCACGGCGAGAAGCTCGTCCTTGGCCAGCACCCGGCCCGGGCGGGCGGCGAACAGCGCCAGGAGCGAAAACGTCTTGGGCCGCAGGGGGACGGGCCGGCTCGAGCGCGTGAACTCCGTGCGCCTCGGGTCGAGCCGGAACTCCCCGAATCGCACTGCAGCATGCGGCGACCGCCGCGCCCCAAGCTCATCCACGCCCATGACAGCCCCCCGGCGTCGGATTTGATCAAAGCTTCGCGAAAGCTTCGACCCGTTTTGAAGACAGGTCAAGACATCGGCGCGCACAGTCTCCGGCACGGAGGACAGCCATGAACAAGATCGCTCTCATATTCGTGGGTTGCTGCGCGATTCCGCCCCTCGCCTTCGGGCAAAGCGCCGGAGATGCGGCCGCGGGAAAGACACTGGCCAACGAGTGGAATTGCCTTGTGTGCCACGGCCCGGACGGAAACGGCAACCGGGGCATCGCGAACGTCCAGGTCTCGGACGTCCCGAGGATTCCGAGGATCTCCGCCCAGCTGCAGGCCTATTTCGTCAAGAGCATGCGCGACTACAAGACCGGCAAGCGCACGGACGACAACATGCAGACGCTCGCGGAGCAGCTATCGGACAAGGACATCCGCGACCTCGCCGCGTGGTACGGATCCCAGACGCCGAGCTCCGTCGCCACCTACTACGACGATCCGCGCAACTGACGAATAGAATGGTCTCCCCTCCCCTGGGAGACCACGATGACCCTCGCGCCCCGCCTGCCGCCGATTCCCGAATCCGATTTGAATGAGGCGCAGCGCCGGGTGCGCGATGGGATCGCATCCGGGCCACGCGCCGGCGTGCGCGGGCCGTTCGACGCGCTGCTGCGCAGTCCCGAGCTCGCCGACCGGCTGCAGAAGGTCGGCGCCTACGTGCGCTTCGAGAATTCGCTGCCGGCGCGCCTCGCCGAGCTCGCGATCCTGGTCACCGCGCGCCACTGGGGCGCGCAGTACGAGTGGTACGCGCACCGCCAGCTGGCCGAGAAGGCGGGGCTCGCGCCCGGGGTCGCAGACGCGATCGCCGAGGGGCGCCGCCCCGCCGCAATGCAGGAGGACGAAGCCGCGGTGGTCGACTTCTGCCGCGAGCTGCACGAGACCAAGCAGGTGAGCGACGCGGCGTGGAACGCGGCGCTCGAGCGCTTCGGCGAGCGCGGCTTGGTCGACCTGATCGGCACCTGCGGCTACTACGGCACGGTGTCGATGGTACTCAACGCCGCGCGCGTTGCCATGCCCGAGGGCGTCGCGCCGCCGCTGCGCCCATTGAACTAGCGCGCAAGGATGATCACTCGGGCAGCCCCGCCCGGCGCAGGCCCTCTTGGTATTTGCCGACGTCCTCCGCCCGCCGGTACGGCCCCAACACCTCCTCGAGGCCGCAAACGCGCAGGATTGGATTGCGCTTCAACAGGCCAGTTACAGACCTCCGTGCCTGCTCCAGTTGGCCGGCGAACGCGCTGCTCGCGGCGTGAATCCGCAAGCCGACCGGATGCTCCGGTGCACTCTGCAGGGCTGTTGCCGCGTATGACGACGATTCATCGTGGCGGCCCGCGAAAAAGCAGGCGTGGGCAGCGGCGACTTGCGCGATCCACAGATAAGGATTGAGCGGGCTGAGGCGCATGGCGCGCTCGATCCAGGCAATCGCCTCATCCGGTTCGCCGAGCCAGACCTTGATCCAGCCGCCCCAGAGCCAGCCGTCCGCGACGTTCGGGTTGAGCGCAAGCGCCCGGTCGATCAGGGCGCAGCCGGTGTCCAGGTCTCCGACTACATACGCAACGGCCCAGCCGCTGCCTGCAAGCGTGAATGCGTCGTCCGCCCCCAGCGCTACTCCCCGTCTGAGCAGTCTATCGGTCTCCGGCACATCGGCGGCGAAATCTTTCATGCAACCAGTCGCTTTGCGGGCTCCGAAGCAGCAGGCGGCCATGGTGTGGGCGAACGCGAATTCGGGATCAAGCTCGATTGCCCGCAGGAACAACTGTAATGCTTCATTCATGCTCCCCTGGCTGCTGAATTGACGAAAGCTCGCGAGACCACGCAGGTAATAGTCATACGCACGAAGATTCTCGGTCGGCTTCCGCGATGCGAGCTCTATCTCGGCCTTCTCCAGCCTGGGCAGCACCGCGCCTACCACGCTCGCTGTGATCCGATCCTGAAGGGCAAAGATGTCCTCAAGGTCACCATCGAATCGGTCCCCCCAAATGTGCATTCCGGTGCTCGCATCCAGGAGTTGCCCGGTGATCCGCACCTGATTTCCCGCCTTGCGGACGCTGCCCTCCAGCACGTAGCGAACTCCGAGCTCACGGCCGACCTGCTTCACGTCTACTGCCTTGCCCTTGTATGTAAAGCTGGAGTTCCGCGAGATGACGAAAAGCGAGCGGATACGCGAGAGTGCCGTGGTGATCTCTTCGACTATGCCGTCGGCGAAATACTCCTGCTCCGAGTCGCTGCTCAGATTCTGAAAGGGCAGCACTGCAATCGATGGCTTGTCGTGGGCCCGCGCGGTCGTCGGCGCCCCCTCCTCGAGCACCTCCGCGTCGAAGCGATAGCCCAGCCGAGGTACCGTCTTGATGAAACCCTCGCCGCGCTCGCCGAGTGCCGCGCGCAGCTCGGTGACGCAGTGCGCGAGCGATCCGTCTGTCACCACGGTCTTGGGCCAGAGCGCGGCGAGCAGTTCGCCTTTGCCCAGCACGCGTCCCGGGTTGGCCGCGAGAAGCGTCAGCAGCGCATACGTCTTGGGCCGCAACGCAACGAGCTCGCCCGAGCACGTGAATTCGGCGCGCACCGGGTCGAGCCGGAACTCGCCGAATCGCACCACCGCAGCCGGCGATTGCCGCAACGCAAGCTCTCCCACGCCCACTCTAGCCTCCCGGCGCCGGATTTCATCGAACTTTCAAAGAAGCTTCAGCGAGATTACAAGACAGGTCAAGACCTCGGCCGGCACAGTGCGCCGGTCCGCGCCTGAAGGCGCGCCCGTCTTCCAATTGCTGGATGCGAGGGTGATATGAACTTTGCCATTCTCTGCGTAATCGCCATCATCGCAACGGCGCCCTTCGGCCTCGCGTTCCTGCTCGCGCCCGAGGCGACCGGCAGCGTCTACGGCATCGCCGGCTGGACGGCAGGGACGTTGTCCGTGGCGCGCCTGCTTGGGGTCGGCTTCCTGTTCATGGCGGGCACCGTGTACGCGGCGCGTCAGTGCGCTGACAGCGACTTTCAGCGGCGCCTGGCGACGTGCTTTTCCCTCGCGAGTCTTCTCGGTGCCATCGTGTCCGGCTACTCGACCGTGAGCGGCGCTTTGAACGCGGTGGGCTGGACCGCCGCTGCGCTGTACGCGTTCTTCACGCTGGCCTGGGCGAGCATCGCGCTCCGCCGCCGGGCCTAGGGCGCTTCCTTCGGGTCTCTATTTTTTTCTCGAGCTGGCGATGAACGCCCGCGCGCGGCGCACCTTGTCGACGCAATTGGGGTACTTGCCGAACTCGGACTGGATCTTGGCGCCGGTCAGCAGGGTGGCTGCCTTGGTGATCTCCCAGGTGCCGCCGAGGCCCCTTGCCTTGGCGAGGTCGAGCTCGCGGGAGGCCTGCTTGAGGCCGCTCTCGCACGCCGCCTTCGCGCCTTTCGCGCCAGCGGCAAACGCCGGCGCGGCGGCCAGAAGGAAAGCCAGGCAGAAAGAGATGAGCGCGCGCATTTCGTTCAGCCGCCGGCGGCGATCTCGTCCAGCACCGGCAGCAGCTCCTCGACGAAGGCCGGCGGGTTCTCGCTCATCGGGAAGTGGCCGAGCTTCTTCATGATGCGCACCTTGGCGCCCGTGATGCCGACCGCGGTCTCCTGCGTGTCCTCGGGGCTGCACGAGTAGTCGTACTCGCCGGTGAGAAAAAAGTACGGCGCGACCTTGGTGTCGATGTCCTTGACGCGGCCGCGGTAGTCGCCATCGATCTGGTAGAAGTGCAGGTCGCCGGCGAAGATGCCCGGCCCGCCCTGCATATAGTGCCAAAGCGTCTCCCAGCGCTCGGCCTCGGGGCTCTCCGGGCACATCAAGCCCATCACGGTAGCCGCGCTTGCGACCTGCCCGTTCACCTCGGGGTGCGTCAGCCACGAGGGGTCGTAGTAGCGCGGCGTGCTGGCCGCCGACTGCAGGCCGACGATGGCGCGGAACTTCGCCGCGTGCTCAAGCGCGAGGTGGAGGCAGATGCGCCCGCCGATCGAGCAGCCCATCACCACCGGCCGCTCGAGCCCGAGCGCCTCGATGAACGCGAGGATGATGCCCGTGTAGGACGCGCTGGTGAGGCGGTAGCGCTCGAGCTGCCAGCCCGCGGGCGGCGAGCTCTTGCCGTGCCAGGGCAGGTCGAAGGCGACGACGCGATACCGCTCGGTGATGCGCGGCTCGTTCAGCAGGCCGCGGAACTGGCGCGTGTCCGAGCCCGCGGTGTGCAGGCAAAGCAGCGGAATGCCCTCCCCCGCCTCCTCGAAGTAGACGCGCTGCGCGCGGCCCTCGAAATCGAACCTGAGGTAGCGGCCGGTGACCGGCTCCAGCACGCCGCTCACGGCCGCGCTCCCACCGCGCGCAGGTTCGCCAGCATCAGCTTCAGGCACATCTGGTGGGCGTAGAACTTGCGCGTGTCGCCGGTGAGCGTGATCTCGCCGCGGCGAAAGAAGGCGAACAGGTCCTGGTCGCGCGGCGCGGGCCGCGGATGCGCGAAGCGCGTCCAGGCGTCGTCGCTTCCCGCGAGCGCGAAGTCGCACTGCGGCATCACGAACGGGCCCTCGCGGTGCGCCCCCAGCCTGCCGTCGTGCACCTGCAGCAGGTTGTCCTCCTCGCCCCACCTCAGCAGCACGTTGAAGCTCGAGCCCGCGCCGTGGCGCGCGACGAGGCGGTCCTCGTTGACGCGCTGCATGAACAGCTTCCAGTCCATCTCGCCTCCCCGGCGTTGCAGAAACAGCGACGGATGTTAGCCTAACGCCCGCATGATCACTGTCATAAGGTGCCTCCTCGCCTGTGCGGCCTTTTTCGCTTCCGCCGCGCTCGCCGGCGCCGGCATCGCCGGCAGCCGGCCGGCGTACAGCGACCGGGTCCTCAGCCAACCGCTCAACTCGGCTGCGATTCGCGCCCGGATGTGGGCGCCCGATATCGATCTCGGCCTGGTGCCGCAAGGCGTGACCGTAGCAGGCGGTTCCGTCCTGCTCTCGGCCTACAACGGCGCGGGCGGGTTTCCGACCTGCCGCCTGTACCGCATCGACCGCCGGACGCTCTCGGTGACCGGTCGCTTCGACCTTCCGCCGATGTGCGGCCATGCAGGCGGGCTCGCGTATGCCGGCGGCAATCGCCTTTTCGTGGCCGACACCGGGCACCTGTTCGAAGTCGACCTGGGGAAGGCCTTCGATCCGGCGAGCGCAGGCCATGCCGTCGTGCGGACCCTGTCGCTCCCTTTCCCGCTGCGCGGCTCCTTCCTCGCCTACCGCGACGGCGCGCTCTGGATCGGCGTCTACACCAAGCCCGAGCCGGGCCGCATCGTTCGCATACCTCTCGAATTTATCGACGCCAACCCGCAACTGCTCGAGCTGCGCGAGGAGCAGGCGAGCGCCAGCCTCGCGACCGCGACGAGATCGCAAGGCGCCTCCTTCGACGCGGAAGGCTTTCTCTGGCTCAGCCAGAGCAGCAGCCAGTTCGGCAGACTGCAGAAGCTCGATCCGAAGACCGGCAAGGTCCTGGCGAGCTATGCGGCGGTGGCCGGGATCGAAGACCTCGGCTTCGACGCCGACGGCATGCTGTGGGCCGTGAGCGAAGCAGGATCGAAGCGCTGGTTCAACTGGCCGACTTACTATCCCGTCCTGTTCTCGATCGACGTGCGAGCCCTGCATTGAAGCCGGGACTTGAGCCACATCAACAAAGCGTTTTGCACTCGGGAGTAGCGTAGCTGCTCTCGCCAGTTCGGAATCGACCAAGGTGCCTGGCGGCAAAAGAAAACAAGCTCTAGCCCGAATCTTGCGCAACCGGTGGGTCCGCGCCGGCGCGTGGCTGCTCGCGGCCTACGCGCTGTTCGGCTTCGTGCTGCTGCCCTGGCTCGTCGTGCGCTACCTGCCCGACATCGTCCACGACCGCCTGCAGCAGCGCCGGGCAAGCGTCGCCCAGGTCGGAATCAATCCCTTCCTGCTCACGTTCGAAGCCCGGGACCTGAAGCTGGCGGAGCGCGACGGAACCCCGATCCTCGGCGTGCGGCGCCTGTTCGTCGATTTCGAGACATCCAGCCTGCTGCGCTGGGCCTGGGTGTTCGCGGACATTCAGGTCGACGGCCTCGATCTGGACGTGGTCACCCGCCCGGACGGGCAGCTCAACCTGATGCAGCTCGTCGCGGCCGCCCGCGGGGACAAGCCGCCCGCCCCCAGGAAGAACGAAGCGCCGGTGCGGATGGTGCTGAAGCACGTCGCGCTGAGCGACGGCAGACTGAGCTACGTCGATCGCTCCGGCCCCTCCACGGCGAGCGCGACGCTGACGCCGGTCAATCTCGAGTTCGACGACGTGTCCACGCTACCCGATCGCAAGGGCCCCTACACCATTCGCGCTCGCCTTCCGGGGGGCGGCACGGTGCGCTGGCGCGGCGAGGTCTCGCTGCGGCCGCTTGCGTCGCAAGGGGAATTGAGCGTCACACAATTCACGCCGGCGAACGTATGGCGGTTCGTGCAGGACCAGTTCCGGCTCGACCTGCCGGCAGGAACGGTCGACTTCGCGACCCACTACCGTTTTATGCTCGTGCACGGGAAACCGCAGGTGCTGCTGGATGGCGTGAACCTGAAGCTCGCCGATCTGTCGCTGCGCCAGCCCGGCGCGAAGCAACCCCTGTTCGACCTGCAAAAGATCGAGGCCAGCGGCGCCCGCTTCGACCTGCAGCGGCGCGAGCTCACCGTGCCGAAGCTGGAGATCGACAACGGACAGGTGACGGCCGGCATCGCCCGCGACGGCACGCTCGACTGGCAGACGATCGCCGTGCGCAGCTCGACGGCACCGGCCGCGCCGGCCGCGGGCGCCGAGCCCTGGCGCATCAGGCTCGACGCGCTGCGGGTGGCCGACGTCGGCGTCCGGGTGAGCGACCAGAGCCGCGCCGCACCGCTCACGCTGGCGGTCGGCGAAGTCGCGCTTCAGGCCGGGGCGCAGCTCGAGATCGGCGCGACCGGGACCCGCGTGACCTCGAACGATCTTCACCTCGCGCTGAGCAAGATCGCGCTGGCGCGGCCGGCGGACAAGACCCCCTTCGCCGCGCTCGACAGCGTGACGCTCGAAGGCGACGCAATCGACACGGGCAAGCGCGACATCGCGCTGCGCGAGCTGGCCGTGCGCGGCGGCGAAGCGCGGCTCGCGCGCGACGCGCAGGGGAATATCGACCCGCTCGCGTCGCTGGCCGTCCGCGAGCGCGGGCAGCGCCCCGCGGCCCAGCCCGCGACGGCGTGGCACTTCCGCCTCGGCGTGTTCAAGCTGAGCGGATTCAAGCTCACGCTTGCCGACCGGGGCTTCGAGCCCGAGGTCGGCTACGACCTGGCCGACGTTTCCGCGACGCTGAAGAATCTCAGCGACGATCTGCGCGCCCCGGTTCCGTTCGAGGCCGCGCTGAAGGTGACCCAGGGAGGAAGCCTGGGCGCCACGGGCAGCTTCGCGCCCGACGGATCGGGCGCCGACGCACGACTCAAGCTCACCCGGTTCAACCTGGTCCCGCTGCAGCCGGTCCTGGCGCGCTACGCCACGCTCAAGCTCAAGTCGGGCAGCGTCTCGGCGTCGGCGACGCTCAAGTACCGGGCCGGGAAATCGCGCCCGACGCTTCGCGCCGACGGCGCGCTCGGCGTCGCCGGGCTCGAGATCGACGAGGCCCAGGGCGGCGACCGCTTCCTGTCGTGCAAGTCGCTCTCGGCGAGCGGAATCCGGTTCCGGCTCGCGCCGGACCGGCTGACGATCAACGAGATTCGCGTGCGCCGGCCCGGCGCGAAGATCACGATCTTCAAGGACCGCAGCGTCAATCTTGCGACGGCGTTCAAGAAACAGGAAGCCCCGTCCGCGGTCGCTTCGGGGACGAGCAAGCCCTTTCCCGTATCGATCGAGCGCGTGCGGCTGGAGGACGGCACGGTCGACTTCTCCGACCTGAGCCTGGTGCTGCCCTTCGCCACGCAGGTGCGGGGACTCGGCGGCACCGCCACCGGCGTCTCGTCGAATCCGACGAGCCGCGCCGAGATGAAATTCGAGGGACGTGTGGATCAGACCGGCCTCGCGCGCGTCGACGGCGCCCTGAGCCCGTTCGCGCCGAAGCGCTTCATGGACCTGCGCACCGTATTCCGCAACGTCGAGATGCAGCCGATGACGCCCTACAGCGCGACATTCGCGGGGCGCAAGATCGCCTCGGGCCGGCTTTCGCTCGACCTCGAGTACAAGATCAAGGACGGCAAGCTGGAAGGCAACAACAAGGTGCTGCTTGACAAGTTCACTCTGGGCGAGCGCGTCGATGCGCCCAACGCGCTGCACCTTCCGCTCGACCTCGCAATCGCGCTGCTGACCGATGCGCAGGGAAAGATCAACGTTGCGGTTCCGGTGAGCGGCGACGTGAACAGCCCGAAGTTCAGCTACGGCCACCTGATCTGGCAGGCGATCGCGACGGTGATCAAGAACATCGTCACGGCGCCGTTCCGCGCGCTCGGCGCCCTGCTGGGCGGCGGCGGGACAAAACTCGACGCGATCGCGTTCGACCCGGGCTCGGCCCGCGTTCTTCCCACCGAGCTGGACAAGCTGAAGAAGGTCGCCGAAGCGCTGCAGAAGCGGCCGAAACTGAAAGTGATCGTCGACGGCCGTTACCAGGAAGCGGTGGACGGCAAGGCGCTACGCGATGACAAAGTGCGCCGCGAGCTGGCGGCCGAGCAGAAAGTGAAGCTCGCGCCGGGCGAGGCTCCGGGCCCGGTGGCGCTCGACAACGCCAGGACGCAGCGCGCGCTCGAGAAGTTGATGACCGCGCGCGCGGGTAAGGACGCGATGGCGCAGTTCACGGCGGAGTTCGAGAAAAAGGCCGGCCGCAAGGCGAGCCGCGTCAATCCCGCGCTCGCGCTGTTCGGCAAGGGCAGTGACGACCGCGAGTTCTACGACGCGCTCTACCGGCGCCTGGTCGAGCTGCATCCGCTGCCCGGCGCCGAGCTGGAAGCGCTGGGCCAGCAGCGCGCGACCGCGGTGTCGCAGGCGCTGGTCAAGGATGCCGGCATCGACGCCGCGCGGGTCGCGATCGGCAAGACCGAGGCGACCAAGCAAGCGCAACAGGACACGATCGAGACCAAACTTCGCCTTGACGTACTGGGAGCCAAGCCATGACCACCTACGAAACCCCGGGCTGCGCCTACTGCCCGAGCACGGTCCGCGCCTGCCGCCAGGGCGAAGGCGACGAGCGCGGGCCGGGCTACTGCCCCTCCAAGATCGAGCCCGATGCGATCCTCGAGGCGGACGCGTACCGCAGCGACCCGTTCCTCGAGCAGGTGGCGAAGGTCGCCGCGCTGGTCGAGAGCGAGGGCTACTGCAAGTGGACGCGGGTCGAGGAGATCTGCCAGTTCGCTAAGCGCATGGGCTTCAAGCGCGTGGGCATCGCCACCTGCATCAGCTTCGTGGACCTTTCGCGCGTCTTCAGCGCCATCCTCGAGAGCCACGGGCTGGAAGTCGCCTCGGTCGCATGCAAGCACGGCGGCGTGCCGAAGGAGGAGATCGGCCTCAAGGACGAGGAGAAGATCCGCCCCGGAACCTACGAGGCGATCTGCAACCCGCTCTCGCAGGCCGAGCTGCTCAACCGCGCCGGCTGCGAGCTGAACGTGATCGTCGGCCTGTGCGTAGGGCACGACAGCCTGTTCACCCGCCATTCGCAGGGCCTGGTCACGACGCTGGTGACCAAGGACCGGGTGCTCGCGCACAACCCGGTCGGCGCGCTGCAGCTCGCCGACACCTATTACAGCCGGGTGTGGGGCCCGGACAAGCCGGACCGGCTGCCCACCAAGCCGGTCAGCGGGAGGGCCAAACGGGCCGATGGGCCCCGAGAGGAACCGGCGGACGCTCCCAGTAAGGCGGGGTCTCCGACATCCTGAGCACCGGCCGCAGGTGCGTGATGCGCCCGTCGGGGGCTTCGGTTTCAACGAGAAGTTGTTTCAGGAATTGATCCGGTAACTCGTCTGCGCCGCCGGGGCCCACTTTCCCCAGATCGGTTATCCACTTGCCGACCCGAGCGAGCGCGACGCGCACCAGCCAGCTGCCGCCTTCGCGCGCGCGGCGCTCGAGCGCCACCAGCGCGCCGAACGCCATCAGGTAGCCGCTCACGTAGTCGATCGCCGACACCGGCAGCAGGCGCGGCTTGCCATTGTCGTCTGCCGACGCCTGCGCCATTCCGCTCACCGACTGCACGATGCTGTCGAAGCCTCGCCGCGCGTTCCACGGCCCGCTCATGCCCCAGGCGCTCAACGAAACGTACACGATGCCCGGGCGCAGACGCGCCAGCGCCTCGGGCGAGAAACCGCGCGCGGCGAGCGCGCCGGGACGGTAAGACTGCGAGAACACGTCTCCCTGCCGCACCAATTCACGCAATGCGCGCAGATCCTCCTCTTTCCTCAGGTCGAGTCGTGCCGAGAGCTTGCCGATGCCGGTGTCGAGCTCGACCGCGCCCGAGTCCGCGAGGTGCGCGGCGCTGATCTTGAGCACGTCCGCGCCGTGCTCGGCGAGGCTCCTCGCGCAGGTCGGGCCGGCGAGCACCCGCGTCAGGTCGAGCACGCGCACGCCCGAGAGCGGGCGCGGCGCCTGCGGCAGCGGCTCGGGCGGCGCGTCGCCGATCTTCACGATCTCGAGCAGCGGTTGCGCCGCGATCGCCTGCGCCTGCGGGTGGCGCACCCAGTCCTCGCCGCTTCGCACGTAGCCGGCGCAACCGCCCGCGGAGTGGATCGCGTCCTCGAGCGCCTCGCCCGTCCAGCCGCGGCTCGCGGCCTCGCCCGCTTCGCGCCGCTGCGCCACGCCGAGCACGCCGTAGGCCGCCTCGCGATGCGCGGGGAAATTGCAGTGGAAGCGGATCCAGCCGTCGCTCACCGGGTAGAACCCGCTCAGCGGCGCCCACATCTCCCGCCGCGGCTCGCCGTTGACGCGCAGGTAGGCGGCGCTGCGCAGGGACGCCGCGGCGGCGACGACGTCGATATCGATCTCTTGCGGACGGCCGCCGCGCCGCTGCCACAGCCGCGCCGCGGCGAGCCCCAGTGCGGCGAGCGACGCCGCGCCCGCGGTGCCGACGCGGTAGCGCGTCGCCAGCACGGGGTCCGCGCCGCGGATCTCGACTTCGCCCTGCCCGCGCGGCTCGGCGCCGGCGGCCTCCAGAATTTGCGCAAGCGCGGTGTACGGCATGCTCAGGCCTTCGGCAGCACCAGGCCGTCGACCGCGACCGTGCCCGAGCGCTTGACGATCACGGGATTGATCTCGGCCTCGGCAACCGGCCGCCCCGGAAGCAGCGCCAGGCGCGACAGCGCCGCCAGCGTCTGCGCCAGCGCGCGCAGGTCGCCGCGCGGGAGGCCGCGGTAGCCGCGCAGCACGGCGAAACCTTTCACGCGCGCGATCATTTCCTCCGCTTCCTCGACGCTCACTGGCGCCAGCGCGAGCACGACATCGCGGTAGACCTCGGCCGTCACCCCGCCCGCGCCCACCAGCGCGAGCGGACCGACCATCGGGTCGTCGCGATAACCGACGATCGCCTCTGCAAGACCGTCTTGCATGGCCTGAACGAGAATCTCATTCGATTTTAGACTCGGAACCTTGCGCTCGAATTCCGCCCGGTTTCCGATTCCCAGGATCACCCCGCCCGCCTCGGTTTTGTGCGCGATCTCGGCCGACAGGATCTTCGCCGCCACCGGATAAGGCAGGCTGTGCTCGAAGCCCGGTGCGCGCGCGACCTGAGAGGCGGCCGTTTCGATGCCGAGCGAAGCGAACAGCTCCAGGGACGATTTTTCGTCGAACTTCTTTTCCTGGAGCCGCAAGTCGAGAACTTCCGCCGAAATCCCGCGCGGCGCCCTCCATGCAAAATAGGCCCTGAACGCATCCGCGCACGCTTCCGGGGTGCGGAATGCGGCCACTTCGGCGCGCGCGAGCAGCGCGAGCGACTGCTCGGCGTGCGGAGTGAGAAACGCCGCGAGCGGCTTGGCCGTTCGCGGCGCGCCCAGGATCGGCTCGACCGCGTGCTGCGGATGGAACATCGCCGAGGAGCCGACCACCGCGAGCACCGCGTCGCACTCGGGCGAGGCAAGCAGCGAGGCGAGCGTCGCGGCGTACTGGGCCGAGGTGCCGGCCATGGTCAGGTCGATGATCGGCGCGTCGCTGCCCGGCGCGACGGTCTCGATGCCGGACAGGCCAAGGCGGTCGACCACGCTCGCCGCGCCGCCGCCGGTGGTGGTCACGACCGCTACCCGTGGAGGGCGCGAAAGCCGCACCGGCGCGCGCCCGGCAATCAGCGGCGCGATCTCGATCAGGGTCTCGAGCATGTCGACGCGCACGATGCCGCAGTCGCGGAAATAGGCGTCGAGCGCCGCATCGCTGCCTGCGAGCGCACCGGTGTGCGAGCGCGCGAGGCGCTCGCCGAGCGCCGAGCGGCCGAGCTTGTAGGCCACCACCGGCTTGCCCGCGGCGTGCGCGCGGCGCGCGGCGGCGGCCAGGCGCTCCGCGTCGCGCACGGTCTCGAGAAAGAGCAGGATCACGCGCGTGTCCGCGTCGTCGGCGAGCAGCTCGACCAGCTCGCCCACGCCGAGGTCGGCCTCGTTGCCGACCGACACCAGCTTGGCGAAGCCCAGCCCGCGCGCGGCGCCGCGCGAGAGCACGGTGCCGAGCATGGTGCCGCTCTGCGACACGATGCTGGCGCCGCCGGCGGGCAGCGCGTCCATCTCGAGCACCGCGTTGACCGTCAGCGCGAGCCGGCCGGGGATGTCGATCACGCCCATGCTGTTCGGCCCCAGCAGCCGCACGCCGAGCTCCTTTGCGCGCGCGACGAGCCGCGCCTGGCGCGCCGCGCCCTCGGGCCCGACGTCGGCGAAGCCGTCGCTGAAGATGCTCGCCACCGCGACGCCGCTGCGGCCGCAGTCCTCGATCGCCTGCTCCACTTCGGGAATCATGATGAAGGCGTGATCGACCGGCTGCGGTGCGTCGGCCACGCTGCGCCAGGCCTTCGCGCCCAGCACCTCGGCGCGGGTCGGATTGATCGGCAGCACGGTGCCGGCGTAGCCGTGCCTGGCGAGGAAGCGCTGCGGCCGCGCGGTGTTCTTCTTCGCGTCGCCCGAGGCGCCGACCAGCGCCACCGCGCGCGGTGCGAACAGTGCCTGCGCGAGGTCCGTCATTCGCCCAGGTCGGGCACGGTCTCGAGCGCCCACAGCTGCGCCAGCAGCTCGCGCGCAGGCGCTTCGCCCAGCACCGGGCCCGCGAGCTCGAGGTACTTGTCGTCGAGCTGCTTATCCGTCAGCGGCGCGTCGGGGTCGCCGATGCGCGTCGGCTGCAGCCAATCGCCGCTGCGCCCGCCGGCGGCGTCGATCGCGACTCGCGCCGCGCGCTGGCGCGGAAACGCGGCGTCCAGCTCCGGGTCGAGCGAGACGTCGATCCGCTGCATCAGTGCACGCGTCGCGGGGTCCTGGAGCCTTCCGGGCTCGAACGCGGCGAAGCGCACGCTGCCGCCGGTGAGCGCGGTGGCGACCACGTACTTGAGCGAGAAGCGCGCCTCGGCCGCGGTCTTCGGCTGCTCGATGCCCGCCACGTCGAGCGCCGCCTTGTAGGTGCCCACCCGCATCCGCTCGATGTCGCGCGCCTCGATCCCCATCTTCGCCTTGAGCGCGAGCGCGCCGTCGATCGCGGCGAAGGTATGGCCGCAGCAGGTGTGGTTCTTGAACGTCATGCGCGTGACGTGGAACTCGCTGCCGAGGGTGGCGAGCGCCTTGTCCCAATCGGGACCCACGGCGGAGCCGTCGTAGCCCATGGCGCGGCCGTAGCCCGCCTCGCCCTCGATCACGTCGAGCGAGCCGGTCACGCCTTCTCGCGCCGCCAGCGCGGCGGTGAGCCCGGCCTGCGCGGCGTTGCCGGCGTGCAGCGGCTTCGACATCGAATCGCCGCGCATCGCCTGCTGCAGCGCCGCCGAGAAGGTAGCCACCGTCGCCAGCGCGTGCGCGAAACGGATACGATCGAGGCCGAGCAACTCGGCCGCGGCGGCGCAGGCGCCGAAGCAGCCGATGGTGCCGGTGTTGTGCCAGTAGCGGTAGTGCGCGCGGCCCATCGCCGCGCCGATGCGGGTCGAGATCTCGTAGCCGACGGTCACGGCGCGCAGGAAGGCCTCGCCCGAGGCGCGCCTGGCCTGCGCCAGCGCGAGCGCGGCGGCGATCGTCGGCGCGCCCGGGTGGTAGATGCCGTCGCGGAAGATGTCGTCGACCTCGGCGGTGTGCGCGGCGGCGCCGTTGATCAGCGCCGCGGCCCGCGCCGGCGCCTTCCGGCCCAGCGCAAGCCGCGCCCCGCCGCGATCGAGCTCCTCGGCGAGCGCGCGCTCGAGCAGCGTCGCCGGCGCCATCACGGCGCCGGGATAGACCGCGGCGTGCCAGTCGATCACCGCGCGCTTGGCGTGGTGCAGGACCTCGGCCGGCAGCGCCTGGCCACGGAATGCCTCCGCGAACGCGGCGAAACGCTCGACCACGTGCAATCTATCGCTCATCCTCTCTCCCGAGGCGATTTATACTGTAGGGCGATACCGCAAATATAGCTACAAGCAGCAGATGCAGACTACCGTATTCGAGTCCGAGCTGGCGGCGCTGATCGTCCAGGCGCTCAACCTCGAGATCAGCCCCGACGAGATCGACCCCGAGGCGCCGCTGTTCGGCGAAGGCCTGGGGCTGGACTCGATCGACATGCTCGAAATCGCGCTTGCCGTTTCGAAGAAGTACGGCTTCAAGCTGCGCTCCGACGACGCCAACAACGAGCGCATTTTCGCTTCGCTGCGGGCGCTGACGGCGCACATTGAAGAGCATCGCACCCAGTAGACGCGCCGTTATCGCGGTCTGCGCGGTCGTCCTCTATGCGCTCCTCAGCCGCGTCGCGCTGAAGTCGCTCCCCGAAGGCGCGGCGCTCAAGTGGGCGGTGTATTCGCCGCCGGTGCTGATCGACCTCGCGCTGTGCTGGCTGTTCGGCCGCACCCTGCGGCGCGGCGCCGAGCCGCTCATCACCTCGTTCGCGCGCCACGCGCACGGCGGCGAGCTGCCGCCGGACATCCCCGCCTACACTCGGCGCGTCACGCTCGCCTGGACCCTGCTCTTCGCAGCGATGGCCGCGGCGGCGGCGGGGCTGGCGGCGTTCGGCTCCGAGCGCGCGTGGACCTTGTTCGTCTACGTCGCCAGCCCCGCGCTGGTCGCCGCGCTGTTTCTCGGCGAGTTCGCCTGGCGCCGCGTGCGCTTCCGCCACCATCCCCGGCAGCGCCTGGCCGACATGCTGCAGTACCTGCGCCTGCCGTCCACGCAGGGGCTGCCGCTGCTTCGCCTGCACGCGATGGACGACGCCGTCGCGCGCCGTCGCGGCGAGCCCATTTCGGCTTCCGCGCTGCTGGCCGACGCGGCGGCGCTCGCCGCCGCGCTGCCGCCCGGGCGCCACGTGCTCAACCTGTGCCGCGACCGCTACCACTTCCTGGTCGGCTACGCCGCGGCGCTGATCGCGAGGCGGCTCAGCCTGCTGCCGCCCGGCAGCGGCGACGCCGCGATCCGCGACATCTGCCGCGATTTCGGCGAGCTGTGCTGCGTCGCCGACCACGACGAGGTGCCCGAAGGCGTCGCGCTGGTGCGCCCGACCGGGCACGCGAGGACCGCGCCGCCGCGCCAGATGCCGACCTTCCCCGCCGAGCAGCCGGCGGCGGTCGTGTTCACCTCCGGCAGCACCGGGCGCCCGGCGCCGCACGTGAAGAGCTGGGGCTCGCTGGTGCGCGGCGCGCTGGCGCTCGGGCGCCACCTGGGCCTCGGTCCCTCGATCGCGCCGCAGATCATCGGCACCGTGCCGCCGCAGCACATGTTCGGCCTCGAGGCGACGGTGATGCTGACGCTGCAGTGGCGCGGCGCGGTCGACGCCGCCCGCCCGCTGCTGCCCTCGGACATCAAGGCCGCGGTCGAAGCCGTACCGGCGCCTCGCTGGCTGATGACCACGCCGCTGCAGCTGCGCGCCTGCGTCGACGACGCGCTCGAGCTCCCCGGCGCGCTGAGCGGCGTGATTTCCTCGACCATGCCGCTCGAGGTGCCGCTCGCCCGGGCCGCCGAAGATCTCTGGCAGTGCCCGATCGAGGAAATCTACGGCTCGAGCGAGACCGGCATGATGGCGCTCAGGCGAAGCGCGCGCGATCCTTCGTGGACGCTCTGCGAAGGGCTGGCGTTCGAGAGTGATCGCGGCGAGATGAGGGTCCGGGGCGGGCATCTCGACGCTCCGTTCACGTTGACCGACCGGGTCGAACTCGAGGGCGAGCGTCGCTTTCGCCTGCTGGGGCGGATCGGCGACATGATCAAGGTCGCCGGCAAGCGCACCTCGCTCGAGGACCTGAACGCGCGGCTGCGCGCGGTGCCGGGGGTCGCCGACGGCGTGTTCTACATGCCGGAGGGCGCCGAGCGTCCGATGGCGTTCGCGGTGGCGCCTGCGGCGAGCAAGGCGTCGATTCTGGACGCCTTGCGGCGCGATCTGGACCCGGTCTTCCTGCCGCGCCCGCTCCACCTGGTCGACGCGCTCCCCCGCGCGGCCAACGGCAAGATCACGCGCGACGGGCTCGAGGCGATGCGGCAGCGGCTGGCGGCGCGATGAGCATCGAGATCGACGCGGTGATCGACCCCGCTCACCCCGCGCTGCCCGGGCACTTTCCCGGCAACCCCGTCGTTCCCGCGGTGGTGCTGCTCGAGCGCGTGGCCGAGGCGATCGAGGGCGCCCTCGGGCCGCAGGCGCGGCTGATCCGCCTGTCGTCGGTCAAGTTCCTCGCCCCGCTCGCGCCCGGCGAGCGGTTCCGGATCGTGATCGACACGCCCGCCCCGGCTTCGGTGCGCTTCACGCTCGTTCGCAATGGCAAGGCCTTCGCCGTGGGTAGCGCGGAGATCGGCGCTTGAGCGGGGGCTGGCTCGCGCAGCGCGAGCGCGGCAGCCGCGCGGCGATGCGCGCGCTCGTCTGGATCACGCTCGCGCTCGGACGGAGCGTCGGGCGCGTGTTCCTGTACCCAATCTGCGCCTACTTCGCGCTCTTTTCGCGCGGCACGCGGCAGGCCTCGGTCGACTACCTGCGGCGCGTGCTGGGCCGGCGGCCCGGCCTGACCGACGTGATGCGCCACTACCACGCCTACGCCTCGACCATCCACGACCGCGTCTACCTGCGCACCGGACGCTACCGCCATTTCGACGTCAAGCTGGACGCGCCGCCCGCGCTGCTCACCGACCTGCGTCACGGCCGGGGCTGCGTCCTGCTCGGCTCGCACCTGGGCAGCTTCGAGATCCTGCGCGCGGCGGGGATGGCCGAGGGCGCGCCGCCGGTCAACATGCTGATGCGCGTCGAAGGCGGGGAAAAGGTCAACAGCGTGATGGACGCGCTCGCGCCCGACGCCGCGCCGCGCGTGATCCCGCTCGGCCATCCGGGGTCGCTGCTGCGCGCGCAGGAATGCCTCGAGCGGGGCGAGATCGTCGGCATCCTCGCCGACCGCCGCCTGCGCGACGAGCGGACCTGCGGCTGCATGTTCCTCGGCGCGCCGGTGCGCTTTCCGCTCGGCCCGTTCGTGTTCGCGGGCCTGCTGCAGGCGCCGGTCGTCCTCGCCTTCGGCCTCTACCGCGGCGGCCGCCGCTACGAGGTCCACCTCGAGCCCTTCGCCGAGCGCATCGAGCTCGACCGGCGCGACCGCGAGGCGTCGCTGCGGCCCTGGGTCGAGCGCTACGCTGCGCGGCTCGAGCACTACTGCCGCGCGGCGCCGTACAACTGGTTCAACTTCTACGACTTCTGGGCGCCGGGCGACGCGGCTTGACCGCCGTCAAGCCGGCCCCGACGCATTGGTCCATGATCGCTTCGACTGTCGGTGCCGCAGGCAGACAGAGTGCACGAAACATGACCCGTTGGCGCAAGCCGCCCCGCATGGGGCGGCGCCGGTTCCTGCTGGCGGCCATGGCGCCGGTCGCCGCGTCGTTGGGCGCCTGCGTTCGGGACGCGGGAGGACTCGGTACGAGCTATCTCGGTCGCTACATCTTCTATAACCAACCAACGAATCGGGACTTCGAGCGCATGCCCCAGCGCGCGCTGCGGGCGAGCGCCTCGCCGCAGCCGCTGCCCGAGGTCGCGCCAGCGCTCGACTTCGCGCGCCTGCCGGTGACGGCGCGACGCGGGGCGGCGCCCGTGCCGCTCGCGCCGCTGCTCGCCGAGACGGGAACGACCGCGCTCGTCGTTCTCGATCGCGGCAGGGTCGCATGGGAGCACTATCCGAATGGAGGTTTGCGCGAGCGGCCGAACCGCTGCTTCTCGGTCACCAAGTCGGTCGCCAGTGCTCTGGTGGGAGTCGCGATCGGCGACGGCTCCATCGACTCGGTGGAATCGCCGATCGGCCGCTGGCTACCCGAGCTACGCGACCCGCGAGCCCGTGGCCTGAGCCTCGCGCACCTGCTCGAGATGCGATCGGGCATCGGCTTCAGCGAGGGCGTGGCGCCGTGGCGCGACGAGCCGCGTACCTACTATGCGAACGACCTGCGTGAGCGCGTGCTCTCGTGCCGCGTCACCGACCCGGTCGGCGCGTACTTCCACTACAACGACTGGCATCCGCTGCTGCTCGCGCTGATCCTCGAGCGCGCGACCGGAAAACGCGTCACCGACCTGCTGCAGGCAAGGCTGTGGGATCCGCCCGGCTGCGAGTACGGCGCGAGCATGATGGTCGATCGCGCGGACGCGGCCGGCCTCGAGCATCTCGAGAGCGGGCTCACCGCGCGCGCGCTCGACCTGGCCAAGTTCGGCCAGCTCTACCTGCAGGACGGCGTCTGGCAGGGGCGCCGGCTGCTGCCCGCCGGATGGGTCGAGGCGACGACGTCGCCCGAGGGCGCGCGCGCCGACGCCGACTGGTTCGCCTACTACCGCGGCCGTCCCTGGGGGCGCTTCCTCGCCGGCGGCAAGGTGTACTACAAGCGCATGTGGTGGGGCCACTTGGTCGGCCAGGGGCGCCACGACTATTTTGCGATGGGCGTTCTGGGCCAGCACGTGTACGTCTCGCCCGACACGCAGACGGTGATCGTGCGCCTGTCGGATCGATTTCCGCCCGGGATGTGGTGGGTGCCGGTTTTCCGCCAGCTCGCCGAGGCCGTCGCCGCAGGGCGCTAGCGCGCGGCGGCGCGATCGCGCTCCTGCTGCTTCAGCACGCGGCGCAGCAGCTTTCCGGTGGGCGATTTCGGCAGCTGGTCGATGAACTCGACCGCGCGAATCTTCTTGAACGGCGCCACGCGGCCCGCGACCCAGGCCATCACCTCGTCGGCGCTGATCTCGCCCTTCTTCACCACGTAGGCCTTCGGCACTTCGCCCGCCTCCTCGTCGGCGATGCCGATGACGCAGGCGTCGGCGATCGCCGGGTTGGCGAGCAGCACCGATTCGAGCTCGGCCGGCGCGACCTGGAAGGCCTTGAACTTGATGAGCTCCTTGGTACGGTCGACGACGAACAAATCGCCGTCCGCGTCGACGTAGCCGATGTCGCCGGTGCGCAGCCAGCCCTCGCGGTCGATCGTCGCGGCGGTGGCGCCGGCCTGGCCGAAGTAGCCCTGCATCACGATCGGGCCGCGCACCAGGATCTCGCCCTGCTCGCCGGCCGGTACCTCGGCGCCGCTGGCGACGTCGACGACCTTGCATTCCATGTTGGGCATCAGCCGCCCGCCCGAAGCGGGCTTGATCTTGTCCTCGGTGGTCGGACCGAGGTGGCACGCGCCGCTCACCTCGGTCATGCCGTAGGCCTGCGAGACGCGGAAACCGAGCCGCGCGTAGAGCGCCTCGGCGACCGACTCGCCCAACGGCGCCGCCGCCGAGAACGCGCCGCGCACCTTCGAGAGGTCGAAGTTGTCGACCATCGGGTGCTTGGCGAGCGCGAGCGCGATCGGCGGCACCACGTGCAGGATCGTCACGCCGTGCTTCTGCACCAGCTGCAGGTACTGCTCGAGGTCGAAGCGCGGCATCGTCACCACCGTGGCGCCCTGGTGCAGGGCCAGGTTCATGAAGGCCACGATGCCGTAGATGTGGAAGAACGGCAGGAAGGCGAGCACCGTGTCCTGAGGCGTGATCAACTCGGCATCGGTGACGCCTTTGACCGAGCAGATCTCGGCCACCAGGTTGTAGTGGGTGAGCATCACGCCCTTGGGCAGGCCGGTGGTTCCGCTCGAGTACGGCAGCGCGACGAGGTCCTTGCGCGGATCGATCGCCACTTCGGGCGGCTTGCCGCCGCCCGCGAGCAGGGCGGCGAACGGAGTCGCCCTTTCGGCCTCGCCGAAGACGAAGATCTCCTCGACCTTCGACTGCGCCGCGGCCTCGCGCGCGACGGCGAGGAACGGCGGCACCGTGAGCAGGTAGCGCGCCGACGAGTCCTGCAGCTGCTTCGCCACCTCGGCGGCGGTGTAGAGCGGGTTCACGGTCGTCACCACGCCGCCGAGCGAGGCGACGGCGTGGAAGGCGACCGCGTACTCGGGCAGGTTCGGGCTGAGGATCGCGAGGCGGTCGCCCTTCTTGAGGCCGCGCGCGGCGAGCCCCGCCGCCGCGCGCGCCACCCGCCCGGGCAGCTGCGCGTAAGTGATGGTGCGCCCGCTCGGCCCGTCGATCAGGGCCGGCTTGTCGCCGCGCGCCGCCGCGCCGGCGAGGACGAACTTGCTGAGCGGAGTCAGCGGGATCTCTACGTCTGGATACAGGCTGCGAAATGGCATCGTCTCCTCCCCCGGGGATGGCGCGCCGCGCGCCAGACGCCTATGTAAGGGACGGCACCCCTTCGCGTCAAGGACACTCCCTTTCCTTCCAGCCTGCGGCGGCACGCACCCGGGCCGCCCGCTCGATCGATGCGGCGTGGTAGTAGAAAGGCTTCGGCGCCAGCACCAGGCCAACGTTCGCCGCCTCTTGCGTCAGAATCCGCAGGTACTCCTCCATATGGTGCGCGGTGAAGCTGTTGCTGTCGTGGAAGGTGACCACCAGCGGGATTACGCCGCCGACCACCGGCAGCGCACCGGCGGCGATCTTCTCGCGCAGCCCGGCGAGCGCATCGCGGATGTGGCTGCGCCGCCTGAAGCTCACGTCGAAGACGTAGATCACGCCGTCGTTCGCGCTGACGTCGCTCAGCAGCATGCGCAGGCCCAGCCTGCGGTAGGCGGCGAGCGTGCGCGCGTCGTAGTCCCAGAACGGCGGCCGCACCAGGTCCGGCGGCCGTCCCGCGATCATGGCGATGTCGCGCTTCGCGTCCGCGAGCGTGCGCTCGAGCTCGGCGTCGGACATGAGGCAGTGGTCGATATGGCCGCGCGGCGAGCCGCTGTGCACGCCGAGCACGTGGCCCTCGGCGTGCTCGCGCCGCATGAGCGCCCTGCCCGCGTCGGAGCCGCCGGCGCGCGGATCGCGCGTCTGCAGGAAGAACACGGCCTTTATTCCGGGCTGCACGTGGTTGTGCGCGAGCGCATCGAGAATCGCGCGGGTCGGGTTGTACGGCTCCCAGGTGCTGGGGCCGTCGTCGAAGGTGAGCAGGAAGCGCGCCGGAGTGGCGTTCGGCGGCAGCGCGCGCACCTGCTCGAGCGAGGGCCCGGCGCAGCCGCACAGCAGGAGCAGCGCGAGCGCCGCGGTTGTATTCTTGCGCCTAGCATGCTCGAATCGCGCGCGGCGGCGATGCGCACTCCCTCTCCAAAGCTGGATCAAGACGCTACGAAACATGGCGGCGGACCATTGTACCGGGCGGCGCTCGCCTGGCTGCTCGCCTTCGCGTGCGCGGGCGCGGCGGCGCAGCCTTCGGCGCTGGCGCAGGTCATGCAGCGGCTGTCGGCGGTGAAAGCCTCGACGGTGCGCTTCACGGAGGTGCGGCGGATCGCCGCGCTGACGAAGCCGCTCGAGCTGTCGGGCCGGCTTTCGTACGTGCGCGGCGGCGCCATCGAGAAGATCGTCGAGTCGCCCTACCGGGAGCGCACCACGATCGACGGCGACACGATGGTGGTGGACCCCGCGCGCGGCGAGCCGCGGCGCTACGGACTGCGCGGCCATCCCGCGGCGTGGGCCTTCGTCGAGGGGCTGCGCGCGACCCTCGGCGGCGACCTGGCAACGCTCGAGCGCTACTACCGAGTCTCCTTCAGCGGTGGCGCCGACGCCTGGACGCTCGAGCTCGCGCCGCGCGACGAGGACATGGCGCGCTACGTGGAGGCGATCGCGTTTCGCGGTAGCGGCGCCGACATTCTTTCGATCCGGGTCAGCGAGGCGGGCGGAAACTCGAGCATGATGACGCTCCGGCCGGGCTCATCTTGACCCTCCGCTCGCGCGCCGCCGTCCTCGTCTGGATCGCGCTGCTCGCGGCGAGCGTCCTCCTCGTCTCTCGCGCACGCATCACGAGCGATTTCACGGCCTTCCTGCCGGCGCGGCTCGACCCGGACCAGGCGCTGCTCGTGCACCAGCTGCGCGAGGGCGTTGCGGCGCGCATGATCCTGATCGGTATATCGGGCGCCGACCCGCGCGCGCTCGCCCAGGCGAGCCGCTCGCTCGCGCGGCGGCTGTCGGAATCCCCCCAGTTCGCCTACGTCAACAACGGCGAAGCGCGCTTCGGCGCCGCCGACCGCGCCCTGGTCGAGCGCTGGCGCTACCTGCTCAGCCCTGCGGTCGCGCCGGTGCGCTTCACCGCCGTTGGCCTGCGCGCGTCGCTCGAGCGCGCGATCGAGGAGCTCGCCTCGCCGCTCGGCTCGATGCTCGCCGCGCGCATCGCGGCCGATCCGACCGGCGAGGCGCTCCATTATCTCGAGTCGCTGCCGGCGGCCGGGCCGGCCACCCGCGAGGGCGTCTGGTTCTCGCCCGACGGCAAGCGCGCGTTGCTGGTGGCCGAGACGCGCGCCGCCGCCTCCGACCTCGACGCCCAGGCGCGGGCGGTGAAGTCGGTGCGCTCCGCCTTCGCCGCTACCGCCGGCGCCGGCGACGCCTCGCTGACCCTGAGCGGCCCGGGCGTGTTCGCGGTCGAGTCGCGCGAACTGATCCGCGCCGACGCCTCGAGCCTTTCGCTGATCGCCGGCGCGGCGGTGCTCGCGCTGCTGCTGTTCGTGTACCGCTCGGCGGCGCTGACGCTCGCCTGCTTCGTGCCGATCGCGAGCGGGATCCTGGCCGGCATCGCGCTGGTGAGCCTCGCCTTCGGCTCGATCCACGGCATCTCGCTCGGTTTCGCCGCGATCCTGTTCGGCGAGGCGGTCGACTACCCGAGCTACCTGTTCATCCACAACCAGCCGGGCGACTCGCTGCACGCGACGCTGGCGCGGGTCTGGCCGACGCTGCGCCTGGCGGTGCTCACCACCGTGCTCGGCGGCCTGAGCATGCTCCTGTCGAGCTTCATCGGCCTCGCTCAACTCGGCCTGCTGCTGATGACCGCGATCCTCGCCGCCGGCCTGGTGACCCGCTACGTGCTGCCCGAGATCGCGCCCGCGAAGCCGGTGGCGGTCGCGCGGCTGGAGCCGCTGCTCGCCTGGAGCGCGCTCGCGCGCAGGCGGCGGTCGGTCCGCGCCGGGGCCCTGCTCGCGCTCGCGCTCGTCGCCACGGCGGCCGCGCTGCGCCCGGGACCGATGTGGAACGACGATCTCGGCAAGCTGAACCCGATCCCCGACGCCGAGCGGCGCGCCGACGAGCGACTGCGCGCCGAGCTCAAGGCGCCGGACGTCGGCGCCGTGATCGTCGTGCGCGCGCCCGGGCGAGAGCAGGCCCTCGAGCGCAGCGAGGCGCTCGAGCCCGCGCTGCGCGGCTTCGTGCGCGACGGGCTGATCGCCGGCTTCGAGACGGCGAGCGAGATCCTGCCGAGCGAGTCGGTGCAGCGAGAGCGCCGCGCCGCGCTGCCCGATGCGCGGGCGCTGCGGCGCGCGCTGGAGGAGGCCGAGCGCGGCCTGCCGTTCCGCCCCGGTCTGTTCGAACCGTTCGTGCGCGACATCGAGCGCGCCCGCGACGGACCGCTGCTCGGGCCCGAGGACCTGCGCGGCACCGGCCTCGGCGTCAAGCTCCATTCGCTGCTGTTCCCGCTGCGCGGCGAGTGGATCGCGCTGATCCCGCTGCGCGGCGCCGCCGACCCCGCGGCGCTCGCGCCGAAATTCGACGCGCTCGACGCGCCGGGAGCCCGGCTGCTCGACCTGCGGCGCGAAACCTCGCGCATGATCGGGCGCTACCGCGGCCAGACGCTCGAACTCACCGCGCTCGGCGTGGCGGCGATGTTCGTCCTGCTCGCCTGGGGGCTGAAGAGCGCCGGCGAGGCGGCGCGCGTGCTGTTTCCGGTGTTGCTCGCCGCGGCGCTCGAGACGGCGGCGCTGCCGCTGCTCGGCGCGCCGCTGAGCCTGTTCCACCTCGTGGCGCTCTTGTTCGTGGTCGGGACCGGGCTGAACTACTCGCTGTTCTTCAACCGCGCACCGCGCGACCCGGACGAGCGCCGGCGCACGCTGCTCTCGCTCACCGTGTGCTCGCTCGCCGTGCTGTGCTCGGCCGCCGCGCTCTCCTTGTCGGCGACGCCGGTGCTGCACGCGATCGGCGTCACCGTGCTGCTCGGCACGCCGCTCGCGCTGATCTTCTCGGCCGCCTTCGGGCGCGAAAGGGCGTAGCGCCCGAGCAGGCGCCGCAAGATCACGCGCCCGATGCGCGCGGCGTCGGCGACGTTGGCGAAGTGGCTCGCCCGCGCCATGCCGCGGTACGACACCGTGATCGGCACAGCCACGCTTTCGATGCCGAGGCGGCCCGCCTCGATCAGGATCTCGCTCTCGAGCGCGAAGCGCGCCGACGGGCCGTGGTCGACGCGCGCCTCGCGCAGCAGCCGCGGCGGATAGACGCGAAAGCCGGACTGGGTGTCGGCGAAGCGCTGCCCAGCCGCCAGCCCGACCCAGAAATCCGCCAGGCGGTTGGCGCGGTAGCGCAGCCGCGGAACCTCCTCGCGCAGATGCCGGCGCGAGCCGATCACCACCGCTTCGGGCCGCTCGCGGTGCGCGGCGAGCAGCGCCGGGATGTCCTCGGGCCGGTGCTGGCCGTCGCCGTCGAGGGTGATCACGGCGCGCGCGCCGAGGGCCAGCGCGCGCTGCATGCCGCGCCACAGGCTCGCGCCCTTGCCGAGATTTTCGGGATTGCGCAGCAATTCGAGCGGCAGGCCTTCGAGCGCCGCGGCGGTGCCGTCGCGCGAGCCGTCGTCAACCACGATCAGCGCGCCAACCTGGCGCAGGGTGCGCTCGGCGACGTCGCGGATCGTCGCCGCCTCGTCGTAGGCAGGAATGACCGCGACGCAGCCAGTGCGATCTGGGGCGGTCATCGCGCGCTCAGGCCATCGCGCCGTTGACCGAGATCACCTGGCCCGACAGATACGCGGCGGCATCGGACACCAGGTAGGTGACCAGGCTCGCGACTTCCTCGGGCGTGCCACGGCGCTTCATCGGCACCAGGGTCTCGACCACGCTGTCGGGCACCGCGGCGTCGGTGGCCTCGGAGCGGATGATCCCCGGCGCCACCGCGTTGACCGTGACCCCGCGCGTCGCGACCTCGATCGCGAGCGATTTCGTCGCGCCGTGCAGTCCCGCTTTCGCCGCCGCGTAGTTGACCTGGCCGCGGTTGCCGGTGAGGCCGACGATCGACGACACGCTGACGATGCGCCCCCAGCGCGTGGCCATCATCGGCAGGAGCAGCGGCCGCGTCACGTTGAAGAACCCTTTAAGCGAGACGTCGACGACCTCGTCCCACTGCGCCCCGGACATCCCGGCGAGCGGCGCGTCGCGGTGCACGCCGGCGTTGTTGACGATCACCTGGATCGGGCCGCCGCGCTCGACGAGATCCTCCAGCGCGCGCGCCGCCGCGGCGCCGTCGCGGACGTCGAACGCCACCGTCTCGGCGCTGCCGCCCGCGGCGCGGATCTCGTCCGCCACGGCCCCGGCGCGCTCGGGGCGCGCGTGGCCGTGCACGATCACGTGCAGCCCCGCCGCCGCCAGCGAGCGGCAGATCGCCGCTCCCAGCGCACCACTTCCACCCGTCACCACGGCGCGCTTCATGCGTCGGTCCCGGCAACGAGGGCGATCGCGGCGCGCCCGGTAAGCAGGACGCGGCCGTCGCCCTCGACGCGGAAAGCGTACAGCATATGCCGCTGCTCGACCACGAGCGCCTCGGCGCTCGCCAGCAGCTCGCTCTCGACCAGGTCGAGGCGCTCTGCAAGGAGCTCGACCTCTCGCAGGCTCGCCAGCACGCCCGGCCCGATCGGCCGGCCCCGACGCGCCGCGAGCGCGCCGTGCAGCGCCACCGCCTGCGCCGCGTACTCGATTCCCGCCACCGCGTGCAGCCGGCCGCGCGCGCGCAGCGGATTGTCCGGCCGCCGGTGGCTTTCGCTCGCGCAGACGATGGCCGCGTCGTCCCAGGACACCACCCTGTCGAGCAGACACATCGCGCCGCGCTGCGGCACCAGCGCCTCGATCTGCTCGCGCCCGAGCGTCATCGCCCGCAGCGCACCGAAAGCCTTGCCGTGCCGACGGCGCCCACGCAGACCTCGTCGTCCGTCCCGGCCGCGAGGGCCGCGAGCAGCGGCAGCGCCTTCGCGGCGGGATTGTCGGCGAGCGCCGCGAGCGCCTCCGGCAGCGGGCTCGGAGCGCCGCCCGGCTCCAGCCGCAGCTGCAGCGCCGCGATCGCGCCGGCGCGCGGCTCGCGCGCGAGCAGCAGCGCGACGGCGAAGGCGTGCCGGCGCTGACGCATCAGCGAGAGCGGATGCGGCAGCGGCAGGTCGAACGCGGCGAGCAGCACCGGGCCCGGATCGAGCGTCGCCTGCACCGCCGCCTCGAACAGCCCGGCGGCAAACGAGTCCTGGTCCGCGGCGAGGCTGGTCGAGGGCCGCGAGGACCGGGTGGCGATGCCCCAGTAGCCGGCGGGCGCGTTGTGCACCGAATTGTGGAATTGCGTCGGCGAGACTTCGGGCTCGGGCGCGGCGAACGACTCGCACAACGTGTGCGTCACCGCACCGTCGCCGTCGGCCGAAGCGAACACGGTCGCCAGCTCGCCGAGCGGCCAGCCGGATTCCGCCAGCGCGTCCTCCGCCGCCGCGAGCGCGATGCGCGAGGCCGCGTTGCAGCGCCGGCGCTCGGCCGCCGGCAGCATGCCGGGCACCGGCACGCGCAGCGCCGCTTCGGTCCACGGCGCGCGCCCCGCCAGGACCTCGCGGCACGCGGCCCAGCCGTCGAGTCCCGGGCCGACCACGCCGACCCCGTGCAGGTGGACGCGCATCAGCCGGGACGCCCGAACAGCAGGCTGCAGTTGTTGCCGCCGAAACCGAACGAGTTGCTCAGCACGCGCGCGAGCGGCCGCTCCTCGCTCTCGAGCACCACGCGTATCCGCAGCGCCGGGTCCGGCCGCGCCGTGTTCAGCGTGCCGGGCAGGAAGCCGCGCTCGATGCACAGCACCGAGATCGCCGCCTCGACGATGCCCGCGGCGCCGAGCGTGTGCCCGGTCCAGCCCTTGGTCGAACTCGCGCGTGCCGCGCCGCCGAACAGCGCGTAGAGGGCGGCGTCCTCGGCGCGGTCGTTGGCAGGCGTGCCGGTGCCGTGCAGGTTGACGTAATCGACCTCGCCGGGCTGCGCGCCGGCGCGCGCGAGTGCGTCTCTCATCGCGAGCAGCGCGCCCGCGCCCTCAGGGTGAGGCGAGGACATGTGGTAGCCGTCGCTGCTCTCGCCGTAGCCGAGCAGGGCCACCGCGTCGCGCCCCTTCGGCGGCGACTTCTCGATCAACGCGAAGCCGCCCGCCTCGCCGATCGAGATCCCGTCGCGCCGCTCGTCGCAGGGCCGGCATGGCGCTTCCGACAAGAGCTCGAGCGAGCGGAACCCGTACAGCGTGGTCAGGCACAAGGTGTCGACGCCTCCCACCACCGCGGCGTCGCAGATCCCGACGTCGACCAGGCGCTCGGCCTGGGCGAACACCTTGGCGCTCGAAGCGCAGGCGTTGGACACCGTCGCCGCGGGCCCTTCGAGGCCGAGGCGCCGGCGCACGAACTCGGTGAGCGAGAACATCCCGTGCGTGGCGGCGTAGTCGCGCGCGGCGAGAAGCGCCTCGACCTCGCCTCCCCCGCGATAGGCGAGCTCGGTCTCGAGGATGCCCGACGTGGTGGTGCCGAGCAGGACGGCGATGCGCGCCGCGCCGTGACGCTCGCGCGCGCGCGCGACCGCGTCATCGAATCCGTCCTGCGCGAGCGCGAGCTGCGCGAGGCGGTTGTTACGGCAGTCGAAGCGCGCGAGCTCGCCGGTGACCGGCGCCGACTCGAGTCCGTCGACGCGGCCGATCCAGGTCGGGGGCGGGAACGGCTCGAAGTCGTTCGGCCGCAGGCCCGTGCGGCCGCCGCGCAGAGCGTCGAAGGTCCGCTCCAGCCCCGCGCCGAGCGCGCTGGCGATGCTCAATCCGGTCACGTACAGCGGCCGCATTACTGCCAGTCCGTCAGCGCCATGCCGAAGCCGAAGGTGGTCTGGCGCCAGTTGTAGTCGAGCAGGCTCTCGCCGTAGCCGCTGAACAGCCTCACGTATCCGTTCATGCGGCGCCACACCGGGAAGCTCCACGACGCCTCTAGGGCGCCCTTGTGAGTGCGCGGATTGTAGCGCCCGAGCAAAGACACGGTCTGGCCGCCGACGTGGTAGCTCGCCACGGCGTCGCCGTAGCCCATGTAGTCGACGATGTCGGGGTTGTCGTCGCTGCCCAGATTCTCCGGAATGCGCCACCACGGCCGCAGCAGCAGCTCGAAGCGGTCGTGCTCGAGGCCGAACTGCACGTAGGCACGGTTCCAGCTGCGCGAAAGCGGGTCGGACTGGCCGTTCGACTGGTGCACCAGGCCGAAGTTGAGCAGCCGCCAGCGCAGGCCGAGGAAGTGCCGGTCGGGGTGGAAGGCGAGCATCAGCTCGGGCTCGTAGTCGGTCTCGCGGAACGGCCGCGAGACCGTGGGGTTGTATACCTGCCACTGGCTCTGCTGGGTGTAGCCGGCCCACAGCGACGCGCCGAGGCTGTCCTGCAGGTCGAGCACCCTGAACTTGAAGCTGAGCTGGTACATCATCTCGCTCGCGCGCAGGTCCATCGGCGCCGGCGGCGCGTGCGTCGGCGTCAGGGGCGCGGCGTTCAGGCTGTTGCTGTGATGGACCAGCAGCAGGTAGGTCGGCTTGTGCGGCAGGATGTCGAACAGCGTTCCCGTCACCCCGATAGCCCAGCGCTGGTCGATCGGCGAGCGCTCGGCGGCGCCCGGCGGCGGCCTCTCCTCCGGCTTGGGCCGCGGCACGACCGTGTCGTAGCACGCCAGGCGCTGGTCGGGCTGGTCGATGCGCGAGCAGCGCTCGAGGTCGCGCGCGTCGACTGCGGCGTGCGCCCGTCCCGCGGCCAGGCTAAGCACCAACGCGGCCAGCAGGCCGCCGCAGCGGACCGGCGTCATCGCAGCGTTCAGCGGAACTGCTCCCGCAGCTTCACCTTCCAGAACTTGCCGGTCGAGGTCTTGGGAATCGCGTCGAGGAACTCGAAGCGGTCGGGCAGCTGCCACTTGGCGAACTTCGAGGCCAGGTGCGCGCGCAGGTCCTCGGGCGACCCTTGCTTGCCGTTCTTAAGCACCACGCAGGCAAGCGGCCGCTCGCCCCACTTCGCGTCCGCGACCGCGATCACCGCCGCCTCGGCCACCGAGTCGTGCGCCATCAGCAGGTTCTCCATGTCGACCGAGCTGATCCACTCGCCGCCCGACTTGATCAGATCCTTGGTGCGGTCGGCGATGCGGACGTAGCCGTGCGGATCGATCGAGGCGACGTCGCCGGTGCGCAGCCAGCCGTCCGCAGTAAACTTCTCCGGCTCGGTCGGCACCTCGTGGTAACCGCCGGCGATGAACGGTCCGCGCACCTGGATCTCGCCAACGCTCTTGCCGTCCCAGGGCTGCTCGCCGCCGTCCTCGCCGACGATGCGCATGTCGACCATCGGCACCGGCACGCCTGCGGTCGCCGCGCGCCCGAAGCGCTCGTCCTCGCTTACGCCCTGCAGCTCGGGCTTGAGGTAGGCCGCGGTGCCGAGCGGGCTCATCTCGGTCATGCCCCAGCCGTGCGTCACATGCGCGCCGTACCTCGCGTAGGCACGGATCATCGCCTCGGGCATCGCCGCGCCGCCGACCAGCATGCGGATTCCCTGCGGCAGCTTGTTGCGCACCGGATCGGCCTCGATCAGCTGCGCCATGCCGATCCAGATCGAGGGCACGCCGAGCGCGTAGCTCGGCTGCTCGGCCTTGAACAGGTCGAGCAGGTCCTGCGGATGCAGGTGCGGACCGGGAAAAATCATCTTCACGCCCATCATCGCGCAGGTGTACGGCACGCCCCAACTGTTGGCGTGGAACATCGGCGTCACCGGCAGCACGCTGTCCTTCGCCGACAGCGCCCAGAAGTCGGGCTGGTTGGCCACCAGCGAATGGATCACCGTCGAGCGGTGCGAGTACACCACGCCCTTCGGCCGCCCGGTCGTGCCCGAGGTGTAGCACATCGCGATCGGGTCGTCCTCCTCGTGCGGCACGTAGTCGAACTTCACCGGCGCGCCTTCCAGGAACGCCTCGTAATCCACGAACACCTTGTCCACCGGCTGGCCGGAGAACGGCACCACGATCACCTTCTCGAACGGCGCTCTATCCTTGAACTGCCGGTAAAGCGGCAGCAGGACGTCGTCCACCACCAGGAAGCGGTCCTTCGCGTGCGTCGCGATCCAACCGATGTCTTCCGGCGACAGGCGCAGGTTGAGCGTGTGCATCACGCCGCCCGCGGCCGGAATGCCGAAATAGCACTCCAGATGGGCGTAGTGGTTCCAGCACAGCGTCGCCACCCTGTCGCCCTTCTTCACCCCGGCGGCAAGCAGCGCCGAGGCGAGCCGGCGCGAGCGCCGGTAGAAATCGGCGAAGCGCTGCCGCTTGAACGACTTGTCAGGCAGCCGGCTGACAATCTCGGATTCCGGAAACAGCTTCCCGGCGCGCTCCAGGAAGTGGTTGAGCGACAGCGGCACGCGCTGCATGGTGGCTTGGATCATCTAACGCCCTCCTCCTCTGACGGGCGCCGACAATGTACTGCGCGGCGGGCGCGGGCGTAAAGACTCGCCTGATTCAGCTGCGCTACGATTGCGGCGTGACCGAGCGGTTTCCGATCATCGACGCGCACCAGCATTTCTGGGACCCGCGCGCGAACTACCATCCCTGGCTGTGCGACGAGACGCCGATCGCTTTCCGCTACGGCGACTATTCGGCGCTGCGCCGGCCCTATCTTCCCGCCGACTACGCGGCGGACGCGGCGGGGCACGAGGTGGTGAAGACCGTCTACGTCGAGACCGAATGGGATCCGCGCGATCCGCTGGGCGAGACGGCGTGGGTAGAGCGGCTGCGGCGCGAGTCCGGCCTGCCGACGGTGATGGTGGCGCAGGCCTGGCTCGACCGCGACGATGCCGCCGTCGTGCTCGAGCGACAGGCTGCGTTCGCGTTCGTGCGCGGCGTGCGCCACAAGCCGCGGCGCGGGGCAATGCGCGACGCGCGCTGGCGCGCGGGCTACGCCCGGCTCTCGCGCCACGGCTTTCGCTTCGACCTGCAGGCGCCGTGGACCGAGCTCGACGACGCAGCGGCGCTGTGCCGCGAGTTTCCCGATACGCAGCTGGTGCTCAACCATACCGGGCTGCCCGTCGATCGCAGCGCGGAGGGACTGGCCGGATGGAAGCGCGCCTTGCGCATGCTCGCCGCCTGCCCGAACGCGGCGATCAAGATCTCCGGCCTCGGCGTGCCCGGCGCGCGCTGGAGCGCGGATCTGAACCGCGACGTCGTGCTGTCGGCGATCGAGATCTTCGGCTTCGCGCGCGCGATGTTCGCCAGCAACTTCCCGGTCGACAGCCTGTGCGCGACGTTCGACGAAATCTATTCGGAGTTCCGCGAGATCGCCGACTCATTCTCGGCCATGGAACAGCGCGCGCTTTTCCACGACAATGCGCTTCGCATTTACGCCATGGACTGACCCGCGCCATGAAGATCGCCCGAGTTGAAGCGATACCTCTCTCGATTCCGGCCCGCTACGGCGCCGACGCCTGGACGCTCGGCAGCGGCGGCTGGCAGGCGCTCGATTTCTGCCTGGTGCGCGTCGATACCGACGCCGGGCTCACCGGCTGGGGCGAGGCTTTCTCCTACTCCTGCCGGCGTCCGGTCGCCGCAGCGGTCAACGACATGATCGCGCCGCTGGCCGTGGGGCACGACGCGGCGGACATCGCCGGGCTGCACGCGACGATCCAGCGCCGCCTGCACATCTTCGGTCGCTTCGGCATCGCGGCCTTCGCGCTGTCGGGCCTCGACATCGCGCTGTGGGACATCGCCGGCAAGGCGGCCGGCAAGCCGCTGCACGCGCTTCTGGGCGGGGCGCACCGCGAGCGCCTCGCGTGCTACGCAAGCCTGCTGCGCTACGCCGACGGCGCGCTTGCCGCACGCTATTGCGAGCAGGCGCTGGGCGAAGGCTTCGGCGCGATCAAGCTGCACGAAGTCAGCGAGCCGGTGATCGCGGCGGCGCGGGCCGCGCTGCCACGCGACACCGCGTTGCTGCTCGACGTCAACTGCGAATGGGGCGTCGCGGACGCGATCGAGGTCGGCCGGCGCCTCGCGCCGCTCGGCCTGGAATGGTTCGAGGAGCCGGTGTTTCCGCCCGAGGACGGCGCCGGCCTGCGCGCGGTCGGCGAGGCCTGCGGCATCCCGATCGCGGCGGGCGAAAACTGCTGCTTCGCGACCCAGTTCGCCGCGCTGTTCGACGCGCAGGCGGTGAAGATCGCGCAGCCCTCGGTCACCAAGGTGGGCGGCGTCACCGAATTCCGGCGCGTGGCGGCGCTCGCCGCGCGGCACGGCGTGCGGCTCGCGCCGCACTCGCCCTACTTCGGCCCCGGCGCGCTCGCCACGCTGCACCTGCTCGCGGCGCTCGCGGCGGCCGAGCGCTTCGAGTATTTCTATCTCTGGGCCGAGGCCTCGCTCTACGGCGCGGCGCTCGCGCCCGAGCGCGGCGAGCTAGCCGTGCCGCAGGGTCCCGGTCTGGGTGCCGAGCCCGACGCGGAGGTCATCCGCCGCTACCGCGCCGACTGATATTCGCTCACGCCGGCGCGAGGACGTGGATCACGCGGTTCGCGATCAGCTCCTTCACCTTTGCCGCGTAGGCGGCCATGTGCGGCGCGGCGGCATGCGCCTTGAGCGCGTCCATGCTTTCCCACTTTTCCAGCACGACGAAAGTGTCGGGCCCGTACGGAGTCTGCATTTTCGGCGCGGGGTCCGCGTCGATCGCCGGGCCGTACTCGATGCAACCCTTCTCGGCCCGAACGGCGGGCACGTTGGCGCGGAAATGCTGCAGGATCTCCTCCCGCTTGCCCGGCTTGCCGGTGATGACTGCGACGACGTGGATCATGTGTTCTTACTCCTCGGTTTACACGACCGAATCGAGTGTAGACCATGTTGGCCACGCGTTGCCCTAAACAGCGTCTATTTCCGGCTCGCGAGCCCGACCCCGGCCAGCACCAGGGCCGCGCCGACGACGTGATAGGCGCCGATCCGCTCGCCCAGAAACGCGACCGCCAGCGCCGCTCCGAACAACGGCATCAGGTGGATGAACACGCCGGCGCGATTGGGGCCGATTGCCGCAACGCCGCGCACCCACAGCGCATGGGCGAGCGCGGAAGAAAAGACCCCGATGAACGCGATCGCCGCCCAGGCCGGCACCCCGTCCGGCAGCGCGGCGCCGCCCGCGGCCTGCCAGCCGAATGCCGGCAGCATCCAGAGCGTCCCCGCCAGGACCGAGCTCGTGTGCAGCGCGAGCGGCGGCACCTGCGCCGGGCGGCGCCTGAGCAGCACCGAGTAGAGCGCCCAGATCGCGACCGCCAGCAGCATCCAGAGGTCGCCCGCATTGAAACGCAGATCGGTCAGCGTCTTCACGTCGCCGTGCAGGATCAGCACCGACGCGCCGCCGAGCGAAGCGACCAGGCCCAGGGCCTGGTTGCGGGTCACCCGCTCGCCGAGGGCAGCCCACGACAGCAGCACGATCGCGAGAGGCGCGAGCGACAGCAGCAGAATCGTGTTGAGCGCCGTGGTCATCGTGAGCGCGACGTAGCCGAGGGTCTGGAAGGCGGCGATGCCCGTCAGGCCGAGCATCGCGATCAGCTTCCATCGCTGCAGCAGGACGGCACGGTGGGCGCGCAGGTCCGGCAATGTGATCGGCAGCAGGACCGCGAGCGCGATCGCCCAGCGCAGGAAGTTGAGCGTGACCGGCGAGACGTCGTGGCGGATCGCGCGCCCGATCACGAAGTTGCTCGACCACAGCAGCGCGGTGAGCACGAGCGCCGCGTAGGTCGAATCGAGCCGAATCCCAATTTTGCGTGCAATGACTTGCATGTTGGCCTCCCTCGGTGACGGAGGCCATTACAGCGCCCGGGCGTCCCGCCCCGCATGAGGCGGTTGTCCCGGTCCCGGCCGCGCGCCAGGCAGGTCGCGGGACCGGAAGGCGAACCCTCCGGGATTCCCGTCCCGGGCGCCGGCTAGCCGCCGACGCCGAGACCCGCTTCGCGGGCCTTGACAATCGCTTGCCCGCGGCTCGACACGCCCAGCTTGGCGAACAGCGCGCTCACCTGGTTGCGGACCGTCTTCGCGCTGATGCCGAGCCGCTGCGCGATGTCCTCGTTGGCCAGGCCGCGCGCGAGCAGCTCGAGCACCTGGCGCTCGCGCAGGGTCAGCTGCGGCAGGCCGACGCCGGGCGGCGGCTCCTGTTTCGAGTCACCGGCGCCGAGGAACGCGCGAACCTCCTGCCAGTAACGGTCCCAGGCCGGCTCGCCCTCGAGCAGGACGTGGTTCGGGCTGTCGAGCGGCAGGAAGCGCGCACCGGGAATCGAGCTCGCGATCAGGCGCCCCTCGTCGAAGGGAATTCGCACGTCTCCGCGCTGATGCACCACCAGCGTCGGCACCGTGACGCGCGCCATCAGCGCGGACACGTCGACTCCGCTCACCAGACCGATGATGCGCGCCGCGCTCTCGGGCGAGGCGGAAACGCGCTGCAGGTCGTCGAACCAGCGGATCTGCTCGAGGGCTCCGTTCGGCAGGAACTGGCTCGTGAAGAAGCGCCGGAAAGCGGGGTCGTCGCGACCCCAGCCGATGCGCGCGAGGTCGATCTCGACGCGCGCCTGCTCCGCCTGCGCGGGGCCGCGGTGCAGGCGGCCACGGGCGAATCCGCCGTGAATGATCAGGTGGCTCACCCGCTCGGGATGGCGCACCGCGTAGGCGATCGCGATCGCGGCGCCCTGGGACATTCCGAGCAGCGCGAAGCGCGCGAGCCCCGCAGCCGAGACCACCGCCTCCAGATCCGACATCCAGCCGTCGAAGGAGATCTCCTTCACGTCCCGGTCCGACAGGCCGCAGGCGCGTTCGTCGTAGCGAACCAGCGTCCGCCCGCGCGACAGCTCGGTCAGCCAGGGGCGCCAGACGGGACTCTCCCAGTCGAATTCCAGGTGGCTCATCCAGTGCGCGGTGCGCACGAGCGGCGGCCCGCTGCCGACGGTCGCATAGGCGATGCGCGCGCCGTCAGACGCGGTACAGAAGCGGATGTGCTGCGTGCCCGGGACGTGCATGCGCCGGCTGGTCGTGAGCGATTTAACGGTCGCTCATCTTACAGGCACCGTTTTGGATTGCGATGCCGGGCGGTATACAGTGGCAGCCGTGTCGCCGGCCGCCGAGATCCTTCAGCTAGTGGAGAAAGCCGCCGCCGCGCTGCCCTTGCCCGCAGTCGCGCAGGCGGTGTTTCCGCCCGACCGCAAGGGAACCGGCATGTCGGGCGAGTTCTGCGCCCTGCGCCTGGCCGACGGCAGCGTCGGCACCGCGTTCGTGCTGCTAGGCGACACCCGCGCCCGCCTTCAGCATCGCGCGCCCGCCGAATTCGTCGGCAAGCCGGCGCTCGAGGTGGCGCGCCTCTTCGCCTCCGGCGACCCGGTCGAGCGCGCGCTGGGTCTGGCCGCGATCAACGCCGTCACGCAGCATGTGTTCCGCCACGCCGGCTACGAGCCCGACCTCGCCGCCGATTCGCTCGGATCGCTCGAGCTCGCGCGCGGCGACCGCGTCGGCATGATCGGCTTCTTCCCGCCCTTGGTGCCGCGCGTGCGCGCGCTCAACCTGCCGCTCACGGTCGTCGAGCTGCGCGGCGAGCTGGTGAAGGAAGAGCCCGGCCTGACTGTCACGCTCGACCCCAAGCGGCTGGCGGACTGCAACAAGATCGTCTCCACCAGCACCGTGCTGCTCAACGACACGCTGGAGGACATCCTCGGCTACTGCGGCCACGCCGAGGCGCTCGCGCTCATCGGACCCTCGGCGAGCTGCTTTCCCGATCCCTTCTTCGCGCGCGGCGTCACCAGCATGGGCGGCTACTGGGTGCTGGATGGGGAGAGCTTCATGCGCCGCGCCGAGGCGCTCGAGCCCTGGGGTGACGCGGGAAGGAAGAGTGCAGTGCAGCGCGATGCCTATCCCGGAACGCAGAGGCTGCTGCGCAAAGCGGCCTGATCAGGCTTCGAGCGGACGCAGGCGCGCGATCATCTCGTTCCACGCCGCGATGGCTTCGGCGATCGCGCTCGCTTCGTCCTTGCCCTCGGCGGGAACCGCGGGACCGAGCTGCCCGCAGACGGGACAGACCACGCGGTAGATGGTTTCGTCGCGGCCGTCCGCGCCGCGGCGGGTGCCGCGGCGCACGTCGGCCTCTGCACCGCAGGTGCAACGCCTCTTTCTCATGCTTCGAAGTATAGGCGCCGCCCGTGCGGCGCGGAATGGATGCCTTACTGCTGCGCGTCCCTGGCGGCGCGCTCCTGCACCTGCTGCATCGCGCTGTCGATCTTCTGCTGCATCATCTGCTTCGTCTGCTGGCCCTGCTCGAGCTCTTGCTTCTTCAATTGGGCGGCGGTCGCCGCGCTGCTGGCGACGTCCGCGCCGCAGCCGGCCAGCGCGGCGGCTGCGAACACTGCAACGAGCACTCTCATGACTGCCTCCCCGCGGGATGGATCTCCGTACGTTACCCCCGTGCGCCGCCCCGTGCCGTCAACTTCATCACACTTGCGGGCTTTATTTCGTTGATTCGACAACGACTTCGGCGCCGCGGGGGCAAGGCCCGGTTTGGCGCGGTGCCGATTCCGTTTGACTTGCGTCAAGCAGCCTCCACGGCACTTCTACATAGTCGCGCAAGGAGGGACGCGCCATGTTTGCTCAACTATCCAAGTTGCTCCTCGGAGTGCTCCTCGCACTGCCGCTCACCCGCGCATTCGCCGACGACTACTCGGACACGATCAAGGTGTTCCGCGACGCGGGGGAAAGCGCGAAATTCTTCCACAACAGCTACGGCTACGCCGTCTTCCCCACCATCGGCAAAGGCGGTTTCGTGATCGGCGCCGCCCACGGCTCGGGCCGGGTGTATCGCCGCGGCAAGTACGTGGGAGACGCCTCGATGACCCAGGTCACCGTGGGGGCCCAGCTCGGCGGGCAGGCCTACAGCCAGATCATCTTCTTCCAGCACAAGGCCGCCTTCGACGAGTTCACCAGCGGCAACTTCGAGTTCGGAGCGCAGGCGAGCGCGGTGGCGATCACCGCCGGCGCGTCGGCGCAGGCGGGCAGCAGCGGGGCCTCCGCGGGCGCGAGCGGCACCCAGCGCTCGGCGACCACGGCCGGCACGTACTACAAGGGGATGGCGGTCTTCACGGTCGCGAAAGGCGGCCTGATGTACGAAGCCAGCATCGGCGGCCAGAAGTTCAGCTACAAGCCGAGGAAGTAGCCTCAGAGCTTCAGCTCCCAGTACTCGCCGACGACCGGCGGGCCGAAGTCGCGGTGGCGCGACTTGCGCACCAGCTTGAACCCGGTCCTGGCGTAGATCCCGCGCGCGGCGGTGAGGTTGTTCTGGGTCCAGAGCACCATCTTCCTGTAACCGCGGCGTCGGGCGTAGCGGATGCAGGTTTCGACCAGCCGCTGGCCGAGGCCCAGGCCGCGCGCCGAGGGCTCGAGCAGCAACAGACGAAGCTTGGCGACCGTGGGCGATTGCTTGACGAGCATGACCGAGCCGAGGCGCTCGCCGTTTTGCTCCGCGATCCAGCAGCGCTCGCGCCTGGGGTCGTGGCGGCGCAGGAAGTCGGCCGCGATCTGCGCCACCAGGGCCTCGAATCGCTCGTTCCAGCCGTATTCCTCGCGGTAGAGCACTGCGTGGCGCTCCACCACCCAGCCGAGGTCGCCGGGGCGATGGGATCGCAGAACGATGCGGGAGGACGGCGCTCGCCTGGCAGGTTTCATATACTCGCGACTTTCGCATCTCCGCTCGCAGGAGCGCAAATATGAAGGTCTTCCAGATCCAGGACGAATGGGGCATGGACCATCTGCAGCTCGCGACGCGCCCCGACCCGAAGCCGGGGCCGGGACAGGTGCTGCTGAAGATGAAGGCCGCCTCGCTCAACTACCGCGACCTGCTGGTGCCCGACCGCGGCTACGGCGCTCACACCGGCACGCTGCCGCTGATCCCGGTCTCGGACGGCGTCGGCGAGGTGATCGAGATCGGCGCGGGCGTGAAGCGGGTCAAGGTGGGCGATCGCGCCTGCCCCTGCTTCACCCAGGGTTGGATCTCGGGGCCACCGCAACCGGACCGCGCCGCGCACAACCTCGGCGGGCCGCTCGACGGCACGATGGCCGAGCTGATGTGCCTGGACGAAGCCGGGGTGGTGAAGGTGCCGGAGTATCTGTCCGACGAGCAGGCGGCCGCGCTGCCCTGCGCAGCGCTCACCGCCTGGAGCGCGCTGATGGTCGAAGACCACCTCGCGCCGGGCGCGAAGGTGCTGGTGCAGGGCACCGGCGGCGTGGCGCTCTTCGCGCTGCAGTTCGCCAAGCTCGCCGG